>Ga0068869_100001735_pt1 | contig 13024 bp, 9 predicted proteins | sample KBSMisM52_FD_64676 | JGI IMG/M metagenome (GOLD analysis project Ga0068869, IMG submission 64676) | Miscanthus rhizosphere microbial communities from Kellogg Biological Station, Michigan, USA - KBS Miscanthus M5-2 | ecosystem: Host-associated > Plants > Roots > Rhizosphere > Soil ... | reverse complement strand
CACTCACAAGCCGAGCGCCACTGTCTGTAGTTAGCGCGAGCAGCATTGCCTCCAGTTCTCCGCAAGTCTCCTCATACTGATCCGCAGCAACAATCCCCTGCGCTTCCCGTCCGGCGAGATTTACGCGAATCCAACCATACTGATCGGTCGGCAAAGAAAACGCGCGCGTAGTTTTCCAGTCATAAAGTGGCAGCATTGTTGGTCGAGCGAGCTTGTGAGTTGCCGCGGTCGGCGTGAGTTTGTAATAGAGTTTCTTCAAGCTGTCCGGTGTGTGCCGCTTCGTTGCTGCGAGCAGCGAGAGCGCACGCTTATGCCACGTTTGTGAAGTCCAACTTTCGAGACCTGAAAAACCGCGTTCGCAGAGGAGTGGTCCAAGGAAGGCGGGAAACCCAACGGCCGCTCGCATGCCGTGTAGCGCAAAAACCATTACAGTTGCTGCGCTGCCCGCGAGTTGGATGAGGCCAGCAATCTGTTCATCGACAGCCCGATAGACTTCCTTGAGCAAGGGCTCCAGTGCTCGCTCCGCCCCGAGCTCGCGCCCCTCATAAAACTGATGACCCGGCTGAACCGTATGCCACATCTGATGACTGGCATGATGAATCTCAGGGAAGACCATTACCGTCACCTGTGGACTGGTTTCACCAATCAGTCGCTGGGCTAACCTCCCCCGCAATTTCACACCGTCGATGCAAGCAGCGGCTAATTCCTTAAGGTTACTTAGATTGTCAGGCGTAGTGTCGACGAACCTGTTTGCGGAGAGCGGATGCGCGGAGGCTTGCTTAACAAGCGAGAGAATCCCGTTTGGGCCGGCCTGGAGCCCGGCGCCGGTTGCGTCGTGCGCCCACCATTCGCAGACTTCAAAGCCTCGGGACACTCCCACCGGCAACGCGAAAGGAACGTCGAAAACTCCCAGCGCAATGTTTTGTTGAGCGAGCGACTTCCAAAAAGGTGTGAGGTTGCGTCCATGATACCGAGTCAACCCCATTGCTTGAGGCATCCAGCTCCACTCGCTGTACATTCCGTGTATCGCCGGCTCAAGACCCGTCATGAACGTCGGCCAGACGGCACCGCTGCCGATGTGCGCCGGCGACTCTAACCGCAACCATCGGCCCTCTTTCAACAGCCCGCCGAGCCCCGGCAGCTCGCCCTGCTCGATGAGCTTTCTGACGAATGTGCCTTCAGCAGCATCGACGCCTATGGCCAGGACATTTGAACCGCCGGCGCTACTCATCCAGTAGCTCCTGCGTGTTAATCCAGGTTCGTTCAGCCGCAGAGCGCTGGCAGGCCGCAACGATCGCCATCGTTTGCAGATTATCTCGTCCGCTCGAATCCGGCGCTTCACCGTGGAGCAGCGCGCGCTCGAGTTGATCGAGCAGAATTCGTTCCTCTGAAACTTTTCTTGGCCCGCGCCTTACCAGCCGCGGGAGCTTGCCCTTTTCGCAGAGTATCAGCCAGCGCTGAAACACATGAAGCGTCGCCTGTTCGCCCACAAAGCGGAGATAGAATTCCTGGCCACGTTCGAAGAATTCGTGCCCCGTCGATTCATAAGTAGCTGAGTAGAGCGCCTGGGTTTCGTCCGCGAAAGAAAGCATTGAGTGAACCGAACCGCCGCGTGGCAACGTTCCCCAGGGCAAACTGAAACTTTCTGTCAGCACGCGCGTTACCGGTTTGTTGAGCACATACCTGAGCGCATCGAGGTGGTGAATGCCAACTTCCCAAAGCACGCTGTTGTTGAGACGAGCCAGCGAAGCGGGTAATGCGTGAGGGACTCGGTAGTACTGGCAGACGACCATTCCGACTCGCCCCAAGACGCCTTCCGCGATGAGCCGCCTAGCGGTGCGAAAGGAACGCAGGTAACGATAGTTTTGGGCGACGATCAGCGGCGTGTTCTTTTTTTCCGCGAGATTTACCAGCTGCTTCGCGTCGCCCAGGTTAAGCGCGAAAGGTTTTTCTACCATCACTGCCAAACCGCGCGTAAGTGCCAACTCGCAAGGTTCGACGTGACTGTCAACCGACGTGGCTACAATCACCGCCTCACATTTGTTTTGATCGAGGGCAGCACTTAAATCGGTGAAGGATTGTGAAGCTGAAACACCTTTGCCGGAGGCTTGCTTGAGCGCTACGGGATCAACATCTACGGCGGCGGCGATTTCAAATCCAGGGGCGTTTTGAATTTCGCGCAACCAATCCTGGCCGCGCCGGCCGAGCCCTACGACGACTACTCTGAGCGCCATTCGTAAGGTCTCCCGTCTCTCACGCGAACACCAGCAAGCAGGTCGCGCGTATGGATCGACAGTCGCAGAAACGCTCTTAAAGTAGGCGGATTAACGTGTCCCCAGAGTGCTGAAGCCAGAATCATCAGCGTCTTTGGATTCCATCGCAAAGATTTTTTCTCAAGCATCGCCTGGAGCAACAAGGGCGGATCGCCCGCCCAAAGTCGCATCGCGCCGAGCATATAAAAGGCAGCCAACGCGTGACCGTTTTGCGAATGGTTTTCGCCGACCGCGAGTTTGCCGTTTAGAAGCGTTGCATTGCTCGAATGATAACGGTAGCTGTAAAGAATGTCTGGCAAGGTGACTACGCGACCTTTGGCGGCCATTCTCGCGAAGAGGTCCTGATCTTCCGCTCTAACAGCTCTTTCGTCGTAGCCACCGACGGCATCAAAGGTCTCACGACGAAACATCGCCGAGCCATGGGGAAAGGGGACATAACTGGAACGACGCACCAACCTCCAACGGTCGCGGGGCCGCACAACTCGCCCGCCGGCATTGATTCCGTTGCAGAGCGTTCCAATAACGGCGATATCAGGCTGATTCTCGATGATTTTCAATTGCCGCCTGAGGCGATCAGGATGCGCTACGTCGTCAGCATCCATCCGCGCCACAATCGAAGCTCGCGACTTTGAGACAACCGCGTTAGAGCTACCAGACAGACCAAGCCGGTGCCCGCTCTCGTGGAGTTGTATACGTGCATCTCGCCGCGACCATTCACGTAATCGTTGCATCGAGCCGTCAGTCGAAGCATCGTCCAGAATCACAAACTCAAAATCTTTTAAGGTTTGGTTGAGAATGCTCTTGATACTCTCGTCGAGAAACGGGAGCGCGTTATGCACGGGCATAACAACGCTAACTTGCGGATTTGCCTTCACGTTCATAATAGGGGTTTATAGCCGGGCGACTAAGGGATTGAGTTTAGCTGTTAGCAGACCGGATTGGCTATGCGGATGGTGTCTACAAGGCGGCGAGATAGCGCAGGGCACTCAGGCTGGGTAAGAAAAAGTAGGCGCCGCCTTTAACTGTCACGAAGCGTTCCAGGTTGTGAACTCGAGTGCGTAGTGGATCGGCTTGCACTGTAAATATTTCGTCGCCTCTGGTTAGATTTCCAACCAGCGGATCGACTTCACCGTTAAGCCCACCAAAGACCGGATTGTTACACCACGTCTGCTGAACGAATTCGAACTGCCTCTCAATATCGCTGTTGAGACAGAGGAAGTGAAGGCCGCGCTCGACGCCATCATCAACGAGCCGGTCCTTCGGGCGGTCACCGTAGGACCGGCCACGCCGTAATATTCGATGCCGATTTGCCGTTACCCTGGCCTTTGCGGCAGTAGGACCGAGGGAGTCGCGCGGATTGGAACGCCGGATGTGTGAGCCGATGGGACACTTGAAACCGCGCTCGTCAGAGTCGCGGTAAGTGAAGTCGTCCGCTTTAGCGAGATCCGGATTGTCAGCGTCGGGTGACATGACCAGCGGAGCCCCACTCTGCCAACGTCCAACAAACTTGGCGGCTAACTTAGTACTCGCCGCAGGATCCAATTGACCGTCCGGTTGAAGCGTTGCTTTCTCGAGGAACTGACAGAACCGCGCGACGTGTTGTGCCAACTGACGGAAGACCAGATAGCTGCCGTTGCGCCCAAGATCACGAGTTGCCATTGGCGCGCTGTTTCCTGTTGTTGGTGGCGGCGGTTCCGGTAGCAGGCCATTTCGATCGCTCGCCAAACTCACCATAGGACTATCTGCGGGCTGGTCATAGTCGTTGATGTAGCTGAGCAGGATCTCGCCTGCCTTGATCACATTTCCAGCCGGGGCGTCTTTCGTCTGGAAAGTGCCTTCAATCGCTGGTTGCCCCAGGCCATCGGCAAATCCGAAGTGTTCGTGGATGTCTGGTTGTCGTCCGGCTCCCAGCGCTACCACTTTGGCAAGACCGCCGGTTTGATACTTAGCCTGCTGGTCCTTGATCAGAGAATCGAGGGTTGGTTCGTCCTGGGCAAAAAGCAGGAGCAGAATGTCTATAGGTTCTGATTTGCTACCGCCCCAGTCCCAATTGTTGGGAGAGTTGTCATCATTATTGTCCCCAAGAATCCGCGAACGGTGAGGTGTCGCCATCCCTTCGATGAAAGGCCGGGAGAAGCTCTCAAGCGCCGACTTTTCCAGGCCGAGAGCCGTCAGACCGTGGTGGGTAAGGGCAACGTTCAGACTCCAGACATCCTGTTTGCCTTCGCTGGTCGTCACTTCGGAAACGAGCGAGGACAGCCAGCCGCGAGCGGCCGTTACATCCAACACGCGCAGCATGACATAACTCACACAGGGCAGATGAGCATAGCCACTCATGACGAAGCCCTGGATGTCTTTCATGTGTTCTGGTTTCAGTTCGACCATGCTTCCTCCATCTTTCTGCCTCGCTTAGAAACGCCACAGCCATTTCCGCGTTGCGGATTCATCTGCTTCCGTGAACAACTGTTCGCGAATTTCGCTGTTGTTGTCGATCGTCTCGACCGTCAACGAGGGGTAGGCGCAATACCAGACGTTTGTGTAAACCTGCTTGTCGCGTGCCCAGGCCTTGAAGCGGTTCCCATCGTCGGCGCCCTTTCCAAATAACAAAAAAGTCCTAGGGAAGTGCTGAGTATTACTCCAGATGCCGGTTAATCCGTAACTTGCTTTGTCAATGAAGTCGTCGAGATAGTTTTCCCAACTCCCGTCAAAATTGCTGACAAAAAGGAGCCGCCTGCCGTTGTCGATCAAAGACCAATGGGCATAGTGAATACTCGGAATGCCGGTGAGCTTGCCCTTATCAGAAGTGCGGGCAACGAAGTTGACGAGCCATAGCACGAGCCGCAGCGTCCACCGCCGAAACAGGCCCGGCTTTACCACAGTCATGTGGGCCAGGTGGTTTTGAACAATGTGTGTTCGGTCTTCGCGCTCGACCAGACCTCCGACCCGTCTGACAATGTCGTCGAACTTATCAGGCACAGGGTCCCGCTTCTCCTTATATCGGAGCACCACGGCCCAAATGATCAGGGGAACAAGTAGTATCGGCAGTAGCAGAAATGCCGCCACTGCGAGAATGCTGAGCTTTAGCCGCGGCTTGATCCACTCCAGCCGAGTTTGTCGCGGTTCAGCTTGAGCTACCCACGCAAACGCCGGTTCGTCACGGATGCAGTCCTGAACCTTTTGCCGAATAAATCCGGGTTGTTGGCCGCTGGGTTCCGTGCGCACGAAGTCATCGAGGAAACTCTCAAGTCTGTCGCGGAGGCCGCCCTCTCTGAGGGTGCGTTCGACGCTGCGTCCTACGTTGCCGATATGGTAAGCGTTCGGCCGCACGATGTGTTTGCGTAGGTACGCAAGAATGACTTCACGATCAGCCCCACCGGCAGCAGTGTAATCGAGACAACAACTATAAATGCGATGCAGACCCGGCGCGGCCTGGGCGTAGAGTTCGGCGAGATAATCCTCGAGCGGGCCGTCGAAATTGTTTTCAAATACGAGGTACGAACCATACGTGTTGCCTTCGTCGAGAAACAAGCTGGCAAAATGGAGCCGCGTCAACGAAGGGAACGGCAGATAAGGATTTTCAAGCAGGTTGGCCGCGATATCGTTGTCGAGGAAACCTCGGAGCTCGTCGAGCTTGTCCGGCTTTACTCTGGTTAGGAAGGTGAGAAGCATCTGGGCCATCTGTTCACTCCTGAGCCACGCTGGGTTTGCGTTCGACTTTAAGAATCAATCCGCGCAAGAGCGCGTGTCGTTGGTGGTGAAACGCCCGGATCTCAATGAGGACGCCAACATTCGGCGATAGACTACGCCGCGGCGAGGAGGCCGTCAATCATCAGCTCGTCTAACTCTCAGGACAGGTTGACCAACTTAACTCTTTGGTTTTACGCGTCGGAAGAGCCGTCTCAAGGAGCGGAGTCTTTAACTATCAACTTGTCTTGCGGCAAGATCGCCGGCATGCCCTTGTGTTGCCAGCAGCGCACCGGCCCATGCACACGCCGCGAACAGGGTGTGCCTTTCTTCGTCCGAGCGCCACAGAGATAAACAACTTCCTCGACAGGAGCCGCTGAGTTTATCGAGTTACTCGGGTTTGTTCCGGCCTCCGATATGGCTGGTCGGAAAATTGATTTTGCAGTTGCCGTATCGGTGAGTGGCGAATCAGATCTTCTTTCAATGACCAGTGGCGGCGGGGCGGGACGCCGAATGATGGCGGCAATGTAGCCGGCCCCAAACAAACCGAGCATCGCAAACAGAGGCGGACCAAAACGCGCTTTACGAAAACGACGGGCGCATTTGCTGCAAAATCTTCGGCTGGTCCAGAAATACCAGCGCAGCCGAAGAACTTTCGCGCCGCATTCCGAACAAAAATTTGGCTGGTACATGTGGGAGGGGCCGCCGCCTCGCAAAAAGCAAGCATGATTAGAATGTGAAGTAAGAAGAGATTTACCTAGGTCTGCCGTCCGGCCCCCAGCCGGTGATTGCCGCTCAAAACGGTTCGGCGTCGACTCGTTCAACCGGGGCTATGCCGCGCGTCTGTTCCTCCTGCTCGCGCTCAAATTTGCGCGTGAACTCCTCCCACTCCCTTTGTTCCGTTTCCCATTCGGCCAGCGTGCGGAAATGCGAGAAGACAAATCCTTCATCCATTTCTGAACCGTCGAGGTGCCAAAATCCCGGTCCAAATCCCATTTCCAGATCCTGCGCTGACATGCGACACAATTCGCAGTCCTCATCAATGATCATTTCCTTTGCGCTTATTGTTTGCGGGAGCCGTTTTCGTTCATTCTCGATGATGATCGCGGGAACTCGCCCGTCGTAATCATCGCAATTGCTCTCGAGCCAGCTGGTCTTCATCTTTTCCAACCTAGAAATTGCTGTCTCTCGGTTGCGACAATCGAGATCGACGGCACTCCACAACAGATGGCGCACCAGATCGTAGTACACAACCCATTCGTGCGTACCAAAACCGGCAAAGCGAAACGCAAAAGAATCGTGCGGCAAACAGGGCGGACCCTCGCCCTGGAAAGTCCATTGCAACGCTCGTGTGTGCAAGTCAAAATCGATTAACTCCTGTTTCTCCAAAACCACGTCACGCGGACACCGTCCGCCCAAATCGGCACGCGGCGTCGTTAACCAGCGCGCGTGTATTTCACTTATTTGGCTGGCGAGCAACTCGCTTGCTCCGTTGTGTTTTTCATCAGCACTTAAATCGATAGTCGACGCAACTATGAAATCCAACAACGGCGGACCGTAGAGAACAGCGCGCGTGTCCAGGGGTAACCTTGCCTGGCGAAGTTTGCGACGTCGATCGCTTGACCACTGATATGCTTCGATCGAGTTCACAAACAACCAATCGTCCGGCAAGCGATAAAGGATCGAACACTCAGTCGCTTTAGTACCGTCGTAATAATCAACTTCACCCTCCGGCCCCGGCGCCGAGTAAGTTGAATCGCTCAACACAATTCGTGAAGCCAGATCGATAACCAACAGGCCGGCGTCCCAGGGGTTTGGATCGATTTCAGCGGAGGACTGAAATGCGGCGAAAGGACCGCGTTCATCCAGTGGCCGATCGTATCGAGCTAACGCTGAAGCAAGTTCGCTGAGGGTTTCAGGTTCGGCCGACAACGCCGCGACGCAGCGATCAGCGAACGAGCCGTGAACGGTGCCAACTAAGGTGTTAAGGACATCAAGCAGATTCAGCTTTACCTCGCTCATTGAGATCCCTCCTTCAGAGGACCTTGGAAATACTTAGTCTTTCGGACCCTTCCCGCCGGTCAATCAACTTCATAAGCAACCGCAGCCGCGGTTCGGGCGTCCGACATTGGCGCGGCGGCAGGCAGATTGTAAGGAGAGTGTTAGCGTTCTCTGAAGCTGTTGCCGGAAAGGTGCAAATCGCTCGATTGCAAAAAGCCTTGCTTGACGGGATACTCAGTTGTTCACAATCGGCGACTAATGTTGACCTGCTCAGTTTTAGTAAAAGGAATAGAAAATCTTTTATCGATGAAGCTTTCAAATTCTTGGCAGTCAGACTTGTCTCGTTACTTTTTCGTTAGTCTAATTCTCCCGCTGTTGTTGTTATGCGGGGCTCCGCTAACCCTTGCGCAGGAGCAGGACGACGTAATACGCACCGAGACCAACCTGGTGCAGTTGAATGTCGGGGTCGTCGATCCTCAGGGTCGTGCCATCACCTCGCTCTCGCAGGGCGACTTCACTGTTTACGAAGACGGCATCAAGCAGCGCATCCTCCATTTTGATCCAGCCAACTCGCCTTTCAGCCTGGTGCTTTTGTTGGACGTCTCTGGATCGACGTTGAGTTTTCGCCCGCAGTTTAAGCAGGCGGCCTTGCGGTTTCTCGACGCTCTGGCGCCTGAAGATCGAGTGTCAGTGATTCAGTTCAATGAGAAGGTGAAAGTTCTGACCGGGTTTACAACCGATCGCGGAAAGACTGCCTACGCGATCGACAAAAGAGCTGACGGCGCCGGCGAGACGCATTTGTATGACGCCCTCCGGACTGCATTGACTGAGTTGGACAAAGAAGGCAGGCAGCGACGCAAGGTAGTAGTAGTTTTGACCGACGGCCTTGACACGCAACTTCGCAATTCAGATCGTCCCTTATTGGCGAAGGCGCAAAACGATCAGGATGCAATCGCCGCGATTGATCCCAAGGCCAGCAATGCACTCAACTCCGTGCTTACTGCTGCAGATCGGCAGGGCGTCTCAATCTTTCCGCTGGCGTTGCCGTCAGGGGATCCAAAGCGTCTGCCTTTACCAGATCCGGTGATTAACGGAATCTACTACGCCGCTCGGGCGCGTTTGCAAATTCTTGCAGATCGAACTGGCGGCCGGCTCAACGACATTCAGCGACTTGATCAGATGGCGCGGTTGTATGCGGAGGTAGCGGCAGAATTGCGGACGCTCTACACGGTCGCTTATCAGCCGGCGGGTGAGCGAACCCGCAATGGCAAGTGGCATGAAATAAAGATTGAAGTGGGGCACCCTGAGCTCATCGTGCGCACCCGCCCGGGTTACTTTGCTCGTTGAACACACTCACCGGAAAGCCATTGACTTTTTCCCATCGCCAGAATATTGTCGCCACGTTTTCCGAAAACGGCTGAATTTTCTCACGAGCCTGCTCCTCGCAACACTCGCTTGAATTTAGCCTTTTACTCCTAAGGTCCGCACAGTCCCGTTGGTATGGGAACTGGTCGCCGGATATTTTCATAATCGACTCGAGCCATGAGGAGGTAACCCGTGGCAACAGATTTTGATGCGGTAGTGATTGGCAGTGGCTTCGGCGGGGCCGTCTCCGCACTCCGGCTGGCGGAGGGCGGCTATCGAGTGTTGGTCCTGGAGCGAGGACGGCGTTGGCATCGGCTTGAATACCCGAGCGTCACGCGCCGCGATTGGCTGTGGGATGAGACTCACCCGGAGCGAACCAATGGCTGGCTCGACATCCGCAATCACGGAAACATCAGCACCGTAGCCGGTGCCGGTGTGGGCGGCGGATCGCTGCACTTCGCGAACGTTGTTATCGACGCGTTAGAAGATTTCTTCCAGGCCGGCTGGCCACCGGAGATCAATTTCCAGGTGCTGGCGCCTTACTACCAGCGCGTAAGCGACGTGCTCCACCCGCGTCGAATTCCCCCCAACCAATTCTCCAACCGCACCAAGCTGCTGCGTGAGGCCGCTCTGCTTTCAGGCTTCGGGGCACAGTATGACGAGGTCGATCTCAACGTCAAGTTTGATGAGAACTATTCCTATGACGCTTCCCGCGAACCGCGAGCGGAGGACAGTGTTATGAAGCCCAATCTAGATGGCATCGACCAGGGCTTTTGCGTCCATCTTGGTCAATGCGAACTTGGTTGTCCGGTGGAAGCGCGCAACACGCTCGCCCTCAATTACATTCCGCGTGCGGAGAAGCGCGGCGCAGAAGTCCGCCCGCTGCATATCGTGCGCAAGATCGAACCAATGGCCGGCGGTTACCGCGTACACTTTGACCGCATCGAAAATGGCAAACTCAAAGCTGGTTCGGTGACCGGACGCGTCGTCGTAGTTTCGGCCGGTTCGATCGGTTCAACCGAACTACTGCTGCGGAATCAGAAACAGCACAAGACGCTGCCGAATCTTGGGAAGCTGCTGGGCAGCAAGTGGTGCACGAATGCCAACTATCTGAGCCCGGCCTTTCATGCCGGACGCAAGGTCTATCCTTCGCGCGGACCCACGATCACCGCCGGTATTCGCTTTTTCGGCGCCAACAACTACAAGGGTAGCCGGTTCATGATTGAGGATGGAGGCGTTCCGGATCTGCTGTTTCAGTATAAGGAAAGTTTAAAGGATCCGGGCGGCGACGCGCAGAACTTCGCCACCGTCCTGAAAGCTCTTTACAAGGGCCTCAATCAAGAGCCCTTCGAAACGCTGATGCCCTGGTTTGCCCAGGGACGCGACGAACCCATCGGAAAGTTTAAAGTCGAGAAGTGGTTCCTGGGGTGGCTTGGCCCGTGGGTGCTGCGATTGGATTGGAGCACCAGCGGGGCGCGGAAGGTTCTCGACGGCATTCAGGAAGTGCATCGCAAACTGGCCGAAAAGACCGGGGGCAAGTTCATCATTCAATTGCCGGACGCTGCGATTACGCCTCATCCACTTGGCGGCTGTCCGATTGGCTCAACTTCTGCCGATGGTGTGGTTAACCACTTCGGCGAGACCTTCGCTTACCGAAACCTTTACGTGGCGGACGGTTCTATCTTGCCGGCGCCGGTGGGGCACAACCCCTCCAAAACAATCGCAGCACTTAGTGAACGCATCGTGGAGTCAATTGTGAAGGAGAGTCGTTAACGCTCCGTCCGCAAACCTCAGCCAACCCTGAAGGAGAGAATTTGAAATGGCAGCCGAAGTAAGACTTCAACTAGCATTACTAAATGTCTACGGAAAGTTTCTCGGAGAAAAGGTCGACGTTATTCTCCGTCATCAGGTCCTGAGCGAGGTTAAGAAGGCCAGCCTCAATGCCACGGGTAAAGTTGACATCACTGGCCTGCACGGTGCGCCTCAGGGGCTGTATAGAATTGAAGTCGATCCACCTTCTTATCAGTATGTAAGCCAGTTCATCAACATGAAGGCAAGCGGGATCACTCCGCTGTCGCTTACGTTCCCAATAGATCCGGGAAAAGTGACGAAGGTGAATTTTCAGGCATTCGCAAGACTTGCTGATGACCTTCGAACCTTGCTGGAGAATAGCGATAAAGTTTTTTCGTTCGAAGGGAAGAAGGGCAAGGATCTTTATGACTCGCTCGACGATATTCGTAAAGCGGGTTTGCTTAACATTGCTGTGAAGGCGGGGGCCACGCCGCTATCGAATAAGAAGACAGTCCTTTCCTATATCCAAAAGCTTAATGAGCTCAGAGGCGATCGGTTCTTTTGCGTGGTTCCGAAGGAGCTGCGTGAGGAGACTAAAAACAGTGTGGCCGAAGGTCTCTTTCATCCTGCCGATCAAAGTTTGCACCATCCTCCCCCGGGCTTTTCCCCAGCCGGGAGCTTCAAGACGCCGGACCATTATGGCAACTTACAATTGACCTTCTTCATGAACGGTGATGATTGTGTTGCAGACATCGATATAGATGACGCATCAGGCCTGGAGCACGTGTTTCAGGTTGTGCGCAATAAGTTATCCGGGAACCCCACCCATCCTTACAATATCCATGAGATTCTGGTCGGCTACCAGAAATTGGACCCGGGCTACACGTTCGTTGTGTAGGTGTGGTGTACGCGCGAAATTCGGCGTAACCGGTCGAAGTCGGAACACGCTTTGAGCGTAAACTCGCCTGCGTTTTACTATTCACGATTAACCATTTACTATCTACCAAAAAGGGCACCCGTAGCTCAGCTGGATAGAGTACCTGACTACGAATCAGGGGGTCGCATGTTCGAATCATGCCGGGTGCACCACTGCTATCAACACTTTAACGCCTCTGAGTAAATCACTCAGAGGCGTTTTGTGTGCTTAGCTTTCCGGCGGTGGTTTTCTGATTTACTGGAAGCAGCGCCCCAGAAAATCCATTAACGCCTGCTTAGTGGCCGCGATGGCCGTCGCATCATTGTGGTTTGCGTTCAATTCAACAAAGGTGTTTTCTGTCGCCACGCCTGCAATCAGCGCTCGCATTGCCTGCGTGTTTTGCGCATAGGGAACGAGCGTGTCCTGGGTTGAGGCAAACCAAATAAACCTTTTTCCGGACCAGGTCGAATTAGACAAACTCACTGGATTATGGCCTGCCCCATTGAGCGCAAAACTGCCACCATAAGCAGCGTCGATGGCCACTCCCATCGCAATTTTGTAATCATGTTGAAACGATACATCCTGGACAGGGTAGTAAAGGGCCGCGCCTTTCAATGGGATACTTGTTTGTCCAGTGAAAGATAGCATGGCGGCAACACCGCCCATTGAATCGCCAACGATTGCTACCCGCGCGGGATCAACCGCGTAGTGTGCAACCGCGTAGTTATAGAGAGCTTCATTATCAGCCAACGAATCATTGTTGCCCCACGAGGTATTATGTTGTCGCGAAAACCCGACCACATAACCTGCATCGACAGCCGCGTTGACTAACGCGCGCCATTCTGGCCGGTCTCTAAATTGCCGTTCAGTTTCCCCGGCGGCATGATCAAAGATTACTAAAGGACTCAGCCCCGGAACCCCCGGCTTTCGGATAAAGATCGTCTGCGCCGGATTTGCGAAGGCGGCGCTATTCTGGCCATCCAGGTAGTCGATC
>Ga0068869_100001727_pt1 | contig 13054 bp, 13 predicted proteins | sample KBSMisM52_FD_64676 | JGI IMG/M metagenome (GOLD analysis project Ga0068869, IMG submission 64676) | Miscanthus rhizosphere microbial communities from Kellogg Biological Station, Michigan, USA - KBS Miscanthus M5-2 | ecosystem: Host-associated > Plants > Roots > Rhizosphere > Soil ... | reverse complement strand
CTTGGCGCTTACATTCCCTGTACTTCCTGCCAGATCGCTGGTTCCACGGGTATGCCCATCTCCATATTTTCTTTGCGCGTTCTGAGGACCCTCTCGCCAGGATATCGCACGCGTTCGCTCGTGGACCCTGGCGGCAACTGGAAATACTCAATGATTTTGTCGGCGATTCGCGCGCCACTGGTGCCGTCGCCGTTGAACCCTGGATTCAATGCAATAAACACCTGCGAGATTTCAGTCTCGCGCTGCGGATCGGCCACGATTTGATGAGTAGCGTTCCCGCCTGACAACATGGCCGCTATCAAATCGAGCGTCAAAGACAGCCCGGAACCTTTCCAGAATCCGATGGGCATCGCTCGCTTCGATTTCTCAATGGCTCCTGGATCTCGGGTAAGGTTGCCATCGACGTCGAAGCCGCCTGCAACAGGCAGCAACTCACCGCGCGCGCGATATGAGGCCAGAGCTCCGTAGGAAAACTGGGACATAGCCATGTCCAGCACTACATGTCCCTTGGCCCTGGGGACGGCAATCACCAGTGGGTTATTGCCAACTCGCGGGTCGGAAGCACCCCAAGGTGGGAGATTGGGCAGAGTATTGGTCCAGCAGATTCCGATCATGCCAGACTCGGCAGCCTGCCAGCCATAACTGCCGCCGCGCATCCAGTGATTCGTCTTCGCCAAAGCCACACAGCCGATCCCATGTAGACGGGAAAGTGTGATGGCTCTCTCCATGCAGTGATAAGCATTAAGATTGCCAGGGCCGACTTTTCCGTCCCAACGCTCGAGTGCACCATGACTCATCATTGCCTCTGGCTCAGCGTGGATATTGATGACTCCATTGCGAATCATCGTGACGAACAGCGGAAATCGATTTAAGCCGTGCGAGTACACGCCGTCACGACTTGACTCCGAGAAAAGTTGCGCGCACTTTTCGCCACGACTCTGCTCAAATCCCAGCTTCAACAAGACGCGCAAGAGAGTATCGAAAAGTTCCTGATAAGGGACTCGCAACATTGCGACCGACTCCTAGGTAATGCGGAATATCAGTATTGCGACGACATTGTATCCGTGAAAAGGCAGTAATTCAGAAGGGATAGGCTTCGTTTTGCGTTGCAATTCGTATGCGATGATCGGTAAATTTGAAAATGCGCCCTAACTGATCCCCATTTTTTTCTGCATGGCCTCAAGTGAGACCCCTTTCGTTTCTGGGTAAATAAATAGGACCACGAAAAATTGCAGGACCATCATGATGGAGAAGAAGACAAATGGGTACCCGCCAGAGGAGGCGGCCAGAAGAGGAAAGATTCCGGAAATAAGTGCGTTCATGAACCAGTGTGAAAAGCTGCCCAGGCTCTGTCCCTGCGCCCTGACTCGATTGGGAAAGACCTCACCGATAAAGACCCAGATGACTGCGCCCTGAGAAAAGGCAAAAAACGCAATATAGCCAGCCAGTAGCCATAGAAGAAGACCTTGATGACTCTGTAAGAAAAAGACTGCGGCGACACCTCCGAGGCATGCGGCTGTGCCCACGGAGCCGATTAGCAGCAAAGTCTTGCGTCCGATGCGATCAATCACCGTCATCGCCAGCATCGTAAAAAGCAAATTTGTTCCGCCGATGGTCACCGCCTGAAGATCGGATGAAACTTTGCTGAAGCCGGCAAATGCAAAAATGTCATTCAAGTAATAGAGAATCGCATTGATTCCGGAGAGCTGGTTAAACAAACCGATGGAGACGGCCAAAAAGATCGGGAAACGGTATTTCCAGGAGAACAGGGAATCATTCGCGGCGTGTTCAGCGTCAATTGACGCGATAATGTCCTGAAGTTCTTGCTCGTAATTTTCTTCTCCGATCATTTGCAGTACGCTGCGAGCTTCCTCAATTCGTTGTTTTTTCGCCAGCCAGCGTGGGCTGCGGGGGATTCCAAACAGCATGATCAGGAAAAGAAGTGCAGGAACAGCAGGAATTCCTAATTTCCAGCGCCATTCAGCGCCACCGAATTGCATGGTTCCTACAATGTAATTCGAGAAATAGGCGACAAGGATGCCAAACACCACATTGAATTGAAACAGTCCCACCAACCAACCTCGCCATCTGGCCGGCGCAATTTCCGCAATGTACATGGGGCCAAGCACAGAAGAACCTCCAATGCCCAGACCACCGAGGAAACGGAAAAATACAAGCGCCGACCAGTTCCAGGCAAAGGCACATCCCAAAGCAGAGAGGAGGTAGAGCACCGCCATAATTCGCAAACTGTCGCGGCGTCCGAATTTATCGCCGGGAATTCCAGCAAGCATGGAGCCTAGAATTGTTCCCCAAAGTGCCGAGGAGACCGTTGTTCCTAACAGCGCTGGCGTGAGATGAAATGTTTCTGTAAGAGCATGGGTCGTACCCGCGATCACTGCAGTATCGAATCCAAACAGCAGTCCGCCAAGCGCGGCCACAACGGTGCTTTTGAGAAGACAGGAATTAAGTTTCATAATGCCTTTCGGCGCGGTCGTAGATAACCGCCCGGCGCATTATAGGGCATAATATAAACGTTTAGAAGTTAAATTGTATTCGCTGCACAGCATCGATCTTGCTCGCGGCATGGTCGACGATTTTTTCTTTGAGATGGAGCACTACGGAACCATTCCGAATGCCAATCGCACGCATTATCTAACTCGTTCGCAACCCATTTTTGACTGCGATGATTATGGATGTGTATCAGGTGTAAAAAGCGGCAGGCAAAACAGACAATACCTGGCTCATCAAAGCGTATCAATTCGCTAGCAAAGACTACGCCATGTGGATGCAAAGCTCCGCATCTGGCGGGGAACACAGGTTTGTCACGGTACTACGACTTTGGCGACGGGCTTACTCCGTCGAGTGTGCAGGATGAAGAAGGCGTCCAGCGAAAAGTGGTGGCATATATGGCATCTCATCCGAACACGGCGGATGGACATATAAAGGAGCTCAAGAGCGGCGAAAATGGCAGCGTATATGATCCCGATTTTACGATGGAAGTTTGTGAGGAAGTGTCGACTGCAAATCAAAAATACGAACCCAAAACAGCTGTTCCCCTAACCTCTGAATATTACAAAGGTGAACGGGCAATGCGGGAATCGGGATTTGATATCTGTTTTCGATCTGGTCCTTACGGCGCCGGCACGCATCATTTTGCCCCCGTTTGTCTGAACAGCTTGCTCTATAAAATGGAGTAGGACCTCGAAGCGATAGCGCGCATTCTGCGACGCAAGCAGGATGCGGAGCAATGGATGAAGCGCGCGGAGACGCGTGCTGCGACGAGGCGTGAGCTTTTTTGCGACACTACTCGTGGTGGGTTCTTCGACTGCAACTTTTCGGCAGGGAAGCGTTCGACGTATGAATACGCCACCACGCTTTACCCGCTATGGACGGGCTGGGCCACTCGCGAGCAGGCGTATGCAGCCGAGAAACATCAACATTTGTGAACTGAATGGTGGCATTGTGATGAGTCCGTATGAAACCGAGGTGCAATGGGACTATCCCTATAAATGGGCTCCGTTGCAGCTGATTGCGGTGGAAGGGTTGCGTAACTATAAATTGGACGCGGACGAGGATCGCATCTCGGTTAAGTTTCTCTCCACCGTGATGGGAGAATTTTCAGCGTGACGGAACCATGCGCGAGAAATACAACATGGTCACTGATTCATCTGAGTTTCAGGTGGCCGCCGGGTATCCCATGAATGTTGTGGGCTTTGGCTGGACCAACGGAGTGTTTCTGGGCCTACAGAAACGGCTGCCTAAATGAAGCTTGACAAGGTCACAAGGCCGGTTTATAAACGTTTAGAAATTTAACCTGATACTTTCATGAATAACGCAAATCAACACTTCTTGTTTGCTTCGGCACCGGATAGCTGGGGCGTGCTGGATTATCCCGGGCCTTCCTGGGAGCAATCCTACGAAAAAATGCTCGACGAGATGGTGGACGGCGGCTATAACGGAACCGAGCTTGGACCTTATGGTTTTTTTCCGACAGATCCCGAAGTTCTCGGGCCGCAACTTGCTAAGCGCAAATTGAAGCTACTCGGTTCTTTTGTGCCTGTGAAGATGGGCGATTCGTCGGCGAGTGCCGCGGTGGTTGAGCGCATCCGCAAGGTCGGCAAATTGCTATCCACGCTGAAGGCGCCGTTTTTGGTTATGGCGGACGACCAATCCGACGCCCGCAATAAATTTTCTGGCCGCGTTTACGACAAGGGCTGTCCTACGCTGAGCGCAGAGCAATGGAAACATGTCGGCAAGATCGTGGCTGAGGCGGAGAAAGTCGCCGACGAGTATGGGTTGGACCTCGTGTTTCATCCTCACATCGCAACTTACGTGGAAACGCCCGAAGAATGTGAGAAGTTCTTCGATGCGACCTCACACACCAACATTGGTCTTTGCCTGGATACGGGGCATTGTGTCTATGGGCATGGAGATGCGGTAAAGGAAGCGGAGAAGTACAAGAGCAAGCTGCGCTTCGTTCACATTAAAGACTGTGATACGAAAATCCTGGAACAGGCCCGCCACAAGCAATGGACTTTTGAAGAAGCCATTGAGCACAAGGTATTCACCATTATTGGGCAGGGCAGTATTGATTTTCCGGCTTTCTTCCGCACGTTGGCGAAGAACGGATATTCGGGGTGGTCGGTGGTCGAGCAGGACGTGAAGTTTGGAGATCCGACCATCCGGCCGGCCGAGAGTATTGCCGCCAGCCTGAAATATCTGCGCGAAGTCGTAACCAGTTTGAACATTGTGGCTTAATTCCAGTTAGCGATTACTGAGGCAGAATGCAAAAACTAGGCGTAGGCGTGTTGGGTGTAGGGGAGATGGGGCGGCGTCACGCCGAGAACCTCCGCCGTTTTGTGCCGAATGCGCGACTGGTAGCGATTGCAGATGTTGACGGAGAACGTGCGCGCCGGACCGCAACTGAACTTGAAATTGAAAATTCTTACAGCAGTTTGCAAGCGATGTTGGAGCGCAAGGACTTGAACGCGGTGGTCATTGCAACTCCAGACAAGTTCCATGCTCCGTCGGTAAAGGCTGCGGCAGCTGCAGGAAAAAATATTCTTTGCGAGAAACCGCTTGCACTGAGCCTTGTCGATGCCAACGAGTCGCTGGCCGCCGTCGCCAAGGCGGGTGTTCGGATGCAGGTCGGTTTCATGCGCCGCTACGATCCGGCCTATAGCGCCGCCATGAAGCGCATTGAAGCGGGAGAGATTGGCACTCCGGTCATCCTCAAATCGATTGGCCGGGACAAAGATGGCCCGCCCATTTCGGCCTATCAAGCCAACATCAATGGCTCGCTGTTTTACAGCAACACGATTCACGACTTCGACCTAGCACGCTGGCTTATGCAAGATGAGGTCGCCGAAGTGCACGCCTACGCCACGGTCGCGATTCGGCCAGAAGTTGCGCAGTTCGGCGATGTGGTGGCCGGACTGGTGAATCTAAAATTTGCCAAGGGTGCGATTGGGAACATTGAATCTTACGCGCAAGCTGCCTACGGCTACGATGTGCGCACCGAGATCGTGGGTTCAAAAGGTTCAATCCTGGTTGGCAGTCTAAACAAAACTCATGCAACCTTCTTAACCACGCAAGGGGGGACGCAGGCTCTCGCAGACCATTTTCTCTCTACATTTGCGGACGCGTATGTCGCTGAGATGCAGGATTTTGTGGAGCGGATCCTGCACGACCGGCCGCTTCGCGTGACCGGGGAAGATGGTCTGCGAGCTTTGGAAATCTGCGTGGCGGCCGAAAATTCTTATCTGCAGTCCAAGTCGAGGAAAGTCGAACCGCTCAACCGCTAGTGGAGGAACTCGTGACTCAAGCCATTGCTTCAACCTATAAAAGTCCTCTACATGAAATGACGCAAACCACCCCCACGTGTTTGTGGAATGATTCGGCTTCGGCAAAGGAACTGACTTATTCGATCGAGCACGGTGCGGTGGGAGCCACTTGCAATCCAGTCATTGTGCATGGAGTTTTAAAGAAAGAGATCGATCGGTGGAAAGGGCGAATTCATTCTCTGATTAAGGAGTTTCCCACCGCGACCGAAGACCAGATCGCCTGGAAAATTGTGCGGGAGATTTCTGTTGAAGCCGCGGCGCTGCTCAAGCCAATCTATGATGCGCAACATGGCAGGAACGGACGGCTTTCGATCCAGACCGATCCACGGTTGTTTCGCAACACTCAGGCCATTGTGGAACAGGCGACAGAGTTCAATCGGCTGGCGCCCAACATGATTGTGAAAATTCCGGTCACACAGGCTGGAATTCCGGCGATTGAGGAAGCGACTTATCGCGGGATCAGCATTAATGCCACGGTGTGTTTCACGCTTTCGCAATGTGTGGCCGTGGCCGAAGCAGTTGAGCGTGGACTCAAGCGGCGCGAGCAGGAAGGAAAAGATATCGCGACAATGGGGCCTGTGTGTACCATTATGGTCGGCAGGCTTGATGACTGGCTCAAAGTTTTGACGGAAAAACACAATGTGGCGATTGATCCCGGCTATTTGGAATGGGCCGGAGTCGCTGTGTTTAAAAAGACCTATCAACTATTTCGCCAACGCGGTTTCCGCCTGCGGCTGCTTTCCGCCGCGTTTCGTAACCACATGCACTGGAGCGAGCTGGTTGGTGGTGATGTAGTCATCTCGCCACCGCACGGGTGGCAGGTGCGTTTCAATGCCAGCGACATTGAAGTCCGGCCACGCATGGACGCGCCAGTTCCGGGAAATGTAATAGAGACGTTGTTGAGAAAGTTCCCTGACTTCGAGCGCGCCTATAATGAAAACAGGCTGGCCATCGGCGAATTTGACTCATTCGGGCCGACGCTGCGGACGCTCCGGCAGTTTATTCATGCTTGTTTTGATCTCGATTCGCTGATTCTGGATTTTTTGGTACCGAACCCTGACTAATTGCGAAACTCGCGCCACTAAACGTTTTGAAGATCAGCCGCAGTTCTGATATGTTGCCGTCCATCAAATATGTCGTCTCCCAAAAAAACTAGGACAAGGGTAAAGCAGACAGGGAAGGCGGCAAGTATTGCCGATGTTGCCCGTGAATCCGGGGTATCCATTTTTACGGTTTCGGCGGTCATTAATAACAAGACCCACGTTAGTAAAGCCCGCCGGCAACGCGTAGAAGATGCGATTCGCAAGCTGAACTATCGGCCCAATCTCATTGCCCGCAGCTTGATTAAGCAGAAGACCCAGACCATCGGCATGATTGTCACCGACATCGCCAATCCTTTTTTCCCCATGGTAGTCCGTGGCGCCGAGGATGCGGCGCATAAACATGGCTACAACCTCCTGCTTTGCAATAGTGATGACGTTGATGAAAAAGAAGAGAAAGAGCTTGAGTTGTTGCTGTCGAAGCGCGTCGATGGGATCCTACTGACGAAAACTGCCGGCGACTTTCGCCCGTCTTTGCGGCAGATGATTAAAGACGTGAATATTCCTTTTGTTCTGGTGATGCGCACTTATCCCCAGTTGACCAAGGACGCGGTGATCAGCGATGACTACCAAGGAGCTTACGAAGCGGTCCGCCACCTGGCACGAGCCGGGCGCCGCCGCATTGGGCTAGTGAGTGGCCCTATGAAAGTCAGCAATGCCAAAGAACGTTATCGTGGATTTCGCGAGGCGCTCGAAGCCGAGAAGTTGCCTTATGAGCCGGAGTTGGTCACAGAAGGCGACTACCGTATCGAGTCGGGTTTCCGCGCCGGGCATGCATTGCTTTCGCAACGGCCCGATGGAATCTATTGCGCCAACCATCTGATGACAATTGGACTGTTGAAGGCGGCGGGCGAAATCGGATTAACGTGTCCCGAGGACTTCGGCTTGGTGAGCTTCGACGACTATCCGTGGTTAGGCGTTTTCCGTCCGCGATTGACCACCGTCGAGTTACCCAAACATCAATTGGGCAGCGAAGCGGCTGAACTGCTCATTCGGAGAATCGCGGGTGATACGAGCGCTCCGGTGCTGCGCAAGCTTCAACCCGAACTTCGCATACGTGAGTCCTGCGGATTTGGGCTCTTTGTGTCCGGAGCACAACGAGACCCCAATGTTCCTGACGCGACGCCTACCAGTTAGATAGATTTTCCTTTTATGTTTCGCTGAAGTCGATGAGCTGCGGCCGCAACCTGAACATGCGTGTGCGATAGGCGGCATAGATCAGCCCAATCAGCAACCATGCTAATCCCGCGTATTTGGTCCAGGGCTGCAAGCCCAAAAGCAGACCAAAACAGAACACACAGCCGAATCCAGGCACAAAGGCATCAATAAAGAAGTTTTTCTGCTGTCGATTGGGTGAGAACCAAAGGTGCAATAATGCGACAAGATTTACGGCACTAAATGCGAGCAGGGCACCGAAAGTTACGATTTCCGCCGCGAGTTGCCACGGGATGGTGAGCACGGCAACGTAGGCGACGGCTCCAACGATCCACTCGTTGTAAACCGGATTGCCATGTTTCGCGCTGACGTGGCCGAAGATCCTCTTAGGGATCACGTTATCGCGGCCCATGCTGTAGAGCAAACGAGACGCTCCAACATGGCCTGCTAAACCACATGCCAAACTCGATACCAAGAGCATGACCCCGTAGATCGTAAACAACGCTGGGCCACCAACAATGCGCGCGACGTCCATGAAAGCGGTTTCGGGATTTTGCAACGTTGTGTAATCCGGCCACACGATCTGCGCCAGATAAACCTGCAAGCCGCTGAACAGTCCAGTAAAGATACAAACCAACAGAGAAGCCAGCAGAACGTTCCGCTTAGGATTTTTTACTTCTTCTGCGAGGATGGAAACTCCGTCAAATCCGATAAACACCAGAGCGGCAAACGAGGTTCCCGCTGCCAACGCGCGCAGGTCAAAAGTTTGCGGGTTGTAGACCGGACGCCACGACAAAAGCCCGGTGAACGATTCGTGATATACGATGTGTCGAACCGCCTGGACTAGGAAGCCCACCGTGACCAGCAACATGCATCCCAGTAGTACTTCATTGGTGCGCGCGTTGAATTTGATTCCCCGAGTCGCCAACAGCGTGACAAACGCCACAATCACCGCCGAGAGTATCGCGAAAGGAATCTGTGGAACCATGCGTTGAATCGCTAATACGGCATAGAGCGCGTTTTGTATCGGCTGGAAGAGATACTCTAAAAACATTGCCCAGCCTAGAATGAATCCCACATGTGGGTTCAAGAATCGGCTGATGTAGGAATAAACCGAGCCAGACGCGGGATAAGCCGCTGCCATACGGCCGAAGCTGATGGCTGTGACCGACATCGCGACCATGCCAAGAAGGAGTGTGGTGACAGTGTGCCCATGGGAAAGAACTTGCGACGCCCCAAAAAGCGGAACCGCAGCAATCGGTGACGTCAGGATGATTCCGTAGTAGACGAGGTCCCAGAGGCTGAGGACTCGTTTCAGATGAGGCTGTGTACTTGCCGGCGCTGTCCCTGAAGTTGTCTGCACCTTTGTCCCTTAAAAGAAGTAGCGCTCCTTTTTGCGTTCTTCTTCATATTTGCGCCGGGCATTTTTGACGCTCTGCTTCTCGGAAACTTCCGCAACTGGCACGTCCCACCAGGATTCATAGCCTGGCACGTGCTCGTCGTAAGCGGTTTCAATCACCACAACCGATGTACGCAGTTGCTTACGGGCGCAGGCCAGGGCGGCCTGTAGTTCTTCTCCGGTTTTGACTCGCGCTGTCCATGCTCCCAGGCTGGCCGCGTTGGCTTCGAAGTCAACCGGTAAAACATCCCCGTCATATTTTTCCGCCAGCCGGTAACGATATTCAGTGCCCATTCCATCATTCCCGCAACTACGGCTGAGTCCGCCGATGCTAGAGAAACCGTGATTGTCCAGCAGGATGATGTTAAGTTTGCGGCCTTCCTGGATTGCGGTGACGATTTCTTGAGCCATCATCAAATAAGAGCCGTCGCCAACCAGTACATATACTTCGCGGTCTGGATGCGCCATTTTGATGCCTAGGCCTCCGGCAATTTCATAGCCCATGCAGGAATAGCCGTACTCCATGTGATATCCGCCCGGCTGATGCGTGCGCCAAAGTTTGTGCAAGTCGCCGGGCATGCTACCCGCGGCGCAGATCATAACGTCGGTCGGCGCCATAAAGTTATTGACGATCCCGATTACTTCTCCCTGAGAGATGGGAGGATCTTTGCGGAGGTTGTGAATGCGATCAACTTCGTTTTCCCAATTCGCGCGAAAATCGGCAATCTTGTTTTGATAATGCTTGTCTACTTTGTAATCAGCAACTACATGCTGCAACTCTTCCAGCGTAGAGCGAGCATCACCGGTGAGTGCGATGGCTGCGTGCTTGTACGCGTCGAATTCGCAAACATTAATGTTCACGAAGCGAACCGAAGGATTCTGAAAAGCGGTCTTGGAGGCAGTTGTGAAATCGCTGTAGCGGGTGCCGATACCGATAATGAGGTCGGCCTCACGAGCAAGGATGTTCGCGCCGGGTGTGCCGGTTGCTCCCACAGCTCCAACTTGTTGCAGGTGGTCAAACGGCAGTGAGCCTTTGCCGGCCTGGGTTTCGCATACTGGAATTCCCGTAGCGGTGGCGAATTTGGAAAGCGTTTCAGATGCTTCGGAGTAGAGCACGCCTCCTCCGGCAACAATCAGCGGAGCCTTTGCCGAATGAACCCATTTCGCCGCGCGCTGCAGCTGCTCCCGGTCGCTTCGATTACGTGGGATCGACCAGACTCGACGCTGAAAAAATTCCTCAGGAAAGTCGAACGCTTCGGGCTGTACATCCTGCGGCAAACACACAGTCACTGTGCCGGTGTCTGCGGGCGAGGTGAGCACTCTCATGGCCTCGGGAAGGGAAGTCAACAATTGTTCCGGCCGCTGAATGCGGTCCCAATATCGTGAGACAGGTTTGAAGCAATCGTTGACAGAAATGTCCGGAGTCTGTGAGCACTCGAGTTGTTGCAATACGGGTGCGACGTTGCGCCTAGCGAAGATGTCTCCTGGCAAAAGCAATACTGGCACGCGATTGATGGTTGCCGCGGCCGCGCCGGTGATCATATTCGTGGCGCCGGGACCAATCGAGCTGGTGCAAACCATAGTCCGCATGCGAAATGCTGATTTGGCAAATGCGGCCGCGGCATGGACCATCGCCTGTTCGTTGCGAAACAGGTAATAACGCAGGCCGCAGTCTTGTTCTAGCGCTTGCCCGATTCCGGCGACGTTACCGTGGCCGAAGATGCCGTAACAACCTTCGAAAAAGCGGAACTGTCGTCCGTCCCGCTCAACATACTGATTCTTGAGGAAGGAGATGATGCCCTGCGCAACTGTCAGGCGTTTTGTCATAGCGTCGCCTTAGGATACCGCTTACTCCTTAGCTTGAGCTCGAATCGTCGCGAACAAGGGGTAGACGCGGAATAGGGTCTCCCCAAATGGAACGAATCCAGGTGTGTTCCTGATCTTCTGTGACGGCCATGCTACGCGAGGTTCCCGCCAGAAAATTCAGATAGTAAACGTCATATCCCGGCCCTGCGACTACCGGGTGATAGCCGCTGTGTACCAGGACCGCATCGCCGTCCTGTGCTTTCACGGTGCGATCCGGGCCGTGTTTTCCACCATACAAGTGTTGCAGAGCAAAGCCTTCGGGCTTGGAAATCCGGTAATAGTAGATCTCATCCAGATCCACCTCGGCTGGCGGATTGTGAGTGTCATGCTTATGCGGGGGATAGCTGGACCAGTTGCCTCCGGGTGTATAGACCTCGACCACGACAAGTTTGTCTGCGGGAAATGTGGAAGGAATGACATCCACAATTTGCCGTGAAACGTTGCCGCCACCGCGAAGACCAGTGTTCACATCTGTCGGAGTGATTAGCCTGGATTGGAGTTTCGCCGTTGAAGGTACCCGGCATTCCGCAATTTCACAGACCGTTTCCGCTTTGAAAGAAACCTTGTTTTGGGCGGGGAGATACAGAGTATAGGGAAGTCCGTCGAATACATTTTTTCGCTTTCCCAGATGAGTTACCCCAATATCCAAGTCGGCCGTACAGGTCCCCCCAAGGACTACGAATGCGGCTTCCTCATTCTCTGTGAGTGTTTGGTAGACATCTCCCGGTTGTAAACGTCGAACGAAAAAGCTCATCCATTCCCAGCTGGCTTTTTGCCGCGGTAGGTGGAGAAGTTCTCCCCCCTGTTGTGGGGGTAGGTTTAAGGAATGGACTAGAAAAGTACTTTCGCTCAAATATCCGCCTGTACAGCCCTTGGTTTCTAAACGTTTTTAAATTATGGCAAATGTCGTGTTTTGTCAATTGCCTCTTAGCGCGGAGAACAGAAAGTAGCGCCCCAAGTCAAGACATAGGGACCATGTTCATGTGATTGTAACGATAGATTGATAGGATTGCGCCGCTAGTTCATCGGCGAAAAGCGCCTGATAGCAAAACCAGAATTAGTTCTTGACTGTGTGCTGCGAAGGTTGGTATAAGCGCAAATTATAAACGTTTTGAAATAACAGAAAATTACCAGCAACGCGTCAAACTTTGGGGGAAATCATGGATTCAAGTCGGAGAAACGGTAAGGGTATGTTCAAAATTTTTCGCTTCGTGTTCATTGGACTGGCCCTTACCTGCAGTTGGACTGCGCAACTCAACGCCAAAGTGGTCGCTGGCGTTTCCGGGACGGTTACCGATTCCAGCGGGGCAGTGCTAGTGGGTGCGACAGTCCAGATGAAATCAATGGAAACCGGAGCCGTCGAGACCCGGCAAAGCAACTCAGAGGGGTTTTATGCATTTGTAAATCTGGCACCGGGACACTACGACCTTGAGGTCCGCCAGACAGGGTTTACAACTTATCGGCAAACCGGCATCGTGCTCGATGTCGATTCCGCCAAGATTTTGAACATCGCCATGAAGCTCGGGCAGGTGAGTGAGCAAGTAGTCGTTTCTGGCGAATCGGTCCAGATTGATACCGCTAGCACGCAAACTGGTCAGGTCATCACCGAGAGAACGATTGTCGCTGTGCCGCTCGTAACGCGTAGCTACACGGACCTGCTTGCGTTGCAGCCGGGAGTTTCGCCGGTTTCA
>Ga0068869_100001709_pt1 | contig 13109 bp, 13 predicted proteins | sample KBSMisM52_FD_64676 | JGI IMG/M metagenome (GOLD analysis project Ga0068869, IMG submission 64676) | Miscanthus rhizosphere microbial communities from Kellogg Biological Station, Michigan, USA - KBS Miscanthus M5-2 | ecosystem: Host-associated > Plants > Roots > Rhizosphere > Soil ... | reverse complement strand
ACCAGCTGCTCCGGCGGCATGTTGCATTGGATGTGCCAACCCAGGGCGGCAATCCGTTTGGCCAGCGGCATGACTTCGTCCGCGCTCACCGGATTGCCCAGGCCGAACTGCACCCGCAGGCCGCGTACGCCCGCCGCATGCAGCTTCTTCAACTCGGCATCGGTGACCTTGGAATTCACCACACAGACGGCGCGGCAATTCTCGCCCAACTGCGCCAGCACATCCAGCACGCAGTCATTGTTGACGCCGTAGGTGGAAGGCTGCACCACCACATTGCGGCTGGTGCCGAGCTTCTTTTGCAACGCCTTGTAATCGCTCACCGTCGCATAAGGCGGCTTGAGGACGGCATTGGGCATGTAAGGAAAGCGCGCGTCATAGACGTGATGATGGCAGTCGGCGGCGCCATCCGGCACTTGAAAAGAAATCCTCGCATCCTTGGCAAAAGCCGGCGTCGAGGCAAAAGCCAATCCTGCACCGATCGCGGTGCGGCGATCCAATCGATTCATCATTTCTTCCCCGTATAAGTGACTTTCCACACCGTCTGGCCGACATCGTCCGCCACCAACAGGCTGCCGTCTTTTGCCACTGTCAGCCCCACCGGCCGTCCCCAGGCCTGGGGCGGATTTTTGCTTTTGCCGTCCCAGAAACCGGTGAGGAAATTGTCAAAGCCGCCGACGGCGCGGCCATTCTTCATGCGGATGCGCACCACCTTATAGCCATGCGGCTCGCTGGTGTTCCACGAACCGTGCAGCGAGACGAAGGCATCGCCCTTATACTCGGCGGGAAAATTGTCGCCGGTGTAAAAGGCCAGGCCCACGGGCGCGCTGTGCGCCGGAAACAACACATCCGGCACCACCGCCTTGGCCACCATGTCGGGACGCTTGGCGCCCAGGTCGGGATCGGGATTTTTGCCGATATAGCTCCAAGGATAGCCGTAGAATCCGCCCGGCTTGACGTAGGTGAAATAATCGGGCGGCAGATTGTCGCCCAATCCGTCGCGCTCATTTACCGCCACGAACAAGTCGCTGGTTCCCGGATAGATGGCGATGCCCACCGGATTGCGGATGCCGCTGGCATATTCCACCAGCTTGCCCTGGGCGTCGACTTTGAACACTTTGGCGCCCGGCTGATATTCCGAGACATTGTCGTGGCTGCCCATCTCCACAAAAATGCTGCCGTCGGCCGCCAGCGCCAGGTTGCGGGTGGCATGCATGCCGGAATTGCGCAGGTCCGGGTCAACGGTGACCCGTTCCGCTTTACCCGCCTTGGTTTGCCCAGGCTTGTAGGGCACGCGGTACACCGCCATCAGGTCGCTGTAATAAAAATATCCATCCTTGAGCGCCATGCCTTGCGGCCTGTTGAGGCCGCTGACAAAGGTGAAGCGCTGATCGGCGGCGCCGCTGCCCTTGCTGTCGCGCAGCAGGGTGATCTTTCCTTTCAAGCGTTCGCTGAGAAACACATCGCCATTGGGCGCCGTCAAAAGACCCCGCGCATTCTCCAGACGATCGGCGAAAATGCTGACCCTGAATCCGGGTGGAGCCTCGGGCTTGGTCCCCGCCGGGCGGGGGATGTCGGTGTTGTTGTTGGCCACGCCCGGCGTGGCATAAGGCTTGGGCAAATCCGACGGCTTGATCAGGAAATGCTGGCCCGGACGGTCGGCGGCGAAGGACGCGGCCGGCAGCAATAGCAAAACTGTCACGAAGCGCTTCATGTGTCTTCCTTGCAGGCCGGTATCTGCGAAATGATGGCGGGGTGCGGCGGCAAAAACAATGGTGCAAGCCCGTTGTTCCGGCTAAAAGCGCCGCCATGACCGACCTCGATGCCCGCAAGGCGAAGGCGCGCGACTGGTTCGAATCCCTGCGCGACCGCATCATGGCGGCTTTCGAGGCTTTGGAGGACGAAGCCCCCGCCGCCCTCTATCCCGGTCCCGCCGGCCGCTTTGAAAAAACACCTTGGAGCCGCGGCGAAGATGAGGGCGGCGGCGTGATGGGCATGATGCGGGGCCGGCTGTTCGAGAAGGTCGGGGTGCATACCTCCACCGTGTTCGGCGCCCTCTCGCCGGAATTCGCCAAGCAGGTGAAGGGCGCCGGCAACGATCCGCGCTTCTGGGCCAGCGGCATCAGCCTGATCGCCCATATGCGCAATCCCCGCGTGCCGGCGGTGCACATGAACACGCGCATGATCGTCACCACCGAAAGCTGGTTCGGCGGCGGCGCCGATCTCAATCCCACCCTGGATCTGGCGCGCACCCCGCGCCATCCCGACACGGTGGATTTTCATGCCCGCTTGAAGCAAGCCTGCGACGGCTTCAACAAGGAATGGTTTCCCAAATACAAGAAATGGGCGGACACCTATTTCTGGCTGCCGCATCGCGGCGAGCCGCGCGGCGTGGGCGGCATTTTCTACGACCATCATGACAGCGGCAATTGGGACAGGGACTTTGCCTTTACCCAGGCGGTGGGCGAGGCCTTCCTGGACATTCAGCCGCAAATCATTCGCCGCCGGATGCCGGAATCCTGGAGCGAAGACGAACGCCATGAACAGGCCAAGTGGCGCGGCCGCTATGTCGAATTCAATCTTCTCTATGACCGCGGCACGCATTTCGGGCTGCGCACCGGCGGCAATGTCGAAAGCATTTTGTCCTCAATGCCGCCCATTGCTGAATGGAAATGAGGCGCGGAGTGGAAATTACGCTGCGCATCGGTTCTCGCGGCTCGCCTTTGGCGCTGGCGCAATCGCATCTGGTGGCCGGCATGCTCGCCCAACAGACCGGCTTGGACACGACACCCTTTCCCATCGAATCTTTCATGACCAGCGGCGACCGCATCCAAGGCCGCTTGCAGGAGGCCGGCGGCAAGGGGCTCTTCACCAAGGAGTTGGACGAAGCCTTGCTGGACGGACGCATCGACGCGGCGGTGCATTCCATGAAGGACCTGCCCACCCGCATGCCGCCGGGCATCGTGCTGGCCGCGGTTCCCGCCCGGGAAGACCAGCGCGACGCCTTCATCGCCACCCGCGTCAAATCCCTGATGGAATTGGCGCCTGGTGCGACGGTGGGAACCGCCAGCCTGCGCCGCCAGGCGCAGACCTTGCACGCGCGTCCGGATCTCAAGGTCCAACTCCTGCGGGGGCGGGTGGAGACCCGGTTGGCCAAAATCGAAAGTGGTGCCTTTGACGCGACCTATCTGGCCCTGGCTGGGCTGAGGCGGCTGGGATTGGAAAATCACGCCGCGTCAATCGTCGACAGCCAGGCCATGCCGCCGGCGCCCGGCCAGGGGGCGCTGGCCATCACTGCCCGCGCCGGGGACGCCAAGACCTTGGCCTTGCTTGGGCCGCTGAACATCCTGGAACATGCCGTCACCACCACGGCGGAGCGCGCCTTTCTGGAAGCGCTGGACGGCTCCTGCCGCACCCCCATCGCCGCCTTGGCCAAGATCGACGATGGCAAGCTGTCATTCCTGGGTGAAGTCCTCACCCCTGACGGCAAACATTGCTGGCGGCGCAATGAAAGCGTGATCCTTGCCGGCGACCTCAGCGCGGCGGCCCGCGAACTGGGATTGCGGCTGGGTGCTGAGATCAAGTCCGAGGCCGGACCGCTCTACAATGCCCATTTCGGCGATCATGGCTGGTGATTTTTGAGAGACGCGCTGCACAGCAGCATGTTTCTCCTCTTTGCTTCCTCCATTTTTTGGACCAGCATCCCGGCCAAATTCCTGGGGAGAAAAGCATGCTGAACAAACGCGAATTCGTCACCGGCACTATCGCTGCCGCCTTGTCGGCTGCCGCGGCTCAGGCGGCGCAGGCACCTGCCAACGGCCTTCCCCCTCCGCGCAAGATTCCCCACGGCATGATGAAGACAACCCGGATGTTCAAATACCCGAAGGGCTTTGGCAACGGCCTGGCGGTCGCGCCGGAAGGCCTGTGGATCGCGGAACAAAAACTGACAGGCGACAGCGCAAAACGATATGGCCTGCCGGAGCCGTCAGACATCCGCGAAGCCGCCTGGCTGGTGGACTGGAACGGCAAGCTGCTCAAGACGGTGATGACCAACTGCCGCAACTGCTCCGGCATGGCGTATGGCGACGGCTGCGTGTGGATGATGGCCAACCAACCGCCCCAGGGTTGTTTCCAGGTCGACATGAACAGCAAGCAGATCAGTCATCGCCAGATTCCTCTGGCGCTGCCCGGACAGGACGGCGGCGGCAGCCATGGCGCGCAATGGCACAATGGCAAATTGTGGATCGCGGCCCTGAGGCCCAAGCTGCTGCTGCGTGTCGATCCCAAGACCTGGGTGCCGGAAGTCGCGATCTCGACCTACACCAGCCCGGACAAACCCCGCACCCATGACCTGACCATCGATAATGAAGGCAATATCTGGCTGGTGCTGGGCAATGACAGCAAGAGCTACAAGGAAGGAAAGCCGGGCTTGGTGAAGTATGACGGCAAGACCGGCCAGATTATCGGCACCTACGATTTCCTTCCCGGCTCCTGCGATCCGCATGGCCTGGAATTCCACAACGGCAGCTTGATCAGCTGCGATGCCGGCATCCATCCCGGCTGGCCGAATAACGACAGCCCGCATACTGGCTGGGTATTTAAGATCGAGCCAGCTTAGTTAGCGGGAGGTTTCTCGCGCTAGTCCACTCTGAATCCCGGACGGGTGGTCACGTAGGAACCATCCACCTGCGAGATGCTGGCGCAGCCCAGCAGCTTCAAGGTGCGGATGATGTCGGCACGGAAAATCTCGATGGCGCGCTCGATGCCCGCGTCGCCCGCCGCCGCCATGCCATAGGCATAGCCGCGTCCCAGCAGCACCGCTTTGGCGCCCAACCCGATAGCCTTGACCACATCGGAGCCGCGGCGGATGCCGCCGTCGAACAGCACCTCGGTCTTGTCGCCCACGGCTTCGACAATGCCCGGCAGAACACGCAAAGGCCCGGCCACACCATCCAGCTGCCGCCCGGCATGGGTGGAGACCACAATGCCTTGCGCGCCCGCATCGACCGACCGCTTGGCGTCATCCGCCGTCATCACGCCCTTGATCACGATGGGCCCGTTCCACAATTGGCGGATCCATGTGAGGTCGGTCCATGAGACTTGCGCCGATTCCAGCGCGGCGCCCACGTCGATGGCGGGCAACGGACCCAAGTCCGGCACCACAATATTGGGAAAGGGCCGCGTCATGCCGTCCAAGAGAAATCCGGCCACCCAGCCGGGATGCGCCAGGATATTGGGCAAATAAGGAATCTTGGCGAAGGGGTTGGTGCCCATCAAGGCCTTCATGCCGTTGCGCACATCGCGTTCGCGATTGCCGGCCACCGGGGTGTCGATGGTGACGAACAAGGCCTTGTAGCCGGCGGCCTTGGCCCGGGCGATCGCGCCTTCCGCGGCGCCGCGCCCGCCCGCCAGATACAGTTGGTAAAAAGTGGGACCTTGCGATTCCGCCTTCACATCCTCGATGCGGTGGCCCGACATGGTGGAGAGGATATAGGCGGTGCCGTTCCTGCCTGCCGCCTTGGAAGCCGCCAATTCGCCGCGCGGATGCATCAGCCGCGAATAGCCGATCGGGCCCAGCAGAAAAGGCAACTCAAGCTTGTGTCCCAACACGGTCACACCGAGATCGCATTCCGGCGTCGCCACCGCGAAGCGCGGTTTGAAGATCACTTCCTGGTAAGCGCGCTCGCTGTCCTTGAGCGTCACCTCGTCGTCGGCCGCGCCGTCCAGGTAATCGAACACCGCGTCGGGCAAGCGCCGCCGCGCAAGGTCACGCAAATCCTTGATATTGACGATGCGGGGAGAGGCGAGATTCATGGCAGGGTCCGTGGAAATCGGGTCGTTTATGCCCGCAAAAGGCAGCCATTAAAAGGCGGAAATACCCGTCTGGGCCCGTCCCAGCACCAGGGCATGAATATCATGTGTCCCCTCATAGGTGTTGACCGCCTCCAAATTCATCACATGCCGCATCACGTGATAATCGTCAGCGATGCCGTTGCCGCCATGCATGTCGCGCGCGGCACGGGCGATCTCCAGCGCCTTGCCCGCATTGTTGCGCTTGAGAAGGCTGATCGTCTCCGGCGCCAGTTGCCCTTGTTCGAACAACCGGCCGGCTTGCAGGCAGGCCATCAGGCCCAGCGCGATCTCGGTCTGCATGTCGGCCAGCTTCTTTTGATAAAGCTGATTGGCGGCAAGGGGCCGGCCGAATTGCTTGCGCTCCAACCCATAGGCGCGCGCCGCATGCCAACAGAATTCCGCCGCTCCCATCGCCCCCCAAGCGATGCCGAAGCGGCCATGGTTGAGGCAATCGAAAGGCCCCTTCAGTCCTTCCGCGCCGGGCAGCATCCTGTCTTCCGGAATTTCGACATCCGCCATCACGATCTCGCCGGTGGCGCTGGCGCGCAACGAGAGCTTACCTTCGATCTTGGGGGTGGACAGACCCTTGTCGCCCCGCTCCAGAATGAAGCCGCGGATCTTATCGTCCAGCTTGGCCCACACCACGAGCACATCGGCGATCGGGGCATGGGTGATCCAGCTTTTGCTTCCCGACAGGACAAAACCGCTTTTGCTTTTTTGGGCACGGCTTTGCATCGCGCCGGGATCGGAGCCCGAGCCGGGCTCCGTCAGCCCGAATGCGCCCACCCATTCGCCCGAAGCCAAGCGCGGCAGATATTTTTCCCGCTGGGCCGGACTGCCGAAGGCATGGATGGGATGCATCACCAGGCTGGATTGCACCGACACGGAAGAGCGGAAGGCGGAATCCACGCGCTCGATTTCCCGCGCGACGAGACCATAAGAGACAGGCGAGGCGCCGCCGAATTCCGGCAAGGTGCATCCCAATAGGCCAAACGCCCCCATTTCCCGCAGCAGCCCGCGGTCGAAGCTTTCCTGGCGGTGCATGTCGCGCACCAGGGGCATCAGGCGCGATTGCGCGAAAGACCGCGCGCTGTCGCGCACCAGTCTTTCCTCCTCGCGCAGCGAGGCTTCCAGCAAAAAGGGATCGGCCCAGTCAAAGGAAGGCCACTTGCCCGGCATGTCCCAGCCCAAATAAAAACGGGGAGGCGAAATGCATCCCGTTTTGGAAGCATATCGCCATCCCCTTGACTCATTCAAATCGGCCGCCCGCAAATGCGGACCTATGCGGTCGGTTTCTCAGTTCGATTTGGTGACCTGGCCTTCCGCCATGCCGGCCTTGCTGCCGACACCCGGATTGACCGGATTCTCCTTGTCCGGCGGGATCGGCATGATCTTGTCCTCATGACCGGCCAGTTTGGCATTGGTGGTGGGTTCCGCTCCCGGTTTGCCTTTGCGCAGGTCGTTTTGCGGCTGGTTATTCGCCATGACTTTCTCCCGAATGGACTCAAGAGTCATAACGGCTGAACTGGGGCGGGGTTTCAGCCCCTTGGTTCCACGGCGAAGACCCAATCGGCGATGTCGCGGTCGACCTGCTCCGCTTCCAGATCCCTGAGCAGCATGTGATAGCCCTTTTCGTATCGCGTCACCTTTGCCTTGTCGCCCAGAGTCCGGATCACCGCCTGTGTCGGCGTTGCCGGGATGATCTGGTCCTTGGCGCCGTAGAGAAACAGCATCGGCGGAGCGGACGTGATCCGTTCCGGTGCGGCGCGCGCCTCGTCCATCAGATTGACCAGTCCGAACAGCGTGTCGGTACGGGTTCTTTTCTGGAACAGCGGATCGCGCGCCAGGGCCCGCAACATCTCCACATTGTCGGATGGAACGATCGTCACCACACGTCCGGCGGCATTGTTGGACAGGATCATGCCCGGCAACAGATGCGCCGCCAGGAACAGCGCGGCGCGATAGGTCAATGGCATGTCGGCGCGCGACCAGACCGCCGGCGCCACCAGAATGATGCCGTCGGCGGCAGGCGGCGAATCCGAAGCCAGCGCTGTCAGCACCACCGCCCCGCCCATGCTTTCGCCCAGGGCGAAAACCGGCACGCCGGGATAACGCGCCCGCGCGGCGGCGATGGCGTCACTGAGATCCGCGCGCATGATATCTCCGCCGGCCCAAATGCCGGGCTGGTCGCTGCGCCCGAAGCCGCGCTGGTCGAAGGCCATCGTGGTGATCCCCAGCTTGGCCCAGACCTTGCCCGGCATGTCGAACGCGTTGGAATAGTCGCTCATGCCGTGCAATGCCACGATGACCGCCCGGGGCGCGGCACCTTCCGCGTCCCAATGGCGCAAGGGAAGTTTGGCGCCGTCGCGCGCGACCAGAACTTCGCCGGTAATTTGCGGGGTCATTCCGCCCTCCAGCGATGGCGCGAAAGTCGGGGCACAGGCGCTGAGAGATAGAACGAGAATAGCCAGGCCGAAGCGCACATCACACCTTGAGTCTTTGCGGCAGGGAGTCTTTATCGCGCAACACCAACACGCTGACCACCAAGAGGTGATCGACCCTGTCGAGATGGGCGCCGAACGGAAGCGTGACGCTTTCATAATAGAGAAACTGCGCCCCCTTCATGTCCAGGCCCGCCCAGCCGCGATAGCAAAGCGGTTCGGCGCTGGAGCGCACCATTTCGTACAACATGCGCAGGCCAATTCCGAAGCGCGGCATGTTGGCTTCGATTTCGCTCAAGCGTTGGCCGGAGAAATCCATGCCAAAGCCGGCGACCAGCGCCGGACCAACCCGGCGATACTCATAGTCCTGGCCATCACCAATCACGCCCACCAATAGAGTATTGTCGCCGACCAGAGCCAAGACCTCGTCCGCCCGGCGGGGAAACCGGGTCCCGCCCCGCAAGTCCTGCCAGCGCGCGATGGCGTCCAGCGGCGCCTGAGCCACCAGGTCGGACGAACTGACAATCTCTCCGGAAGATGCGTCGGGAACCCAGAAATCCATCGCGGAAAGTCTAAAGTGCGCTCACAAAGGCAGCAACCCAATCATGGCGCCCGACAAGGCGCTGGCCATGGTGCCCGCCACCAAGGCCTTCAAAGCCAGCGAGACCACTTCATCCCGGCGATCCGGAACCAAGGCGCTCATGCCGGCGATCAGGATGCCGACACTGGCGAAATTGGCAAAGCCGCAAAGCGCATAGACCAGGATCTGGGTGCTGCGCGGATCCAGCGTTCCCGCCGGCAGGGACGCAAGCCTGAGATAGGCCACCAGCTCGGTGAGAATGATCTTTATTCCCATGAGCGCGCCTGCCGCGCCCGCCTCGCGCCACGGGATTCCCAACAGCCAGACTAGAGGCGCGAACAGCCAGCCCAATATCCGCTCCAGAGTCAGCGGCGCGCCCGCCACGGAAGGCAAGAAATGCAGGACGGCATTGCACAGCGCCATCAGCGAGGTGGTGACGATCAGCATGGCCAAGATTTGCAGATAGATTTTCAACCCATCCTCGGTCCCTTGCGCCATGGCATCCATGGTGGAGCGGTAATGGATGCTTTCCTGCCTCTCGCTGAGATCGGTTTCGGCGGGGCCAGGCACCATGATCCGCGCCATCATCACCCCCGCTGGCAGGGACATCAGCGATGCCACCAGCAAATGGCCCAAGGCCCCCGGCAGCACATCCTTGAGGATGGTGGCGTAGAGCACAAACACCGTGCCCGCGATCACCGACAAGCCCACTGTCATCAGGATGAACAATTCGGTGCGGGTCAGCCGCGCCAGATAAGGACGGATCACCAACTGGCCTTCGATATTGCCCAGAAAGACCGTGGCCGCCGCGCTCAAGCCCACCGCGCCGCCCAATCCCAAGCTGCGTTTCAAGACCGCCGCCAGTCCGTGCACGATGGCAGGCAGGACGCGCCAATACCACAGGATGGCCGACAGCGCGCTGATCACCATCACCAACGGCAGGATGGAAAAGGCCAGGTTGACCATATTGGCGGGATTGGTGACGGTAAAAGGGGCGGGCCCGCCGCCGATATAGCCGAAGATGAAACTGGTGCCGGCGCCGGTTGCGGTTGTCAAAACAGCCACCAGGCCATTGAGGCGAAACAGCAGGTCGCGGACAATCGGGACCTTCAACAGAATCAGCGCCAGGGCCCCCTGCAGCAGCAATGTGCCGGCCACAAAGCGCCAGTTGAAGGCGCGGCGGTCCTCGGACATGGCCCAGGCACCGGCGATCAGAACGCAGATTCCCAGCAAGGATTGCAGTTGAACCAGTTGCACCCGCGCCCCCGCGTATGACCCGCACTTACGCTACACCAATTCCCGCCCCGCAAAAGTGGGCCTTGGCATGACAGACGGACGCGGCGGCGTTACTCTTCCAGGGGGAGCGGGTTCAGCGTGTGAGCAAAAAACCGGCAGGCTCGGAAAGAATCGTTGCGCTGGCCGGCGCCCGCGCCTTTCCTCCTTTGATGGTGGTGATGTTCCATTTCAGCGAGGGACATCATTATAGCGGTTGGCGGGTGTTGGATTTGCTCGCGACCCGCGGCTATCTCTGGGTGGAATTCTTCTTCGTCCTGTCCGGCTTCATTCTCACCTATTCCTATTGGCCCCGGGTGAAGGAGCTCCTCACTGCAAGCGGCTATCTCGCCTTTTTGCGCGCCCGGCTGATCCGCCTCTATCCCCTGCATCTGTTCATGCTGTTGCTGATCCTGGTCCTCGTGATCGGCCTGCGGGCCTTGGCGGCGCAGGGCGGCTATCTGTCTATTTTCGACCTCAAATATCACCAGGATGTCAGCCCGAAGGGATTCGCCCTCAGCCTGCTGTTGATTCATGCCTGGAACAGCATGGGCAGCCTGACCTGGAATGGCGCGTCCTGGTTCGTCAGCGTGGAATTTTCGCTATGCCTGCTGTTTCCGGCGCTGCTATGGCTGGCGGAGGGACGGCTGTGGCGGGGCTGTGCCTTGATCGCGGCCGGACTGGCCGGCTTGCTGGCGCTGCTCTTCACCTCCAAGCACGGATTGGACATCACTTTTCACAATGGCGTTTTGCGAGGACTGTCGGATTTCTCCGTCGGCGTGGGATTGGCGGTCCTGTTCCGCCGCGCCAAGCCGCAAGACCGGGCGCCGGAATGGCTGCATTCGCTGCTGCAGCTCCTTTTGGTGGCTCTCTTGGCTTATGTGGTGATGCATACCGGCTGGTCACATACCCGCCTGGACATCTTTACCGTGCTGCCGCTGATGGCGCTGGTCTTTGCGCTGGCTTTTGACCGCGGCCTGGTGGCGCGACTGTTGCAGATGCGGCTTCCCCAGCGGATGGGCGAATGGTCCTATGCCGTCTATCTGGGACAGACCGCCTGGCTCTTGGCCATCCGCTTTTTCGAGCAGAGGCTGTACCCGCCGCCCGACGCGATCGTCCTGGGCACCCAATTTGCCAACCTTATCTGGTGGCTTGAGCCTCTTTTGCTGGTCATAACCTGCGTCCTGTGGGGCGGCTTGTTGGCGGAATTTGTCGAACTGCCCGCTGCCGCCTGGCTGCGGCGGCAATTCGGGCGCCGCCTTGACCCGCAAAGCATCCCCACACCATCTTAAGCGGCCAAAACCGCAGAGAGGCCCTCATGGCGATTTCCTTCAAAAATAAAGTGGCCATCGTCACAGGCGCCGGCGGCGGATTGGGACGCGCACACGCCCTGCATTTGGCCAAGCTGGGCGCCAAGGTTGTGATCAACGACCTGGGCGGATCGCTGGACGGCAGCGGCGGCAATTCCGTGGCGGCCGAAAAAGTCGTGGCCGAGATCATCGCGGCGGGCGGCGAGGCCATGGCCAATGGCGCTTCGGTCAGCGACGATGCGGGCGTCGCCAATCTGGTCAAGCAGACGATGGACAAGTGGGGGCGCATCGACGTGCTGATCGCCAATGCCGGCATTCTGCGCGACAAAAGCTTCGGCAAGATGGAACTGAAGGATTTCGAGGCCGTGCTGAACGTCCACCTGATGGGCACCGTCAAGCCGTGCAAGGCGGTGTGGGAGATCATGAAAGGCCAGGCCTATGGCCGGATCGTGGTCACCACCTCCTCTACTGGCCTGTACGGCAATTTCGGCCAGACCAATTACGGCGCCGCCAAGCTGTCGCTGGTGGGGTTCATGAATTCCCTCAAGCTGGAAGGCGCGCGCGACAATATCAAAGTGAACGCCATCTGCCCGGTGGCGGCGACCCGGATGACCGAAGCGCTGATGCCGCCGGCGATCTTGGAAATGTTGAAACCGGAATTCGTTTCGCCGGCCGTGGCTTACTTGGCCTCTGACGATGCACCCAGCGGCGTGGTCTTGACGGCCGCGGCGGGCGTGTTTGCGGCGGCCCAAATGGTGGAGACCGACGGCGTCAATCTGGGTCATGGCGCCACCGCGGACGACATCGCGGCGCATTTTGGGGAAATTTGTGACTGGACGACGGCAAAGCATTACGGCCAGGGCGGCGAGCAGAACGCGAAATTCCTGGCGCGCGTCCAGGAAAAGCCGGTCTTAGGCTAACGTCAAATCTTGTTACAGTTTGCCGAGCAGTGCTTGTCGCCAACTGCCAAGCAAAACGCGCTGTCCAACAAAAAATTGATTTTTGCGGCGAAATGACTCTTGCGAGGCGTTGCGGATTGGCCCACGCTTGCGTCATGGACGACCTACGCGGCTTAACTGTTCGCACGGCCCGGCCTGAAGACGCCGCAGACCTGGCGCGCATCTACATCGAATCCTGGCAGGACACCTATGCGGGCGTAATCTCGCACGCCTTGTTGAGCGCCATGTCCTTAAAGGCGCATACCGCGCGCTGGCAAGCCACCATCAAGGCCATGGACCGGCATGGCGCCGCCGTGTTGGTGGCCGAGGACGCAAATTTCGGCCCGCTGGGACTGTGCAGCCTGGGCCGCGCGCGCGACCGCGGCTTGGGCTTCGAAGGTGAGGTCTATACGCTGTATGTCGATCCGGTCTTTATGGGACGTGGCGCCGGCCGCGCCCTGCTGTGCGGCGCTTTCGAGGCGCTCAAGGATCGCAAGCTTCGCTCCTGCCTGATCTGGGCCCATGCCCGCAACAATGCCTGCTTCTTTTATGAAGCGATGGGTGGTCGCCGGGTCGCCACCCGCACCACTCGGCTGTTGGGAGAACTCACGCCCGAGATCGGCTTCGGCTGGAAGCGGCTGATGGCGCGCAGGCCGGAAAGACCGATCCAGTCCCGCTCCGGCCAATCCTAAATGCTCGGGTCTAATCGTGATCGGGC
>Ga0068869_100001705_pt1 | contig 13120 bp, 13 predicted proteins | sample KBSMisM52_FD_64676 | JGI IMG/M metagenome (GOLD analysis project Ga0068869, IMG submission 64676) | Miscanthus rhizosphere microbial communities from Kellogg Biological Station, Michigan, USA - KBS Miscanthus M5-2 | ecosystem: Host-associated > Plants > Roots > Rhizosphere > Soil ... | reverse complement strand
CCGAAGGTGCCCACCGTGCCGTCGCACCACTCCTGCTTGCGGACCCAGGCGACGGTGTCGGCGCCGTCCTCGGCCTCGGGGATCAGGAAGTTCACGTCGCCTTCCGAGCCGAAGCAGCCGCGGCAGTCCTGGTTCACCACCACGTAGCCGCGCTCGGCGAAGTACCGGCACTGGCCCGAAGTGGCCTCGGTCTCCACCTTGTTATAGGGCGTGCGGTGCAGGAGGACGGGGCGGCGGTCGCTCAGCGGCCGGCCGGCGCGGGCCGGGCGGTAGACGTCCGTCGCCATGCGCACGCCGTCGCGCATGAGGACCATCACGTTCTCGGTGAGGTGCACGTCGAACTCGGGGCGAGAGGCGCGGGCGGTCGGGTCGAGGGGTTTCATGGCGGGTGGAGTCTGCCACAAGGCTTCGCGAGCCGTCCAGGGCGTGTACTACCCCGGAGCGAGCCGCGCGACGTCGAAGCCGTACAGCCGGGCGGTGTTGGCGCCGGCGATCTTCGCCTGCTCGTCGTCCGCCACGCCAGCCAGGATCTCGGCCAGGATCTTCCGGGACTGGGGGAACGTGGATTCGCTGTGGGGGTAGTCGGAGCCCCACATCAGGTTGTCGACGCCGATCACATCGCGCAGGCGAATGCCGACCGCATCCTCCTGGAAGCTCAGGAAGACGTTGCGGTGGAAGAAATCGCTGGGACGCATGTCGTTCTTGAAGCGGTGGAAGGCTTCCTCGTGGCGCTCGCGGTAGGTGTAGTCCATGGTGGAGAGCACGTGCGGAGCCCAGGCCAGCTCGAACTCCACGATGGCGAGCTTGAGGGCCGGGTAGCGCTCGAAGACTCCGGAGAAGATCATGTCGCACATGGACTGGGCGGGATAGAAGGCCTTCGTGGCGCGGCTGGTCGCGTCGCGAAGCGTCCGCTCTCCCGCACCGCGGATCTTGCCCTGCCGGCGGGTGGCGGTGTGCAGGCTGAGCGGCATGGCGAGGGCCTGCGCCGCGGCCCAGAACGATTCGTACTCGGGCTGATCGTAGCGTCGGTGCTCGAGCGGGTACTCGGCGATCATCGCCCCGGCAAAGCCGCGCCGGGCCGCGCGCTCCAGCTCCTTCGTGGCCTCCCCGACATCGTCCAGGCTGATCATGGCGATGCCCTTGAGCCGGGCCGGGTCCGTGCTGCAGAAGTCGGCGAGCCAGTCGTTGTAGGCCCTGAAGATGGCCGACATGAGCGCCGAGTCGAGCACCTTGAAGTAGAAGAGGCCCTGCGACGGGTAGAGCACCTCGCCGGCCACTCCATCGAGCCGCATGTCCGCGAGGTGCTGCTGGGGGTCGTAGCCGCCGGACGGGACGTCCTCGAACCGGCCGAGCCCGGAGATGGTCTCGGGGGCCTCGAAGCGGGCCCCGGCGTTGGAGATGAGCCCGATCCCGGAGAGGATGTCGTGCTCCTCGACCACGAGCTGGTCGGCGCCGTCGATGCGCACCATCCGGGGCGCACGGTGGCGGAACGCCTTGTCGATGCGAGTCGTCCACAGGTCGGGCGGCTCGAAGACGTGCGAGTCGGACGACAGGATGAGCGCGGGTGGCATGGCCTCCTCCTCTCCGGGCCCGGCGAGCTGGGCGCCATACTACCCCGGGGCGGCAACGAGGAGAAGAGAGGTGCGGCGGTTGGCCCGGGACGGAGGAGCCACGACCAATGCGAAGGACCTGGAGCTGAAAAGGAGAGCGCCAGCCTGGCGATCGTGGGCTCCGTCCCGGACCGTACGGGCAGGAAACGCAAGAGCCAAGCCATAACCGCAAAGCCTCGGAATCAGCTACTTAGAAGATGAGCCCAGCTCGGTCGGTGTCCGAATGTCACGGGAGTGGCGAAAATGCGCACCGAGATCGTGACGGCTACCGGACCACGAGCCCGTCGAGTACCATGCGCTCCGTGGACGCCCAGCAGCTCCTCGACGAGCTGGTCCAGGCCGCCGGACGGCTCGGCGTCGAGGTGCGGTCGGAGCCCTTCGAGACGCCGGCGCTCATGGGCGGCGGGCTCTGCGTCGTGCGAGGCGCGCACCTCGTGCTGATCGACCAGCGCGCGCCCCTGGTGGATCGCCTCGGCGCCCTCGCGCGGGCCCTGGGCGATCTCGGGAGCGAGGCCGTCTACATGGCGCCCGAGGCCCGGGAGCTGATCGAACACGGGAGGCACCAATGACGACACGTGCGATGCGCGGCATGGCGATGGGCCTCGCGCTGCTCGCCCTGACCGCATGGAGCGGCGCCGAGGCGGCCGAGATCAAGCTGCTCAGCACCGTCGGGATGCTACCGGTCACCCCCGAGCTGATCGCGCAGTTCGAGCGCGAGACCGGCCACAAGATCGTCGTGACCTACGGGCTGGCGGCGGTCCTGAAGCAGAGCTTCCTCGACGGGACGGCCGCCGACGTCCTCCTCCTGACCGGTCCGATCGTCGAGGACCTGGCGAAGCAGGGCAAGGTCGTGGCGGGCAGCAAGGTCGATGTCGCGCGGTCCGGGGTCGGCGTCGGCGTGAAGGCGGGCGCGCCTCGGCCGGACGTCAGCACGCCCGAGGCGCTCAAGAGCGCGGTGCTGGCCGCGAAGTCGGTCGGCTTCGCGAAGGAAGGCGCCTCCGGGGTCGCGTTCGCGCGGGCGCTCGAGCGCCTGGGCCTCACCGAGCAGGTCCGCGCCAAGTACAGGGACACGGGCACCAAGACCGGCGAGGCGCTGGTCGCGGGCGACATCGACCTCGGCGCGGCGCAGATCCCCGAGCTGATGGCGGTGCCCGGCGTGGACGTGGTCGGCCCGCTGCCGGCGGAGCTGCAGACCGTGACGATCTTCTCCGTCGGTCTCGCCGCCGAGTCGAAGGAGGCCGACGCGGCCAAGGCGCTCATCCAGTTCCTGGCCGGCCCGGCCGCCGCGCCCGTCTACAAGGCCAAGGGCCTCGGCGGCTAGCTCCGCACCGCTCGGCCTGGCGCTGCTCGTCGTGTAAAAGGTCATGAAGCTGCTCGCGCGGCTGCTCGGCGGATAGAGGGACCAGGAAAGGCATCGACGCCATGTCCGAGACGAGCGACCGGCTGCTGCGAGGGTACCAGGCCCAGGAGAAGCGCTTCCTGGAGCGGCGCTTCCCGCTGCGCTTCGCGTCGGAGAACCCGACGCTGCGCGAGCTGTACCGCCAGGCCAAGCGCTTTCGCTGGAACCCGGAGACCGACATCGCGTGGAGCCGGTTCGACGCCGCCGCGTACCCGCCGGCGGTGCGCGAGGCGGCGCGCCTGGTGTGGAGCCGCCGGGCCTGGGGCACGTATCCGGGGCTGGGCGAGAACACCGCGCTCTTGATCCGCTTCTGCCTCGAGTCCGGCGCGGCCGGCATGGATGCCAAGCTGTTCCTGTCCTTCCGCCCCGCGGAGGAGGCCAAGCAGCTCGAGGCGTGCTTCCTGTTCGCGCGGCAGCTGGGCGGTTACGAATCGACGCCCGCCGCGGGCGTCGCGCGGGCGAGCAACCAGCCGTTCGCCCAGATGGCGCTCGATCCCGACGTGTCGGTGGAGGCGGTGGTGGCCGCGCTCGGCGCCCTCGACGACCAGCTCGACCTGGATCTGTGCCTGAGCCACCTGCAGCACAGCCGGGACGAGACCGCGCGCCAGATCCTGAGGCTGGTGGCCGGCGACAAGCAGCGCCACGTGCTGTTCGCGTGGACGCTCCTCGGCGACCGCCTCCCCGGCCTCGACGCGGCCGGCCTCGCCGCGGTGGGCCAGACGGTTCGCGATATGCTCGAGCGCGTGATCCTCGCCGGCTACCGGAATACGTGGCTGCTGCCCGCGGAGGCCCACGAGCCGCTGCTCGCCGCCGAGGCCCTTACCGCCGAGCACGGGCTCGGGGCCTCCACCGTCGCCCAGGAGAAGGCGGTGGTTCGCGCCACGCTCGCCCAGGTCCGGGAGCGGCTCGCCGGCTGGAACGTCACGCTGCCTCACATCGATCATCCGGAGCTCGGGCGCGCATGACACGCCGTCCAGGCCCCCCGACCGGGAGGATTCCGTCATGAGCACCTATCTCACCGAGACCCGCTATCCCCTCGAGCTCGCCTCCGCCATGCCCGACGTCTGGGAGCTGTGGCAGCGGGCCAAGACGCTCGAGTGGGACCCGGAGACGGACATCCCGTGGGAGGAGCTGCATCCCGAGCGCTATCCCGAAGAGCAGATCATGGCGGCGCGGCTGCACTGGAGCCGCCGGACCTGGGGCGAGTACGGCGCGATCTCGGAGAGCCCGGCCCTGCTGCTGCGCTTCTGCCTCGAGAACCGTCTGCCGGACCTGCGCTTCTTCTTCACCATGCGCACGCAGGAGGAAGGCCGCCACGCCGAGGCGTCCTGGCTCATGGCCGAGCGCCTGGGCGGCTACTTCCCCCAGCCCCAGAATCCGCCGACGGTCAGCGCGGTCGGGACCCACGGAGTGCGGCGGATGGCCTTCGACCCGGACACCTCGCTCGAGGGCATCTTCGCCAGCCTGGTCTGCGCCGCCGAGGAGATCCTCATCGACGCCTTCAAGGCCACCGTCCACAAGGCCACGAACCCGGCGGTGCGCCGCCTGATGGAGCTGATCCTGCGCGACGAGGTGCGGCACATCGCCTTCGGCTGGCAGTGCCTGGACGCGTGGGCCCCGAGCTTCACGCCGGAGACCGTGAAGAACATCGAGCGCGCGGTGACGCAGATGATCCAGAACGTCGAGTTCAACGGCTACCGCAACCTCTGGCTGGCCGTTGAGGGCGGCAGCGCCACCCCGCAGGAGATCGACGCCGACCGCGTGGCCTGCGAGGCCGGCCTGGGCGGCACCACGCCCGAGGACGAGATGCGCATCGTCCCCCAGTTCATCAAGAAGATCCGGGCCCGGATGGCGCCGTGGGGCGTGAACCTGCCGATGTTCGACCACCCGAAGCTCGGGAAGGTCTAGCCCGCGCGCGTGCGGCCCGCGCCGTTCGACTACGTCGCGCCGCGGACGGTGGAGGAGACCCTCGAGATCCTCGCCCGCCACGGGGACGAGGCCAAGCTCCTGGCGGGCGGTCAGAGCCTGGTGCCGATGATGAACATGCGCCTGGTACGGCCCGCGGTCCTGGTGGATCTGAACCGCGTGGCCGCGCTCGGGACGTTCCGGGAAGACGCGGGCGGGCTGCGCCTCGGCGCGCTGGTGCGCCAGCACGCGCTCGAGCGCGATGGGCGCGTGGCCCGGGCCGCGCCCCTCCTCGCGGAGGCGGCGCCGCTGATCGGGCATCTCCAGACGCGCGCCCGCGGCACCGTGGGCGGCAGCCTGGTTCACGCCGATCCCGCCGCCGAGCTGCCGGCGTGCATGATCGCGCTGGACGCGGTCTTCCACCTGCGGAGCGCCCGGACCGCGCGCACGTGCCGCGCCCACGACTTCTTCCGGGGCCTCCTGACCACCGCGCTCGAGCCCGACGAGGTCCTCGCGGAGATCGAGCTGCCCGGGCCCGCGGGGCCACGCACCGGGCACGGCTTCGCCGAGGTCGCGCGGCGCCACGGGGACTTCGCGCTCGTCGGCGCGGGCGCGGTGCTGGCGCTGGACGCGGGCGGCGTCTGCCGGGCCGCGCGCCTGGTGATCTTCGGCGCGGGCGACCGGCCGCACCTGGCACGCGCGGGCGCCGCGCTGATCGGCGAGCGGCCTCTGCCCGCCCGCCTCGCCGAGGTGGCGCGCGCGGGCGCCGGCGAGATCGACGCGCGCGACGATCTGCACGCCACCGCGGCGTACCGCCGTCACGTCGCGGCGGGCCTGGCCGCGCGGGCGCTCGGCCAGGCGGCTGCGCGCGCGGAGGCGGCGTGACGACACCCGGCGCGATCGCGCACGACATCGCGGTGACCGTGAACGGCACCGAGCGCCGGGCGCGCGTGATCCCGCGCATGCTCCTGGCCGACGCGCTCCGCGACGAGTGGGGCCTCACCGGCACGCACCTCGGCTGCGAGCACGGCGCCTGCGGGGCGTGCACCGTGCTGGTGGACGGCGAGCCCACCCGCGCCTGCCTCATGTTCGCGGTGCAGGCCGACGGCTGCCGCGTGGAGACCGTCGAGGGCCTCGCCGACGGTGACGGCCGGCTGCACCCGTTGCAGGAAGCCTTCCGGACCCGCCACGCGCTCCAGTGTGGGTTCTGCACGCCGGGCATCCTGATGACGCTCGTCGCGTACCTCAAGCTCCACCCTGCGCCGTCGGAGGCGGAGGTGCGGGAGGCGCTGTCCGGGAACCTCTGCCGGTGCACCGGGTACCAGCACATCGTGCAGGCGGCGCTGGATGTGGCGGCCGGTGGGCGGCCCCTCACCCTGCCCTCTCCCCAGAGGGGAGAGGGTATAGGGGGGAGCGCGTGAAGTTCGTTGGGGACCGGCATCTGCGCAAGGAGGACCCGCGCCTGCTCACCGGGCGCGGGCGCTACGTGGGGGACATCGTGCTGCCCGGGATGCTGCACGTGGCGCTCCTGCGGAGCCCGCACGCCCACGCCCATATCGTTCGCGTGGATACCGCCCGGGCCCGGGCGCATCCCGGCGTGGTGGACGTCGTGACCTTCGCCGATCTCGGCTCCGCCGCGCGGGCGCTGCCGATCGTGCCCCCGCACGCCGAGCTGCGCGGCCACAACTTCCTCCCGCTCGCCGGAGATCGCGCGCGGTTCGTGGGCGAGCCGGTGGCCGCGATCGTGGCGGAGAATCGCTACGCGGCCGAGGACGCGCGCGAGCTGCTCGAGGTCGAGTACGAGCCGCTCCCGTCGGCCCAGACGCTCGAGCCGGGCACCCCCGCGGTCCACGCCGACATCCCCGACAACCTGGCCGGGCGCGTGACCCTCGCCCGCGGCGACGTCGAGGCCGCCCTGCGCGTGGCGCCGCGGGTGGCCTCGCTCGAGCTGCGCATCGGGCGCGGCGGCGGCCAGCCGATGGAGACGCGCGGGCTGGTGGCGGACTGGAACACGGCGCTCGAGCAGCTCACGGTGTGGGCGTCCTCGCAGGTGCCGCACCAGATCCGCCAGTTCGTCGGCGAGCTGCTCGACCTGGCGCCGCATCAGATCCGCGTGATCGCGCCGGACGTGGGCGGCGGCTTCGGCGCGAAGCTGATCGTCTATCCCGAGGACGTGCTGATCCCGTTCATCGCACGACGGCTGGCGCGACCGGTTCGCTGGCTGGAGGACCGCCTCGAGCACATGCTGGCCGCCACCCAGGAGCGCGAGCAGCGGCACGAGGTGACGATCGGCTTCGACGACGCGGGCCGCCTCCTGGCCCTGCGCGATCACTTCGTGCACGACACCGGGGCCTACACCCCGCGGGGCCTGGTGGTCCCGCTGCTCAGCGCCTCCATGGTGACCGGGCCCTACCGGATCCCCGCCGTCGAGTCGAGCTTCGAGAGCCGCTACACCCACCGCGTGCCGGTCACCCCGTACCGCGGCGCCGGGCAGCCGCAGGCGGTCTTCGTGATCGAGCGCGTGCTGGACCTGGTGGCGCGCGAGACCGGGCGCGATCGCGCGGAGGTGCGGCTGGCCAATCTGGTGCGCGCCGAGGATATGCCGTGGGACACGGGCCTGCCCAATTACCGTGGCAGCGGGCACGTGATCCTCGACAGCGGCGACCCGCCGTCGGTGGTGCGCCGCGCGCTCGAGAGCGCCCGCTACGACGCGCTCATCGCCGAGGCCGCCGCCGCGCGCGCCCGGGGCCGGCTCGTCGGGGTGGGCGTGGCCGCCTACGTGGAGCTGACCGGCGTCGGCCCCTTCGAGGGCGCGCGCGTGCGGGTCGATCCGGCGGGGCGCATCACCGCGTTCAGCGGCGTGAGCACCCAGGGCCAGGGGCTCGAAACGACGCTGGCCCAGGTGGCCGCCGACGAGCTCGGCGTCACCCCCGCGGACGTGACCGTCGTCACCGGCGACACCGCGGGCGTCGAGCACGGGATCGGCTCGTTCGCGAGCCGCGCCGCGGTCGTGGGCGGGAGCGCGGTCGCGCTCGCCGCGCGCGACGTGAGCGCGAAGGCCCGGCTCCTCGCGGGGCGGGCCCTCGGGTGCGCCGAGGCCGACCTCGAGCAGGCGGGCGCGGCCTTCGCCGACCGCCGGCGGCCGGAGCGCCGCGTGACCTTCGCCGACCTGGCGCGCCTGGCCGGCGCCGCCACCGCCGCGCTCGGCGTGGAGCCCGGGCTCGAGAGCACGCGCTTCTTCCAGCCCACCGACATCACCTATTCGTTCGGCGCCCAGGTGGCCCTGGTCGAGCTGGATCCTCTCTCGGCGTGCGTCCGGATCCTCGGCTTCTGGATCGGCCACGACTCCGGCCGTCTGATCAACCCGCTCGTGGTCGAGGGCCAGCTCCAGGGCGCGGTGGCCCTCGGCATCGGCAGCGCGCTGCTCGAGGAGATCCGCTACGACGAGACCGGCCAGCTCCTGGCCGGCACCTACATGGACTACCTGCTGCCCACCGCCACCGACATGCCGAGCATGGTCATCGACCATCTCGAGACGCTCTCGCCGCTGAACCCGCTCGGGATCAAGGGCGTCGGCGAATCGGGCGCGCTCCCGGTGCCCGCGGTCCTCGCCTCGGCGATCGAGGACGCGGTCGGGCCGCGGGGCGGACGCGTCACCCGCATGCCGCTCGGCCCCGCGCGCCTTCTGGACCTGCTCCCGCCGCCGCTCCCCCCGCCGGTCCCCCCGCTGTTCCCGAGGTCGCCCGCCCCCGCTTGACGAGGGCGCGCTTTCGGTCGATCCTCGGCGCATCGGAGCGGCCCCGCGACGCGGCGGGGCGCGAGGGGGAGCGGCATGGCGCAGCTCACGCTCGGCATCGGCAGCTCGCACAGCCCGATGCTGAGCACGCCCCACGAGGCGTTCGACGGGCTCGGCGATCTCGACCGCACCCGTCTGCCGGAGTTCGCCGCCAAGGCGCGCGAGAGCGCCGCGTGGATCGGCCGCGAGCTGGAGCCCGAGGTGACCCGCGCCCGCCACGAGGCGACGCAGGCGGCGATCCGGCAGCTGGCCGACGTCCTGGCCGAAGAGGCGCCGGACGCGGTCGTCGTCATCGGCGACGACCAGAACGAGTGGTTCGGACCGGACAATCAGCCCGCGCTCTGCATCTACTGGGGCGAGGCGGTCGAGAACCTCCCGCCCCCGCGCGAGAGCGTGCCGGCCCTGCGCCGGCTCTCCTACTGGGGCCTCTACGGCGACGGCGCGAACCGGGCGTTCCCGGTGGACGCGGCGCTCGGTCGGCACCTGATCGAGACGCTCACGCGCGACTTCGACTTCGACGTCGCCCACCTGCGCGCGCAGCCGCGTCACGGTCCGTTCGGCCACGCCTGGAGCTTCGTGCACCAGCGCCTCATGGGCGACCGCGTGGTGCCCATCGTGCCCGTCCTGCTCAACACGTACTACCCGCCGAATCAGCCGACCCCGAAGCGCTGCTACCAGCTCGGGCGGGCGATCCGCCAGGCGATCGAGGGCTGGCCGGTCCACAAGCGCGTGGCGGTCGTGGCCTCGGGCGGGCTCAGCCACTTCTTCGTCGACGAGGAGCTGGACCGGCACGTCCTCGACCTGCTCGCCAAGAAGGACGGCGAGGCGCTGAGCGCGCTGCCCGCGGCCAGGCTCGAATCCGGCAACTCGGAGATCCGCAACTGGATCGCCACCGCCGGCGCGGCCGAGCACCTGGCGATGCATCTCGTGGACTACGTGCCGTCGTACCGGTCCGAGGCCGGCTCCGGCGTCGGAATGGCCTTCGTGGTCTGGCAATAGGAGGCAGCCCATGCTCTCGAGCGAAGACAACGAGCTGCTGTGCCGGGTCGGACGTGGAACGCCGATGGGCGAGTTCCTCCGGCACTACTGGATGCCGTGCCTGCCTTCGAGCGAGCTGCCGGCGCCCGACTGCCCGCCGAAGAAGGTGCGGCTGCTCGGCGAGAGCCTGATCGCATTCCGGGATACGCGGGGCGAGGTCGGGCTGCTGGGCGCCAACTGCCCGCATCGCGGCGCCTCGCTCTTCTTCGGCCGCAACGAGGAGTGCGGGCTCCGCTGCTCCTACCACGGCTGGAAGTACGACGTCACCGGGCGCTGCGTGGACATGCCGAACGAGCCCGAGGAAAGCACGTTCAAGGAGAAGATCCGCGCCCGCGCGTACCCGTGCCGCGACGTCAACGGCGTGATCTGGACCTACCTGGGCCCGCGCGAGACCGCGCCGCCCTTCCCCGCCTTCGAGATCAACACGCTGCCCGCCGCGCAGGTCTACCCGCCGCTGATGATGCTGGAGGAGTGCAACTGGGTGCAGGCGCTCGAGGGCGACATCGACTCCTCCCACATCGACTTCGTGCACGCCAAGCGCTCGCCCGACACCAAGCAGCGTGGCACGTTCCACCGGGACAAGCGGCCCCGGCTCGAGGTGCTGCCCACCGACTACGGGGCCTGCTACTCGGCGCGGCGACACTCCGACACCGAGGGACTCTACTGGCACCGCATCACCCAGTTCATCCTGCCGTTCTACTCGATGATCGCCGCGAGCGATCCCCACATCGTCTCGGCGCGGGCCTGGGTACCGCTCGACGACCACCACAACCTCCAGTTCGTGATGCGCGCGCGGCTCGATCGGCCGGTGACCGAGGAGGAGGCGCGGCAGGTGCGCGATCCCTTCGCCTCCTGGGGCGGCTACGTGGAGTCGGGCGGCGATCCCTATCGCCGCTTCTACACCGCCGCCAACATCCACAACGACTACCGGCAGGATTACGAGCTGCTGAAGGAGCTGACGATCGGCATCCCGTTCCTCGGCAACCTGCAAGACCGCGCGATGACCGAGACGATGGGGCCGATCTACGACCGGACGCAGGAGCACCTGGGCACCACCGACGCCATGGTGATCTTCGTGCGGCGTCGGCTCCTCGAGGCCGCGCGGGCGCTGCGAGACCAGGGCGTGCTGCCCGCCAACGTGGACGATCCGAACCTCTGCCGGGTGCGGCCGGCCTCGGCGGTCCTGCCGGACGGCGCGAGCTGGATCGGCGCGACCGAGAAGGCGCGCCAGTCCGACGCGGGCGTGCCCATCGCGTGGGTGCCTTTCGTCTGATGGACGATCGGCAGCCCCTCGCCTACTACGAGGCGGTGCCGTACCTGCTGGTGCTCGAGTCGATCGAGCGCGGCGGCCAGTGGCTCCGCCGCGCCGAGCACCCGGAGCTGCCCGGCTGTGTCGCCGAGGCGCCCTCGGCCCTCGAGGCCCTCGACGGGCTGGAGCAGGAACGGCGGCGCGTGTTGCGGCAACTGTGGGACGGCGGCGCGTCGATCCCCGTCCCGCGGCCCCCCCTGCGGCAATCCGAACGGAGGACGCCATGCTGGCACGCGACGACAACGAGCGAGTGACCCGCGTCGGTCCCGGGACCCCGATGGGCATCACCATGCGCCGGTACTGGCTTCCCGCGCTGCTCGGCTGGGAGCTGCCGGAGCCTGACTGCGCGCCCGTGCGCGTGAAGCTGCTGGGCCAGGAGCTGGTGGCCTTCCGCGACAGCCGCGGCCGCATCGGGCTGCTCGACGAGCGCTGCCCGCACCGGCAGGCGTCGCTCTTCCTCGGGCGCAACGAGGAGTGCGGACTGCGCTGCGTCTACCATGGGTGGAAGTTCGACGCCGACGGCCAGTGCGTGGACATGATGAACGAGCCGGAGGAGCTGGCCTTCGCGGCCAAGATCCGCACCGGAGCCTATCCGACCGTCGAGGCGGGCGGCATCGTCTGGGGGTATCTCGGCCCCGCGGGGCAGGAGCCGCCACCGCCGCTCTTCGCCTGGACCCAGGCGCCGCCCTCGCACCGCCACGTCTCGAAGGTGATCCAGGAGAGCAACTGGCTGCAGGGGCTGGAGGGCGGCATCGACACCTCGCACGTGCCCATCCTGCACCGGGTCCTCGCCACGGATTCCGCGCGGCCGGGCTTCAACCCGACGGATCCGTTCGTGCGCGGCGGAGCGCCCACGCTCGAGCTCGACGTCACGGACTACGGCTACCGCTACGCGGGCCTGCGACCCCTCTCGGGCGGCGAGGTGCACGTGCGCGCCTACCACTTCATCCTGCCCTTCCACCAGATCCGCCCGGCCCGGACCGGCGCCGGGAGTCGCGGGTTCTCCGGCGCGGCCGGACACATCTGGGTCCCGATGGATGACGAGACCACGATGGTCTACAACTGGGAGCACAGCACGACCGAGCCGTTCACCGACGAGGACCGGCTCGAGCGCCGGCTCGGCAACGGCCCGCTCGACGTCGACCAGACGACGTTCCGCGCGAAGCGCAACCGCGAGAACAACTACCTGCTGGACCGGCGCGTGCAGAAGACCGAGACCTTCACCGGCATCGACGGGGTGAACGCCCAGGACCGCGCGGTGCAGGAGAGCATGGGCCCCATCGTCGATCGCACGCGCGAGCACCTGGGCCCGGCCGACCGCGCGGTGATCCAGGCCCGCCGGCTGCTCCTGCAGGCGACGCGCACGGTGGAGGCCGGCGGCACCCCGCCCGGGGTCGAGGCGACCTACTACACGCTGCACCCGGGCGAGGCCGTGGTGCCCCGGGACACCGACTGGCGGGCGCTCCTCGCGCCGGGGCCGCGAAAAGACTTGCTGCAGCGGGTGTAGCCCGGCGACTGAGCGGGCGCTTCAGACCAGCCGAAGCGCCCGCCCCTTCCGGGTCGGTCGGGCTAGTAGGCCCCGCCGCCGACGAAGCCGATCAATATATAGTCCCTGATCACTACCTGGTGTGCGTCCGTGTACGTATACGGAATCTTGAGCGCTTTTTCTATGAAATGCGGTACACCCTTGAAGTTCCACATCCCCGGGTCCAGTTGCTGTTCGACCACAATGACCGGGCTCTCATAGTTCCCGGGGTTAGGGAGATCGCGCGTATAAGGGTTTGCGTTGTCGAGCATTGGGAGGGAATTGAGCGACATTGGAGGGTCTCCTTTTCTGTCGGTTCTGCATCGTTTCGGTTCCAGCCAGTTCGTTGATCGTCGAGAGAACAGAATGGACGATCTTGGTCGCCACCCTTACTTCGTAAGTGTTGGCCGCGGTGCCGGCTCAGAGGGCGGTGGCGTTTTTGCAAGGATCTCCCTGAGCGTCTGTTCCATCCTTCGAAGCGACGCGTTGATTCCGGCGAGTGCGGCCTGATTACTCTGTACTGGCATCTGCTCCTCCT
>Ga0068869_100001699_pt1 | contig 13151 bp, 11 predicted proteins | sample KBSMisM52_FD_64676 | JGI IMG/M metagenome (GOLD analysis project Ga0068869, IMG submission 64676) | Miscanthus rhizosphere microbial communities from Kellogg Biological Station, Michigan, USA - KBS Miscanthus M5-2 | ecosystem: Host-associated > Plants > Roots > Rhizosphere > Soil ... | reverse complement strand
TGGCCCTGCTCATCGCCACGATCAAGGCCGTGCTGGTCATCCTCTTCTTCATGCACGTCATCCACTCCACGCGCCTGACGTGGGTGGTGGTGATCGCCTCGTTCCTCTGGCTTGGTGTGCTGTTCGTTCTGACATTCGCCGACTACCTGACGCGGATGTGGAAGATCTACTGACGTGGAGATCCTCGTCGTCAGCCTGGTTCTCGTCGTACCGACCGCCGTCATCATCTATCTCTGTTACATCTGGATGCAGTCCACACGCGCCTCGCAGCGGCGCACCGAGGCGCAGAACCAGAAGGTGATCGAGTTGCTCGAGGAGATTGTGCGCGAGCTGCGTAGCAAGTCGTAGAACCTGGTCGTCTCCCAGAAACCCCCGTCGGGCGAGGACGCCCAACGGTAGCAGGCGAGACGCCTGCTCTACGCGGCGGGTCGTTCGTAGAGCATACATCCCTGTCTGCTACCGACGGGCGTCCTCGCCCGGCGGGGGTTTCCGTGAAACATCACGCCCGCCGCGTGATCGGCACGATCTCGGTCTTCGACAGCCTGTTGAATCGGAACAGCAGCAATATCGCCACCGCGGTCAATCCCGCGCAGAGGCCCCACCACAGGCCGACGATTCCCATGTTGCGGTGGAAGCCGAGGTAGAGGGCGATGGGGAGGCCGACCAGCCAGTGGCCGACGAGGTTGGATACGAGCGGGAAGACCGTGTCGCCGGCGCCGCGGAGAACGCCGGCGCCGATGGCTTGCAGGCCATCCGAAAACTGGAAAACCGCGGCGATGAGGAGGATCGGGACGGATGCGGCGATGACGGTCTCCTGATCGGTCAGCAGGCGGGCCACCGCTCGGGGGAAGAGAGCGAAGATCGATGCGCCGATGAGCATGAAGCACGTTCCGCCAGTGATCGCGGCGAAACCTGCGGTCCGCGTGCGGGCCTGGTCGCGCGCGCCGACGGCGAGGCCGACGCGGACGGAACCGGCCGAGGCTACGCCGACGGCGATGGTGAAGGTGAGCGAGGCGAAGGCGAGCACGAGCTGGTGCGCGGCCAGATCGATCGCGCCGAGGTGGCCGGCCAGGAGGCCGACGAGGGCGAAGACTCCAAGCTCAGCGGCCATCTGTAAGCCGATCGGAGCTCCGAGTCGGATGGCCTGGCGAATCTCGGGCCAGTTGGCTTTGTGCAGGGCGCCGAAGTCGTGCGGTGGGAGGTGAATCGACTTCACCGTCCAGGCCACGATGGCAAGCTGCAGGATCGCGCCGAGGTCGGTCGACAGCGCCGCGCCGGCCACGCCCATTCGCGGGAACGGGCCATATCCGAAAACGAGAACGATGTCGGAGATGAGATTGAACACATTGCCGATCAGCATCGCCACCACCATCGGCCGGGTCACGTGCTGCGCCTGCAGATAAGCGCGCATGACCAGGAACAGCAGCAGGGGCGCCAGCCCCGCGGTGCGCACGAGGAGGAACTGGATGGCCAGCGGTTGCAGCGATGCCTCCACGCCGAAGAGCGGAAAGAGCATCGGTGCGAAGAGCAACGCGATCGTCAGCACCACCGTCACGCCGATCGCCAGCCAGATCCCCTGCCACAGCACGTGCCGCGCGCGCACCGGATCGCCGCCGCCGAACGCGTGCGAGATCATCGGATCGACTCCGAAGACGATGCCCATGCCGAGGATGGAGATGGTGAAGAAGATGGCATTGCCCAGCCCCGCCGCCCCGAGCTCGCGCGCGCCGAGGCGCCCGACGACCGCGAGGTCGACCAGGCCCATGACCTGCGTTCCGGCCTGGGCCGCGGCGAGGGGAGCCGCCAGGCGGACGAGGTTTTTGAGTTCTGCGCGAAAGGAAGTCATGGAGTCAAAAGCGAAATGTTGAATGTTGAGTGTTCAATGTTGAATGTTGAATGAGGGAAACGCGGAGCCCATTTAACATTCAACACTGAACATTCAACATTCAACATTCCGCTTTTGACCTGCGCCCGCCTTTCTCTCGCCTCCCATTCGTGCTAAAACCCGCCCCCTCATGCGCTACCTCGTCACCGGCGGTGCCGGTTTTATCGGATCCAATTTCGTTCGTTACCTTTTCAACAAGTACGGCCACGACGCCCAGGTCGTGAACCTCGACAAGCTGACGTACGCCGGCATTCGCGAGAATCTCGCCGAATACGAGGGGAAGCCGAACTACCGCTTCCTCCATGGCGACATCGCCAGGCCTGAGGATGTGGCCGAGGGTTACAAAGGGGTCGATGGGAGCGGCGTCGATGTCGTCGTCAACTTCGCGGCGGAGACGCACGTCGACCGTTCGCTGATGGAAGCGGGCACCTTCATCGAGACCGACGTTCACGGTGTGCTCGTCTTGCTCGAAGAGGCGCGCAAGCATTCTCTGAAGCGCTTCGTGCAGATCTCGACGGACGAGGTCTACGGCTCGATCGACACCGGCTCATTCAAAGAGACGGACCCGCTGAACCCGCGCAATCCGTACTCGGCGTCGAAAGCGGGCGGCGATCGCATGGCCTACGCCTACTCGCAGACCTATGGCTTGCCGGTCATCGTCACGCGCGCTTCGAACAACTTCGGGCCGTGGCAGTATCCGGAGAAGCTCATTCCGCTCTTCGTCACCAACGCCATCGACGATCAGCCGCTGCCGCTGTACGGCGACGGCCGCAACGTGCGCGATTGGCTCTACGTCGAGGATCATTGCGCCGCGGTCGACTTCCTCATCGAGCATGGCGTGAACGGCGAGACTTACAACATCGGCGGCGGGAACGAGCGCGAGAATCGCGAGATCACGCAGAAGATCCTGGAGCTGACCAACAAGCCCGACTCACTGATCAAACGGGTGGCCGACCGGCAGGGCCACGACCGGCGCTATTCGATCGACATGTCGAAAGTCGAGTCGCTGGGCTTTCGCTGCGCGACTGACTTCGACAATGCGCTGCGCCGCACCGTGCAGTGGTACGTCGAGAACGAGCCGTGGTGGCGCGCCATCAAGGAGCGCAGCGCGGAGTTCAAGGCGTACTACGAGAAGCAGTACACCACGCGTGGATGAAATACGTAGGTCGGACTCTCCAGTCCGACCTCCCGTGATACTCCTCGTCACCGTACGTTCAGACCCTGGTCAGCCGGTCGGACTGGAGAGTCCGACCTACGTTCTCTACGGCCGGCGACGGCTGCGATCCGCAAATCGCGGCGTCGAGTTGATGGCCGCGCGGCCGTTGCCGCCAGCGGGCGGACGCGAGCCGGACGCCGGGCGCGAGCCTGATTGCGGACGCGAGCTTGCGTACGTGTTCGGCCGCTGCGGACGAACGGCCGCCGGTCGCGAAGGCCGTGACGGTCTCCACGAGGTCATCGTCGGCGCCGCCGCTTTGTACGCACTAGCATCAAATCCCTCGGCCACTTTGCGTGGGATGCCGCGGGAGATGAAGTGCTCCAGGTCGCGCAGGTTGCCGCGATCGTCCGGCGTGACGAAGCTGATGGCGTCGCCGATCGCTTTGGCGCGGCCGGTTCGGCCGATGCGGTGGACGTAATCCTCGGGCTGCGGCGGGAAGTCGTAGTTGACGACGTGCGAAATCCCTTCGACGTCGATGCCGCGCGCGGCGATGTCGGTGGCCACGAGCACGCGCACGGTTCCGGCCTTGAAGGCCTTGAGCGCGGCGATGCGCTGGCTCTGACTGCGGTTCGAGTGCAGCGTGGCAGTGTTGATGCCGGAGGAGCTGAGCTTGCGGGCGATCTTGTCGGCGCCATGCTTGGTGCGCGAAAAGACCAGCACGGAATCGAGCGTGGCGTCGCGGAGAAGATGAAGCAGGAGCGCAAGTTTCGCTTCTTTTGTCGTTTCGTAGACGAACTGCGTGACCAGCTCCGCCGGGTTGGCCCGGCGGCCGATCTGCACGACCTCGGCGTTGCTGAGGAACTCGTTCGTCAGCGTCTCGATTTCTTTCGAGAGTGTCGCCGAGAACATCATCGTCTGCCGCTGTTTCGGCAGCGCTTTGACGATGCGGCGCATGGCCGGGAGGAAGCCCATGTCAAGCATGCGATCGGCTTCATCGAGCACGGCCACTTCGAGACCGGAGAAATCGACGTGACCCTGATCCATCAGGTCGATGAGCCGGCCGGGCGTGGCGATGATGATCTCGGTGCCGGCGCGCAGCGCCTGGATCTGCGGCCGCTCGCCGACGCCGCCGTAAACCGTGGCGATGCGGAGATGGAGATGGCGCGCGTACTTGCGCACGTTCTCTTCGATCTGTACGACCAGCTCGCGTGTCGGGGCGATGACGAGCGCGCGCATGACCCGGCGGTTGGTCGACGAGCCGCGGGTGGAGAGGCGTTGCAGAATCGGCAGCACGAACGCGGCGGTCTTGCCGGTCCCTGTCTGTGCGATTCCGATGACGTCGTGCCCGCGCAGCACGAGCGGGATTGCTTTGGTCTGGATGGGGGTAGGTTCCGTGTAGCCGGCTTCGCGCACGGCTTTGGCGATTTTCGGGTCGAGCCCGAGTGCTTCAAAAGGCATTGGTGGTCCGTTCCTGTCAGAGTATTTGTTCAGCTCTGACGCTCGGACAGAGGTGAAGCAGTGTGCAGGCAAACGGGGTGGAGTCGGTAAAAATTGCGGCGGGGCGGTCTGCGTTGATGTGCGGCAGGTAACAGATCTCGATGTGAAGTACGACAAGTCAGATCGCCGACGCCGCCGCGATAGCGGCCAAAGAAGGTAGACAGAATGGAGTGACCCGCTCGCTCGGGTACCTTTTCGTGGGTTACACCCCGAGGGGTGCAGAGCCAACATACAGGAGGAACGGGTCATGAAGATTATCCATTGGATTGGGATCGACGATCACGCGGACAAGTGGACCATCGCGCAATACAAAGGGAACGAAGCGAAGCCGGCCAAAGAGTTCGAGCTGGTGCCCGACGAGTCTGGGTATCGGAAACTGATCAAGTTTTTGAAAGAGCTGGGCGGAGAGGTTCGTGTGGTCTACGAAGCCGGTCCATGCGGGTACGAGCTGTATCGGCGGCTGAAGAAGGCGGGACTGTCGTGTGATGTGGCCGCCCCGTCGCTGACGCCGCGCAAGCCAGGAGATCGGGTCAAGACCAATCGCCGGGATGCGGCAAAGCTTGGGGATTATCTGCGTTCGGGCTCGCTGACCATGATCGTGGTTCCGGATGAAGGGCGTGAGTCGTTGCGCGATCTGGTGCGTGCGCGCCACGCCGTTCAAAAGGACGTGGTCAGCATCCGGAACCAGATCGGCAAGTTCCTGCTTCGGTACGGCTATCGGTATCGGGAGGGGAAGACGGCCTGGAGCCAGCGGTTCTGGGCGTGGGTGGGCAAGATCAAACTGACAAGCGAATACGGGCAGTTCGTGCTCGACGAGATGATTCGGTCGCACAGCCAGCGGCTGGAGCAGCGCGCCCGGTACGACAACGCCATCGAAGCGGCAGCCAAAAAGCCGGAGTACGCACTGTACGTGGCAGCCTTTTCGGTGCTGCGTGGGATCGACGGGCTCTCGGCGATGACGATCCTCTCAGAGCTGGGCGACCTGCGCCGGTTCCCCACCGCGCCGAAGTTGATGGGGGCGGTCGGACTGGTGCCGTCGGAGGCGAGCACCGGTGAGACGATCACTCGATACTCAATCACCAAGACCGGCAACGCGCATGTCCGGCACATCGCCGTGGAGGCGGCCTGGCAGTATCAGCGTCGTGTCACCAACGGACCGACCATCAAGGGGCGACGGAAAGATCAACCGCAGGCACTTGTGGACATCGCCGAGCGATGTGATCTTCGGCTGAATCGAAAGTTCCATCGAATGACTAGCCGCGGAAAGCGATCAACGGTGGCCGCCGTGGCCGTCGCTCGTGAGTTGATGGGCTTCATCTGGGCCATCGGCCAGATCGTGCATCCCTGAAACCAATGGTGCAGCAGGGCCGTCGGTCGAGGGCTCCGGTACTTGAAAGGAGAATCCTCGACTCTGGCTATTTCGACACAGCTTCATCGTGACTCACGACCGTAGACCGAGGCAGCTCCCGACGGATCATGCTCATGCGAGAACCCGCGAATATCAGAATGATCATCGTCGCCGCACTCTCTCGGCCGACGGCTCTGCTGCACCGATAGAAAATCAAAAGCAGGAGGACGGCAGCAAAGGAAAAAACAAAATCAAAAGCAGGAGGACGGCAGCAAAGGAAAAAACAAAATCAAAAGCAAAACCACGGCAGCGCAACTTGACAGAGTCACTCCATATCAGCCAGAGGTGGGAGCCGCGAAGCGCGAATACCTCTGGTTCCGAAGGCCTATTTGAGTTGTGCCGCGTTAGCGGCACCTGATCGAGTCACCACAATTCCAGTGCCGCTGACGCGGCACGAATACAAGCGACTCATTACCAGGCGTGCTCGAAAAAAAGCGCTCGCACGCTTGGCTACCTTCTTGTTGCCGCTATCGCGGCACTTTCGGGGCTGCCCGCCGCAGGGCCGACTTGCTTAATTGACCTCGTGGCGCTCGGCACTCTCTTCCATCGAGAGCCCTTCTCCCCACGCGGTTTCTTGCGGGGGGAGAAGGTGCCGAAGGCGGATGAGGGGGGAAATTCACGCGGCATTTGATGTTTGACGCTGGTCAGCGCGTCGCGTACATCGTCGAAAATTCTGCTCGTTTGCCCCCTCATCCGCCTGTCGGCACCTTCTCCCCCGCGAAAAAACCCGCGGGGGAGAAGGGCTCTCGAGGGGAGGGAGTGGCGAGAATCGAAAGCAGTACATCGAATCCGAAGTTGAGCGTTACCGCCGGAACACGAACGCCTTGCTGATCGCCTTCCCATCCCCATCGAAGAAACGAATGGTCATCGTGTGCGCGTCCAGTTCCACGACGGCGAAGCCGAGTTGGGCGGTGGCTTCCGAGGGGTAGAGCGTCTTTGCGTGGGGGACGAGCGGCGGCACGGGATCCGAGCCGGCGCCGCTGATGAGGAGTCTTGGTTGGCCGTCGATCAGTTCGAGGTGATGGTCGTGGCCGCAGAGGTAGAGGTCGACTTTGGCGCGCTTCATCAGCGGCTCGATCGTGACCATGCGGCGATGCTGATCGCGCGGGAAGTGGCCGTGGTAGCCGGAGGAGACGATCGGATGATGGCCTGCGGCGATGCGCCAGACCGTCTTCTTTGCTGGCAGTGAACGAACAGCATCGGCCGCATCGTCGTTGCGGCCGGCGGCGTACGGAGTTGTATCGAGCATCAGCAGCTCGGCGAGCTTCGACTCGACGACGTACTGCCGCGCCGGAAACTGCCAGTGCGGGACAGTGGTCGCGCCGATCTGCGCATCCGGCACCGACTTCCCGCAGAAATCGTGATTGCCGAGGACCGGGAAGAGGGGCGGGCCAACCTGGCTGAGCGCGCGGACGCGGTCCCACTGCGCATCGGTGGCCGACTTCGGCCCGCATGGATAAAACGTGTCGCCGGTGATGACGATGGCGTCGAGCGGCATTCGGGCGTTGAGCCTGGCGATGCCGTGGGCCACGCGATCCGAGCCCTCGCCGGTGTCGCCCACAACCGCGATGCGCAGCGTGTCCGCGTGCGGCGCGAGCGGCACGCGCGGAAGCGGCGTGCCGAGGATGAGCGCGAGGAGCAGATAGACTATCGGGATCATGCCGCTGGTGAAGATATACGTACGTGACACGAAGAATGCTGCCGAGGTTCGCGCGATCGGTGATGCCGTTCATGAGGCCATGGTGGCGACGGCCAACGTCCCGGCCGACGATCGCTTCCAGATCCTCAATCGCCTCGATTCTGACCTGATCGTTGCACACCCGTCGTACGGCGGCGTCAGCCGCTCCGAGGAGGTCATCATCGAGATCACTCTGAATGCCGGGCGGACGGTCGAGGTCAAGAAGAACCTGTACGCGGACATCGCCTTGCGCCTGGAGGGGCTTGGAGTCAGGCCCGACGACGTGATGGTCTCGCTCATCGAGGTGACCAAGGAAAACTGGTCATTTGGCGGTGGGCGGGCGACGTATGCTTAGCTGGAGGTAAACAATCATGGCTCAATGCCCGAAGTGCAAAGCCTCCCTCGATCTCGGACCCCTTGCCACTTACGGCAACATGGTGGGCACCTTCCGGTGCGGCAACTGCAACAGCAGCATCGACGCCGGCGAAGTGCTTCGCGGCCATCGCGTGGCACCGCCGCCGAAGGCCGCGCGCAGCGGATGCGCGAGCACGGCGACCCTGCTCCTCGGAGTGGCCGTGCTTTTCTGGCTGATGTGACGGCCTCGGGATAGGCTAGAATGCGCCGCCGCTTTGGTCTGTTGTGGGCTCCCGCGTGACCTGAGTCCCGGTTCGCACGTCAATAGGTCGACAGGCTGCAAGTGCTCCCGAAACGTGGCTGACTGAGATCTCAGTCTGTCCACGAGCCTCACCAGACAAACTATGAACCGAATCGTCGCCATCTGCCTCGCGGCCGGACTCTTTGCGGGAAGCGCTCTCGCGCAGACCGGACAGCCCGTTCCTCAGCCTCCCGCCAAACCGAAGCCCGGTACGATCATCGATCGTCCCGACGCCGGACGGATTACCTCCGAACCGGCTGTGACCCCGGCTCCGCCGCCGGTCACTCCCCGGCCGGGCAACGCCACGCCCGCCGCCGGACAGCGCGTCGAACGCTTCGAAGCGGTGGGCAACCCCACCGTTGCCAGCGACACGATTCGCGTTTACCTCGGTGTGAACCCGGGCGATCCCTACGATCCGGCCACTCTGCAGAAGAACTTCCTCAACCTCTGGCAGACCGGTCTCTTCGACGACATCCGCATCGAGACCGACACCGCGCCGAACGGCGGGGTCATCGTCCGCGCCATCGTCAAGGAGCGCCCCCGCATCGGCGCGGTCGAATATCGCGGCAACAAAGAACTGAACACCGCCAAGATCAACGAGCAGCTGGAGAAGGACAAGATCGACCTTCATGTCGGCAATACGGTTGAGCAGACGCTGGTCCGCCGCGCCGCCGAGTCGATCAAAAAGGCCTACTCCGAGGGTGGATTCGAAGGCGTCACCGTCGACACCACCACCGAAGATCTGAGCGAAGCCGGTGAAAAGAAGATCGTCTTCAACATCAGCGAAGGCATCAAGGCCACCGTCGCCCGCATCAACTTCACCGGCAACCAGCACTTCTCCTCCCGCGTCCTGCGCCGGCAGATGAAAGAGGTGAAGGAAAACAACATCGTCACCTGGGTCCGGAAGAAGAACCTCTACATCCCTTCGAAGCTCGATGAGGATCTCGAGCACGTCAAGAACTACTACCAGGACTACGGCTACACGAACGTGGCCTTCGGCGAGCCGCAGATCAAGACCACCGGAAAAGCGAAGAAGCCGCGCGTGACCATCACCATCCCGGTCAAGGAAGGGACGATCCATCACTTCGGCGAGGTCACCGTCACCGGCACCACGGTCTTCAAGCCGGAAGCCTTCACCGGCAACTTCCCGATCAAGAAGGGCGACGTCATCCGCCGCAAGCCCATTCAGGATCGCCTCGACGCGCTCGATGAGCTGTACCGGACGCGCGGCTACATCTACTCCTACATCAATCCCGAGTACGTCGAGCGCGAGAACAACGTCACGGACGTACACATCCAGGTGTTCGAGGGCGAGCAGTTCCGCCTCGGCCGTCTCGAGTTCCAGGGCAACTCCACCACCAAGGACAAGGTCCTCCGCCGCGAGATCTTCCTCGATGAAGGTCAGATCATGGACATGGAGACCTTCAAGCAGTCGATCTACAAGCTCGGCCAGCTCGGCTACTTCAAAGTCAACGACAACCCTGACTTCAAAGTGAATCAGGAGAAGAAGGTCGTCGATGTGACGGTGAAGGGAACCGAGGAGGGGAAGAACGACGTGCAGTTCGGCGGCGGCTACTCCGAGGGCACGGGCTTCTTCGTGCAGACTCAGTTCTCGACCCGCAACTTCCTTGGCGAAGGCGAGAACCTCGGACTCAGCTTCCAGCGCGGCAACCGGCAGAACTTCTACTCGCTGTCGTATGCCGATCCCTGGTTCATGGACACGCCGAACAGCCTCGGCATGTCGCTCTTCAACCGCAACACCGACTATCCGCTCTCCATCGGCTACCAGGAGCGAAGCCGAGGCGGCTCGATCGCGTACGGCTACCGCCTGCATCGCTTCGATAGCCTTTCCTTCGTGTATGGCCTCGAGCACGTCCGGACGCACGAAGAGTCCAACATCCAGCCCGACGTCAACGGCAACGTGCCGATCTCGGACATCTCCGATCTGATCTACACCTCGTCGTCGATCGGTCCGTCGTACGCCTTCGATTCGCGCGACAACCCGTTCGACACCACCCGCGGCGCACGGGTCTCGATGGGGATGACCTTCTCCGGCGGCCCGCTCGGCGGAACCATCCACGCCATCCGTCCGACCCTGGCCGTGACCAAGTACTTCAAGCTCTCGCGCCGTTCGTCGTTCAGTTTGAACCTCGACCTCGGCTATCTCCGACCGCTCGACTACGGCAAGGGCTGTGCGCTCACGTACGACGACTACAAAGATCAGAACAGCAAACTGTGCGTTCCCAAAGGGCAACGTTTCTTCGTCGGCGGCGAGTACTCGGTCCGCGGATTCGAGTTCGGCACGCTCGGCCCGAAGGAGTCCTTCCAGGGTCTTTCGCAGGTCGCCGGCGGCTACAAGCAGGTGTTTTTCAACAGCGAATACGTCATCAAGGTGAACGACCCACTGCGCGTCGTGTTCTTCGCTGACGGTGGATGGGCCTACGGTTACAACGACAAGGTCGATCCGAAGAGCCTGCGGTACTCGACCGGCGCGGAGCTGCGCATTTTCCTGCCGGTGTTCCAGTTCCCGATCCGCTTCATCTACGCCATCAATCCGGCTCCCAAGCCGGGTGATCAGTTCAAGACCTTCAATTTCACCATCGGGAATACGTACTAAACGCGGGGCGATTTAGCGATCTGTCCTCGTCCAAACTTTAAGGAGATCTCCATGAAGAAGTTACTCGTTACGCTCGCGGTGGCAGCGCTCGCGGCGCCGATGTTCGCCCAGAGCGCGCCGGCTCGTGTTGCGGTTGTCGATGTCAACAAGGTCCTTATGAGCTCGCCTCCGGGAAAAGCGGCTTACGAGCGTCTGAAGAAGATGCAGGACGATCGCATCGCCAAGGCGCAGGCCATGAACGATGAGATCGCCAAGCTCGACAACGACATCAACACCAAGAAGCTCACCCTCAGCGAAGACAAGCTGGCCGACATGGCCAAGCAGCTCTCCGACAAGAAGATCGCCGCGCAGCGTTTCGCGCAGGACGCCGATCGCGAAGTGGGCGAGGCCCGCGACAAGACCCTGCTCGATCTCGAGAACAAGATCAAACCGGTCATCGACGCCGTCGGCAAGGAGATGGGCCTGGCTGCCATCTTCAACAAGTTCGAGTCCGGCCTGGTCTACGCCTCGGACGCGATCGACATCACCGACACGGTCATCAAGCGCTTCAGCGAAAACGCTCCGGCCTCGGCGCCCGCCCCGGCCAAAAAGCAGTAATCACGAAATCGCGCACACGCGAAAAGCCTCCCCGCGCGGGAGGCTTTTTTCGTTACCCGCGGCATACAATGCGCGCCCGAATGCCCGCGGTACCGATCTCGGAAATTGTCGCGTTCACCGGCGGCCGCTACGGCGGTCCGGCCGATCGAATGATCGACGGCGTGGCGCCCCTTTCCGGCGCCGGCGAAGCGCAGCTCAGCTTCCTCTCGAATTCGAAATACGCCTCGCAGCTGGCCTCGACGCAAGCCGCGGCCATCTTCGTTTCCGATGACCTGGCCGGCGACGACGACCGTTTCATCCGCGTCGCCAATCCCTACTACGCCATGGCCAGCGTCGTGGCCAAGTACTTCGACCGCCGGCCGATGCCGGTCGGAATCTCGCCGCTTGCCTCGATCGCGTCGACGGCCACCCTTGGCGCGAATGTCGCCATCGGCCCGTTTTCAACCATCGCGGACGATGTGGTTCTCGGCGACGGCGTGGTGATCTTTCCGAATGTCTCCATCCAGGCGGGAACGACCATCGGCGACGGAACAATCGTTTATCCGCAAGTCTCGATTTACGACCGCTCGGTCATCGGCAGGCGCTGCATCATCCACAGCGGCGTGGTCATCGGAGCCGACGGCTACGGGTTCGCTACCGAGGGCGGACGGCATCACAAAATCCCGCAGATCGGCATCGTGCGCATCGGCGACGACGTCGAGATCGGCGCCGGGTCGACCATCGACCGCGCCGCGCTGGGCGAGACCACCATCGGCGACGGCACCAAGATCGACGACCTGGTCATGATCGCCCACAACGTGAAGGTCGGCCGGCACTGCCTGCTGGTCGCGCAGGTCGGCATCGCCGGCTCGACCGAGCTCGGCGACAACGTCGTCGTCGCCGGCCAGTCCGGTTTCGCCGGACACCTCAAGATCGGCAACGGAGTGCAGGTTGCCGCGAAGAGTGCGGTCCTCGACGATGTTCCGGATGGCGCAAAAGTGATGGGAATCCCTGCGATCCCGTTCCGGGAGTTTGCAAGACGCGAAGCAACGCTGCGAAGGATGGCGAAGAAGAAGGGGGCAAGCTGAGAATCCCAGTCAGGCAATCTGTCATCCTGAGGCTGCCGAAGGCGCGTAGCCGCAAGGCTACGGTCGCCGGAGGACGCCGAAGGATCTCCAGTGGCACCGCCTGTGGCTAAAACCGCGTAGTGCAGATCCTTCGGCCGCGCTCCGTCGGCCCTGGATGACAAAGTCGAGGAAACCAAAATGCTGACCATTACCGAAATCATGAAACTACTGCCGCATCGCTACCCGATGCTGCTCGTCGACCGCGTGCTCGAGATCGAGGATGGGAAGCGAATCGTCGGCCTGAAGAACGTCTCGGCGAACGAACAGTTTTTCCAGGGCCACTTTCCCGGGAACCCGGTCATGCCCGGCGTTCTGATCGTCGAAGCCATGGCGCAGTGCGCGGCCATCCTCGGCCTGCGCGACATGCCCGATCGCGAGAAGAAGCTCTTCCTCTTCGGCGGCGTCGACAAAGCGCGCTTCCGTCGTCCCGTCGTACCCGGCGATCAACTCCGGCTCGAATGCGTCGTCCTGCACCGGCGCGCCACGTCGGTGAAAATCCATGGCAAGGCCACTGTCGAAGGACAGCTGGTCGCCGAAGCTGAGCTGTTCAGC
>Ga0068869_100001693_pt1 | contig 13174 bp, 15 predicted proteins | sample KBSMisM52_FD_64676 | JGI IMG/M metagenome (GOLD analysis project Ga0068869, IMG submission 64676) | Miscanthus rhizosphere microbial communities from Kellogg Biological Station, Michigan, USA - KBS Miscanthus M5-2 | ecosystem: Host-associated > Plants > Roots > Rhizosphere > Soil ... | reverse complement strand
TTCCATGAATACTGTTTGGAAATAAATCAGCAGCAAAAAAAGCATTAAAAACAAAAAATCCAACAACTAACACTGGCAAAAAACATCCCACCCCTAAACCAATTACTGCACCAATTGGCACTCCACCGCCACCTGAGTTCATTGGCGTTATAGTTTTACCCATAGGATTGCGCATTGAATCACTCGCACCAAGAGTAGGCGGATAATTATTGGGGTCGTTCGGATCTAGAGGCATTTTTTGAAGGTATTAAGGAGCGATTATTGCATCAGTTGGTTTTGCTGGATCATAAACAATCTGGATACGGTCCCCAGGACGCGGAATACCAACACGGGAAACAGTAGTAGAAATGACAGCAGTAATACCAGATTTAACCTCCACCTCCATCTTAATGAATGGGTTATTATTAACAGTAATACCAGTATCCTGAACGCTCAGAATTGTGGCGACACCTTTAGTACCAATCTGAAGCAGACGCTTTTTCTTACCCATATTATCCATTGCCGTCTTAATTAAAGGAGAAAATGACAAAACGGTAATAAGTATGACCAGTCCGATAAAGAAAAAAGGCACAAAGTTGCCAAAGGATCCCAAACTCATGAAACTCATGGCATTGCTCGGAGCAAACGCACCTAACATACCAAGAGCAAAACCACCGACACCCAATAAGACCATTAATCCAACAGCAATTTTCTGTAAATTATTCATATTAAAAAAAAAGAGTTATCAATATTTATCGACAACTCTTTATACACCAGAGAACAGTGTTTTGTAAAATGCTGAACAGGGAACTTTAGGTCACCAAACTGATGGCATTGCCCTTTTGTGCGGCGCGTCCAGTACGACCAATGCGGTGAATATAATCTTCATAATTGGCTGGCAGATCATAGTTGATAACATGACTTACGTTATCAATATCCAGACCACGGGCTGCAACATCGGTTGCAACAAGAATTTTTACTTTGCCGTCCTTAAAGGATCGTAAAGCACGTAAACGGTAGTTTTGTGATTTATCACCATGAATCGAATCTACATGGAAACCAACCTGATGCAGTGTCTTGGAGATCTTTTCCACACCATGCTTGGTACGGCCGAAAACCAGTACGCGTTTGAATTCAGGTTTTTTCAAAAGACCAACCAGGACTTCCATCTTTTGTGTCGGATTGCTCACGCGGATAACCTCTTGTTCCACGTTAGCGGCAGTTTCACGTTGTACAACCGAAACCATCACCGGATTCTGTAAGAAGTCACGGATCAAACCTTCAACATCCTTTTTCATCGTTGCTGAGAAACATACGTTATGACGTTGTTTTGGCAGTCTGCTGAAAATATGACGGATATCATGGATAAAACCCATGTCCACCATTCGGTCTGCCTCATCCAGAACCACGTTCTGGAAACGGTCAAAATGAAGAATTTTTCTTTCGTTCAAGTCGATAATACGTCCAGGAGTTCCGATCAAAAAGTTGAAAGGAGTCTTGATACGGCGTGCCTGCTGGCGGATATCCATACCACCAATACAGATGAGACCCCAGATATTGAGGCCCTGTGTGAAAATGCGCAGTTCATCATGAATCTGGACAGCAAGTTCACGGGTAGGAGCTAAAATCAGAACCTTCTGGTTCCGATCAGCCAAAATTTTATTAATCAAAGGAAGCAAAAAGGCGGCAGTTTTACCTGTACCTGTATTTGCCAGACCAATAACATCACGGCCCTCAAGAATCTTTGGAATTGTCTGATCTTGAATCGGAGTAGGTATTTTATAACCTTTACGTTCAATGTTCTGAATAATGCGGGGATCCAAAGCAAAATCTTTGAATTGATGCGTAATAACATGCTCCACAGCCGGAGAAGCAGAGTCAGTTTTAGCCTTACTGATGAGCTGATTAATATTAATGTTACTTCCGGCAAAGCGGGCGCGACGTGCACTCGGGTTTTTGCCCTGAAATTTTTTGCGGAAAGGTTTATGTGGATCGCTGCTGGCACTTGAGCCGCCGGATCTGAAACCTCGATTTTGTGATTTGCCCTTAAACATAGGAAAAAAAAATGATATATATAAATATAGAAGAAAATCCCAAAAAGTCAAGGCTAAGCTCCAATTATCTAAAGTCCAGGATTTTTTGGCCGGATTATTGCAGAAAACCCACTGAATAGCCACAAATTCGGAAATAAGCCAGTTTTGGCGTACACAAACACGTAACCAGACCTAATGAAATGCCCTGAGCGCGATTATTAAAGAAAATGGTGGTTAATTGCTTTAGGCGCCAAATTGGGTCCCACAGTTAGGAGTTTCTTGGTAGTATAAAAAAGATACTATCAATCAAAAAGACAGTTGCTCGGTCAAATCTTATTCGGTAGAATCTGAAGAGAATAATTATTAACAAATATATATGAATAAATTGTCCGCAAGTTTTTTGGCGATGATGCTTTTAATGGTTATTGGAGCCTGTTCTGCACCTGACGCTACTATTACAACTACTACCACCAAAACCACAACAACCACCCCGACATCAACTACTCAGCAAACCGAATTGGGAACCACCATTGAATCCGCACACGCCGATGGAATAATTGCCGATGGCACTTACAGTGAAAAAGCCAGCTATCGCAGCCCGGCACAGCTTGAAAATGTTGAATTCTCTTTCACTATCAAGTCAGGTGTTGTTGAAGATGTTGCTCTTCTTTCAAAATCAACAGTGCCGAACAGCAATAAATTTCAGGGACTGTTCATGGAAGGAATTAAAAAAGAGATCATTGGGAAAAAACTTTCAGAAATCGGAACATTTGATCGTGTGAATGGTTCATCTCTTACACCAAAAGCCTTTAATAGGGCTCTAGATCAGCTTAAACAACAAGCTTAATGTGGTTTGATCAAACACACGAACTTCTTGGATCCTCACTCAGGATCACTTTTGAGCATTCCAATAAAAAAATAGCCGAAGGACTTCTCGAGAAATGCTGGGAAAGAATACGGCATTTTCATAACAAGTATTCCCGTTTCCTCAATGATAACGCCTTGTCGCAGATCAATAGTCAGTTAAATGCCTGGCAGAAAATTGATCAGGAAACTTATAAGCTCATTGATTTGGTCCAGAAACTTGAAAAAAAATACCCGCTGAATTTCAGTCTGGCCGTTAAAACTACTCTGGAAAATATGGGCTACGATCAGAACTACAGTTTTAAACCGAAGAAAAACGTCCAGCCAACATTTCATCCGGTGATTATAAAACTTAAAAAGCCCTCCATGCTTTTTATCTCCGACCCGATCGAGTTCGGGGGATTTGGTAAAGGCTACGCTCTGGATCTGGCAGCTCAAATTCTTGAGTCACATTGCAAAAATCTGTGCCTGGATTTTGGCGGAGATCTCTATGCTCAGGGGAAAAATCCCAAAAGTGAACCCTGGAAAATCGCTCTGGAAAGCCCTTTTAAGCTAGATGAAGCCATTGGCACAGTAATAATGAACAAACAGTTTTTAACTGCTTCCAACACTCTGAAGCGACGTTGGAAAAAAGGAAAAATGCACCATTTGATCGATGTAAAAAATCAAAAACCCGCTGACTATTGGGAGGGAAGTTATGTCATGGCAGATTCCGGCATAACTGCAGATCTGCTGGCCACGGGACTCTTTTGCACCAGCCCTGAAGATCTGCAGGCAAACGAATCGGCTTTTGCAGACTGCCATTTCATGCTCGTAGATAAAAACGGCAAACTTTTTCAACAAAATTTTCAGGCAGAGCTTTTTTGAAGAGTGGAAATCAGATCTGAAAAATGATAAAATCACATTATGAAAAAGCAAAAGAAAATAGAAAAAGTTATAAAAAAACCGGACCACGTTTTTGGTTATCAGTTACTCTTAGACTTTTACGATTGCAAAAAGGGCGTATGTGACGACCTGGACTTTTGTTATGATTTTCTTGAAGACATAGTAGATGACCTTGGTATGAAAATGCAGGCACCGCCTGATGTATTTCGCAGCGATGAGAAAATGTATCCTGATAAAGCAGGGCTTTCAGGCTGGGTGCCTCTGATTGAAAGTTCAGTCGTTATTCACACACTCTCACAGAAAAATTTTATTACAATCGACGTATATTCCTGCCGTTATTTTGACCGTGAACAGGCTGAGGCATTTTGCAAAAAATATTTCAAACCAAAAAAAGTTGAGCATCAGTTTGTTGAAAGAGGAATAGATTATTACAAACTCCATACCCAACACCACACCCTCACCGTCAGTAAGGGCAAAGTTGATGTAACATTTAGCAGAAAAAAGTAAACGTTTCCCTGTCAGGTTGTTTAATTACCCTGAGCACATTTCTCAAGGCCCTTTTCCCAGCAAACCACTTCGCCGATCTCGATCGGAAGAACGTCCATTTTGGTAACACCCAATTTATCAATAAGTTCCCGTACTTCAACAACTCTCTGAAGCGGAACCTCAATAAACTTTAATGCTTCCGGTGAAATCATATCCGCATTTCTGACCTCAAAATCACTCAAGCCGTGGGGCAAATCCAGGGGTTGAACCGCAGTCTCATCAACACCGATAACAACAGGATAGTTTTTTTCAGCAGCAACTTTATGAGCAAACCATCGCTCTTTATGAAAATCACCATCTTTCCAGTGTTTTTGCTCATCAACAGTGAAACGGTCCTTTAAGTTTCGATGCAAAACCTTGAGCCAGGGTAAATTTTTCAAAGATTTCCCCCTACCTTTGCACTCCTCCATAAAATATCTCCACCAATCATCATGGTTCCCGAAAGTATAATCCAGTTGGTTCTGACCAAAATTATTCACACCGAATTTTTCCCCATATAAACGCGCGTATATCCTTTGGCGTGTCAGAGAAACGGTTCTTTCAACCGGTAAAATTAATCTGGCCACATGATCAACCTGTGGTTGGAGACCAGACTCAAGCACCCCTTTTAAAACATCAACCAATTTTCCGTTCGATTTGGCCAGTCGGCCGGTCCCATGAAAGAGAGTCCCCGAATGCAACGCTCTAGTTTTCGCAACGTCAGGATGGTGTAAAAGATGTTCGGGTGGTGCAGAAATTTCTATCTGAGGTTTATTCATCAAATTCTACAAAAATGGAGCTCAGGCTACGCTGAAGAATAGTTCTTTTCAAAAGAAAACAGCCCACTCTTAATCATTATTACAACTTTTGAAAGCTCACAGAAGGATTTTATTGCCGGATAATCTAAACTTTCCAAAAAAAAGTTGTAATTCCAAAATAAACGTATTCGTCTAAATGTGTATAAAAAAAATTGTATATTACAAAATAAAATAAATCATAATGGCTTTAATATAAGAAAATAATGCATATAAAAAAGTGTAGAAAAATATTCTACAGTAAATTACATATGAATATCATCTTATATCCGCATTCTCATGTTCCATGATAATACGGATGAGCATTTTTTCAAAAAAAATCAAAGTGCCTAAAAAAAAGCCCCTTTAACCAAATAAAGGAGCTTTTAATCGTATATTAATGAGTTTACATCTCTTTCATTGCACCCATCATCATACTCTGCACTTCTTCAGCAGATTTAGTTTCCATCTCCTTCATTTTATCTGGATGCGCAGCTTGTGCGTGATCCATCATAGCTTTCATAACCTCTTGATTAGTTTCACCCTTGGCTACGAAATCACATTCTGCACCCATGTCTTTGCATGACAACATTTTCATAAAAAATGATGTTAGTTAATAAAACTACTTCCTAAGGATTCTATCATATTAAATAATAAAACCATATTTACGTTGATTTTTTATAGTAAATCACTAAAATTCGCGACAAATAATTGAATAAAAATATGCCCTTAGGCGAAACCCCAAAGCCACCAAGAAATGTAACAGGTTTAAACACACCGAAAATTGATGAAACAAGAAGTGTAGACCTGGTACGAGCAGAAATGAAACTCTATCAGCAAATTTTCATGACCCTGCTGGAAGAGCCCTATTTTGCCAGTATTTCCGCCGAATTTCCAAGCAGTTTAGCCAGACTTTTATCCCAGGCAATGAAAGATAATGCTACACAGGAGCAGTTTGAAGCTGAATGGAAAAAACAAAAAAAAAGACCAATCGATGTAATGGAGGATGGGAAAATAATCAAAAGTAGTTATTTTGTGACTCATTTAGCCGGTTATCTCGAAAATAGAAAGTTTAAACGGAAAAATGTACTTTGGCAGGTTCAGGGATGTGACATCAAAGACATGATTAGCAATAATCCAAGAGTAAAAGCTTGTGATGTTGTGATGAAAGTACCAGAAGAAGTAAGCCTTTATGAGGTTCTTCAAAGTTTGGAAATAACTGCCACCCCTAACTCAAAACTCTAGCCACCGTTCGTCATCAAAGTGAGTGTAACCTTGGTAGCTTTTTGCGTAGCACTTACTTCAGTTTGGCTGCAAAGAACAACCAAATCATCCTTTCCATTGGTATAGGTAGCTTTTAAGTAATTTCCTTTATTTTCCATAGCCTCACTTTCAGTCCATTTAGCATCTGTCATGAGTTTTACCTGAGTAGCGCAAGCATCCTCAATCGATGCATCAGTCAGATAATGTAATGCGCTGTTATTTCCCATAGCGTTTGTTTCTGCATCTCTCGAATTACCGGGAATGCCCACACCACCAATAGTTGCCGAACTGCCGCAACCGGCCAAAAAAGTTACCATCATTAAACACGAAGCTATAAGTGATTTTTTCATATTTTTTTTGAATAATTTAATATATAGTGAAAAACTATAAATCTATAGTAACTTATCTGCTAATAATTACTATGAAAACTTTCATTAAGTTTCTTATTATCGTTGCGCTCTTTGGAGGTGGTTGGGGGATATTCTATCTTATTATGCACGCACTGACCTAAACAACACTGTGCCAACCATTTTTGGTATGAGTGAATTTTTTTACCAATTGGGGTAGAAAAACCTTTTTTTCTTCGTCCCATAGATAGCTGTTTATCTGAAGGAGAGGATATTCAAACTGCAAAATATTAAAAGTATTATGCTCGCCTCGTGTACGAATAGAAGTTGCCGTGCCCGCCTGAACCATCAGGGTACTATAACCGAGAGCCTTACAATGCTCAGGTACATGAGCGATCAAACTGGTATGCGTATGTCCGGCAAGAAAAAGATCGGTTTTCGATTTAATAAGCATATCCATGGCAATCACATGTCGCCTGATCAAATTCGATGCAGCAAAATTAAGCGGAAGATCAAAAGGGTGATGCGATACAACAATTTTTAAAACTTCAGGAGGAAGTTTGCTAAACTCTTCACAAATTTTTGCCACCTGAACCAGATCGACCCGCCCTCGTTTGACGGCAAAAGATCGGGCTGTATTCAGGCCATACATAACCATATGCTCATCTTTATAAACCGGTGCAAGATTGCCGCTTATATAATGACGGTATTTCTTAAGAGCCGTGAAAAACCGTGAATAAAGATCGTACAAAGGAATATCGTGATTACCCGGAACAATTACCTGCGGAAAGGGGAGGCTGTCCAAAAATGCCTTGGCTTTAACGAATTCAGCCTGTCTGGCACGCATAGTTAAATCGCCGGAAATCGCAATAACATCTGGTTTAATAGATTTTATAACTTGCGAAAGCGGCTCAAGCAGAGGTTCATAAACCCTTCCAAAATGTAAATCCGAAAGATGAACGATAGTTCGCATAAAATAAAAACTAAGGAACGATAACTTTAAGTGTTTTCGGCAAGATCTTATATTTTAAAGGAGTTTTCATAACCTCGACTTCGCCATCCGTGGCAACCTGCAGTTGGGAATGTTCACTTTCAATTGTGACACTGTCTGTAAAAAAAGCATCAAATTTTTTTTCTTTATAAATAGTACCAAAAAAAGTACTGAAAAAAAGTTTAAATAACTCAAGCCGGGTTACTTTTTTTGTAAAAAACACAGAAAGGACTCCTTCATCAACCCGATCCCGCGTTGCCAGCTCAAATCTTCTCGCCAGTTTGTATTTATTGTTACCGATGAACACAATCGGAGTTATTCGGACGAGATCTTTTTTTTCATTCACAAGTTCAACTTTAAAAAGAGGAAATCTTTCAAAAACCTTCAAAAATGCAGTGAAATAAGCGGTTATTTTATGTCGACCCTTCTTTTGGCTTTGTTCACGATTTTTCACAAGTCTGGGGTAAATTCCGATACTAGAATTATTGACGAAGATTTTTTCATTAACACTTGCAACGTCAATTTTCCGAGTTTTATTATTGAGAATAATCTGTGCCGCCTCGGCCAGATCCATTGGGATTTGAATAGCCCTGGCAAAATTATTCATTGTTCCCATAGGAAGCACGCCGAGTTTTGTTTGGGAATTAACAAGTTGCGAAGCTATGGATCCGACCGTCCCGTCACCGCCGGCCGCAACGATCGTTTTATACCCGGCATGAAGTAACTTATGGACAGTTGAAGCAATTTCATCACCATTTACTTCAAAGATTTTTATTGAATGCAGAGAAGCTCTGAAGGCATCCTGAACAAGCTGTTTTTTTTCGTTGTTAGCCAGTCCCGAGCTCGTATTTATGATAATAGGAATGCGAGTTGTCATATAAGTCAGCGTAACATTTCATTTTATTTCAAAAAAGAGCAAAATAAGAATATGAAAAATACACATCCTAAGTCGGCACTCTCAAAATGGCTTGAAGAAAGATTTTCCATGAAAAAATCCACTGGACGTGTGCTTACAGTTGGGTTGGCAGCAGGTGCAATTTTTTTGGCACTTTTTGCGAGTATTGCAGAGGACGTTATTTTGAAAGAACCACTCGTACAGTTTGATCAAACCGTGCTGCAGTCGATTCCGGCCATTAGAACTCCAACGCTGAATATATTTTTCAGTTTTATCACGTTCCTCGGGAACTGGCAGTCTGTTGTTTTTACATCAGTTGTAACAATTATTTTACTTGCGCGAAAAAAGCAGATTTTCACGAGTATTATCTTCTTTTTAACCTTAATAATTGCAGAAGGATCAGTAATTTTATTGAAACTTGGTGTTGGACGTGCGCGCCCTGACTTGCTCCTACAGCTCGTTTCGGAAGACAACTTCAGTTTTCCCAGCGGCCACACATTGGCAGTAACAATAGTTTTTGGATTTCTAACTTATCTCATTATCAAAAATCTAAAAAATACTTTGAGTAAAATACTGTCATTTTTTGCAGGTTTTACCTCTGTGATTTTGGTAGGAATGAGCAGAATTTATTTGGGTGTACATTACCCAAGTGATGTACTGGCCAGCATGGCACTGGGCAGTTTCTTATTAAGCATTTTTATTACAGTTTCAGAAATAAACGAGCGATATTTTATTTTTCAAAAAGAGAAAAAAGCATCTCTGAAAGAGCTTCTGGCAGTCCCTGTATTACTCGTACTTTTCTCCGCTCTTTTTTATTCAACTTTTATCATCTTAAAATCAGCATGACTTTAAGAGCGTAAACTTGTTTGTAGCTGTTTCACAGCATTCAGCAAAGTATCATCTTTAAAAGCCCTTGAAATCAGCAGAGCCTGATCCATTGCCACAACCAGAGCTTTCTGAATCTGGGGATTATCCGGATTTTGTTCATTTTCCTTTTCAACAAAATTCATTTTATGAATACATTGAAGAGCTAAGAGACAAGCATAGAGACCGTCAAGTTCAGTCGGGGCAGCTACCCCTTGCATGTCGTATTCTATAATTACTTGGCCTAAAACTTCTGTTTGTTTATTAATAACCATCAGATCTTCTGACGGATTTTCCAGAAATGTTGCTGCTTCTGCAATAACCTCTTTATTTATTTCATCTTCAATTTCACCACGTTCAAGCATTGCTCTAGCTCCACTTACAACATTAATTGCTCGAGATTTTAAACCAGCAAAAAGTTCAAGTGATAGATGGGGAGTTTGATTTCGGACCTCAGGATTATCCATAGAATTGAAGATAACTTATAAAGACTTAAAGATAGTAACATTTTTTCAAAAATGTAGAAACAAATTTTACTTTTTTGGAATATTATTTATGGCTTATAAAGGCCATGTATAGCACTTGGTGAAAATTAGAGTCATTATTTAACCCTACAGAAATTTTGAAAGTGTAATTTAAGGCTGTTCCTATGGAGCAATAAAAAAACATGGTTACTTTTTAATTTTTCCATATGTTAAACGAGCACGAAAAATCAGGAATCGATTCAATCAGACCAACCGTCGAAGATATTGAGGTTACGCAACAACCAGTTAATCCATCGCGTTCTAAAATACGTCTCACACTGTTAGCTTTAATGGCAAGTGCAGGAATTAGTATAGGCGCAGTTAAATCTTTTTCTTCGTCGGATGAGCAAGCTACTCAACCTGAAATAAATTCTGCAGTTCTCTCAGTGAAAAGTGGTGTCTCAGATCTTGCAAAAAGCGTCGGAGAGAAAATACAATCACAAAATACTCAGGAAAGCGAAACAGATTCACTGAAGCATTTACTTAAAAAATCCCTTATTGAAGCCAACGGTAACAATTGGTCAGAGCAAGATCTTAATAATGGTGCTTTTAAAAATAACATGGCTGATGTTTACATGGCTATGTGCCCACATTGGATTATTGAAAATGCCATAGATGGGACAACAAAAGTTTCAGATAAAATTTTCTTTCAAGCTCTGCAGGAAGTATCTAAGGAACCTTATCAAAATTTTTCAGACAAACCGACCAGAGAACAGATCGGTAAGATACTGGAAAAAAGTATGCCAAAGTGGATAAAAATGCAGAATGGAAATAATATTATTTCAAATCTCCTTCATTATCATCCTGATGTAATTCTCTATCTGCTGCCAGCCTTTAAAGAGAATGGAATGGACCCTCCGCATCTGGCAAGGCTTGCGTCAAGTGCAGCCCAGGCGAATCTGGTAGCCGCTGTGGAATTAAAGGATAGATATGAAGAAAATATTCTACCTGGAAATATTGGAAGAGATATTTATTCAATGGCCTCTAAAAATATTCCAATTCGCTCTAGGCATAAATAAACCATGAGATTCAATAACCATGAATTCGAATTCTTGGTCTAATCGAATGTTCGTCCTGATCTGCAATAATTTCCACACTCTCAATAATGTCATATTTTCGAGCCAACAAAACCAGATCATCCTTGATAAAATGGTAAATCTCACCAACCACACGAATGTTTGAGCTCCCGGAGAAAGTACCATCTGAGTAAGTCCATTTTACTCTTGGATCCCTGGCATAACCCGCAACCGCCGCTCCATTCAGACCATAAAACTCGTCGTTCGCATTTACAGTAAATAAATAACAAATAGCATCAATAGCTTTTTGATGGTCGGTATAATTACCTTTAAAAAGAATCCGAATCTCACATTTCACTCTCCAAAAATATAAATCAAAACCGTTTTTCGACTGGGTTAACCGTTCCCACCCGGTCAAACGAAAAGGTAACTGTTGCTGCCATACTTTAAACTCGGAAAAAGTAGTAATGGTGTAGAACCATGAATATAAATATCTCAATGCGCAGGCAACTCCACAACCTACAGTAATAAAGTAAAGAAACGAAAAACGATCAGCAAAAAGATTGGCAAAAAAAACTAATTCACTCCCCAAAACAAAAACTAGAAATAATTTAAACCAAATAGGACCGGTTCGACTTGGCTTCATCGCCTGATAAAAATCAAAGCTCTTATCTCGGGAATTTTCATTTTCAATCTGCATTTGTATCTGACGTTTTTTATTTTTGGCTTTTTCTGAACGTGTTTTTTCTTCAGATTTCAATTGTTCTGCTTTTTGCACATAATTTTCAATTTCAGGGTCATTTTCCATAAATTTTCAATTAGGAGTTCTAAACACGTTTGGAATCGACATGATAATCAAAGTCCCTGCAATAATTGCAGCAATTAAAAAAACAAAAACCAGAAGAAGTACTTTCTTTTTCTGCTCAGGAGTAATTTTAGACCAGACAATCCCAGCACGAGTTGACCCCATACAGTTTGAGCTAATAACAAACGAAGTATAACACGAAGCGCAAACAATTATGGATTAGCCGATAACAACAGGTCATGAAATGTCTGACCATAGTTTGCAGTCGGTGTCCCTGAGTAGTCTTTAATAAGAACGAAGTCGCAGTCGCCCCAGGTATTCCAGGTCCAGCCCAGATACGATAAGTCATGATCATTGGCCCAGGCTAAAAATGTGGGAATGTAACTCACAGAGTTACAAACGCTGTCACCAGTTTCGCCAGTTACAATTGGTACTTCAGCGGCGACCGGCGCAATGACCGTATTCCAGCAATCCTCATTGGAGCAGGTTTGGCCAGGATAACTATGCCAAGCTGCAGCGAGATTCTGCAAAGGGTCTGATGGCTTATGTGATAGCCATTGAGTTAAATCATTTGCCCATTCAAGGCCGCCAACCATAATGACATTGGTTGCACCCGTTGCGCGTACCGTATCTACCAGCGTCTGCATCCCCACAGCATTCCAGACATACGATTGTGTATAAGGTTGCCCACCAGTCAGATACTGATTCAGAGCACATCCATGAAGCCAGCAATCCCATAAGTCTTGATTGGCATCCTGGGCATAGTCACCATAAAGAAACGGCTCATTATAAAGATCAAACACTACAGCCTGATCCGATCCAAATGTTGTGGCGACGGACTTCCAGAAATCAATAGCATGATCTTCATCCGGCATAGGCTGTTGTGCAGCAGCTGGTATATCGCCGGGTGAGTTCCAATGAAGATCAAGAATCACATAAAGACCTGCCTGATGAAGTGTATCTACATATTTTTTAATGGCATCCTGATAGGCAGCTCCACCCCATTGAGGATTAACCCCATTGATGCCGAGCCAGCAATCTTCATTGAGCGGCAGGCGCACTGTATTGGCATGCCACGACGCAATTGCCTGTGCTGAAGCAAGATCGGTCGGACCATCAAACATACCCCATCCCAGCGAACCTGGAGTCCCGGCTTGAATACACTCAAACTCTTGTCCGGAGTGATTAACACCAAGCAGACGTACAGTTTTAGAATTTGCATCAACAAAATGGTTCCCAACTACTTTAAGTGATAACCCGGTTGGCGATGCTGGCGAAGGAGGAACCGGACTTGGTGCCGGAGCCGGAGCTGGTTGGGGAGTAGGTGTAGGAGTCGGAGTCGGTTCAGGAGCAGGTAAAACGCTCGGTGGTGATGCTGGTGGGGAATAA
>Ga0068869_100001684_pt1 | contig 13196 bp, 10 predicted proteins | sample KBSMisM52_FD_64676 | JGI IMG/M metagenome (GOLD analysis project Ga0068869, IMG submission 64676) | Miscanthus rhizosphere microbial communities from Kellogg Biological Station, Michigan, USA - KBS Miscanthus M5-2 | ecosystem: Host-associated > Plants > Roots > Rhizosphere > Soil ... | reverse complement strand
GACGACATCCTGCACGCGTGCGAGGCGGTGATGGTGGCGCGCGGCGACCTGGGTCTGGAATTGCCGCTCCAGAGCGTGCCTCGCGTGCAGAAGGCGATCTGCATGCGCGCGCGGAGCGTGGGCGTGCCGGTGATCGTGGCCACGCAGGTCTTCGAATCGATGATCAAGGAGCCGCGGCCCACGCGCGCCGAAGTGAGCGACGCCGCCAACGCCGTGGAGGACGGCGTCGACGCGGTGATGCTGGCCGGCGAAACGGCCGTCGGCACCTATCCGGTCAAGGCGATTCAGATCCTCGATCTCGTGCTCCGCGACGCCGAAAGCATCCCGAGCGCGCGCGTGCCGCTGCAGGAGGCGCACGTACGTGCCCCGCATGGCCAGGGGATCTGCGAGGCGGCGGTCACGTTGGCGGAACGCGGCAATGCCTCGGCCATCGTGGCGGTCACGCGAGGAGGAAAGACGGCGGCGCTCCTCTCCGCGCTTCGCCCGACCACGACCATCGTGGCCGCCACCGATCAGGAACCGGTGTTCCGGCGCCTGGCGCTGTCCTGGGGCGTGGAGGCGCTGCTCGCGGACCTCTCGGGCGACATCGACGTGGCGGCCCGTCGCATCGGCGCCACCCTCGTGTCGAGGGGCATCGTGCCGGCCGGCTCCGCGGTCGTGCTCGTGAGCATGAGCCCAGAGCTCGGCCCGGGCCCGTCGAATTTCCTGAAGCTACAGAAGATCTGAATCGTTCTTTGCGGAGCGCGCTAGAGCTCGCGCCAGCCGCGGCGCAGCAGCGAGTCGCGAAGCGCGCGCATCCGCGCCACCGCGCGCGGGCGCAGGGCGAAGCGTTCGGAGGCGATGATGCCGGTGGGAGACTCGACGCACAGCTGAAGCCCGCCGGCGCCGCGGTAGACGGCGCACAACAGCCGCTCGTTGTTCCACTCGAGCCGCCACAGTGTCGCCACACGATCCAGAGTGGGCGTGGGATTCAGCACGCACATTATAGGACTGGTGAGACAGGTGGGACAGGTAAGACAGGTGGGAAGAGCGCTTGCCTACCTACCCGTCCTACCTGTCCTACCTGTCCTACCTGTCCGGATCCGAAGGCGCTACGGCGCCTTCGGAACCAGTTGGCCGCGAATCTCGCCGCCCGGGTTCGTGGTGGTGTGGATGTTCACGTAGGCGTTGCCGTTGGCCACGGCCTGGATCACGTCGTCGATCGTGTTGATGCCGATCGCCGGGGTGGCGCGGAAGGACGCCTCGCCCACGCGGAAGGTGGTGACGAAGTCGCCCAGGCGGCCCGCGATGGCCGGGAAGTCGATCGCGACAGGGCCGCCGACGCCCTTGGCCCCTACGTGGATGTGGCCGGCCGTGGTCGTCGTCGGGATATTGAAGATCCGGAGTGTGACGGCAAACTCTTTCGCGACCGGGTCGATGGCGACTTCCGCCGTGCCCGCGCCGCCGGACAACAACACGGTCGGCGTTTCTTCACCGCCGCCGAGCGTCGCCGTCGCCACGATGACCTGGGCCGACGCGGCCGCCGCGCCGATCAGCAGGGCCGCCGCCATCGTCGCGCCCACGTGTATCGCTCTCTTCATGAAGTCGACTCCTTGTGAATCGGGCGCTCGAAACCGCCCGCTGAAAATTTGACCGCCCCCGCCGACACGGCCCGACGGCGCGCATTGAGCAGGATCCCTGCCAGCTCTACGAGGTCCGCGTCCGGCCGGATTCGTCTGTTCAGCGCGGAAACGCTTACGGCCGCCGAAACCCCGTTTCGCAACCCGAGACCCGCCGGTGAGCCGGTTTGCCTGCCGCAGGCACCTAAGGAACGGGAGGCGAACGTGAGTGCAATCGGACGGTTGTGGATAGTGGTGGGGCTGCTGGTTGCGGGGTGCCTGGTGCTGGCGGGCGGCGCGTTCGCGCAGGCGCCGGCGGTGGAGGCCGCGGCCGGCGTGCAGCTGGGAGGCTGACGCCGGCCGTGCCCTGAGGCCGGGGGGCTAGGCCTGTTTGGCGATGACGAGCGGCGCGATCTTCTTGTAGGTGGCCTGCGGGATGATCTTCTTCGACGTCAGGTCGGTTTTCGCCTTGTACGGCCGGCCGCCGATGATCTTGTCAGCATAGGCATCGCCGATCCCGGGGAGCGCTGCCAGCTGGTCCTTGGTCGCCGAATTCAGGTCCAGCAGCGTCGCGGAAGCCTTGGCGGTGCTGGCGGTCTTGGCCGACTTCGCCGTGCCGGTGTGGTGCTTCGCCGTCTGGGCCTGGGCGGCCGATGCCGCCATCAGGAGCGCCAGAGCTCCGATTCCGAGTCCTTTCAACACATGTCGCATTGCGTGCTCCTTGAAAGCCCGGCGCGCCTGACCTCGGCTGCCGGCCGTCTCTTCCACGATGCCAGCCCGCCCTTTTCCCGACGTGAACGCCGGATTAATTCGGGCTAAGGCGCGGCCCGCCAAGAACGCGGGCCGCGCAGGCAGTGTCTGGCAAACCGGCTTAACGCCGGTTCGCTATTGGTGGCTTGATCGCGACGCAAGGCGCCCACTAGGATCCGGCGCATGCGTGCGCTCTCCCTCCTCACCCTGACGCTGCTGCTCGGCGGCGCAAGCCTGGCCGCCGGTGAGGACGCCAGCCGCCGGCGTCTGGCCGAGCACTGGGCCCCGGTCGTGTTCCAGGAAAGCCGCTCCACGGTGCTCGACTTCATCACGAGCTTCGACTACGACGGCGACTGGAAGGGGGACAACAACTGGCGGAATGCCTACCTGTTCGACCTGCCGGGGCGCGCGTATTACAGCGTGATCGAGTCCACGAACCACTTCTTCATCACCTACGCCTTCTATCACGCGCGCGACTACACGGCGCGTCCCTACGAAGGCTTCGCGCCCAAGACCGAGCACGAGAACGACATGGAGGGCATGACCCTCACCATCGAGAAGGACGGGTCGCAGTTCGGCAAGGTCGTGCTGCTCGAGACGCTGGCGCACGACATCTTCTACAAGTACGACAACCGCGATAACCGCAAGGTGTCGAACGGCACCCTCAAACTCGATGGCTCGATCACGTTCGTCGACGGCCGGCCCGCGGTGTACATCGAAGCGGAAGGGCACGGTGTGAAGGCCGCCAGCCGCGCCCAGGCCAACTCGGGCAGCTCGTTCCCGGGCGTCATCTATCGCTACACCGGCAAGGCCGCTGTGCCGGAGAGCAATCGCGACCCGAATGCCACCTACGACCTGGTGTCGATCGAAGACACGTTGTGGGCGCACCGCTTCGACGTGGGCTCGACGTTCTGCTGCGCCGATTCCTACTCGATGAACGGCGGCGCGACGGAAAGCATCGGCAGCGCGTTCAACGGTCCGATCGGCGGCTGCGCGGCCAAACCGCCATGGGGCTGGGACCAGGCGAGCGACAAGATCGTGAAGGGCGACTGGTTCCGCGATCCGCTCAAGGCGTATCCGACGCAGATCCGGATCCAGAACTTCAGCGGCACCTACGTGCACAACCCGTATCTCGAGGGCGACGCGCGCAACGCCGGCTCGTCGTGCGCCGAGAGCACGACCAGCAAGACCGTGAAGACGGCGCTCGCCTCGAGCCTGCTGGGCATCGGACGTGCCATCACGGACAAGGGGCTCACGACCGGCGATATCGGCGGCTCGGCCAAGCAGCTGTTCCTGGGCAACAACCCGCTGCTCGAATGGGCGCAGAAGGCGCAGTTCCAGCAGTGGACGTGGGATCAGTCGCTCAAGGCGCTGCCGTCAATCGTCACGCAGGGGCTGCGCGACGAAATGCGGATTCCGAGCCTGGCGGGTTTTTCGCTCACCAGCCCGTCGTTCAACGCGCCGACGCGCTATTTCGACAGCATCGTGGTGCGCTACCGCACGCCGCTCGAGGGACTGCGGGCGCGGGTGGTGTGGAGCTACGACCCCACCGGCGATTTCACCGACGACCTCAGCATGACCGCGCCGATCGCGCGTGCCGAGGCGCCCACCATCGCGCAGATCAAGCTGCGCGACAGCCCCAAGTGGGATCCGTCGAAGACGATTCTGCGGCTGAAGATGCTCATCGAGTCGGCGGCGGGCGTGGTGGCGGAGGCGTCGCCCGGCGCCGCGCCGTCCTCGTCGGATCAGTTCACGATCAACTATCTCGTCTTCGATCGCGACGCCTTTTCGGATACGTTCGAGCGCCCGAAGTGATAGGCCGAGAGGCGCAGGCCGCTGAAGGTGTCGTTGAACGCCACCTCGGCCCGGTCATCGCCGGCGGCGCCCGCCGCCACCATCAGCGGGATCAGGTGTTCTTCGCGCGGGTGCGCGGCGCGTGCGGCCGGCGCCGACGTCCACTGCGCCAGCCGATCGTTGCGGGCGCCGGCGTCGAGCACGAGGCTCTCGCGCAGCCAGCCGTCGAACGCTTCCGACACCGGCGCGGCGCGCGGATCCCTGAACGCACGAAGATTGTGAAACGTCATGCCGCTGGCCACGATGAAGACGCCCTCATCGCGCAGCGGCGCCAGCGCGCGCCCGATGGCGATGTGCTCCACGGGGTCGAGCCCCTCCTTCAGCGACAGCTGCACGGCCGGGACGTCCGCGTCGGGGTAGGTGAGCTTGAGCGGCACGAACGTGCCGTGGTCGTAGCCGCGCGCGGCGTCCGACGCGGTGTCGATTCCGGCGTCTCCGAGCAGCGTGCGCACGCGCGCGGCCAGCGCCGGTGATCCGGGCGCCGGCCAGGTGAGGGTGTACGACTCCGGCGGGAAGCCGTAGTAGTCGTAGAGCATCGGCGGGTGCTCGGATGTCATGACCGTCGGCACCGGGGCTTCCCAGTGCGCCGACACGACGAGCAGCGCGCGCGGCGGCGCCGGCGGCACGTCGCGCACCGAGCGCAGGTAATCGGCCAGCGTGGCGACGTCGTCTGGAGGAAACCCCATCTCGACGAACGGCCAGGGGCCGCCGCCGTGCGGCACGAAGACGACCGGCATACGCATATGCCGATCGTAGCTGTTGCCTCTGGCTTACGCCTTAAGTCCCAAGCCCTCAGCCGTCCAGGCTCTATGCCACCGCGATCGACGGCAGGCGGACTTCCAGGTCGCCGTTGCGGAAGGCCAGGAGGAACGCCTCGACCACCATCGGGTCGAATTCAGTGCCAGCCCCCTTCTCGATGATGGCCTTGGCGTCGAACGGCGACATCGCCTTGCGGTAGGGGCGATCGCTCGTGAGCGAATCGTAGACGTCGGCCACCGAGATGATGCGCGCCTCGAGCGGGATGGCGTTGCCCGCGGTGGAGTGATAGCCGCTGCCGTCGAAGCGGTCGTGATGCGCGAGCACGATCGGGATGACGCGCCGCAACGATCCGCCGACGGTCTCGAGCGTCGCCACGCCGCGCTCGACGTGCCCCTTCATCTCGGCGTATTCCTCGGCAGTGAACTGCGCTGCCTTGTAGAGGAGGTCGCGGCTGATGTCCAGCTTGCCGATGTCGTGCAGCAGGCCGGCGGCGCGGATGTCCTCGATCTGCGAGTCGTTCAGGTTGAGCCGGGCACCGATCCGGGCCGCGTACTCCGACACGCGGTACGAGTGGTGCTCGGTGTACTCGTCCTTCGAGATGAAGTGCCGCAGCAGAACCAGCACGCCGTTGTAGGTCTGCCGCAGCTCGCGCACCTGCGTGTTCTTCATCTCGCACACGGTACCCATCAGGTACGCGGTGACCAGGAGCGTGCCCGCCCAGGCGACGAGGTCGGCCAGCTGCTGCGGGTGCAGGAAGAGCCAGTCGCCCGTGCGCGCGGTCGGAAGCGCCGTGACGAGGAGGGCCAGCAGCACGCTGCCGTACGCCGTCAGCACCGCGTGCCGGCGGCCATAGAGATACGCCGCGGCCACGGTGGGCAGGGTGTAGAAGCCGAGCACCACGCGTTGCGCGTCGGCCAGCATGTTGAGCAGGCCGGCAATGGCAAACATCGAGAACAGGAGCAGCAGCTCCTTGTTCACCACCTCGAATCGCCGCAGGACCTTAGGGGGCATACCGGGCCTGACCAGGGGCAAGCGGTGTGCCCGTGCAGGCGAGGTCAGTCCCGTGCCATGGAGCACTTATCGGCGTCCTGTATCGGAACAGAGCTGTGTCCGATAGTGATCTGGGACGGGACACGCAGGGCCTGCATGGGCCAGCGACCCGAAATCAACCACGGATTGCGCGCTCTTGCGCAGGTGTGCACGGTGAGTCAACCCGAAACCCGCCTCGGTGAGCTGCTGATTCAACGCCGCCTGATCACGGCGTCGGATCTTCAGGAAGCGCTGGATGCCCAGAAAGAGGCGCCGGCATACGTCCCGCTCGGACAGCTGCTGATCGACCGCGGGCTCGTCACGCGCCGCCAGCTCCACCTGCTGCTCGAGTGGGCGAAGATGCGGCCGAAGCTGGGGGATCTGCTCATCAAGGCCGGCGCGATCACCGACGCGCAGTTGACGCGCGCGCTGGAGGAGCAGCCGCAGCTCGCGCTGCCGCTCGGTGAAACCCTCATCAAGCTGGGCTACGTCACCGAGGATCAGATGCGGCAGGCGCTCTGCCTGCAGATGAACGTGCCGTATCTGGATCTCGCCCGCATCCAGATCGACGCCTCGCTGGCGCGCCTGATCAACCGCACCTACGCCGTCCGTCACGTGGTCGTGCCGGTGTCGCAAGTGGGCCAGACGCTCACCGTGGCGATGAACGATCCGTCGGACCTCGAAGCCGCGGAGGAACTGGCGCAGTCCACCGGCTGCATCATCCGCGTCGTCACCAGCTCGCTGCGCGCGATCCAGGACGCCATCACCCGGCTCTATTCGCCCAGCGCGAACGCCGCGGAGATGGAGGCGCTCGAAAGCCTCGAGCTCGTGCAGGAGGCCGAGGACCATGCGCTCGGCAAGGAATACACGGCGCAGAGCCGCCGCGCCGACGACATCGTCCGGCAGATCTTCAACATCGGGATCAGCCGCGGCTGCAGCGACGTGCACATGGAGCCGCTGTCGCGGAACCGCCTGCACATCCGCTTCCGCATCGACGGCGTGCTGCGCGAACTCGATCTGGGGCCGCTGCAGCAGGCCTGCAACGAGAACGTGCTGTCGATCGTGTCGCGCGTCAAGATCCTCGGCAAGCTCGACATCTCCGAGCGGCGCCGTCCGCAGGACGGCAGCTTCCGGCTGCGCGCCGAGGGGCCGTCGGGCGACATGCTCGACTTCGATCTCCGCGTGTCGGTGATGCCGAGCTACTACGGCGAAAGCGTCGTGGTCCGCATCCTCGACCGCCGCCGCGCGCCCAAGTCGATCGACAGCCTGAAGTTCGCGCCCTCGGTCGCCGAGCAGTTGAAGCGGCTGCTCGCGCGCACGTCGGGCATCGTCCTCATCACCGGGCCGACCGGCTCGGGCAAGAGCACCACGCTCTATGCGGCGCTGCAGAGCATTCACCGTCCTGAGATCCGCGTGCTCACCGCCGAGGACCCGATCGAGTACGTCTACGAGCAGTTCAGCCAGTCGGAAGTGGACGAGCGCATCGGCAACACCTTCGCGAGCTACCTGCGCGCCTTCCTGCGTCACGATCCGGAAGTGATCATGGTCGGCGAGATTCGCGACCAGGACACCGCCGAAATGGCGCTGCGCGCCGCCATGACCGGTCACCTGCTGCTCAGCACGCTCCACACCAGCGATGCGGTGTCAGTGGTGGCGCGCCTGGTGGACCTGGGTGTCGAGCCCACGCTCGTGGGCGCGTCGCTCGCCGGCGTCCTGTCGCAGCGTCTGGTCCGCACCATCTGCACCGAGTGCCGCGAGACCTACACGCCGCCGGCGGAACTCATGCGCGAGTTCTTCGACGAGCCGCCGACCGACCTCAAGTGGCATCGCGGCCGTGGCTGCCACAAATGCGACTTCTCGGGCTACAAGGGGCGCCGCATCGTCGCCGAGCTGTGGATTCCGAGCAACGCCGACGTGATCCTGATCAACAAATCGGCCCCGCGTGACGAGCTCGTCGAGAGCGCCGTCAACTCCACCTACTCGATGGCCGAGAACGCGCTGCACCTCTTGAAAGAGGGGGTGACGAACCTCGAAGAGCTGATGCGCACGCTGCCCTACGCGACCATCTACCGCATCCGCTCGCTGGTCGCCGCGTAAGGGCGGTCTAAAGACCGCCCTCTACTCCAGTCGCACCAGCCCGCGCCGCGTGGCGATCTTCACCGCCTCGGTGCGGCTGGTGACACCCAGCTTCTCGAACAGGTGTCCGAGGTGTGTTTTTACGGTGCGGTCGCTGATCCCCAGCTCGTTCGCGATCTCCTTGTTCGACTTGCCGTCGGCCATCAGCCGCAGCGAGGCCAGCTCGCGCGGAGTGAGCTGCACGCGCGTCACTTCTTCAACCAGCTTGGCCGCCGCGGCCGGCGCCAGATAGGTCTTGCCCGCCAGCACGTCGCGGATGCAGGTGACGAGGTCGTCGGCGGAGATGTCCTTCAGGACATAGGCTTTCGCGCCCGCCTTCAGCGCCCGTGAGATCTCCTCGTCGGTGTCGTAGGTCGTGAGCACGATCACCCGCGCGCGCGGGTCGCGTTCGCGCAGCCGCCGGACGACCTCGACGCCTTCCATCACCGGCATCCGAAGATCGAGCAGCGTCACATCCGGCTTGAGCCGGTCGTAGGCCTCGAGCGCCTCGACGCCGTTGCCCGCCTCCGCCACCACCTCCAGGTCGGCTTCCTGGTTGATGATGTTGGCGACGCCCGTGCGCAGCAGCGCGTGGTCGTCGACCAACAGTACGCTGGCGCGTTTGGTCGCCACGGCGGCGGGGAGCGCTGGACGTTCTTCAGTTGTAGGCATGGACCTGTGTTGGAAGCTGCTCGGGTTCCCACGCCACCAGGATTTCGGTGCCGCTCCGCGGCGCGGTGACGATCGTCAGCGAGGCGCCAATGCGGTCGGCACGTTCCTGCATGCTCGTCATGCCGAAGCCGTCCGAACCCCGCTCCCGCGGAATGCCACGCCCATCGTCCGCTATCGAGAGACGCAGGCCCAGCGACGTCGACAACGATGCGCGGACGGTGATCCGCCTGGCGCGCGCGTGGCGCACGGCGTTGGAGAGCGCTTCCTGAGCGATCCCGATCACCTCGCGCTCGACCCCATCGCCGAAGCGCGGCAGCTCGTCGAAGTGGACGTCGATGGCAACCTCGGATGTCTTCTGCGCCATCTCGGCGAGTCGCTTGATCGCCTTCTCGATGTCCTCGCCGTCGCCGACGTTGGGACGCAGTGCGCCGACCGATCGCCGCGCCTGGACCAGGTGGGTCCGCGCGAGATCGATGGCGACGCCGATGCTGCGGGCGATCGACGGCGGCAGCGGCGCGTCTTCCCGCTGCGCCGCTTGCAGCTGCATGAGAATCGCGCCGAACCCCTGCGCCAGGTTGTCGTGGATGTCTCGCGCCAGGCGGTTGCGCTCTTCGAGGATCGCCTTCCGGCGCTCCTCGGCCTGCTTCTGCTCGTAGATGCGGCTCTTGTGCAGTGCCAGCGCCGCATGCCGCGCCACCGCTTCCACCAGCCCGATGCGCCACCACAGTCCGCTTTCGGGCGCATCGACGCAGAGCGTGATCCAGCCGAGACTCTTGCCGCCGAGGATGAGCGGCGCGACCAGCGTCGACGAGAGCTTCTGCGCGCCGTTGAACTCGCGCACGATGGCCGGGAGCCGCGGATCGTCGCAGGGGTATTCGGTGGTCTGCTCCCATCCGGGCTTGTGGTCGAACAGGAACTGCGCCATCGCCAGCCGCGGAAAGTAGCTCGGTCCCAGCGTGGAGGCGTCGAACACCTCGCCGAAGAGGTGCGCCATCCAGAAATCGCAGCACTGCTTCTCGTCGTTGATCAGCCACACGCCCGCGGCGTGGCTTTCCCCTTCCTCGGCCAGCGTCTTGAGCAGGGCACGGAAGAACGCGTCGAGCGCCGGCCCCTGGCCCATCAGCTCGAGCATGTACTTCGTGATCTCGGTCTGGATGTTCGCCAGGCACTCGGCCCGCCGCCGCTCGCCCGCTTCGTGCAGCAGCGCCGCACGTAGCGCGACCGGGTCAGCCGAGTCGGCCACTCGACGCACGCTGTCGTCGATGGCGCTGCCACACCCGCCGGTCTGATCCGGTGTCTCGTCCTTCATGTCTCGATTATCAACCAGCGGGTGTGACGAAGCGAAGGGGACGCAAGTACGAGGACGCCCTCGTCCAAAAGTCGTAGATCGGCGTGGGCCACAGGGCGAGTGCCGGGCTGATCCCCAAGCGCGAGGCCGATCTGAGCCCACTGCCCGATTGTGGACGTGCGGTCGCGGGCGCCAGACTGCGCGTCATGAATGCTTCGATCACTCGCATCACTTTCTCTCTGATCCTCACCCTCGGACTCGCCGCGTGCACGAAGACCGCCGCGCAGCAGGGCGCGCCGCCGCCATCGCAAGTCGCTGTCGCTCCCGTCATCGAGCGCGACGTGACCGAGTGGGACGAATTCACCGGGCGGCTTCAGGCGGTCGACTCGGTTGAAGTCCGGCCTCGAGTCTCGGGCTACGTGTCGGCAGTCCGCTTCTCGGAGGGCGCTATGGTTCGCAAGGGCGACCTGTTGTTCCAGATCGATTCGCGGCCGTTCCAAACCGAGGTCGATCGGCTGCAGGCCGAGCTCGCCCGTGCCCGTGCGACGGTGGAGCGCGCGAACAGCGAGCTGGCCCGCGCCGAGCGGCTGCAGCACGAGAACGCCATCGCGAGCGAAGAGCGCGATCGCCGCGCGTCGTTCGCTCAGGAGTCGGCGGCGCAGGTCGCGGCCGTCGAAGCCGCACTGCGGGCCGCCGAGCTCAACCTCGAGTTCACGCACGTCACCTCGCCCATCAACGGACGCGTCAGCCGCGCGATCGTCACCGAAGGCAACCTGGTGTCGAGCGGTCCCGGAGAGGCCACGCTGCTGACGACCGTGGTGTCGCTCGATCCGGTCTACGCCTACTTCGACGCCGACGAGCAGGTCTACCTGAAATACACCGGCGGGAGCAAAACGCAGAATCGCGGCGCGATCGATCGACGCATCACCATGGCGCTCGCCAACGACGAGGGCTATCCGCGCGAAGGGACGCTCGACTTCCTGGACAACCAGCTCGATAGCGCGACCGGCACGATTCGCGGCCGCGCGGTGTTCCACAACACCGATGGCCAGCTGACGCCGGGGCTGTTCGTGCGCCTGCGCCTGGCGGGCTCGGGCCGCTCGCGCGCCCTGCTGATTCAGGATCGCGCGGTCGGGACCGACCTGAGCAAGAAGTTCGTCTACGTCGTCACGCCGAAGCAGCAGATCGAATACCGGCCGGTGACGCTCGGTCCGATCGTGGACGGCCTGCGCGTCGTCCGCGGCGGTCTCCAGGCGGGCGAATCGGTGGTCGTCAACGGGCTGCAGCGGATTCGCCCCGGGGTCACCGTGACCGCGGTGTCCGAGGTGGAGCCGTCATGAATTTCTCGAAGTTCTTCATCGATCGGCCGATCTTCGCCGCCGTTCTGTCGCTGCTGATCGTCGCGGCCGGCGCGATTGCGCTCGTCAAGCTGCCGATCAGCGAGTACCCGCAGGTGGTGCCGCCGACCGTCGTGGTGCGCGCGGCGTATCCCGGCGCCAACCCGAAGGTCATCGCCGAAACCGTCGCCTCGCCGCTCGAGCAGCAGATCAACGGCGTCGAGGACCTGCTCTATACGTTCTCGCAGGCGACGTCCGACGGGCGCCTGCAGCTGACGATCACCTTCGCGCTCGGGACCGATCTCGACAAGGCGCAGGTGCAGGTGCAGAACCGGGTCGCGCAGGCGCTGCCGCGGCTGCCGGCGGAAGTGCAGCGCATCGGCGTCGTCACCGAGAAATCGACGCCCGACTTCATCATGGTCGTGCACCTCGTCTCACCTGACGAGCGTTACGACAACCTGTATCTGGCCAACTACGCGCATCTGCGCGTGAGGGACGAGCTGACGCGCATCCCGGGCGTCGGGAGCGCCCAGGTGTTCGGCGCCGGCGAGTACAGCATGCGGATCTGGCTGGATCCGGATCGCCTCGCCACCCGGCAGCTGACGACCACGGACGTCATTCGCGCGATCCGCGAGCAGAACGTCCAGGTGGCGGCCGGCGTGCTTGGCGCGCCACCGGCCCCCGTCGATACCCAGTTCCAGCTCTCGGTCAACGCCCGCGGCCGCTTGACGACCGACGAGGAGTTTGCCGACATCGTCGTCCGCGCGACGCCGGATGGACAGATCACCCGCGTGCGCGACGTCGGCCGCGTGGAGCTCGGCTCGAATCTCTACGCGCTCCGGGCGCTGCTCGACAACAAGCCGGCGGTCGCCATCGGCATCTTCCAGCGTCCCGGCACCAACGCCCTCGAGGCGTCCGACCAGGTGCGCGCGACGATGGAGCGGCTGAAGCAGAGCTTCCCTCAGGGCGTCGACTACCGCATCGTCTACGACCCCACGGTCTTCGTTCGCAACTCGATCACCGGAGTCGTGGAGACGCTCTTCGAAGCAATTCTGCTCGTCGTCCTCGTCGTCATGGTGTTCCTGCAGACCTGGCGGGCGTCGATCATCCCGCTCGTCGCCGTCCCGGTGTCGCTGATCGGGACCTTCGCCGTGATGCTCGGCTTTGGGTTCTCGCTGAACACGCTGTCGCTTTTCGGCCTCGTCCTTTCGATCGGCATCGTCGTCGACGACGCGATCGTCGTCGTGGAGAACGTCGAGCGGCACATCGAGCGCGGGCTCACGCCGATAGAGGCGACCCGCCGCGCCATGGAGGAAGTGTCCGGGCCGATCATCGCGATTGCGCTGGTGCTGTGCGCCGTGTTCGTGCCGACGGCGTTCGTCAGCGGCCTGACCGGCCAGTTCTATCGCCAGTTCGCGCTGACGATCGCGTTCTCGACGGTCATCTCGGCGCTCAACTCGCTGACCCTGAGCCCGGCGCTCGCCTCGCGACTGCTGAAGCCGCGCGACGCCTCGCGGGACGTCGTACAGCGCGCCGCCGACCGGCTCTTCGGGTGGTTCTTCCGCCGCTTCAACGCGTTCTTCGGCCGCGCATCCGGCGCCTACACGACGGGCGTCGCCCGTGTGTTGCGGATGTCGTTCGTCGCGGTGGCGCTGTATGTGGGGCTGATCGGCCTGACAGCGGCCGGCTTCTCGCGGGTGCCGCCGGGATTCGTGCCGACGCAGGACAAGGAGTACCTCGTCGCCTTCGCGCAGCTGCCCGACGGCGCCACGCTGGACCGCACCGACGCGGTGA
>Ga0068869_100001677_pt1 | contig 13229 bp, 8 predicted proteins | sample KBSMisM52_FD_64676 | JGI IMG/M metagenome (GOLD analysis project Ga0068869, IMG submission 64676) | Miscanthus rhizosphere microbial communities from Kellogg Biological Station, Michigan, USA - KBS Miscanthus M5-2 | ecosystem: Host-associated > Plants > Roots > Rhizosphere > Soil ... | reverse complement strand
GCCATGTTGCGATGGCACAGCTCTTCGTTCATGAAGCGCGGCGGCACGCGTCCCTGCGTCTTCTTCCAGCCGCCCATTTCGACCTTGCCGAACTGCGGATGGTCGTAGGGCGCCCACTCGATGTACTGGTCGCCGAACTCGAGGAAGTCGTCGAAGTACAAGTCCGCGGTGCGGCCGGCGATCGGGCTGTCGGGATTGCGCTGCTGCTCGACCAGCGCCGGGCTGTTGAAATACTGGCCGCCGTTCCACAGCTCGTTCGAGAACGACAGCATGCCGAGCCCGTCGTTGGTCCAGTCGATGAACCCACCGTGCACGGTGTAGAGGCCGCTCCAGATCACCAGGTACCGATAGTACGGGAGCATGCGCTCTCCCTGGCGGCCCAGCTCGTCGTAGACGACGACGTCGGCGCGGGGATACTCTCCCTGCCATTCGGCGCCCGGGCCGCGCAGGATCATGCCGCCGTTGTTGTGGTACGACTGCACGCCGGCGATGTTCGGGTGCGCCATCAGGAAGTCGTTGACCGAGCGCGCTTCCGAGAGCTGGAACGGATAGTCCAGCGAGCCGCCCTGGATGTAGTTGGGCTGCCAGTTGGACGCCCAGTTGCGGTTGCCGTCGTAGCCGCCGACCGGATCCTCGTTGACGCGGCCGTCGCCGTCGTTGTCGAGCCCTTCGCTGCCGAGCAGCACCCAGTCGCCCGTTTCACCGGGAGGCACCGGCTCGAGCAGCCGCTTGTCGCGCGAGCTGACGCGCAGGTTGCCTTTGCCGGGCACGTACTTGCGGATCTGCTCGATCACGCCGTTCCCGTTCAGGTCGTCGACGTCGTCTTCGTCGGCCACGCCGTCGTTGTCGTCGTCCAGAGGCACGTGGCCCGTGCGCGCGCCGGCACCCGTACCCTTGAGAAAGTAGTCACGCCCATCGGGATTCACGGTCGGGACGATGTAGAAGACGCGCTCGTCGACCAGCTTCCTGATCTGCGGGATCCGGTCGTAGTTCTCCATCAAATACCAGACCGTGTAGAGCGACACTTCCCCGCCCTGGATCTCGTTGCCGTGGACGTTGGCCTCGATGTACATCGCCGGTTTGCCCAGCTCGGGGCCGGTGTCGGGATTGTTGATGGTCATCAACATCATGTCCCGCCCCTCGTAGCTCTTGCCGATCGACGAGTACTTCAGGAATTTCGGCCACGCCTTCTCGAGCCGCTGCAGATCCGACTTGATTTCGTCGGTGTCGTGCCAGCGGTTGAAGTCGAGCCGCACCTTGAACTGCGGATCCGAACCGCTGCGCTGCCGGCCGGCGCTCGCGTTGCCGGGCAGCGGCGCGCGCGCCGGCGTCTGGGCGCCGGTCGCCGTGATGGCGACGACGACGATCGCGGAGGTCAACAGGGACGTTATCGGAGTGATGCTCATTTCAGGGTCACCGTGCGCTCGGCGGCGCCGCCTTTCTGCGCGACGGCCTTGACCACGACGGCCTGGCCGGGTGTGCCGCGCACGATCCACTGATAGCTCTGGCGCCGGCCGGATCCGGCCAGCGCGGGAATGAAGCTCGTCTTCGCGTCGCCCGAGACGATGGTCTCGGGCGGCACGCCCAGCTGCACCATCGTCGGCTTCACGCTGCGGGACAGGACGCCGTGCGCCGTTGACGTCGGCAGGTAGCCGGCGTTCTCGACGTCGGCCTTGATCCGATGCAGGCCGCCGCCGAGCGACGTCGCGGTGAGGTCGGCGATCGCGATCTTCGGAAAGAGTGTCGTCAGATAGATCGCGAAGGCGGCGTGCGACTTGCCGAGCGCGTCAATCTGCGAGGCCGGCGGGTTGGTGACGGCGTAGGGCTTGAAGCCGCCGATCTCGACGGCGCCGAGTGTGGGATGCGTGAACGGCGTCCACGCGATGAAGCTGTCGGCGATCGCCTGCGCGGCACGCGCGTCGAACGCCGCGGTGCCGGCCGCATCGTCGCCGGCACCCGGTCCGCCGGCACGGCCGCCGGGAGCAGCGCCCGCGGGAACGGCCGGCGGCGTACCGCCTGGAGCGGCCGGAGCCGCCAGACCCCAGCCCGGCGTCGAGAACGACGGGACGCCGAACTGGTAGTACCCGTACTCGAAGAACGCTCCGCCGGGCGTCCGCGTGAAGGGTGCGTTCCTGATGCCGGTCAACGCGCGGTAGCGATCGCTGATCGTGCGGAAGTACTCGACGTCCTGTGTCGCGACGGTCGTGGCCGGCGGACGCGGCGCGGGTTGACCGGGTGGACGCGTCTGCGGCGGACCATCGTCGCCGCCGCCTCTGCCTCCGCCGCCTCCCCCGACAAAGAACTGTTCCTGACCGCCGGCGAACGTGCCGACGCGGCGCGCCTCGACGAGGCTCTGGTCGGCAAACGCGAGCAAGTCCAGCGTCTGCGGCGCAGCCAGCGCGCCCTGACGGGTCGGCGCGGTGATCAGGTTGTCGCTCGCGCCGTAGGTCAGGATGGCGGCGACGTTCTTTTTCTTGAGGATGTAGTCCATCACGGCGCGGGACTCGGGCTCGCTCAGCATGTGCGGCCCGGCGTCGGGCGTGTAGTAGGGATACTTGTGCTGGAAGTTGCGGTTCAGATCGACGCCGCCCGGACCGTCTTCGTTGATGAAGCCGTCGCCGTCGTTGTCGATGCCTTCCCAGTAGACGCTCCATCCGCCGGCTTCGCCCTTCTGGGGATCGGCCCGGCGCAACAGCCGCGGATCGTCGGGATGCGCCATGTAGAGGCCCTTCGGGTCCTTCACGCGCATCACGCTGATGAAGCCGTCGCCGTTGAGATCCTCCGGACCGTCCTCGTCCACGCGTCCGTCGTTGTCGTCGTCGAACTTGCGGGCGTTGGTGCGGCGGAACGACTTCACCTTGCCGAACATCTGCTCGGCGCCGTCCGGATTGGCGCGCGGGATGATGTAGACGGCGTGCTCGTCCAGCAGCTTCTTGACGGCGGCGTCGGAGGCATACGACGAGGTCAGGTGCCGCGCCAGATACAGCGCGAGCTCGCCGCCAATCACCTGATCGCCCTCGAAGTTGGCGGCGACGAGCAGCGCCGGCCGCGCGTCGGCCGGTGTGCCGGCGCTGCCGGCGAGCTCGAGCGCCCACACCGAGCGGCCCTCCTGGCTCTTGCCGAGATCGACGAGCTTGGCGAGACTGGCGTTGGCCTGCGCGAGCCCGCGCAGCGCCGCCGTCAGTTCGTCATAGGTCTTGTACCGCGCCGCATCCGCGGACTGGGCAACCGGCACCGGCGCGGGACACACGCACAACACGACCGCGAGCGCGAGCCACGGGCGCAGCGGAAATGAAAACCTGGTCAACTGGAAAGCCTCCTCGAGACGGGACGCTCGAACACTATCACACGCGCCGGCGGCACCTTGACACCGGCCTGACCGATCGACTATGTAGATACGCACATATATGGCTCCGTCCAACCCGGCGCTCTCTTACACCGGCCTCTTCGTCCTGCAGGCGGTCGCCCAGGGACATCGCTTCGGCTTCGACATCATGGATGTCACCGGGCTGCCGAGCGGCACCATCTATCCGGCGCTGCGGCGGCTCGACGCGCAGGAGCTGGTGCGATCCGACTGGGAGAAGGACGGCACGGCGCGCAAGGAAGGACGGCCGCGCCGGCGCTACTACGAGATCACCGCCATCGGCCGGCGGCAACTGGCCGAGGCCGAGACGCGCTATCGCGCGGTCGGACGCCTCTTCCCCAAACGGAGCACGACATGACACGCGGCCTCCTTCGCGCGATCTCGCTGCTGGTGCCGGCCGCCGTCCGGCCGCGCTGGCACGAAGAATGGCTGGCGGAAACCGGCGAGATCGCGCGGGTCCGCGGACGGCTGGCCAGACTGCGCGCCGTCACGGGTGCGATCCCCGACGCGCTGATGGTGCGGCGGCTCGCGCGCAGGGCCGGCACCGGCACCCACTGGCATCCCGTCCGCGGCACGGGCGACGACCTCCGCTACGCGATTCGATCGCTTCTGGCCTCGCCCGGCTTTTCGCTGCCGGTTGCCGGAAGCCTGAGCCTCGGGATCGCGTCGATGATCGCGGCGTTCACCCTCATCAACGCCATCATGTTCCGGCCGTTTCCCGGCGTGATCGGTCAAGACCGGCTGGTGCGCATCGACGCGGTCAGCGCCTGCGGCGCGCCGCGCAACTGCGCCGCGATCCCGACCAGAAACGACGACTACCGCGTACTGCGCCAGGCAATGACGACGCTGGACGGGCTGGCGGCGTACGCCGGGAGCCCCGTCGCGGCGACGATCGACGGGCGCGCGCATTCGCTGCGGGCGACGGCCGTCAGCGAGGAGTACTTCCAGGTGCTCGGTGTCCGCCCGCTGATCGGACGCACGTTCGCGGCCGCTGGAGGCGACGACGAGGGCGTCGTCATCGCGCACACCCTCTGGGTGCGCGAGTTCGGGTCGGACCCCAACGTACTCGGACGATTCGTCACGCTCGGCGCCGCGGGCAGCGCGCGGATCATCGGCGTGGCTCCGCCCCACTTCGTCGGGGCCTCGAAAGGCGACGTCGGCATGATGGGACCAGGCGTCGAGATCTGGATGCCGCTGCCGATGGCGCGCCGGGCGTTCGCGCCGATCACGGATCGCGACGCGGGCCTCCTGGACGACGCCGAGCGTTACTTCACGTTCATCGGCCGGATGCGGCCTGCGGTCACCGTCGCGCAGGTCGCCGCGCAGGCGCAGGTGGCGGTGCGCACGGTCACCGCGGGACGGCCGAACGGGCGCGCCGACGGCAACGCCGAAGTCACGCACGTCTGGTTCAACGACCCGGTCTTCTTCGCCGCGACGATCGCCGCGATGCTGGCCGTCCCGGCCCTGGTCCTGGTGATCGCCTGTCTCAACGCGGCGAACCTGCTGGTCGCCAGGGGCGCACGGAGGCGGCGCGAGATGGCCGTGCGCACCGCGCTCGGAGCGACGCGCTGGCAGATCGTCCGGCAGGTGCTGATCGAGAGTGTGCTGCTGGCGCTCGCGGCGGCCGCGGTGTCGGTGCCTCTGGCCGCGTGGACGTTATCGGCCGCCATCGCGTTCGTCGACCTGCCGATGCCGATCGATTCCCGCGTCATCACCTTCGCCTGTTCCGTCGCCCTCCTCAGCGCCATCGCGTTCGGGACGGTGCCTGCGGTTCGTCTCAGCGCGACGCGTCCATGGACCGAGCTCGGAACGTCTCACCCTGGCGACGAAGGCCGCGGCCGGATGCGCCGTACGCTGGTCGTCGTCCAGGTCGCGTTGTCGCTCGGTCTGCTCGCCACCGGCACGCAGCTCATCGGCTTCCTGCCCGCGCAGCTGCAGTCGGCCGGCACCGAGCCCGGCAAACTGGTGATGGCGTCGTTCGATGTCGGCCAGGTGCGGATGGATCGCACCCGGGGTGAGGCGTTCTACCGTCAGTTGCGCGATCGCGTGGCGGCGCTGCCCGATGCCGACGGCGCGGGAGTCGCGCGGCGAAACGCCGTCTGGATGTTCGGCCGTGGGATGTCCGGCAGCGCGCTCACCGTTGCACGGCCTGAGGACACGCCGCGCGACGCCACGCTCGCCGTCGGCGGATATGCCGGCGGTGATCTTTTCAAAGCCGTCGGTCTGCCGCTCGTCAGTGGCCGCCTGTTCACCCTCGACGACGAAGGCCCGACGCCACGCGTGGCGATTGTCAACCGTGTGCTCGCGGCGAAGTTGTTCGGCGATGCCGCGGTCGGGCGGACGATTCGCGTCGGCCCATGGCCGCGGACCGCCGGCGTGGCTCCTCTCGAGGTCACGATCGTCGGCATCGTCGAGGCGGCGCGCGAGCCGTCGTACCGGCGCGAGCCGATGCCGGCCGCCTATTTGCCGGTTCCGCTCGAGGCCGAGGCCCAGTTGACTGTGTACGTGCGCGCCCGGACGTCTTCCGCGGCGCTCACGGCGGCCATTCGGCGGGTCGCCTCCGAAGTCGATCAGACAGTCCCCCCTCTCCAGATCAGCACGCTGGCAGCGATCACCGAGCAGCGCCAGTTCCCGGACCGGCTGACCGCGCAGGGAGTCACCGTGCTCGGCATCATCGGGCTGCTGCTTGCCGCGACGGGACTCTATGCGGTGACGTCTTACCTCGTCTCGCTGCGATCGCGCGAGATCGGCGTGCGGCTGGCGCTGGGCGCGGCGCCCGGATCGATCCTGCGCATGACGCTGCGTGAGGCGTTGACGCTCGCCGTCATCGGTGCGGGGATCGGCACGATCGGCGCGCTCGTCACGAGCAAGGTCGTGCAGTCGCAGATGCCTGGCGTGCCGGGGCTCGATCCGCTGCCCTTTGCGGGCTCCATCGTCGTCCTCGGCACCGCGATGCTCATTGCCAGCGCCATCCCGGCCCGCCGAGCGACGCGTATCGATCCAATTGCCGTCCTTCGCCAGGAATAGCCCCGCGCTTCATTCGTGCCGCCCTGCGTCGCATCTCGCCCATCGTGCCCGCGGCGGTCCGTCCCCGCCGGCGCGAAGAGTGGCACGCGGAACTGAACCACCCCGGCTCGCGCGGCCGGAGCCTGGGCGATCGTCTCGGAATAACCGCCGGATCCGTGCCCAACGCCCTGGCGACCCGCCGCATCGCGAGGGACGCGCGGAACGACCAGGAGCCGGCCGGCGTCTTCCTCGCGATGGGCCAGGATCCGATGACGGTGTTGCGGCAGGAGTCGGCGCGGATCGCGGGCCGCGCGGCCGGCCTCAGCGCGTCCGGACGAGCGTCGTGCCGGTGCGCGACTCGAGCTCGGCGACCACGCGGGAGAGATCCGCGTCCTGTACCTGCAGGGGAATGAAGGCGCGGCGGGTCCTGATGGTGATCCAGTCCGGCACGCCCTTCAGAAAACTGAACTTGCCGCCGGTCTTGACCACCGGCTGCGCCACGCCTTCGGCCGACGTCCATCGCGGCTCGCGTGAGTGCGAGTGAAACAGGCCGATCACATCCTGATAGGGCTCGGTCTGGATGGTCTTCCCGTTTTCCAGGATCTCCAGGCCGTCGGTTGCGAAGCGCAGCGAGGTATCGCGATCGCGCGGCTTGCCGCCGTCGAGCACCAGCAGCTTGGTCTTCCCGAACGTGACGACCGGCAGCGCGACGCGGCGGACCGACGCCGCGCCGGAGGCCGCCTCGGACGGCGCCGCCTTCGCGAGGCCCACGTCGCTCCTCAGCGGCGAAGACGCCGCGATCTTCGTGGCCGCGACAACGGCCGCCGGGCTCGCCGGCGCCGGACCGGGCTCGGGCGCGAGCGCCGTTCCCATTTGCGCCGCCGTGCTCGGGCTCGAGGATGCCGGCAGCGCGGGACGCCCGCGCCAGATGGCGATCGCCGTCGGCACGCCAACGAGCAGCAGAACGCCGATGGCGACGGTAGCCGCGGTGTTGCCGCGGCGCGGCGACGGAATCTTCAGCGTCGGCGCCGACGCTTCGTCGGTCGTCTTCGCAGGCTGCGCGGCCGTCCCGGGACTCGGCGTCGCCGGCTGCGTCAACGAATATCCCGTCAGGGCCGCGGGCGATGAGGGGGGCGCGGAGGGGAACGCGATCAGGCCGCTCACCGGTCCGCCCAGCGCGACGAGGGCGGTTCTGAAGTCTTCAGCCGTTTGGAAGCGATCCTCCTGCGCCTTGGCCAGGGCGCGGGTGAGAATTTCCTCGCAGACTTCCGGCAGCTCCGTCCGCAGCTGCCGGATCGGCGTCGGCGGATCGTGCAGCTGCTTGTGCACCATGGCGATTCCGCTCTCCGCCTTGAACGGCAGTTGGGCCGTCAGCAGGCGAAACAGCACGACGCCCATCGCATAGAGATCGGCGCGGCCGTCGATCTCGCCGCCCGTCACCTGCTCCGGTGCCATGTAGGCCGGCGTGCCGACCATGAACCCGTCGTTCGTCAGGTGTTCGGTACCGGCCATCCGCGCGAGACCGAAGTCCATCACCTTGGTCTGGCCCGACTCGGTGAACATCAGGTTGGCGGGCTTGAGATCGCGGTGGACGACGCCGGCGCGGTGCGCGTGCCCGAGCGCGTCGAGCACCTGCGAGCACATCTGCGCCGCGCGATCCAGCGGCAGCGGTCCGAGGCGCTGCGAGAGGCCCTCGAACGTTTCGCCGCGCACGAACTCCATGACCATCAGCAGCTCGCCGTTGTGCTCGGCGAGCTCGAACAGGGTCGCGATGTTCGGATGATTCAGGCGCGCGAGCGCGAGCGCCTCCGAACGAAACCGTTTCAGGATCTCGACGTCGCCCAGGCCGGGGTTGAGGGACTTGATGGCGACTTCGCGGTGGAGCGTTTCGTCCACCGCCTTGTAGACAGTACCCATCCCGCCACGCCCGAGGCGTGCGACGACGCGGTACTTCCCGATGGTTTGGCCCACCATTGCAGCACTGTGAGTCGTTACTGGAAGCAATCAGTCTAACAGACTCGGCTCCCGCGGCCGTGCTATGGTGCGGCTGCCATGCCTGTCCTGCTCGGGGAAAAAGATGTCCGCGCCGTCCTTTCCATGGACGACTTGATCGCCGCAATGGAGACGGCGCTTGACCAGTTTTCAGACGGAAGTGTGCGGCAGCCGCTCAGGAGCATCGTCGAGGTGGGCGGGCACGCGTTCTATGGCGTCATGCCGGCGTATCTGTCGTCGCCGCGGGCGCTCGGCACCAAGTTGGTGTCGGTCTACCATTCGAACGCGGCGCGCGGGCTGCCGTCCCATCTCGCGACGATCGTCCTGCAGGATCCGGAAACCGGCGCGCTGCAGGCGGTGATGGACGGACGCTACATCACCGAGGCGCGGACGGCTGCAGTCTCGGCCGCGTCGGCAAAGCATCTGGCGCGGCCCGATGCCCGCGTGCTCGCCGTGCTGGGCACCGGCGTACAGGCGCGCAGCCACATCGACGCGCTGACGCGCGTCAGGCGGTTCGAGGAGCTGCGCGTCTGGGGCCGCGATGCCGGACGCGTGCGCGCGCTGATCGACGAGCTCGGGCCGGACGCGCCGGCGCGCGTGATCGCCGCCCCGTCGCCGCACGCGGCGGCCGACGGGGCCGACGTCATCGCCCTGGTCACGGCGTCGCGCGAGCCGGTCCTGGCGCGGACGTCGGTGCGCGACGGCGCGCACATTTGCGCGGTCGGCGCCTGCCGTCCGGATCAACGTGAAATGGACACGGCCCTGGTCCGCGATGCCCGCGTCTTCGTCGACTCGCGCGCCGGCGCGCTCGCGGAAGCGGGCGATCTGGTGATCCCGATCGGTGAAGGCGCGATCGACGCGTCGCACATCGCGGGGGAGCTGGGCGACGTGTTCGGCCGACGCAATCCCGGACGCCGGACCGCCGCCGAGATCACGATCTTCAAGTCGCTGGGGATGGCGGTCGAGGATGTCGCGGCCGCCCGCCTGGCGTTCGAACGTGCCTCCGCCGCCGGCCTTGGACGGGGCTTCGTTCTGTAGCGATCGCGCGCGCGGGACCGGGCCGTGAGCCGGTCGCGGCCGGGTTTGCGCCTTATCATGTATGTTCATGACGCCGCATCGATCCGTCACGGCGGCGGTGCTTCTCGCGCTGTCGCTGCCCTCGTTTGCCGGCGCGGCCCGCGCCCAATCCACGCGCGAGCTGCGCGAGCGGGCCGCCGACCTCACCTATAACCTCGACCACGCCGAAGCCGCGCGTCTCCTGCGCCAGGCGGTCGCCGCCGATCCCAAGGACCCCGCCAACCACCGCGCCCTGGCGTCGACGATTTGGCTCGACATCCTCTTCAGGCGCGGCGCGGTGACCGTCGATCACTATCTCGGCAGCTTCACGAAGGCGAACGTCGACGTGCGGAACCCGCCCGCGGATCTCGACGCCGAGTTCAAGCGCGAAGTCGCCAAGGCGATCGAGCTCTCGGAGCAGCGTGCCGCCGCGGCGCCGCGCGACTCGCAGGCCCAGTACGATCTCGGCGCCGCGGTGGGCCTCCAGGCGACCTACATCGCCTCGGTCGAAGGACGCCTCATGGCCGGCTTTCGGGCGGCGCGGCGGAGCTACGACCTGCAGGAAACCGCGCTCGAGATCGACCCCAACCGCAAGGAGGCCGGCCTCGTGGTCGGCACCTATCGGTACCTGGTCTCGACCCTTTCGATGCCGATGCGCCTGATGGCCTACGTCGCCGGCTTCGGCGGCGGCCGGGAGCGGGGTCTGAAACTGATCGAAGAAACCGTCTCCGCCGGAAAGGAAAATCGAACGGATGCCGAGTTTGCCCTCGTATTGCTGTACAACCGCGAAAAACGGTATGCCGACGCCTTGAAGGTGCTGGATAACCTGCACCGGCGGTATCCGCGCAACCGGCTCGTCATGCTGGAAGCGGGCGCGACGGCCACCCGCGGCGGTCGGCCGGCCGAGGCGGAAAAGCTGCTCACCGAGGGCATGGCGATGCTGGCGGCCGACAAACGCCCCAGGATTCCCGGAGAGGACCAGCTCTGGCACTATAAAAGGGGTGCCGCCCGCGTGATGCTCTGGCACAAGGACGACGCCAGAGCGGATCTGCGGGCCGCGCTGGCCCCCGGGGGGGCCGGCTGGGTCGTCGGACGGACGCATCTCGAGCTGGCGCGCCTCGCCCTCCAGCAGGGGGATCGCGAGGGAGCGCGGCGCGAAGCGGCCGAGGCCGCGGCGGTGTGCGGCACCAGCAACGATCCGATCTGCGTGGAAGAGGCACGAGCGATCAAGTAGCAGGGGTATTCATGGCCGGCAAAGTCAAAACCTGGGTTTGGGTCGTCGTCGGGATCGTCGTCGTCGGCATCCTTGGCGTGATCTCAATGGCCGCCGCCGGCCTGTACTTCCTGAAGCAGCACGTGGATATCCGCTCGACCACCGTGGCCGTCGCCACCGAAGACTTTCAGTCCATCCGCCAGCGCTTCGCCACGCAGAAGCCGCTGATCGAACTCGACGATCATGGTGACTTGATCCGCGCGAACGTCGATCGGCCCAACGGGACCGAGCGGCCGCAAACGCTGAACATGATGGCGTTCGATCCGCACGAGAAGAAAGTCATCCGGCTGGCGCTGCCCTTCTGGATACTGCGGTTGAAGTCGGGCGGCGGCCGCTTCGACATCGGCCGCAGCAACGTCGATCTCGCCCGCATGCGCATCACCGTCGAGGACCTCGAGCGCTACGGCCCGATCCTCATCCTCGATCAGAAGGACACCGACGGCTCACGTGTCCTCGTCTGGTCGCAGTAGCTGTCCCCGCCAGAGACCCCGGCGCTCTTCCTCGCGGAATTCAGGCCTGATTCCGGCCGTCCGGCCGGGAGTGTCTTTTGCTCCAGCACGGACATCGGAGCACACACATGACTTCACGAATCCTGTCGAAGACGTTGACGATATCGGCGGCGGCGGGGCTGCTGCTGGCGACGGCCGGTCCGGCGCGTGCGCAGTCGAACATCTGGGAACGCGTGCCGGCGGCCTATGCGAACGACGACTACCGCACGTCGTATGCGGACGCCCAGCGGGCCGCGCACGAGAACGGCTACCGCGACGGCCTGAAGCGCGGCGCGGACGCGCTGCGCAGCGGGCACGCCCTCGACATCGAGCGTGAGCGCGACTACCGCAACGCCGAGCACGGCTACAACCGGAGCCTCGGCGACCGGAACCGCTACCGCGACACGTATCGAGGCGGCTTCGCGCAAGGCTACCGTGACGGCTACGGCCGGCGCGGCGTCGATCGTCCGTCGTTCCCAGCGTCCCGCGGCTGGGGCGGCACCGCGAACTACGGTGCGTATCAGAACGGCACCGCCGACGGCTACAAGAAGGGGCTCGACGACGTGCACGACCGGAAGCGCGCCGACGTCGAACGGCAGAAGTGGTATCGAAGCGGAGATCACGACTACGACAGCCGCTACGGTTCGAAGGAGACCTACCGGATGGAGTACCGCCGCGGGTTCGAGGAAGGCTACCGCCGCGCCTATCGCGAAGCGCGGAGGTAGTGCGAACGCAAGAGAGCGTATCGGGGAGTCCGAGGGGCAAAGCCTCTCAGATAGAAACTAACGCAGGCGGAGGAACTTCTTCATCCGCGCGAGCAGCGTCGTCGTTTCAGCCGTCACGGTTCCGGCCGTGGCGGCCCGCGTCTGTTCGAGCCCGACCCGGCGGTTCGCCGCGGCCAGGCCAATCTTCTCGATCGCCTCAGGATGATCCGCCGCGACGCGGCGGAAGAGATCGGCGGCAATCTCCACCACGGTGACGTCGCCGACGGCGACCACCGTGGCCGTGCGCGGCTCGCCGGTGAGCAGCGACATCTCCCCGAAATAGCCGCCCGGCTGAATCCGCGCCACTTCCTTCTTCGACGGTTCGAGCTGCACGCTGACGGACCCGGACAGGATGACGAACATCGACTGGCCGTCTTCCCCCTGCCGGACGACGGTCTCGCCGCTGCCGTAGACCACCATCGGCGACGCCGCGGCGATCTGATGGCGGACCTCCGGCGGCAGCGTCGCAAAGAGATCCACGCCGGCGAGCAGCCGCTCTTCCTCCGCCTGTTTCTCGTCCGCTCCGGGCTCGTTGAAGCTTCGCTCGTACTGGATCTGGATCGGCCAGGGGATCTCGATGTTGTGGCGCTGGAAGGCGTAGAAGATCGCCGTCCGCACCTCGTCGCGTGCCTGGTCGTCGATCGCGTAGTCCTCGATCCAGAACCGGGCCTGATAGGTAATCGCCGAATCGGCGAAATTCAGCAGCAGGATCTCGGGCGCGGGAACCGCCAGCACGCGCGACGAATGCCGGAGCGCCTCCATCATCGCCGCCTTCACCTGATTCGGTGCCACCAGATACGTGGCGCCGACTTCGACGTCGATGCGGACCGGCGCCGCCGGCTCCGAGTAGTTGACGATCGCCTCCTTCGCCACGTGGTTGTTGGGAAGGATGACGAAGTTGCCGCTCTTGGTGCGCAGCTTGGTGGCGCGCCACGTGACCTCGGCGACGCGGCCTTCGAGGTCCCCGACCTTGACCCAGTGCCCGATGTTGAACGGCTTCTCGCTCTGGATCGCGAGGCCCGCGAAGGCGTTGCCCAGCGTGTCCTGCAGCGCGAAGCCGAGGACGACGGCGCTGACCGCCGAGGTCGTCACGAGCTGTTGGCTGAGGAAGGTGGACGCGAGCAGGATCAGTCCGATGACGATCGCGTCCTGGAGGATGGTCGGGAAGCGGTCCGGGACGCGATCGACGCGCAGCGGGTTGATGATCAGGAAGACCGCGGCGTTGATCAGCGCGGCGGCGAGCGCGAGCCGCGCGAACGCGGCCGCCTGGGTCCGCGCCTCCGGCG
>Ga0068869_100001652_pt1 | contig 13309 bp, 10 predicted proteins | sample KBSMisM52_FD_64676 | JGI IMG/M metagenome (GOLD analysis project Ga0068869, IMG submission 64676) | Miscanthus rhizosphere microbial communities from Kellogg Biological Station, Michigan, USA - KBS Miscanthus M5-2 | ecosystem: Host-associated > Plants > Roots > Rhizosphere > Soil ... | reverse complement strand
GTCGGCGAGCACGACCGTCACGTCGCTCGTCGCCACGTGGGCGTTGGTGAGGACGAGGCCGTCCGGATGCCAGATCACGCCGGCGCCGACCGCGGGGCCGCCCGCGCCGCGCCCACCGCCGCGCACCTCCACCGTGATGCGCCCGAGGCGCGGGGCGAGCGCGGCCGCGGCGGCCGCGAGCGACGCCCGGGCCGGCTCCGCGGTCAGGGTCGCGCTCACCGCGCGCCCCGCCGCGGCCGCTCGCCCACCGTGACGCGCACCTCGGCGCGCGCGCCGGCGCGGACCACCAGCGCGGTGACGGTGGTGCCGATGCGATCGCCGCCGAGCCGGCCCTGCACGTCGTCGAGATCCGCGGTGGGCACACCGTCCAGAGCCACCAGCACGTCGCCCAGCAGCAGGCCCGCGCGCGCGGCGGGCCCGTCGGGCTCCACCGTGACCACGATGAGCCCCCCGTCGCCGGGCAGCCCGAGCGCGGCGCGGAGGCCATCGGGCAGCCGCACCGGCTGCATGCCGATGCCGAGGTAGCCGCGCGAGACGTGCCCCTGGCGCAGCAGCTCGTCGACCACCCGGCCCACCGTCGTGACCGGAACCGCGAGGCGGCTGTCGCGCGCCAGCGCGGAGGTGTTGACGCCGACCACGTGGCCGGCCGCGTCGACGAGGGGCCCGCCGGAGAATCCGGGATAGAGGACCAGGTCCAGGCGCACGAGGCGATCGATCTCGCCCCCGCGCCACGTGCGCCAGCGCGGGCCGAGGGCGCTGATCACGCCCCAGCTCGCGCGGGGACCGTAGCCGAGGGCCAGGACCATGTGGCCGACGCGCAGCGCGCCGTCGTCGCCGCGCGGCGCAGGCGGGCCGTCGAGATCGGTCGTTATTTTCAGGACGGCCAGGTCGGTACCTGAGTCGCGGCCCACCAGGGTCGCGGGGTGGCTCCGTCCGTCCGGGGTCTCGACGGTGAGGCCGTCCTCGGCGCGGACGGTGTGCTCGGCGGTGACCACGATGCCGGGGCGCCAGTGGATGCCGGTCGACGGGAGCCGGCGCCGCGCGTGGACGGCCACGATCGACGGCGCGATGCGCTCCACCGCGCCGGCCAGCTCGTTCGAGAGCGAGAGCAATGCTTCCATGTCACGTCCTCCTCGGGGTTCTGGATGTCGACCCCAGCATGCCGGAGGCGCGACGGAGGGGAAATCCGCCGATTGGCCAGGTGCCCGGCCCCTCGCCCTGCCCTCGTCCCGCGACGGGGGAGGGAGAGGTCTAGCGGGCGGCCAGCGCGGGCCCGGGGCGGGCGTCCACCCGATCGAGGGCCTCGAAGAAGCGCTCGACGTCGTCGACGTCGCAGTGCACGTGCGGGGAGACGCGGATGCGCCCCTCCCCGCCCCAGACCAGCACGCGCTGCTCGGCGAGGCGCCCGGCGAGCCCGGGCGCATCGTCGGCCAGGAAGCACACGTTGCCGGCGCGCTCGGCGGGGGCCTCGGGCGTCAGAACCACGAAGCCGCGCGAGCGGAGCCCCTCGATGAGCCGGCCGCCCAGCGCCTTCGCATGGCGCTCCACCGTCTCGGGGGCCAGGCCTTCCAGCCGGGCGAGGGCGTTGTCGAGCACCGCGAGGCCGAGCAGGCTCGGGTTGCCCGCCTCGAGCCGGGAGGCGTCGGGGCGCCACGGCATCGCGAGCGGATCGGCGGTCCCGCCCCGTTGGCCCACGCTGTGCCAGCCCACCGTGGCCGGCACCAGCTCGCCCACCCGCCGGGCGCTGTAGCCGAAGAGGCCCACGCCGTGGGTGGCGAGCAGCCACTTGTAGCAGCTCGACACCACGAAGTCGCACACCTCGCCCGGCACCGGCACCACGCCCGCGGCGTGGGTGGCGTCGACGGCCAGCCGCGCACCGGCGCCGTGGACGATGTCGGCGCAGCGCGCCAGGTCGAGGCGCTGGCCGGTCAGGTAGCTCACCAGGCTCACCAGCACCAGGCGCGTGCGCCGGTCGACGTGCGCGGCCAGATCGTCGAGCGAGAGGTAGTGGCCCCGGGTGCGGACCACGCGGGGCTCGACGCCCCGCTCGCGCAGCATCGCGGAGGGATACACCAGCGACGGGTACTCGAGATCCGCGAAGACCACGTTGTCGCCCGCCCGCCACTCCACCGACCGCACCGCCTGGTTGAGCCCCTCGGAGGAGTGGGCCAGGAACGCCAGCTCGTCCGGGGCGACCCCGAGGATGCGGGCCGCCCGCGCCCGCGCCCGCTCCCCGATCCGGAACATCTCCTCGCGGCCGGCCATGCCCCCGCTCTTCATCGCGCCGAAGCGCTCGCAGGCGGCGGTGTGGGAGCGAAGCCAGGGCGCCTCGCCCCCGGTGCAGAGGTGCGTCACGCCTTCCAGCCCCACGAACTCGCGACGGTCGATGAGCGGCACGGTGTCCCTCCTCTGGGGTGACCCGCGTAGCCTAGCACCCGCCGCCTCCCCGAACTACCCGGTCAGGACTACCAGCGAGGCAAGGTCCGTCCGGCATCCGCGGGTCGCGCCGTCGAGAAACCCGGCGATTGCCGGTCCCGCGGGCAGCTCGGAGCCGTGGCACCCGCATTGCTCTACGTCAGCATGCCGGGCGCACGCGAAGGGTCGAAGACGACCTGGAGTCCCTGGGCGCGAGAGTATGCGCGCACTCCCGAGCGCTACGTGTTCGGCACCGGTCCCTCGGACTTCGCGCTCGAGGTCGCCCGGCTCGTACAGCCGGGCGACTACGTGCTCGATCTCGGATGCGGCGAGGGACGGGACAGCGTGTTCTTCGCGGAGCGCGGCGCGGTGGTGTGGGGCGTGGACGTGTCGGCCGCCGGTCTCGACAAGGCGCGCCGGCTGGCCCGGAAGCATCGGGTGCGCGTCCGCTGGATCCACGGGCCGGCCAGCGACCTGCTGCCTTCCGGGCCCTTCGACCTGATCTACTCCTGCGGAAGCCTCCACTACGTCTCGCGCGACCGGCGCGCCGCGCTGTTCGCGCGCCTCCGCGCGGTGACCCGACCCGGCGGCCATCACGCGCACCTGGTCTTCACCGACCGGCTGGTGCACGAGGAGAAGGGAGAGATCGTGGAGTACTACCGAGCGGGCGAGCTACGCGAGGCCTTCGTCGACTGGCAGATCCTCAAGGGCGACGACCACGTGATCAGCTGCGCGCAGGACGGGACCGTGCACGGCCACGCGGTGGAGGAGATCGTCGCGGCGCGGCCGGTGGGGCCAGCGCCCTGGCCGTCCGAGCCGTGATGGCCTGATCCACCGAGAAGAAGTCGGCCCACGGGTCCTGGCGGAGCCTGGCGAGCCGCCGCGGCACCGTGGTCACCGTGAAGTCGCCCGGCCGGGCGTCGCCGTCGAGCTCGCGCCAGCCGAGCGGGGTCGACACCGGCGCGTCCGGACGGGCCCGCGGCGAGTAGGCCGCCACCGCGGTGGCGCCGCGGGTGTTGCGGAGGAAGTCCACGAAGATCCGGCCGCGGCGGGCCGCCTTCAGCGGGTTGACGGTGTAGCGGTCGGGCGCGCCCCGCACGAGGGCGGCGCCGATGGCTTCCCCCACGGCACGGAGAGTCTCCCAGTCCGTGGGCCGGCTGGGCGCCACCACGTGGAGTCCCTTGCCGCCGGTGGTCTTCACGAACGAGACGAGGTCGAGCTCGCCGAGCATCTCGCGAATCGCGTGCGCCGCCTCCACCACCCGCTCCCACGCCACCCCGGGCGCCGGATCCAGGTCGAGCACGAGCCGATCCGGCCGCTCGATCCGGTCGACCCGCGCGTTCCAGGGATGGAGCTCGAGCACCCCGATCTGGGCCAGTGCCACCAGGCCCGGCAGGTCGGTGACGTACGGGTAGGCGGCGGTCGCGCCGCCCCGCTCGCGGATCCGCACGCGCTTCACCGCCGTGGGCAGGCCCGGGCCCGCGTGCTTCTGGTAGAAGCACTGGCCCCCCTCGCCCTCGGGACAGCGCACCAGGCTGAGCGGGCGGTCGGCGACGTGCGGCACGATGTGATCGGCCACCGCCTCGTAGTAGCGCGCCAGCCCGAGCTTGGTGATGGCCTGCTCGCGGTAGAGCACGCGGTCGGGGTGCGTCAGATGCACGCCCGCCACCGCGACCTCCGCGCCGCTGCCACCCGCGATGCGGCGGGCGGGTGACGCGCGCGGTCCCTCGCGCACCACCTGGGCCGCGGGCTTGTCCTCCCGGAGCCCCTCGAAGGCCGGGTGACGCAACAGGCCGTCGCGCGTCCACTCGGTGAACGCCACCTCGCCCACCAGCACCGGCTCGACCCAGTGCGCGGCGCGCGCCCCCGGCCGCGGGCCCTCGGGGGAAAAGGGTGAGGTCCGCCGCGCGAGCCGACGCAACCGCTTGCCGAGATCGGCGAGCGTCGCCTGGGTGAACCCGGTGCCCACCCGTCCCGCGTAGAGCAGCCGGCCCGCGCGGTCGTGCACGCCCAGCAGCAGCGAGCCCAGCTCCGCGCGCGCGCCCTCCGGATCGGTGTAGCCGCCGATGACGAACTCCTGGCGCGCCACGCACTTGACCTTGACCCAGTCCGGCCCGCGGCCGGCGGTGTACGGCGCGCTCGCGCGCTTGGAGACGATGCCCTCGAGCTTCTCGCGGCAGGCGCGCTGGTGGGCCTTCGGCCCCGATCCCACCACGTGCTCCGAGTAGCGCACGCGACCGCGCCGGCCGCGGAGCAGCCGGGCCAGCGCCCTCTTGCGCTCGAGCAGCGGCCGGCTTCTCAGATCCTGGCCGTCGAGGAACAGCAGGTCGAAGGCCACGTAGGCGAGGCTCCAGCCCTCCGCCCCTTCCTGGAGAGCCTGGAACGACGAGACGCCGCCGCGGTCGAAGGCCACGATCTCGCCGTCGAGGAACGCCTCCTTCACCGGGAGCGCGCCCGCCGCCTCCGCCACCGCGGGGAAGCGGTCGGTCCAGTTCTGGCGGTTGCGCGTGAGTAGCCGCGCGCGGCCGCGCTCGATGCGGGCCAGGATGCGGTAGCCGTCGAGCTTCACCTCGTGCAGCCAATCGTCGCCGACCGGGGCGGCCGCGACCAGGGTGGCGAGCTGAGGCGAGACCCAGGCCGGCAGGGTCATCGAGCGCGCGGGCGGGCCGATCTCGCGGCGGTCCGCCGGCGCGGGGACGGCTCCACGTCGCGCGACTCGCGGTCGCGCTCCTTGATCAGGAGCCAGTTCTCCTTGCGACCCGCGCCGCGCGGATCGTCGCCGCGCGGTCGCATCCGCACCAGGGCCCAGCCGCCGCGCAGCCGCCGGCCGTGCAGCCGGAACTTGAGCGAGCCCTTGCGATAGCCCGCACGCGGGTCCTCCATCGGCTCCCACCAGCCGCGGTCCCAGATCTGCACCCGGCCGGCCCCGTAGTGTCCCTCCGGGATCTGGCCGTGAAAGCGCCCGTACTCGATCGGGTGGTCCTCGACGTGGACCGCGAGGCGCTTGTCGCCCACCACCGGCTTCGGCTCCTTCGGCACCGCCCAGCTCTTCAGCACCCCGTCGAGCTCCAGGCGGAAATCGTAGTGCAGGCGAGTGGCCTCGTGCCGCTGGATCACGAAGGAGAGGCGCGCGTCGGATCGGCGGGTCCGCCCCCGGGGCTCGGGCGTGGCGGTGAAGTCGCGCTTCCGCCGGTAGAGGGTGAGGCTCACGCTCAGGCGGTCTGGCGGCGCCGGGGCCTCCGCCGCTCTTCGGACTTGCCGCGGGCGTCCGGCTTGCCGTCGTCGGCGGACTTGCCGCGACCGCGCCGGCTCCCCTTGGCGGCCAGGCTCTTCTGCAGCAGGTCCGCGATGTCGATGACCTCCGCGCGCGCCTTCCGCGCCGGCTTCTCCTCCTCGTCCTCCGGCGCCGCCTCGAGCTGACCGGCGCGCCCGCGCTTCTTGATGAAGGCCAGGAGCTCGTCCTTGTACTCGTCGTGGTACCGCTCGGGCTTCCAGGTGTCGGTCATCTCGTCGATGAGCCGCTCCGCCATCTTGATTTCCCGCTCGGAGATACCCTTGAGCCCGGTGGCCGGCACCTTGAGGCGCGAGGGCTCCTTGATCTCCGCCGCGTAGCGCAGCAGGTCGAGGACCAGGACGTCGTCGTGCACCACCACCGATGCCAGGTGCTGGCGCGTCTTCACCACCACCGACGCGATCGCCACCCGGCCCGTCCGCCGGAGCGCCTCCCGGAACAGGGCGTAGCCCCGCTCCCCGCCCTTCGCCGGCTCGAGATAGTAGGGCCGATCGAAGTACAGCGGAGAGATCTCGCCCGCCTCGACGAACGCCAGCACGTCGATGCGCTGGGTTCGCTCCGGGCTCGCGCGCTTGAGGTCCGCGTCGCTCAGCACCACGTAGCGGCCGTCGGTGTACTCGAAGCCGCGCACGATCTGATCGTTGGGCACCGGCTTGCCGGTGTGCTTGTTGATCTTCTGGTAGCCGATCGGGGAGTCGTCGCGCCGGTCCAGCAGCGTGAAGTCGAGCTCCTCGCGCGTCTCCGCGGTCACGAGCGATACCGGGATCGTCACGAGGCCGAAGCTGATGCTGCCGGTCCACAGAGCGGGCATCGCGACGATCCTAGACGGAAACGGCGGCGGAGTCGACCGCGTCGGCCCACGCCGGCCGCACCCGCATGCGCGCGAGCACCGCGAGCAGGCCATCGGGGTGGCCCAGATCGCACCAGGTCAGCCGCGGCAGGCTCGACACCGCGAGGTTCCCGGGCTCCGCGGCCGCCATCTCCTCCAGGGAGGCCGCGTCCATGGATGCATAGGCCTCGCGGAGCGCGGAGGCCTCGGGCTCCCCGCGCTCGTGCGCCCGGTCGAGGAGGGCGCTGGCCACCGGCAGGACGCGGGCGCCGAGCGCAACGAACGCGTCCGCGGAGCCGACCGCAACGCCGGTGTTCCACCGGCCGGCGAGCGACGGCGCGAGCTCGCCCCGGTCGGGCGGCCCGACCCCGATCTCCCGGACCTCGGAGAGCAGCGCGGGGGAGAGCAGCGCGGGGGAGAGCAGCGCGGGGGAGAGCAGCGCGGGGGAGAGCAGCGCGGGGGCGGCGTCGATCGGCGCGCCGGCCTCGATCCAGCCGTGATCGCTGCCCGCCGACGGCGGCGCCGCACCGAGCAGGGCGACACGCTCGGGACTCGAGACGCTCGCGCGGACCACGTCGAGCACGTGGGCCATGAAGGTGGCCGCGCCGAGCACGAAGTGGTCGCAGGGAAAGACCGCCAGCATCGCCTCCGGGTCACGCCGCGCGATCCAGCGCGCGGCGTGCAGGATGGCGGGCGCGGTGCCGCGGTCGCACGGCTGCACCAGCACGTAGGGCGGATCCGACACGCCGGTGAACTCCTCCCCGACGTACGGGACGTGCGCCCGCACCGTCATCACCACCGTGCGCGCCGAGGGGATGCGAAGCGCGGTCCGCTCCAGGGTCTCGCGCAGCAGGCTGCGCGGCCCGAGCAGCGGCACGTACTGGGGGGGCCGCTCCTCGCCTAGCGCGTGCCGGAGCAGCGGGCGCAGGCGGCTGCCTTCCCCGCCCGCCAGCAGCACCGCCCACACGGACCCTTCGCTACGCGTTGGCCTTGTGCTCACGCACCGTGCCCACGAGCCGGGCGGCGGTGGCCAACCGTCCCGCCGCCCCCCGCGACGGGTCGATCCGGCGGGGCCGACCGAGCCGTCGGTCCCGCTGTGAGGCCCGGACGCGCGCGAGGTGCCGCGCGGGCACCGCGCTCAGCGCGATCAGCGCCACCAGCGGGGACAGGAAGAATCCCATGACGAACCACGCGGCCGGATCCCGGCCCTTCTCCCAGGCGACCCACGCCGTCACCGCGGCGCCACCCACCCAGATTCCGATACCCCACAGCGTGAGAAGGAAGCCGAGTCTCACGAGCTCGCCCACCAGCTCGTCCATGGCCGCGCCCTTTCGTCGGCGACGGGCTAGTGCCCGACGCCCAGCAGGAACAGGATCAGGATCAGGCCCAGCGGAACTCCGAGCAGCCAGAGCAGGATCAGCACCATGTCACCAGCCTCCCGTGCCGGAGCGGACGGGCCGCGTCCGGTAGTAGGTGAACGTCATCGGCTCGCCCGAGGCCATCCAGCCGCCAATCACGCCGCCGACCAGGCCAAGGAGCAGGGCGGTCACGGCCGCCACCGCCGCGTTCCGGGCCGCGATCGCCGCGGCCGGGTCCTGCGTGGCGGCGGCCACCGGGGTCACCCACGCCGGGGTGCCGGCGAGCCCGCCGTACCACGTCCCGAAGTAGGCGGAGGCCCCGAGCGCGCTCAGGAGCAGGAGGATCGGCACCGCCACCAGCCAGGCGATCGCGCCGTGCAGCATCGCGGTCTCGGAGCGACGCAGACCGCCGACCTTGGCCGCGGCCCAGCCGCCCGCCACGAACGAGAGGAACGCCGCGAGCACGCTCCAGATGAGCGCGAGGAAGCTCATGTCGTGCCACGTGCCCAGGGGGTGGCCGACCCGGTGCGCCCCGATCGCGATGCCGACCAGGCCCAGGATCAGGACGAGCGCGACGGCGGCGAGAGTGCCCACCCAGACCGCGCTCCAGGACAGGGGCCACGGCGCCTGCACGTCGGTGCTCCCGTCGGCGTAGCTGACCATCGTGACTTCCTCGACCTTCACGTTTCCCGCCGCCATGTCGGTGCCCTCCCGGAACCGAAAACAGCAACTTCTGTGCCCGTGGAGAAGACGGGACAACTTCGCTCGCTGGCGCGCGGCGCGTGCGGGCGGGCGCGCCGGGCCGGAACGGTTTACCCGGTAAAGCGGGAGTCGTGCGGCGTGATGAGGCTCTGGATCAGGGGGGCCACCACGGCCAACGGGACCGGCTTGGCGACGTGCATCTCGTACCCCGCTTCGATCGCACGGCGGCGGTCCTCGTCCGCCGCATACCCGGTCACCGCGATCGCAGGGATATGTCGGCCCTGGGTCGCCCCGAGCCGCCGGACCTTCCGGATGAGGTCGTAGCCGTCCTCCCCCGGCATGCCGAGATCGCCCAGCATCACGTCGGGCCAGTCGCGCTGCACCGCGGCCAGGGCCTCGGCCACCGACGGGGCGGTGGTCACGGTGGCTCCCTGCTGCCCCAGCCCCAGGGCCATCACGTCGCGGGCCTCCGCGTCGTCGTCCACGATCAGGACGTGCACGTGCTCGAGCGCCCGCTCCGCCCGCCCACTCGCGGCGGCAGTCGGCCGGCGGGCCGTTTCCCCGTCGGGGCCGGCGGCCCGGAGCGGGGGGGGACCCGCGCCGGCCAGAGGCAGGCTCACGGTGAACGCGGCCCCCGACCCCGTGCCGGGGCTCGCGGCCTCGATGGTCCCGCCGTGCAGCTCGACCAGCTGGCGGGCGATGGAGAGCCCGAGGCCGAGCCCGCCGTGCGAGCGCGTCGTCCCGCTCTCGCCCTGCCGGAAGCGATCGAAGACGTGCGGGAGCAGCTCGGCCGTGATTCCCCGGCCGGAGTCCGCCACCGTCAGCACCGCCCGATCGCCCCGCCGGCCCAGCGAGACCTCGACGCGCCCGCCCGCGGGCGTGAAGCGCACCGCGTTGGCGAGCAGGTTCCACACCACCTGCTGCAGCCGCACCGCGTCGCCGAGCACCACCACTCCGTCCGCGTCCACGCGCCGGATCAGGGCCACGCCCTTGTTGAGCGCGGGCGGCTGGGCGGTCTCGAGCGCGGCGTCCACCACCGGCCCCAGCGCCACGCGCTCTCGCACCAGTCCGAGCCGCCCCGACACGATCCGGGCCTCGTCGAGCAGCTCCTCGACGAGCCGGGTCTGCAGCACCGCGTTCCGATCGATGGTGTCGGCGGCGCGGGCGAGGCTCTGCGGATCGTGGAGGCCGCTCCGGAGCAGGCCGGCCCAGATCCGCACCGCGTTCAGCGGCGCGCGCAGCTCGTGCGAGAGGGCGGCCAGGAACTCGTCCTTGGCCTGGCTCGCCGCTTCCGCCTCCTGCCGCACGGTCTGCTCCCGCGCGAGCAGATCGTCGCGCTCCCGCTCCGTCGCGCGCTGGGCGGTGACGTCCTGGCAGGCGCCGACGTAGCCGGTGAAGGTGCCGTCGGGATCGTGCAGGGGGACGCCGTCGTCGCGCACCCAGCGGTCGGTCTCGTCGTGCCGCCGCAGGCGGTACTCGACCCCGAAGCGGCGGCGCGCCGCGAAGGCCTGCGCGATGGTCTCGGCGCAGCCGCCGCGGTCCTCCGGGTGCACGTGCCGCAGCCAGCCCCCGCCCGTCTCGTCCTCGAGGCGCTGACCCACGAACGCGAGCCAGCGCGAGTTGAACCACGTGCGGCGCGTGTCGGGCGCGGCCAGCCACACCAGCATCGGCGCCGCGTCGGCCACCGCGCGGAAGCGCGACTCTCCCGCCCGCGCGGCCTCCTGGGCGGCCCGGCGCCCGACCGCGTCGAGGGCGACGATGCTCACCGCTCCGTGGGCCGCGGTGCCCGGTCTCTCCGGGAGCACCAGCGAGCAGCTCGTGTCCACCCAGCGGTCGGCGCCGGCGGGGCTCCGGTAGCGGGTCTCGCTGGTCCGCTCCGGATCCTCCTCGGTCAGCGCGTGCACCAGGTCCAGGTAGCGGGCCCGCTCGTCGGGATGGAGAACCTCTCCGAGCGGGTGGCCCACGACCTGCTCCGGCGCGCGGCCCACCAGCTCGCAGTAGCGACGGTTGACCAGCACGAACCGGCCGTCCGGATCGATCTGGGCGATGCCCGCGGTGGGCTGGTTCACCAGGGCGGAGAGCCGGGCCAGCCCGTCGCGCTCCGCGCGCTCCGCGCTCTGGAGGGCCTCCGCGGCGGCCGACAGGTCGTCCGAGACCAGCGCGAGGTCGGTGACCTGCGGGCCGATCCGGTCGGGCCGCCGGCCCTGCCGCAGCTCCGCGGTCGCCCAGGCCAGCGCCCCGAACGAGCGCAGGATCGGCCGCGCCACCAGCGCGGCCAGGCCCACCGCGACCAGCAGCGCCGCCGCGCCCGCGCCCGCGAGCGTGGCGAGCGTGCGCCGCCACGGCGCGTCGAGCGTCGCCACCGGCGCGGCCAGCACCACGTGCCAGTCGGTGAGCCCCGGGCGGGCATAGGCGAAGTAGACCGGCCCCTCCGGCATGTCCGCCCGCCCGCCCCAGCCCGCCGCGGCCGCGCCGGCCACGAACGGAAAGCGCGGGCGCCGGGCCAGGCTGGGGGCGGCGGGCAGGCTGGCGAGCACATCGCCGCGGGCGTCCACCAGCGAGGTCGACCAGTCGGGCGGCAGCCCGTGCCCGATGAGGCCGGTGGTCACCGCGTCGGCGGAGACGGTGGCGCTCAGCACGAAGCGCGGGATCCCGTCGCGGATCACCGGCACTCGCACCACGAACGCGTCCGGAGCCGCGTCCGGATCGTGCGCCACCACCGGAGCGCCCCGATCGAGCACCTCGCGGATGCGCTCGGGGTGCGGCGGCGCGACGGGGGCCGGGGGCCGCTCGGTCCCGGTCACCGCCCGGCCCTCCGGAGTCTCCAGCGTCACCGCGCGCCAGCCGCGCTGGCCCGCCACCAGGCGCACGAGGTCGTTCCGCAACGCGTCCGGATCCGGCCGCTCGAGCGCCGACGAGGCGGCGACCGCCTCCAGGGTGTGGACGCTGTCGTACAGATCGCGGTCGACCGCGGCGGCGAGAGCCTGCGCGGTCTCCTGCATCCGGCCGCGGGGGGCCGCGCGCTGATCCCGCACCACGGTCGCCGACAGCCAGATCGCGAGCAGCGCCACCGGCAGCATCGCCGCCCCCGCCAGCCCGACGAGGTACGCGCGGAGGGAGAGGCCGCCGCGGCTCAGCGGGCGAGGCATGCCGCGGGCTCCGTCGGCCGCGCCTCGTGTCCGGCTTCCGTCGCCGAGCTGCGGTACGCGCGGAAGTGGGGGTAGAGCTGTCGGGGATGGGTGAGCGCGGCCTCGGGCAGCCGGACTCCCGGGGGATGGAAGATGAAGGTGTGCATCTCCTGTTCGGAGGGGCCCGCGTGGGCCCCGCGCTCGGGGATGAAGCTCACCGAGCGCCCGGGCGCGCCGGTGCCGTAGAGCACGATGTCGCCCGCGCTCGGCATCGCCATCAGATCGGACAGGCCGGCCACCACCAGCTCGCGATCCGGACGCCGCGCGAAAGGGTCGCGCACGGCGGGATCGGGACGGGCGCCGAGGGGGACGCGGTGGCCGCGGTACCAGCACTCGGGCCCGCGCGCGCCGCGGGCCAGCACCAGGCCGATGCGCGGATGCCGCGAGAGGTGGGCGAGGGCCCGCGGATGCCGGGTCTCGATCTCGGCGGCGAGAAGGGGCTCCGGGCGATCGGTGAAGTAGACGAGCGCATTGGGCCCCGCCGCGATCACGCGCAGGGCGGGGGCCGGACCCCCGAGCGCCTCGCGCACCACCTCCTCGAGCGAGGGCTCGCGGGGGCTGGCCTGGAAGGCACTCGTCGCGACCTGCCCGTGATCCGACAGCACGTAGAGGTCGTACCCAAGCTCGGGCAGGCGCCGCACGATGCGGGCGAGCTGCTGGATCGAGCGGTCCACCCGGCGCAGCGCACGGAACGCGAGGCGATCGCGCGGGCCGTAGGCGTGGGCGAACACGTCGTAGTCGATGAAGTTGACGTAGATGGCCGGCGCCCCCCGGTAGAGGTCGGCCGAGACCAGCAGCGTGAAGAGCTGCCGGGCCCAGATGGAGACGCCGATGTCGAGCATCAGGGCCTCCACCGACCAGCGGATCTCGGGTCGCCCGGAGGCCACCGACAGCACGGTGCGCCCCACGAAGCGAGCCAGCGTCCCCACGGTGAGGGCCACGCACTTGATCGCGACCCAGCCCAGCACCAGCGAGGAGAGCAGGGCCCGCCGCACCCCGCGGCCCGCACGGGCGAGACGCCCGAGGCGCGCGAACGTCCACAGGTCGTCCTCCGCGCCGCCGGTGAACACGCACCCGTAGCAGGAGCCGCCCTCCAGGATGCCGGGACGGCCCGCGGCGTGGCGCTCCTCCACGAAGTCGGCCACCCCGCGGTGCGGGAAGTGCAGCTCGCGACCGGTACGCTTGTCGAGGAAGTGGAAGGCCGGGATGTCCGGCCGCCCGCCATACATGATCGCGGCCTGGAACGCGGGCGTGGACGACGGCAGCCCCACCGACAGGTCGCGGCGCACGAGGCGACCGGCGGCGAGCAGGCGCCCGAGGTGACGCAGGGTTCCGCCGGCCAGCGCCTGGTCGAGCGCGGCACGCGAGAGGCCGTCGATCTGGATGATCAGGAAGCGGCGGGCGGCGGGCGACGCGGCCGCCGGGGAGAGGCGGAGCCAGCGGCTCCACCGGTCCACGAGGCGCTGCACGCGGAGCACCAGGGCTTCCATGGCGTCACGACCGGGCGAAGGCGCGGCGCCCCGCC
>Ga0068869_100001650_pt1 | contig 13320 bp, 12 predicted proteins | sample KBSMisM52_FD_64676 | JGI IMG/M metagenome (GOLD analysis project Ga0068869, IMG submission 64676) | Miscanthus rhizosphere microbial communities from Kellogg Biological Station, Michigan, USA - KBS Miscanthus M5-2 | ecosystem: Host-associated > Plants > Roots > Rhizosphere > Soil ... | reverse complement strand
GACGATTGAAATGGCGACGGTTGGGCCCGTCAATACGGATTCACCCGCTGCTGAGACACCCCGCAGGGACGAACCGCGAAGCGACAGACCCTGGCTGGTTTCGCACGCGAGGACGGTGACCATCTCGGCTGCTGCGGTGGCGGTTTTCGGGGCGGCGCTGTCGCTCACCGCAAGCTCGGCGCTCAATGTCGAAAACACGTCTGCGCAGGCGGGAGAGCCGGTGGCGCAGAGCGCGCCCTTGACCTCGGCCAGTCCCCACCCCGTCCTCGCGCCGACATCGGCGGCACCCGTCGCAAAGGCCCAACCACTGGCCCCTCCGCCGCCCGCGCCACCGGCGCGGCTGGAAGCCATCGCGCCTCCCGCTGAGCCCGCCGGCGTAGCGGCTGCTTCGCCGCCCGCGACCGTTTCCGCCGCCGTGCCGGAAGTCGACGGACCCGGGTCTCTGCACGGGGTCCCGCCCGGTCCGCAATATGTTGCCCCGCTTGGGATGTCGCCCGGCCCGCAACCGGAAGCTCCGCTTGCGGTGCCGGCGGCTCCGGAACCTGTGGCCCCGTTTGGATTACTCCCTGAGCCAGAACCGCTTGGGCCACCGCCCGAGCCCCAACCGCTTGGCCCACCGCCCGGGCCACAACCGCTTGGGCCACCGCCAGGGCCCCAATCGCTCGGCCAACCAACTGGGCCACAACCTGCGGCTCCGCTTGCGGTCCCTGCCGAGCCTGTCCCGGCGGCCATCGCTCCGATTGCTCCGCCCCCCGCCGCACCGCTCGCGGCGCCGCCTGCGCCGGTCGTTGCGCCACCAGCAGCGGCGTCGGGGCCCCCGGACGCTGCGGACGCGCCGCCTCCACCGGATCCGGTGCAGTCCGTCTTGGGGCCCTTGTTCGGTCAGGTGCCCTGACCAGCTACGGCGTGATGCCGACGGTGATCAAATCCGAAAGCACCTGAGCCCACGTCGGGCGGCGGACGTGGTGTTGATCGCTGACGTCGATGCCGGCATCGTCGAACAGCGCCCGCATCTCGGCCGGCGATGGGTTGCGTGCCGGGTTGAGCCGATTGGCGGGCAGGCCCCTTGCGCCACAGCACTTGCGACGAGAGCATCCTGGCCTGGGCGAGCATGCCGTCGGACATGGCGACACTGTAAACCTCGCCGGGGTGCAGCTCGCTAACGATCCGAGCAACGAGAATCCCTGTGCCACAAGCGATGTCGGTTACCTTGCGGGCGCCGCGCTCGTTCAGCGCCGCAATCACTTCGCCTTGCGCCGGCCGATACATCCAATGCTGAAGAACCGGGAGGTCATATAGCGGCGCAGCGACACTCCAGAACTGCCTGATCGCATCGTTCAGAGTGCGGCGAGGCGCGACGTCACCAATTCCAGACCGACATGTCGTCGGGCGGGTACTGCATGCAGACATCAGTGGTGTGCGCGGCGACGCCCTTGTTGTTGAAGAACAGCTTCGCCCAGTTCGGCCAGTTCCACGCCAGCTGTTCGTAGAAGGCGTTGGTTGCCGTGTCCTCCGAATATTGCCGGCGCCCGGCGTAATCCATCGAGAAGAACCAGTGGATCCGATCCTGAACAGCCTGGTGCACGTCGGGTGACTTGTTGTTGTAGTCGATCATGTACCGCTCGTAGTACACCGGCTCGACGTCCCGTGCGGCGGCCATGATCTGCTCCGCTGTGCAGGATGTCTTTAGTATCCGATTCGGAATCGGGTAGTCGTCGGTGGCGTCGGCTGACGCTACCGCGGGAAGGGCCATCGCCGCCACGCTCACAACAGCCGCCGCGACACTCGCTTTGATCCACATCTGTAACTCCTTACTGCTGCGCGGCGGCTTGGAGGACCGGCAACTTATCGGGGCAGTAGGTACGTAGCGCTGCACCGAGGAACTGCCACGCCTGCGCTGTGGTGCTGCCTCTTTGCAGTTGATCGAACACGAACTTCGCCGACTTGTCGGCATCCTGGTCGACCCCGTTGTCCAGCCGCTTACAGGTGATCTTGCCAATCCACGCGTTGTAGTCCTTCTGGCCGTAGATGCCATACGTGTGGAGTTCTCTGGCGAAATCCGTGTCCGGGTCGGCGTGTGCCGGAGCGGCAAACATCAGGGCAGGCGCGATCGCTGCGGCAGCGATCGAAGCCAATCGTATTCCCGTCATGACACTCCTATCTAATTGGACCCGTTGGGTTTTCATAAGCTGGGCCGCCAGCCCCTACGCTGACCGGAGTTTCGTCCGGGTGCCGCGGCGGCGTCGGCCATGGCACCGGCTTCGGCCGGGTTCGCACTTTCTGGGGCCACCAGAACCACCGTCCCATCATTGCCGCGATCGATGGCGTCATGAACGACCGGATCACCAATGTATCGAACAACAAGCCGAGACCGATCGTCGAGCCCACCTGACCGACGACGATGAGGTCGCTGACCACCATCGACATCATGGTGAACGCGAACACCAAGCCGGCAGACGTCACCACTGCGCCGGTGCCGCCCATAGACCTGATGATGCCGGTCTTTATTCCAGCGTGTATCTCCTCTTTGAACCTGGATACCAGTAACAGGTTGTAGTCGGATCCCACCGCCAGCAGGATGATCACCGACATCGCAATGATCATCCAGTGCAGCTGGATGCCCAAGATGTGCTGCCAGATCAGCACGGATAAGCCGAACGACGTGCCGAGGGACAACAACACCGTCCCGACGATGACCGCCGAAGCGATCACCGCTCGAGTGAGCACAAGCATGATGATGAAAATCAAGCAGAGCGAGGCTGTACCGGCGATCAGGAGGTCCCAGTTCGAACCCTCCTGCATGTCCTTGTACGTGGACGCGGTGCCCGCCATATAGATCCGCGAGCCCTCCAGCGGAGTGCCCTTGATGGCCTCGAACGCCGCATTCTTTATCTGCGGGATCAGCTTGATGCCTTCAGCGGTCGCGGGATCACCTTCGTGGGAGATGATGAACCGAACCGCCTTACCGTCCGGCGATACGAACATCTTCATGCCGCGCTTGAAGTCCGCGTTGTCGAAGACTTCCGGTGGCAGATAGAACGAATCGTCATTCTTCGACGCATCGAAGGCCTGGCCCATCGCACCCTGGTTCTCCTGCATGGCCTTCATCTGGTCCTGCTGACTCTTCTGGCTCTGGTACATCGTCAGCGTGATGCGCTGCATACTCTTCATCGTCTCGATCATCGAAGGCATTAGCGCGACCATCTGCGGCATGAGCGAATCAAGGCGATCCATGAGCGGCATGAGACTCTGGATGTCGTCGGTCATCGTGTCGATGCCGTCGAGGGTATCGAAGATCGACCTGAACGACCAGCAAATCGGGATGTCGAAGCAGTGCGGTTCCCAGTAGAAGATATTCCGCAGCGGACGGAAGAAGTCGTCGAAATCCGCGATGTGATCTCTCAGTTGCTGGATATCGACAGTCATGCCATGCATCTTTTCGACCATGCCGTGCGTGGTGGCCGCCATCTGCACAGTGATGGATTGCATTCTCTCCATCGTGTTGATGGACGTCTGCATGTCGTTGGCCTGCGTCAGCATGTTGCCCATGACTTTGTCCATGTAGTCCTGGTTCATCTGCTGGCTGGTGCCCTGCATGCTGATCAGGAACGGGATCGACGTATGCTCGATCGGAGTGCCCTGCGGCCTGGTGATGGACTGCACTCTGCCGATGCCGGGAATGTGGAAGATGCCTTTGGCGATCCGGTCGATCACCAGCATGTCCGCTGAGTTGCGCAGATCATGGTCGGTCTCGACCAACAGCATTTCCGGGTTCATCCGGGCCTGCGGAAAGTGCCGGTCGGCCGCGGCGTAGCCCTGATTGGCCGGGATGTCTTTGGGCAGGTAGTTTCGGTCGTTGTAGCTAGGCTTGTATGACGGAAGCGCCAGCAAACCGACGAGCGCGAGAGCCACCGACGCGGCGAGGATCGGGCCCGGCCATCTCACCACCGCGGCGCCGATGCGGCGCCAGCCGCGAGTCTTCATCGCCCGCTTGGGATCGAACAGGCCGAACCGACTGCAAATGGTCAGCATGGCGGGCGCCATGGTCAGTGCCGCCGCGACAGCGACGAGCATGCCGATCGCCAACGGAATGCCCAGCGTTGAGAAGTAGGGCAGCCGCGTGAAGTGCAGGCAGAATGTCGCACCCGCGATGGTCAGACCCGACCCCAGAATGACATGGGCGGTGCCGTGATACATCGTGTAGAAGGCGGTTTCGCGGTCCTCGCCGTTCTCGCGAGCCTCGTGGTAGCGGCCGACGAGGAAGATCGCATAGTCCGTTCCCGCCGCTATCGCCAGTGTCGTGAGCAGGTTGACGGCGAACGTCGACAGCCCGATCAGGTCGTAATAGCCAAGTGCCGCAACGATTCCCCGGGCAGCCGCCAGCTCGATGAACATCATCACCAACACGAGCAGCACCGTGACAATTGATCGGTAGACGAACAGCAGCATCACAAAGATCACGCAGATGGTGATGCCCGTGATCAGCTTGATGCTCTTATCGCCGGCATGGTGCTGGTCGCTAGTGAGTGGGGCAGGGCCGGTGACATAGGTCTTGATTCCCGGTGGCGGCGGAGTGTTGGCCACGATGTCGCGCACCGCTTCCACGGACTCGTTGGCCAGGGTTTCGCCCTGGTTGCCTGCTAGGTAGGCCTGAACATAGGCGGCCTTGCCGTCAGCGCTCTGCGCGCCCGACGCCGTCAGCGGGTCGCCCCAGAAGTCCTGGATGTGTTCGACGTGCTTCTTGTCGGCTTCGAGTCTGTCGACGAGGCCGTCGTAATACTTGTGCGCCGCGTCGCCGAGAGGTTGGTCGCCTTCCAGGACGATCATCGCCGAGCTGTTGGAGTCGAATTCCTGGAAAGTCCTACCGATGCGCTCCATCGCCTGCAGCGACGGTGCGTCGTCGGGAGCCAACGACACCGCGTGCGCCTCGCCCACCTTTTCCAGCTGAGGGGCGATGACGTTCACGATGACGACGATCGCCAGCCAGCCCAGCAGGATCGGCACCGAGAACAGCCGAATGAACCGAGGGATCATCGGGTGTGCGCCGACATGTGTGTTGCTCATGCGGACTTCACCAAGCAGAAGGTCTGGGCGTTTACGCCGTCGGTGGTCCTCTCGTCCTTGAGCACGCCGTCGACGGTGATCCTGCAAGTGATGCTGCTACCGTCGCTCTGCGCAATGATGTTCGGGCTTGCGGCGGGAGCTGTCGTCGTCAGGGTCAAGGACCATGGCAGCGTGGCGTTCTCGGCCTTCTGTGGCTGGGCGTCGAGGTCCAGGTAGTTGATCGTCGCCGCCCCTCCGGTGCCGAAAATCTCGTACGTCACGACTTTGGGGTTGAACGGCTCGGGGTCATTGACCAAGCCGGCGCCCGGCTTGGTGAGCACGGTCTGGCCGAAGAATCCGCGGAATCGGTCCACGCAGAAAGCCGCGATCGCCACCACCAGCACGATGACCAGCGGTACCCAGATGCGCTTGGCAAGACGCAACATCAGACGATTCGCTCCCGACGTTCGGTGCCCATATATGCCCTCTCCAATGCCTGCCGCGGGCAGGTTCAGACGTAACTTAGCCGATATAACTTCTCAGGCGAAAGCCATTAGCTCAAGCAAGTGTGTTGCTGGTCACCTCCGATTCGCTGGCGCGACCTGGTTCATTGAGCTGCCGCGTTGCCGCTTGCTGCTGGTCCCAGGCGGGCATCTCGAAGCGGTCAAGGCACTGTTCGATGAACGCCTTGGCTTGGTCGTGCCCGCGAGTGATGCCGAGTCCCTGCTCGTGCAGCACCATGCGCGCCAGGCTGCCCATGATCATCGACATGACTACCGGGGGAAACGACTCGAGATCGACGCCGCGGGCCTTCAGCGCCAAGGTCATCGCGCCCTCTTCGAGGTCGCGGAAACGCATTGCGTACGAGATGATCTCGCTGCGGATGGCCTTGCGGTGGTTGGCCATCGCCAGGAATTCTGTGAACAACTGCGCGTCTTGTGCGCCGCTGAGCTGCCACAACGCATGCAGCGGTTCCGACTCGGCCATCGCCTGGCGCTGGCGTTGCAGGTTCGTCTCGGCCTTGTCGCGCAGCACGGCCACGAACAGGTCGTCCATGCTCGGGAAGTAATAATGGACAAGTGCGGCCTTGACGCCCGCCTTGGCGGCCACCCGCCGCGACGTCGCCGCCGCATACCCCTCGTCGACCATGATTTGGGCGGTCGCCTCGATCAGTGCCTCCTGCGTCGCCTCCCGGCCAACCGGGGGCCGCTCGTCAGCGGGGCTGTGCGACATGAAGGCAGCCTAACGGTTGGGCGATCGCCCAACAACCGGTAGAAGCGGTATCTATCTACGGTCGGTTCCCGGCTCAGCTCTCAAGGCGCTTCCGGCGGCAGCAGCGCGTCGAGCTGCCCCAACGTCTCGTTGAGCGTCTCGCTGCGATCCACCCCGTTCGCGAGCTTGCGCCCGACGGCGCAGCCGATCACGAACGCGGAGACCGGGGCCATCTTGCGCTCGACCCGATGTGCGACATCGCCGGCCGCGTCGAGCAGCTTGGTCGTCTCCGTGGATGTCAATGGTGCTTCGCCGAGGCTGCGCGCAAGCTCGTCAATCCAGCTGTCCATCGTTGCCTCCCCATACGCACCGTCATGTCCAGTATTCGCCCGTCAAACGCAGCGAGCGAACTTGCTATTTTTGCTAAGATACGAAGATCACTCGCCGATCGTGATTTGCACCGCCGAGGCAGAGGGTGAGCTCATTGACCGAAGTGAACTGGACACCGCTTCCCGTTCCGTGGGCCGTCCAGGCAGTGGACCGGATCCCCAAACAGCGCTACTACGACGAGGAGTTCTACACACTCGAGGCCGAGTTGTTCTGGCCCAGGGTGTGGCAGATGGCGTGCCGGCTCGAGGAGATTCCCGCACGCGGGGACTTCGTCGAGTACGAGATCCTCGACCAGTCAATCATCGTCGTCCGGCTAGACGACGAAAACGTCCGCGCCTTCTATAACTCCTGTCGCCATCGCGGGATGAAGATAGTGGAGGGCTGTGGGTCCCGCCGCAGCTTCGTCTGCCCGTTCCACGGGTGGTGCTGGGATCTCGACGGTGCCAACACCTTCGTGCTACGGCCCGAGGTATTCGACGAAAGCAACCTCGGCGCCGATGATCTCAGCCTCGTCCCGGTTCGGTGTGAGCTGTGGGGTGGCTGCGCCTGGATCAACCTCGACGACGGTGCACCGCCGCTGCGCGAGTGCATCGAACCATTCGCGTCCAAGCACGACGAATGGAAGGTGGGTGCGCTGTGCACCGAGTGGTGGAAGTCGTGCCGGCTCCCGGTCAACTGGAAGCTGGCGACCGAAGCCTTCATGGAGGGATACCACGTCCCGCAGACCCACCCGCAACTGCTTCCGCCGTCGCACATCAGGAAAGCATCGCCCGTGCACCCCATCATCGAGACGAGCCTGCATTTCATGCGGACCCTTGGCTCCGGGATGGGAGGGATGACCCACGAGAACGACGTCCGGATCGCCGAGGGGCTGCAGAACATATCGCTTCCCGACGATCCGGCCGAGGCAATCGCAGGCTGGCGCGGTGCGGTCAACGACGCCGTCACGAAGTGGCACCGGGCCCGCGGCTGTGATTTTCCCGACCTGAACGATCTGGATCGGCGCGGCGTCATCGACCCGATCGGGTTCTGCTTTCCGCATTACTTCATCCTGCCCACGTACAGCAGTGCGTCGTCCTACCGAATCCGTCCGCTTGGACCCGAGGAGACACTCTTCGAGATCTGGTCGCTCACCAGATATCCGGGCGACCGCTCACCCGGGAAACCCACTCCGCCCGAACCCCTGGCTCCCGATGACCCGAGCTGGCCGACGATCCCGGCTCAGGACTTCTCCAATCTGCCGCGTCAGCAGAAAGGCCTGCACGCCAAGGGATTCGACTTCATGCGGCTGTCGACGGAGATCGAAGGGCTGATCTCGAATTTCGAGCGCGTGGTGGACGGCTTCCTGGCAGGGCTGCCCCATGAGCAGCTGGTCGGGTCAATCCAGAAAACGAATACCACCATCGACGTTCCCGTCGCCGACCTCGGCCTGTCCGAACGCGTGGGCTCCGAGGTCCGATGACTGAGTGGGACAAGTCCGTTGACCTGCTCATCGTGGGCAGCGGCGGGGGTGGAATGGTGGCAGCGCTGGCAACGCTTGATGCCGGACTGGAACCGCTGGTGATCGAGAAGCAGGCCCTGGTGGGCGGGTCGACCGGGCTCTCGGGTGGCATGGTCTGGCTGCCCAACAATCCGTTGATGCGCAGGGACGGCATCGCGGACTCGCATGAGGACGGCCTTGCCTACCTTGCCGACGTTGTCGGCGATATCGGCGCACCCTCGTCACCTGCGCGCCGCGAGATGTTCCTGACGGCAGGCTCCGAGATGATCACCTTCCTACTGCGCAAAGGCGTTCGCCTCATCCGGTGTCCCGGCTGGAGCGACTACTACCCGAATCACAAGGGCGGCAACGCCGCGGGCCGTGGCGTCGAGGGAATCCCGTTCGACGCCGCCGAGTTGGGGGCTTGGAGCGACAAGGTCCAGCCTTCGATGGCAAGGAATTTCGGCTTCGTCGTGCTGACCAACGAGCTGCGCTCGGTGCAGTACTTCAACCGTGCACCGCGGGCGTTCGCCATCGCAATGCGCGTGTTCGCACGCACCATGGCCGCGCGAGTCCGCCGCCGCGACATGCTCACCAACGGTGCGTCGCTGATCGCGCAGATGCTCAAAGCGCTGATCGCCCTCGGCGACGGCGAGCCGCCACTGTGGACGAACACCGCGATGGAGGATCTCATCGTGGAGGACAGCAGGGTCGTCGGCGCTCGCGTCAAGCGCAATGGCTCAACACTTTTCGTCAAGGCGCGCAGGGGGGTTCTGCTCGCCGCAGGCGGTTTCGGCCACAACGCCGACATGCGGCGCCGCTACAGCGGCGATCAGCCGAACGAGGGCAAGTGGTCGATCGCGAACCCTGGCGACACCGGTGAGGTGCTGCAGACCGCGATGCACATCGGGGCGAGGACGGACCTGCTCGACGAGGCTTGGTGGCTGCCATCGGTTTTCATCGCCGACGGCGGACCCGCCGCCAAGTCGCTCGGCTCGGGACGGCAGCGCCCAGGGGCCATTTACGTCGACTCGACCGGCCGCCGATTCTGCAACGAGTCGAACTCCTACGTCGAGGTGGGCAAGGCGATGTACGCCAACAAGGCGGTGCCGTGCTGGATGGTCTTCGACGAGGGTTACGTGGGCAGGTACGTATCCGGCGCCAATCCGTTGAAGAAACGCCGGATGCCTGAGGAGCTGATCGAGCGCGCCGCCGTCGTTCGTGGCGCCACCATCGCCGACCTCGCACGCCAAATCGACGTTCCTGCTGATGAACTCGAGCACACCATTCGGCGGTTCAACGAATACGCGGCGAAAGGCCTCGATCCCGACTTCGGCCGGGGCCAGTCGGCCTACAACGACTGCCTCGGCGATCCTGGGTATCGGCCCAATGCCGCGATCGGCCCGCTCGACCGAGCACCCTATTACGCGACCAGGGTGCTGCCCGCCGATGTTGGGACATGCGGAGGCGTCATCACCGACGAGCACGCGCAGGTTCTCGACGAGCGGGATCGGGTGATCGAGGGTCTGTACGCGACGGGCAACACCACCGCCACGGTGATGGGCCGAACGTATCCGGGTGCGGGCGCGAGCATCGCGAGCACGATGGTGTTCGGCTACGTGGCGGCCCGCCATGCGGCGGGCAGCAAGCTTCCCGGTGAGCGCTAGGAGCCTTCCCCGCCCTCGACGAAATCCCTTGGGTTCAAGCCTGACTGGATGAGTTCAGCGCGGCGGGCCTGCACGTCGGACGCTGCGCCGACCATGTTCGTCAGGATATGGCTCACCTGGAGGGGAACGCGCATGCCCATCAACTCCCACGCCCGCTTGACGTTGTTCTTCACCGCCATCAGGGTGGTCAACGGGATCTGGCCGATCTTGCGGGCCATCTCCTCGACGGTCTCCTCGAGGTCCTCGCGCGGCACCACCTTGTTGAGGAGCCCCCAATCCAGTGCTTCCTGCGCGGAAAGCGTTGGGGCCAAAAGCAACCAGTCCATGGTGCGATGCCAGTTCATCATCAGCCACGGCTCGATCATCGTGTGCCCGCCGGGCTCGCCGAGGCTCTGCGCCAGTGGCATCTGGAAGTACGCATCCTCCGACGCGACACAGAAGTCCGTCAGCAGGCCCAGGTAGATGCCGCCGCCCATGCAATAGCCGTGGATCTGGGAGATCGTCGGCTTGGGGAACTCCCACAGATACAGCGTCGGCCAGAGAAACAGATCGGCCGTGCCCTTGTACAGGTCCTCGAAGGTGTCCCCGAAGTCCGGGTATGGGTTCTCGTCAGGGCCCCAGCGCGCGACGTGTCCGCCGCAGAAGCCTTTTCCGTTCGCCTTGAGGATCACCACCTTGATCTCTTTGTCGCGGTCGGCCTCGTGGAGGCAGGCGTCGACCTCCTGCACCAGGCTCGCATCCTTCGTGTTGGCCTTGTCGGCACGGTTGAGGATGATCCGCGCGATCGGCGGCTCCCGCTCATAGATGACAGATTCGAGTTCGCGTCGTTCCGTCATTGCCCCTCCTAGAGGATCGCGCCGGTGCCCTTGGCCGCCGAGATGTCGTCCCAGTCGAGGTCGAGTTCCAACAGGATCTCCTCGGTGTGCTGTCCATGTTCAGGAGCGCGCGCGGGTTGCGGCGGCGTTTCGTCGAATTGCACTGGTGCGGCGACGATCTGATATTCGACGCCCTTGTCGTCGAGATTGGGGATCGTGTAGCCGTTCGGCTTCACCTGCGGATCGTTGAGCGTCTCCTTCGGTGTCGCCAGCGCCGCCCAGACACCCGGTTCGTCGGCAAGCGCTTCCCGCCAATGCTCGAGGTCCCCACTGGCGATGCGTTCGCCGACGAGCTTGCACGCCTCGCCGGCGTTCGCGATCAGATTGCTCGACGGCACGAAGCGTTCGTCGCTCGCGAGCTCCGGCAGCCCGATCCGTTGGCAGAAGCCGGCCCAGAAGCGATCCGGCTGCAGGAAGACCATCTGCAGCCACCTTCCGTCGCGCGTCTTGTAGCGATTGACCAGCGGGTTGATCGCCAACCCTGGCGGCGCACCCGGTATGCCGTCGATGCCGAACAGGTCGGCGACAGAGATCGACGGCGCGATGGTCCACATCGCCTGCGCCAGCAGCGACGAGTCGACGACGGACGGTGCACCGGTGCGTTCCCGATGGAAGAGCGCCGCGCACACCCCGCCCGCGAGGGTGATGCCGCCCTGCAGGTCGCCAAAACCGGGCCCCTGCACCGCAGGCGTTTCGGTGCCGAACGGCGTCATCGTGTAGGACACCCCGCCGCGCGACAGGTACGTCGCCGCGTCGAACCCACCCTTGTCACGGTCCGGTCCGCGCACGCCGGTACCCGTGCCGCGCGCGATGATGATGTCCGGATTGAACGAGCGAATGTCCTCGACCGTCAGCCGCGCCCGTTCCAGCGCGCCTGGCAGCCAGTTGGTGAGGAACACGTCCGCCGTGGCGAGCAGGCGCCCGAAATACTCGCGGCCGGTGTCGGACTTGATGTCGATCGCGATGCTGCGCTTGCCGCGGTTGCCGATCTCGAGGATGAAGTCGACGTCGGCACGGGCGTTCTGCCGGGTGAAGCCTCCGATGACCAGGGCCCGGCCGGGGTCACCCGCCTTGACGTCCTCCACCTTGATGACGTCGGCGCCCCAATCCGCCAGCGCCGCACCGGCGGACGGCACGTACGTCCACGACGCGAGCTCGACGACGCGCACGCCGCGCAGGACTTCCGTCATTGCAATGCCCTTCCGACCTCTTGCAGATACTTGTCAGAGCCGCCGAGGAACGCGCTCCAGCCCAGCAGTCGCTTGAGATACAGGTGCGCGTCGTGCTCCCAGGTGTAGCCGATGCCGCCGAAGACCTGGATCGCGGTGTCGGCGACGCTCACCAGTTGCCCCGCGAACGCCTTCGCGCGAACGGCGGCCAGATGGCGCTCGGTGGATTCGGCGGCGTCGGCCGCCCACAGCGCGTGCAGCACGCCGCTGCGCGCGAGTTCGACGGTCTCGTACATGTCGACACAGAGGTGTTGAACCGCTTGAAAGCTCCCGATGGGCTGGTCGAACTGCCGTCGCACCTTGGCGTATTCGACGGCAAAATGCATTACCGCGGCCGCTGCGCCGAGCGCGTCGGCCGCGTACGCGATCAGGACGTCGTCCACGAGACCTTGAAGGTCATCCGGTGACAGGGACCCGAGCCGCCGCACGATGACATCGTCGAATCCGACGTCGAACAGCTTGCGCGTCTGATCGACGTGCGTCCGCTCCGTCACCGACACGCCCGGCGACGTCGCATCGACGGCAAAAACGCCTGTGCCGCCTGCGCCCTCGGCGAGCACAAGCATCACGGTGGCTGCGGCCGCATCCGGCAGCGCCTGGACGTCGCCGCGCAGCAGTCCGTTCTCGACGACGGGGCGCGCGTCCCCCAGCGGGCCGACCGCGGCGACGGCGGAACCGTCGGCGATACCGGTCAGCACGGCGGCGGCGCCGTCCACCCCGGTACCAGCCCGCGTGAGCGCACGTGGCGCGACGACCGCGCTCGACAGCCACGGCCCCGGATGCAGTGCGGCGCCGAGTTCTTCGGCCACGACACCCGCCTCGACCATCGTCATTCCGGAACCGCCGTGCTCCTGCGGTACCAGGACACCGGTGGCGCCGAGGCTCGCCAATCCGCCCCACACGTCAGCCGTAGTGCCAGTCGGATCGTCGAGCATCGGACGCACATGGGTTGGCAGGCTTGCCTTTTCAGCCATGAAGCGGCGCACGGTGTCACGCAGGGCCAGCTGTTCGTCGGTGAGCTCGAGGTTCACGGGCGCGGCAGTCCCAGCACTCGCGTCGCGGTGACGGTCTTGTTGATCTGTGTCGTACCGCCTGCGATGGTCAACGATCGCGACGTCAGGCGATACTCCGTCCACCGGCTGTGTCCGCCGAGCGGGCCGACTACATCGAAAGCCAGGGCGGCGAGTTCCTGCCCGAGCTCCGCCCACACGCTCTTGGCAAGGCTCGCCGATCCGAGCGCGTCGCCGCCGTGCAGCGTCGCGGAGATCGATCGCTGACACAGCACCTCGAGGTATTTGATCCGCACCGCCACCTCGCCGAGGCGGCGCAGCGTCGTGCTGTCCTCGAGCACGTGCCGTCCGTCGACTTGACAGTCGGCGAGGTCGGCCACCAGATCCCACAGTTGCATCTCCAGCTGAGCATAG
>Ga0068869_100001647_pt1 | contig 13321 bp, 7 predicted proteins | sample KBSMisM52_FD_64676 | JGI IMG/M metagenome (GOLD analysis project Ga0068869, IMG submission 64676) | Miscanthus rhizosphere microbial communities from Kellogg Biological Station, Michigan, USA - KBS Miscanthus M5-2 | ecosystem: Host-associated > Plants > Roots > Rhizosphere > Soil ... | reverse complement strand
CCGTTCGACAGCGCCTCCAGCACGTCCTTGCTGGTCGTCATCTCGAGCCCGCCGGGGATGCGCAGCGAGGAGTTGTAGTGCCCGGCCTCGCCCTCGGCGCCATCGAGCGCCTCGTGCAGCACGAAGCCGCGCTCGGTCTGCACCGGTCCGCCGAAGTACACCGGCGCTTCCGCAAGGTCTTCGCGGTCCAGCGTCAGCTCGACCTTCTCGAACAGGTTCTTCAGCTTGATGTCGATCGGCTTGTTGATCACCAGGCCGAGCGCACCCTTGTCGGTGTGCTCGCACATGTAGATCACCGTGCCCGCGAAGGTGCCCTCGCGCAGGCCGGGCATCGCGATCAGGAACTGATTGGTGAAATTGACCTGCGCACGTGCCATGGCGGAATTTTAGACGGCCTCGGATCGCCGACCCCGCGCGCCCGCCCATTCGGGGGGCGCGCGCCCGGGTTATCGGTGCAGGCTTGGAGTGCTCAGGCCGCGACCCGGTTCCGCGCGTAGCGCGCGATCAGGGCGAGCAGGTCTTCCTCGGAGTACGGCTTGCCCAGGTAGTGCTCGACCCCGAGTTCGGCGGCGTAGTCGCGGTGCTTCTGCGCAATGCGCGAGGTGATCATGATCACCGGCAGCTCGCGCAGCCGCGCATCGGCGCGCATGTTGCGCACCAGGTCGAAGCCGTCCATGCGCGGCATCTCGATGTCCGACAGCACGATCGCCGGCACGTCTTCGGCCAGCCGCTCGAGCGCATCGAGCCCGTCTTTCGCGAGCACGACGCGGTAGCCCTCGCGCAGCAGCAGCCGCTGCGTGACGCGCCGCACCGTCAGCGAATCGTCGACCACCATGACCAGCGGCGCTTCGGGCGCCTCGGGCGCGGCGGCGCGGCTGACCGGCGCGCCGACAGCGGACGGGTTGGACCAGGCCGCGTGGGTCGCGGCGCGCGCAGCCTCGCCGTACAGCGTGGCGAGCGCGACCGGGTTGTAGATCAGCGCGACCGCGCCCGATGCGAGCAGCGTGATCCCGGCCAGCCCTGGCAGGCGCGACAGCTGCGCCCCGAGGTGCTTGACCACGACTTCCTGGTTGCCCAGTACTTCGTCGACATGCAGCGCGACGCGCTGCTGGGCGCTGCGGATCACGACGATCGCACGGGTGCGCGCCGCACTCTCGGCCGGGCGGGCGCTGATCTGCAGCAGTGCGCCGAGCCAGAAGAACGGCAGGCTGCGGTCTCCGAGCGGGTAGGCGCCGCTGGCATAGGCCGCGTCGGTCTCGGCCGGCGTGGCGCGGCGCACAGTCTCGACCAAGGTCGACGGCACCGCCACCTGGGTGTCGCCGCAGCGCAGCATCACGACCTGCGTGACCGCGGTCGTCAGCGGCAGGATCAGCTTGAACGAGGTGCCCTGCCCGGCCGCGGTCGCGGTCTCGATGCGCCCGCCCATCGCGTTGACCTCGGCGCGCACCACGTCCATGCCGACGCCACGGCCCGCCAGCTCGGTGACCTGGTCGGCGGTCGAGAAGCCCGGCGCGAAGATCAGGTTCGCGAGCTCGGCGTCGCTGGCCTGCGCATGCGGGTCGAGCAGCCCGAGCGCCAGGCCCTTGGCGCGAATGCGCGGCAGGTTCAGCCCGGCGCCGTCGTCGCGGAATTCGACGCTGACCTCGTTGGCCTCCTGCGACAGCGCGACGATGATGGAGCCGGTCGCGTCCTTGCCGGCGGCGCTGCGCGCCTCGGGCGCTTCGATGCCATGGCTGACGCAGTTGCGCAGCAGGTGTTCGAACGAGCCGGTCATGCGGTCGAGCACGCCGCGATCGACTTCGATCGAACCACCGACGATGTCCAGTCGCACCGACTTGCCGGTCTCCTTCGCGGCCTGGCGCACGACGCGGTAGAGGCGGTCCGACAGGCCCTCGAACTCGACCATGCGGGTGCGCAGCAGGTCGTCCTGAAGATTGCGCGTCATGCGCGCCTGCGCGACCAGTTCGTCTTCGGTGGTTTCGAGCGCGCGCTGCAGGCTGCGCTGCACCGTGGCGACGTCGTTGACCGACTCGGCCATCATGCGCGTCAGTTCCTGGAAGCGCGTGAAGCGGTCGAATTCGAGCGGATCGAACGACTGCGATGCCGCCTTCGCGGCCTCGAGCCGCGAGGTCATCTGCACCTCGCCGTGGAACTCGATGTCGCGCAGCTGCGCACGCAGGCGCTCCAGGTTCTCGGTCAGGTCGGTCAGCGACGACTTGATCTGCCCCACGCCGCTCTCGATGCGCGAGCGCGTGATGCTGACCTCGCCGGCCTGGTTGACAAGGCGGTCGAGCAGCGGTGCGCGCACCCGCACCGCCGACTGCGCCGCCTGGGACCGATCCGCGGGCCGGCTCTCGACAGCGGCATCGCCGGCGGCGAAGCGCGACCAGTCGATCTCGGCCAGCGGGTCGCGCGGCGCCTCGGCGGCACCCGCATCGACAGTCGGCGCGTCGGCCGCAGCACGGGCGGGCGGCGCGACGCTGCGCGGGGCAGCGTCGAGGCCCCATCCGGCGCCGGCAGTCTCGCCCATCGGCGGAGCGCCGTCGAGCGGCGCCGGCCGCGACAGCAACACGTCGGGCGGCGCGGCATCGAGCAGGACGTCGAGCGCCGGCATCTCGGGCGCTGCGGTCGGCGACGGTGTTGCGGCCGCCCGCACGACCGGCGCCGGCACCGCATCCGGCACCTCGCCGGACACCAAGGCCTCGAAGGTCTGCGACAGCGCGTCGCCATGGGCCTGCAGGGTCTCGACATCGTCGGCGTCGATCGACGGCTCGGCGAGCAAGCGCTCGATCCGGGTCTCGAGGCGGTGCGCCATCTCGCCCAGGCGCATCGCGCCGGCCAGGCGCGCACCGCCCTTCAGGGTGTGCAAGGTGCGCATGCAGGCCGCCGGGTGCGCGGCCTCGCCCGGCTTGCGGGCCCAGTCGCGCAGCCGGCTCGCCAGCTGTGGCAGCAGCTCCTCGGCTTCCTCCGAGAAGATCGGGAACAGCTCGGCGTCGACCGCGTCGACCGCATCGATCACGTCGTCGGCGTCGACCAGCTCGTGGGTGGCCGCTCCGACGCGGTGCGTCTCGACCGGCAGATCGCCGAGCGGCTTCAGTTCGGCCAGGCCGAGCGCGCCGAAAAGGCTGTCGAACGCACCGAAGCTCGAGTCGGCGCCGGCAGACGCCTCGGCTTCGACCGGCAGCGGCATCTCGGGCACGGCATCGGCGGCGCTGCCGAAGGCCGATTCGGCCACCGGCTCGGCGGCCGCGTCGGGCTCATGCCAGACCGGCGCGTCAGCGGCCGGCAGGTCGAGCGCCGCGGTTTGCGGCGCGGCGGCTTGCACCGCGGGCATGGCCTCCGCCATGTCGGCCGCGTCGCGTTCGATGTCTGCAGCCTCGGGCTGCGCGAGCGCGCCGGGCTCCGAAACCAGTGCACGCTCGGCTTCCGCAGCGGCGGCTTCGAGGCGGCGTGCTGAGCTCACTTCATGCTCGGCGAGGCGCGCCATCAGCTCGGGCGGCGCCTCCTTCAGGAAGCCGGCCGCGAATTGATGCAGCAGGCGGCGGATCTCTTCGGCCGCGTCGACGAACAGGCCCGCCTCGTCGGGCGTGCCATGGCCGATCGCCTGCGAGCGCATCTGCGCATGCTCGAGCGCACGCGCCAGCTGCGACAGGTCGTTGAAGCCGACCGTGGCCGAGTTGCCGGCGAGCGAATGCGCAAGTGCGATCGGCATCTCGCCGATCGGACGATGCAGCTCCATCGCCCATTCGGCGAGCTCGGTGCTCAGGCGCCGCGACAATTCATCGGCCTCGTTCAGGTAGATGTTGAACAGCGGGATGCTGATGCGCAGCGGGCCGACGACCTTGATGTGCTCGTCGTCGAAACCGCCATGGCCCGACACCGGCGGCTGCGACGATTCGACCACTGGCGCCGCAGCCGCTTCGAACCTGTCGTCCTCAACCTGTTCGGCGATCGGCGCCGCCGGCGCTTCGGCCATTGTTTCGGTGATCGGCTCGGCGGTCGGTTCGGCCGCTTCCTCGGCCCTCTCGGGCGCGGCGAACGGTGACGGCGCTGCATCGCCGAAGTCGAGTTCGAGGTCGAGCTCGATTGCTTCGGCCGCCGAGGTCTCGCTGACCTCGCCGAGCGGCAGCAGTTCAGTCGGCAGCAGATCGAATGGGTCCTGCAGCGCCGCTGCGTCGATCGCCAGCGGCGTCACTTCGCTGGGTGTCGCGCGTGCCGCCGGTTCTGCATCGAAAGCGGCGAGGTCCAGTTCGAACGACATCGCCGGCAGCTCGGTCTGCTCGATCGGGCGCTCGATCGGCGGCGACTCGGCCGCGCCGAGATCGAGCAACGGCAGTTCGTCGGACGCGCTCGACACACCCGCCAGCATCTCGGCGCTCAGATCGATCTGCAGCGGCGCCGCGGTCTCGGGCTCGGGCGGCGCCCCGACGCGCTGGGCCGACGCGATCACGGTCGGCGCATCGTGACCGACCCGGCGCCCGGCATCGATGTCGTCGACCCAGCCCGACAGATAGCCCAGGCTCCAGGCAGTGAAATCGAGCAGCGCCAGCGGCGCGGCGGACTGCTCGGCCAGCTGGGTGTTGTAGAGCTGCTCGCAGGCCCAGGCGGCTTCGCCGAACTCCTTCAGCCCGACCATCCGCGAGCTGCCCTTGAGGGTGTGGAACGCGCGCCGCAGGGTGGTCAGCAGCGACAGGTCGTCGCTCGCCTGCACCAGCTCGGCATGCGCGCTGGTCGCGTTGGCCAGCACCTCGCGCGCTTCCTCGAGGAAGATCTCGCGCATCTCGTTGTCCTGCGCGAGCGCGGCGCTCGCGGTCGACGGCGCGAAGTCGAGCGTCATCGGCGCGGTGACGCGGTCGGGCGGCGACTCGAACGCGGGCGCGATCCCGACCGGATCGGACGCGGTCGAGACGAAGTCGACCAGCGCCTCGGACAACTCGCCGCGCGCCGCCGCGACGCCGGCCGGGCCGTCGGCCAGGTGCAGCGCCTCCTGCGCGCGCAGCACGGTCGCCGCGAGCGCCGATTGATCGGCGGCCTGCGCTTCGTGCGACAGCCGCTCCAGGTCGCGCGCGACGTCGGCCACCGGGACATCGTCGCGCACCGAGGTGAACGCGAGCATCTGCGCCTGTTCGATCAGGCGCTGCTCGATCGGCGCCGCAGCCGGCGCACGCCCGGGCGCGGGCGCATGCCCGTCGCTGCGGCCCATCACCGGGTCGAGCGTACCGGCGTCGGCATCGAAACGGAACAGCGACTTCGCCAGTTGCGGCTGCACGCTGAGCATGTCGATCAGGAAGCCGAGCGCGCCCAGGTTGCCTGCGAGGCGATCGAACAATCCGGTCTGGCCGACATGCTGCGGCTCGAGTTCGGTCGAGGCCAGGCTGTCGACCTCGTCGCGCATGCGCAGCAGAGCGGCCGAGGCGTGGTCCATGCCGAGCACCGACAGCACGCCGCGCATCGCCGCCAGCTGGTTCGGCACCGGGATCAGCACCTGCCGGTCGGCCGGGTTGCGGAAGTACTGGTCGATCAGCTTCTCGGATTCGGACAGGCTGGCGCGCAGTTCGTGCACTACGCTGCCCATCGTCTGGCGGTCGGAGACGCGGCGGTACAGGTCCTCCATCCAGCCTTCGAGCGGGTCGGGTGCATTGCCAGCACGCACCGCCGCGAGACGCTCGGCCAGACGCTGCACGCGGTCGGCCTGTTCGGGATGATCGAAGTCGCCGTCTTCGAGCACGGCTTCGATGTAGAGCAGGCTGGTGGCGACTTCCATCGCCAGCGGCGCGGCCGGGATGGCGCCGCTGTGCTGGGTCTGGGCGACGGCCTGCTGCAGCTCGCCGGCGAAGATGTCGCCGAGCGGGAACAGCTTCTTGAGCGATTCGCCGACCAGCGCGAACTGTTCGGACAACCCGGTCATGCGATGCATCTCGCCGCCGGCCACCGACGACCAGGCCTCCTTCGCCGACGCGACGCGTTTGCGTGCCTGCGCGATCACCGCAGGGTCGAAGCGCCCGAGCACGCTGAGCCCGTAGTCGACCGGCACGTGGTGCGCCAGCCCGTAGGCCATGCGCGCGGCGGCCAGGCGCGGCGCGTGCCGGCCATCGCCCGGAGAGGCGCTCTGCGCGCAGAAGAACAGCAGGTCCTGGGCGAGGCGCTCGGAGACGTCGCTGTCGCCGCGTTCGAGGATGCGGAATTGCGCCAGCAGGCGCGACGCGACGCGCTTGCTGAACAGGTCGAAGCCGAGCAGGCCATGCGCCTGGGCTTCGAATACCGCGGCGGCGAGCTTCCACAGGGTCGCCACCTGGGGCTGCGATGCGCCGGCACCGAGCCCGGCGCTGAGCTCGCTCATGCGCGCCGCGGCGTGCAGCGGGTTCGGCGAACGCATCAGCGGCAGCAGCTGGGCTTCGAGCGCCGCGCGGGTGCCCGCGTCGGGCTGCAGCGGCGCGGCCGACGCATCGGCCGGCAGTTCGCGCCAGTGCCAGTCGAGCGGCCACAGGTCGGCCGGGTGCACCCGGTCGGCGCCGGCGGCTTCCTGGACCGCGCGGTACTGCGGGAACAGCGCCAGGGTCGACACCGGCTTGCCGGCAAGCAGGCGCGCCAGATAGTCGAGCAGCGCGAACGACGCACGTTCGATGTCGTCGACGATCTTCGAGCTGAGCTTGTGCGGCTTGGTCACGAAGCGCTGCACGGCCGCCTCGCTGGCGCGCAGCATCATCGCGGCGCCCGGCTGGCCGACCAGCTCGAGCGCGCCGACGCCGAGGTGGATCTGCGAGCGCGCATTGCGCAGCACCGCCGGATCGACCGTGTCGATGTCGGTCGTGCCCAGCGTCTCGGTCTCCTTGACGAAACGGCGCAGCGCCTTGTGGGCCGCGTCGAGCGAGCGGCGCAGCTCGTCGTGCACCCACGCCAGCGCGCTCAGGTCGTCCGAGCCGTTGCCTTCATTCAGGGTTGCGCTCATCGCTGCTTCGCTCACACGTCAATCGATCTTGAACCGCGCCACCGACTGCTTCAGTTCCTCGGCGGTGCGCGACAGCTCGCGCACCATCTGCGCGGTCGAGCGCGTGCCTTCGCCGGTCTGCTCGGTCACCGCAAAAATGTGCTGGATGTTCGCGGCGACGACGTTCGCCGATTCCGCTTCGCTCAGCGCCTGGGCCGAGATGTGGCCGATCAGCTCGGCGAGTTGGCGCGAGACGCGGTCGATCTCGCCGAGCGCAGTACCAGCCGCGTCCGACAGCCGCGTGCCCTCCACCACGCCCTGCGTGCTGCGCTCCATCGCGCCGACGGCGTCCTGCGTGTCGGTCTGAATCGTCTTGACCAGCGCGGCGATCTGCCGCGTCGCGTCGCCGGAGCGCTCGGCCAGGCGCTGCACTTCCTCGGCGACGACCGAGAAACCGCGGCCGGCCTCGCCGGCCGACGCCGCCTGGATCGCCGCGTTCAGCGCCAGCACGTTGGTCTGCTCGGTGATGTCCGAGATCAGCTCGGTGATCTCGCCGATCTCCTGTGACGATTCACCGAGCCGCTTGATGCGCTTGGAGGTTTCCTGGATCTGGTCGCGGATCGAATTCATGCCGCCGATCGTGTTCTGCACCGCCTTCAGGCCCGACTCGGCCGCCACCAGCGACTGGCGCGCGACCGCGGCGGTTTCCTGCGCCTGGCCCGACACGCTGTTGATGCGCCCGGCCATCTGCAGCACCGATTCGCCGGTGTCGCGGATCTCGCGCAGCTGTTCCGACGATGCGGCCAGCAGCTCGGTCGAGGTGGCCTCGACCTGCTGCGTCGTGTCGGTCACGCGGCCCGCGGTGCCCTGCACCTGCGACACCAGCGAGCGCAGCTCCTCGACCGTGTAGTTGACCGAGTCGGCGATCGCGCCGGTGATGTCTTCGGTCACCGTGGCCTGCTGCGTCAGATCGCCCTCGGCGACCGCCTGCAACTCGTTCATCAAACGCAGAATCGCGGCCTGGTTCGCGTCGTTGACGCGCTTGGCTTCCTGCTGCTCGCGCTCGGCCGCCACGCGCTGACCCTCGGCGGCCACGGCGCGTTCGGCCTGGTCGCGCACATACAGCTTGACCAGGCCGGTGCCGCCGAGCAGCAGCACCGCCGCGGCCGTCAGCAGCAGCACCAGGCTCAAGCCGCTGAAGCCGGTCTCGCGGCCCAGCCGGCTCTGCACCGACTCGAGGCCTTTGCGCAATGCTTCGCTGTCGCCGACGATGTTGGCCTGCGCCTCGCGCGCCGACACCAGGCCCTGCAGATTGCCCAGGATGGCGCCGGCCTGGCCGCGCGTCTCCTCGTACTGCTTCAGCAGCGCGCTCAGGCGCTCCCGGGTCTGCGCATCCTTGGTGCCGGGCAGGTGCAGCTCGGTGTTGCCATCGGCCAGCCCCTGGCCGAGTTCGCGGAAGGTGTTCAGGTCCTTGCCGAGCAGGAACACTGCTTCGGGGCTGACGCCTTCCATCGTCAGGAACTCGTTGGCCGACTTGCCGATGCGCTGCGTCAGCATCACCAGCTGGCCGCTGGCCGCGAGTTCTGCCGGCGTCGCGCCGCTCTGCAGCTTCAGCGCGGCGACGCTCTCGGCAGTCTCGAGCAGGTCGGCCGACAGCCGGTTGATCGCGCGCAGCGCCTTGCCGACCTCGGTCAGGACCTTCTGCTGGCCCAGCACCGTGGCCGCGTTCTTCTCGGCCCGGTCGACCAGCGGCAGCATCGGCTCGATCACATCCTGCACGCCCGCCGGCGCGGCCGGGACGCCGTTTTCGCCGGTGCGCAGCCCGCGCACGTTCTGCACCAGCACGTTGGCGCTTTCCTGGACTTCGGGGAACGCCGCCGCGCTGCCGATCAGCGCCTGCGAGACCGATTTCGCCAGGCGCTGCGACTGCATCAGCGCCTGCCCGCTGGCGCCGACCTGGGTTGCGCCGCGGCTCGCCGACAGCAGCGACAGCGCGGTCATCACGACCAGGCCCACCAGCCCGAGCACGACCATCGCGATCAGGATGCGCTGCTGCTCGCCCACCGGCCGGCCGCCGATCAGCGGCAGCCCGTTTGCGCCCTGCCCGGCAACGATCTCGTCTTCCTGGATGCGGGTCTCGGAGAAGTCGGGGATCTCGGAGGGCGCGGCCTCCGAGATGATCGATGTGTCGAGCGACTGCGTCTGCTGCAGGGTCGGCACGTCGGCCACCGGCGCGTGAGCCGGGCGGCGCGCGGTCGGCAACGTCCCGAGGGTCGAGGGGCCGGCATCGAGAGCGGCCACGCCGGCGCCGACGGCGACCGGCACGGCCGCGTCGTCCTTCTGACCCCAGCCCTTGATCTTGTTCATGAAGCTCATATCGCCCTCGTGCGGTCGTGTGCGTGGTCGATGACGGCCGGCGGCCTTCAGTCCACGATCTTCAGAAATGCCTCGTTGCCCGCCAGCGCCGACAGCAACAGCTCCTGCCAGAGCCGGCCCGATGCGTCACGCATGCGTGAGCCGACGAATGCCGGCCGGGCGGTGCCGTCGGCGGCTTCGGGTGTCAGCTCCTCGTCGCTGCGCAGGCCCGACAGGCGGTCGACGAGCAGCGCGCAGTTGATGTCCAACGCCGCGTTGAAGCCGACGAGGCGCGACTGCTCGCGTCCGACCTCAAGCGCCTTGACGCCGAGAAAGCCGGCCAGGTCGACGATGCCGTGCAGGTGGCCGCGCAGATTCGCCACGCCGAGGAACCAGCGATGGCTGTGCGGCACCGGCATGATCGGCGCCGGCGCGAAGATCTCGCCGGCCTCGCGCAGCGGCAGCAGGAAGCCGTGCCCGCTGCATTCGACCGCCAGCCAAGACTGGCCGCGCGCCTGGGTGCGTGCCGCCTGCAGCCGCTCGGCCAGCCGGCTCTGGAGTTCGCGCAGGGCTTGCTTGTTGGCCACAGCTTCTCAGTCGAAGGCGTGAATCTTGGCCATCAGCTCGTCGGCATTGACCGGCTTGACGATGTAGTCGCGCGCGCCCTGGCGCATGCCCCAGACCTTGTCGGTCTCCTGGTTCTTGCTCGTGCAGATGATCACCGGCACATTCGCGAATCGCGGGTCGCGGGTGATCGATCGCGTCAGCTGGAAGCCGTTCTGGCCCGGCATCACGACGTCCATCAGGATCAGGTCGGGGGTGTCTTCGCCGAGGCGGCGCATCGCCTCCTCGCCGTTCTCGGCGGTGCGCACCGCATAGCCGCGCTTGCCGAGCAGCTCGGACAGGTAGTGGAGTTCGGTCTTCGAATCGTCGACCAGCAGGATCTTCTGGATCGTCATGGTGATGTCTTCCCGCGGCGGGTGGAGGTGGGCATCGGGTCGGCGCATGCACAGCGCCGGGGGCGCGCGTCAGGTGCCGCGCCGGTGCTCTTCGACCGCCTGCAGGAGCTGGTCCTTCGTGAATGGTTTCGTGAGATAGGCCTGCGAGCCGACCATGCGGCCGCGCGCCTTGTCGAACAAGCCGTCCTTGGACGACAGCATGATCACGGGGACGCCGGCGAACTTGGCGTTGCGCTTGATGATCGCGCAGGTCTGGTAGCCGTCGAGCCGCGGCATCAGGATGTCGCAGAAGATCAGGTCGGGGTCGTTGTCGTTGACCTTGGCCAGCGCATCGAAGCCATCTTCGGCGAGCAGCACGTCGTGGCCGCCCTGCTTCAGGAAGATCTCGGCGCTGCGCCGGATCGTGTTGCTGTCATCGATGACGAGCACCTTGATGCCGGCGGGGTCGGCTGGGGGCTGATTGCTCAACAGGCATTCTCCTCATCGACACGGTGCCGCCGCTTCCGGCTGCGCCCGCGGGAATGGCTCTCAAGCCAAAGTGGCTTTGCCACTTTGGCTGGCCCCCGGGCGCGGGAATGTCGAAGACATTTCCTGGGGGACCTCAGATCTGAACCATTTCGAAGTCTTCCTTGCGCGCGCCGCACTCGGGGCAGGTCCAGTTCATCGGCACCGCGGCCCACGGGGTCCCGGGGGCGATGTCATGCTCGGGGTCGCCAGCCGCTTCGTCGTAGATCCAGCCGCAGATCAGGCACATCCAGGTTTTGAGTTCGGTCACTTTGTTGTCTTGGCCTGGCGTGGCGCTTCGCTTCACTACAATGCAGCCAGATTGTAGCGATGCAGTTTGTTAAAAATTCAAGTCTCTGTAGGCACATACGCAACATTCTTCACGTTCGCCTAGAGGTTCGACCGGGCCCCTTCGGAGCGCATCGGCGAGTCTCGCGAACCCACGCTACGAGCCCTCCCGATGACCGCTGAAACCACCTCCCCCCACCCCGAAGCCGGGGCCGAAGGCGACGCCGCCCAGGAACAGGCGGCGCCGGCCTGCGTGATGAGTTTCAACGCCAGCGACCCGAGCGGGGCTGGCGGCGTGGCGGGCGACGTCGCGACGATCGCCGCGATGGGCGCGCATGCGCTGCCGGTCGTCACGAGCATCGTGATGCGCGACACCCACGAGGTCTTCGACCATCACGCGATCGACGCCGACGTGATCGCCGAGCAGGCGCGCAGCATCCTCGAAGACGTGACCATCGCCGGCTGGAAGGTCGGCTTCCTCGGTTCGACCGAGGGGGTCAGCACCGTCGCCGAGATCCTGTCCGACTACCCCGACGTGCCGCTGGTCGCCTACATGCCGAACCTGTCGTGGCTCGAGGAAGACGATCAGCAGAGCTACCTCGACGCCTTCCGCGAGCTGGTGCTGCCGCAGACCGAGGTGCTGGTCGGCAGCCACCAGGCGCTGACCGACTTTCTGCTGCCCGAGTGGGACAACGAACGGCCGGCCTCGCCGCGCGAGCTCGCGGTTGCGGCCGGCGAGCATGGCACACGCTTCGTGCTCGTGACCAGCGTGCTGATCCCGAGCTCCAAGACCGCCGACCAGTTCATGGACAACGTGCTCGCATCGCCGCAGGGCGCGATCACCGGCGAGAAGTTCGAGCGCTTCGAGGTCAGCTTCGTCGGCGCTGGCGACACGCTCGCGGCTGCGCTGGCCGCGCTGCTCGCCTCCGGCGCCGAGCTCACCGCCGCGGTCGGCGAAGCGCTCGCCTTTCTCGACCAGGCGCTCGACGCGGGCTTTCGCCCCGGCATGGGCAATGTGGTGCCGGACCGCTTCTTCTGGGCCCTGCCGCCCGGTGAAGAGGGCGAGGAAGGCGGCGAAGGCGCCGAGCCGGGCACCGACGAAGCGGCCCCGCCGCCGAAGGGGCCGCGCCATGTGCACTGAATCGCAACGCCACGCCGGGCCGGCCGGCTCAGGGCGTGACTCCCGCGGCGCGCGAGGCGTCGAATGAACAACGCCGAACTCTTCGAGCGCGCCCAGCAGGTCATCCCCGGCGGCGTCAATTCGCCGGTGCGCGCGTTCCGCGCCGTCGGCGGCACGCCGCGCTTCATCGCGCGCGCGCAGGGGCCGTACCTGTTCGATGCCGAAGGCGCGCGCTACATCGACTACATCGGCTCATGGGGCCCGATGATCCTCGGCCACGGCCACCCGGCCGTGCTCGAGGCGGTGCAGAAGGCCGCCGTCGACGGCTTCTCGTTCGGCGCCCCGACCGAGCGCGAGATCGAGCTCGCCGAAGAGATCCTGAGCCTGGTGCCCAGCATCGACCAGCTGCGCCTCGTCAGCTCCGGCACCGAGGCCGCGATGAGCGCGCTGCGCCTGGCGCGCGGCGCGACCGGGCGCAGCAAGATCGTCAAGTTCGAAGGCTGCTACCACGGCCATGCCGATGCGCTGCTGGTGAAGGCCGGTTCGGGCCTCGCGACCTTCGGCCACCCGACCAGCGCCGGCGTGCCGCCCGAGGTCGTGCAGCACACGCTGGTGCTCGAATACAACAACCTGACGCAGATCGAGGCGGCGTTCGCGCAGCAGGGCCGCGAGATCGCCTGCGTCGTGATCGAGCCAATCGCCGGCAACATGAACTTCGTGCGCGCGAGCGTGCCGTTCATGCGGCGCATCCGCGAGCTGTCCACGCAGCACGGCGCGCTGCTGGTGTTCGACGAGGTGATGACCGGCTTTCGCGTCGCGCTCGGCAGCGCGCAAAGCCTGTACGCGGCGCAGATCCCCGGCTTCGCGCCCGACATCAGCGTGTTCGGCAAGGTCATCGGCGGCGGCATGCCGCTGGCCGCCTTCGGCGCGTCGCGCCAGGTGATGGCGCAGCTGGCGCCGCTGGGCCCGGCCTACCAGGCGGGCACGCTGTCGGGCAACCCGGTGGCCACCGCCTGCGGCCTGGCCACGCTGGCCGAGATCGCCTGGCCCGGCTTCCACGAGGCGCTCGGCGCCCGCACCCGCGAGCTGACGGCCGCGCTGAAGTCCGAGGCCGACGCCGCGGGCATCCCGCTCACGGTCGACAGCGAGGGCGGCCTGTTCGGCTTC
>Ga0068869_100001642_pt1 | contig 13331 bp, 16 predicted proteins | sample KBSMisM52_FD_64676 | JGI IMG/M metagenome (GOLD analysis project Ga0068869, IMG submission 64676) | Miscanthus rhizosphere microbial communities from Kellogg Biological Station, Michigan, USA - KBS Miscanthus M5-2 | ecosystem: Host-associated > Plants > Roots > Rhizosphere > Soil ... | reverse complement strand
TTCACGTCAACGCCCTGTCCCGGGCCTTCACCGAGGCGCGCAAGCTCGCCGAGATCCCGGACAAGATGCCTGACGGCAAGGGCGCGCCGACGTTCCACGAGATTCGGTCGCTGTCGAAGCGCCTCTACGTGGCCCAGGGCGGCGTCGACACGAAGGCCCTGCTGGGCCACGCGACGGACAGCTCGGCGAACCTCTACGCCGACCCGCGCGGCGTCGAGCACATCCGGGTGCGCATCGCCTGAGTTCCGGCCTGGCAAATGACCGGCAAGTGAACACCAAGTGAACTCACCGGGCGCGGCGGGTGCTGCCCAGGCAGACCATTAAAACCCGGACTTTCTCCATATGGATCAACGCGTTATGTGATCTTCGTCGTCAATTTTTGGGCGCCAGAAATCGCAATTCGAGTTGTGATGAATCAACGACTTGGCAGACGCATTTGAACAGGTGGCAGCGATACTCCGACCATGCCCACCATCCGCCTGACCACCGACGACGACATGCGCGCGATCACCAGCCAGAAGCTGGACGACGTGCAACTGCTGCCGTGGCTCTACATCCCGGTCGAGGCCGTCAATATCCCGCTGCCGCCGCTCGATTTCCCGACCGAGGGCCTGAAGCTGATGCGCACCTGGGGCGTCGCGCACGAGAGCGCCATCGCGGACTACGCGCGGCTGTTCTCGGAAGGTCTCGTCGCGCCTAAGCACCTCGGACAGTTCGTCGACCGCGGTGAGCTGCTGTTCAACGGCGCTGAGCCGGTGACGGACTTCCTGCCAGGCTGACGCCTCACGGCGCTGCTGCGACCTTCGCCTGGGCCTGAATCGTGGCGTCCTTGGCCGCGCTCGTGCGCGTGGTGCCCACCCAGTAGGCTACCGATGCGGTCCAGACCGCCAGCAGCGTGCCGATCATCTGGTCGACGATCGGGTCGCCGGCGTTGGGCAGCACCTTGTACATGCGCGCGATCAGCACCGCGAAGAAGCCCACCGTGAGCACCGTCGTCAGCAGCGCCGGCATCCGGCTGTGGTTGGCGATCTGCATCTTGCGCGCGCTGTCGCGATCGGCGGTCACCGCGGCGTCCTGGGCCTGCTGGAAGTCCATGTTCAGCTTGGCCAAGTCGATGCCCTGCTGCCCCATGACCTCGAGGTGGTGCTGATCGGCGGCGCGCACCGCCGAGATCTGCTCGGGCGTCATGCCCTGGGCGACCGCGGCCGTGACGGCGTCCTGGCCGGAGGCGGGCGCCAGGCCGAGCGCACTCTCCAGAGCCGTCACGGCCGTGCCGGCAAGCGGGCCGCCGAGCATGGTGGCCAGCGTGGGCGCGATCGTGCCGAGGGCGGTCTTGAGGTTGAAGTTCATGGTGCTGCCTTTTCGGTGGCGAGGGTGCGCAGGTTGCGGGCGATCCGCTTGGCCCAGCCGCGACCGAAGCCGCCCCAGGTCGGAAGATCGGTCATGAAGTCCAGGCGCGCGGCGTCGAAGAGGATGCCCACCACCAGCGCTGGCGCGGCGTCGACGGCGGCCAGCGTGGCCGGACCGATGACCCCATCGTCGACGGCGCTGACGGCTCGCTGCAGCCACTTCGCGGCCTGCGTCGTCCCGGAGTTGTAGGCGGCGTCGAACACTTGGAAACGCAGCGTGGCGGGCAGCTCGTCGCAGCGCGCCGGCATCCAGTACTCGTGCTCGGCGATGCCCTTGGCGGTCTCGCGCGGGAGCGCCTTCATGTCCCCAAGGTAGCCGTTGCGACGCGCGACGCGCGCGGTGATGCCCCACATGGTCTCGGCGCCCGGATCGTTGGCATTGAAGCTGTAGCCGCCCTCGTTGCCGATGAGGGCGTCGAAGGCCTGGTCGAAGTTCATCGCCGACCACCCTTCGCTTCCTCAAGCACCGTCACACGGCGGTCGAGCTCGCCGATGCGCAGGTCCTGCTTGATGTCGATGCCGTCCTTGATCGCGATCTGCGCTGACATGCCCTTGACCTGCTGGGCGAGGTCCTGGATCTGCTCGGACTGGTGGCGGATCTCGGAGGCCTGCAGGTTCTGGCCGTTCCAGACGATGACCGCTTGCGTCAGCAGCGCGCCCACGACGCCCAGCACGCCCCACAAGGGGACCTTTCGATCGATCGTCACAGCGTCGGGATCGGTCGAGCGATGTCCCGGCGTCATTGCGCGCTCCAGACCAGATCGGCGTGCATCACCTTGCCCTCGGCGCGCAGTCTGGCGCGCAGCTGCACTCCGGCCTCATATTGCGTGCGAGCCTCGACGTCCCAGCTCTCGACGGTGCCATGCAGTTCTTCGACGCACTGCGCGCGCCAGGTTCGCATGGGTGATCCCACAGCGATTGCGACCTGCGCCAGCTCGGCGAGGTGGTGATCCAGGTTTGCCATGATGTCTCCTCAGGAAATGGCGCGGTACGTAAACGAAACGATCAGGTGAGCCCCGGTCAAATCGGCATTGGTCGCGAAGGCCTGGGTCGCGGGCTTCCACAGCACGAAGTTGGCTGCGGCAACGCCGGCGTTGGGCTGCAGCTGGGTCGTCAATGGCTGCTGCAGCGCGATGGATCCAGCCCACGCCGATCCGGCATCCGGCTGGAACGGCAGCGACAGTCGCGCGGCGGAGCCGTTGGCGGTGGCCGGGAAGGTGATGTCCATCGTGCAGGTCACCTGCTTGCCGTTCTTGACATAGGTGGCCTGGTTCGTGTTCGTGATCGTCAGGCCAGCACCACTCTGGTCGGTGACTGTCCAGGTTCCCTCAACATATTCCGGCGTGCCGAATCCGCCCGTGACCTTTAGGGCTGCGCCATCAGACCGCGTGCCTTTGCCAACGCGGTGCGTACTCGCGGAGCTGTTCAGGATGACGTCGACGCCCGAACCAATGTTCTCGTGGTAGTTGTCGTCCACCATGGCCGCCTGGCCGTCCAGATAGACGCCGATGGAAGTGCCACCATGGATCAGGTGGTTGCCCAGAGCCACAATACCGATATTGGCGCCCTGCTGTTCGACGACGCGGCCAGATGCGCCGGTCAGATGCATGGTGTTGCCAATGACGCGCGTGCCTTCGCTCGCAGGCGAGCCCAGCGCAAGGATACGAACGCATCCGGATGCCGCATACATCCAGCAGTTCACGATGGTCAGTTCCTTGCTATCGGTGACGTTGATCGCGTCGACGCTGATCAGGTCCAGAACGCAATTGGTCAGCTGCATCGACAGGAAGCTGCCGTCGGTCTTCACCCCGTAGTTGCCCGAAGAAAGCAGGGTGTCGGAGACAGTCAACCCTTCGGGGGTGTCGGATCCGACCTGACTGGTGTGGATCGACGCGGTTCCACCATTGACGATCAACCGGCTGCCGCTGATGGAATCATTGACCGACTGACCAACGACCTGCACGCCGAAGTTGCAGTTGATCGTCGTGACGTTGTCGATCCTGCTGTTCCAGGTGTATCGCCAGTTGATGGCATCTGCGAAACCTTGGATGTAGAGATCGCGCAGCGTGACGTAGTTGATCAGGTTGCCGCTCGCGCCGTTGCACAGGAACGCATCGAAGGTGCGCGGATCAGCGATACCTAGCGACGTGAACGAGAAAACGCCGAGCTTGGAAACGCTGAGGAGGCTTGCGCCTGCGGCAAGGTTGAATGCGTCGCAACCATAGGCATTGATCGACGTCGCGCCGACGGATGCACCCTCAAGCGAGCACCCCGAAGGGATGGAGACCGTGCTCTGAAGGCGCCAAGAGCCGGCCGGCACGAAGACACGCTTGGCCAGGATGAACGCTGCGGCGAATTCAGCTGCGTGGTCAGTGGTCGAGGTTCCCGCCTTGATGGCTGCGCGTTCGGTTTGCGACGTGATGTAGTTCATCAGGTCGACGCCGCGATCGATCAACGACGCGCCGACGGTGCGGGCTACGTAGTTGAGCGCTTGATTGAAGCCCAGTGCTCCCGCGCCCTGAGTCGCATCCGAGGTGCTAGCCAGCAGTGTGAGGAGTGCGGCGCCTGCCGGGATGTTGTCGACCGTCCAAATCGGCGTAGTCGGTGGGTCCGTGTCGGTTGCCGGCGCCAAGACGATCTTGTAGGCGAGCGATTGGTCAAACCAGATCGCGGCCTCTCCGCGCGAGTCGAGGATCACAGGATTCGCGTTCGGCGTCGCGCCGCTGGCATCCGTATAGGTCGCCTGCTTCGTCGTCGAACCGGCGGCGTAGGTGAAAACTTTGCCGCTGGCCAGCGGGACGCCGTTGTTGTCGACGAAGCGCAGCTTTGCCAGCGGCGCGAGATTGACCGTTGCGGGCATGTTGAGCCTTCGGTGTCAGAATGAGAAAAGGGGCCCACGTGGGGCCCCTTCGGGAAGTGCGAAATGGAACTGCTCGTCGTCTGCTGGCTACTTGGCGCCCTGCACAGGCGCCGCCAGCGCACCTACACGGCGGAAGAGATCGAGGAAATCAAGCGCTTCGCCGCGCTGCGGGAAGCCGGCGGCGAAGCGCCCCTGCGGCTCGAGGCGCCGGCGCGCGCCCGCCGCTGGTGGCAGTACGCCGGCCTCTACTGATCGTCATCCGGCACCAGGTCGGACAGCTTCGTCATGCGCTTCTGCGTCGCGCGCAGCGTGGCACTGTCGTTGTATTTGCCGGCCAGCTTGTTGCCGACAAGGCCGCCCAGCGCCCCACCCATAGGACCGCCGATCGCCGCGCCGGCAGCGGCCGTTCCGCTGGTGATCGCATGCGTGACGCCGGCGCGCACGAGGTTCTGGTGCTGCGCGAAGGCACCCGGGTAGCTCTGGTCCTTCGCCAGGATGTTGCCGGCGTCGTTGAGTGTTCCGAACCGCTGCATCAGCTCGGGCTCGAAGACCTGCTGCATCCGCGCCGAGTTGTTGGCCAGGTACTGGCGCACGCCCTTCGCGTTCCACTGACCAGCCTGCTTCGAGCCGATGTCCATCACGTTGTGCGCATACTGGGCCTTGATCTCGGCCAGCGCGTCCTGCGCCATCGGCTGCAGCTCGGGCGGCATGTTGCGCAGCGTGTCGACGATGTTCTTGAGCTGCGCCACCGGCATGTTCGTGAGTGCGTCGGCGACCTTTTCCACCGGAACCGCGCGGTTGACGCCCTGCGGGCCCGAGGAATCCAGCAGCTTGGCGATGCCGTTCGGGTTGTCCAACGTCGCCGCGCGCTGCGCGCGTAGCGCCCGCGCCTGGCCATAGACGTCCTCGCCGGCGGCCGCCATCACGTCGCTGTCCAGCGCATCCTTCAACTTCCCGACCAGGCCGCTGTTTTGCGGCGACCAGTTCTCGTTGAGGTACTTGCGCATCGTCTCGGCCTGCTGCGCGTTGGCGAAGACATTCCCCTGGTCGTCGACGATCCCGAGCTTCTTGGCATAGGCGGCGGCTGCGGTGCGCAGGTTCACCCGATCCGAGTTCGTCGCCAGCGAGTCATCGCCGAGCACGGACCGGAAGTTGTCCAACTGCGTGGGCACGCCCTGGGCGCGCTCGTCGGCCTGCTTGTAGAGCGCCGAGGTCTGGTTGTCGAACCACTCCTTCAGGCCCTCGAGCGGCGTGAGGATGGCCTCGCCGCGCGCGAGCTTGGCCGACTGGTCGTTGAGCGCGGAGCCGCCGGTGTCCTGCGTGATCTTGTCGGCATAGTCCGAGATCGCCGTCTTCTCCGCGGCGATGGCATTGCGCATCTCGCGGCCGGCCGGGCTGTCCAGGCGGGAGGTCTGGAAGTCGGTCGACGCGGCGCCGGCATCGCCCGTCACGGCGCTGGCGCGCACCTTGTCCAGGCCGATCTCGCGAAGCACCGCCGCGCGGCGCGACTGCTCGGCCGCCGGCAGGCCGCCCGCCACGTCAGGGTTGCTCTCCGCGAACACGCCCCGGCTCGCGTCGCTGATCGTCGGCTGCGGCGCCGGCGCGGTGACCGCGCGGCCCGGAACGGCCGGCGCGGCCGTCGGCGCGGCGGCAGGCGCCTCGGTGCCCGGGAACGGCGCAGGACGGGCCGGGACAGCCTCCTGGGGTGCTAGTTGCAGGTTGACCGGGGGTGATGGCGCAGCGACGGCGGCCGCGGGCGGCGGAGGCGCCAGGGTGGGCTCGACGCGCTCGGGCACCGCCGCGGACTCGCGAGCCGGACCGGCAACCCTGCCGATCAGCTTGCCGGCGCCCAGCGTCGCCGCCGCATTCGTCCCGACGTCGGCGAGCGTGGCCAGAGCCGGGGAATCGGTCTTCGCGAGCGTCTGGTCGCCCAGCCAGCCGGTGGCATTGGCCAGCAGCCTGAGCGGGCTGTACTTCATGCCGCCGGCGGTCTGCAGCAGCGTGTCGCCCGCCGAGCCGGCTGGTGGGTTGTACGTCAGCGCGTCGCGCGTCTTCTCCAGCTCGCCGACCGCCTCATTGAAGTTCGCCCCGCCCGCCGCGGCACCCGCCGCGCGCGCAAGGCCGGCCAGGTTGCCGAAGGCGCTGGTGACGGCGTGCGCACCGACCTGCAGGATGCCGCCGCCGGCACCACCGGACTCATCCTTCATCTTGTCGATCTGCGCCTGCTCCTCCGGCGAGACCTCCCACCAGTGCTTCGGCGCGGCCGGCGGCGGCGCGGCGGCGGCCGATGGCGCGGCGACAGCGGCGTCGAACGCCTCGGTCAGGCTCTTCTTCTTCGCCGGCGCCGGCGCCGCGGCGGCCGATGCCGCCTGATCGAACGAGTCCAGGAGCGAGCTCACTTGACGAGCCCCATCTCTTCGGCCGCCTGGATCTTGTCGCGCAGCTGCTTGCGGTCGCTGTCGGTCAGTCCCGACAGCAGCTTGCGCCGCCCGGCGTCATCAGCGGACTCGAACTGGAAGACCCGCGGATCAGCGATGTTCTCCAGCTTCTGGCGCGCGTTGGCATAGCCCTGCACGTCGCCCATCATCTTGTAGCTCTGCAGGATATTGCGCATCGCCACGTTGGCACGCACTTGGCTCGCGACCTGGTCGGCGGCGTCGCTGATGGCCTCGGGCGTCATGTGCGAGTTGGGCCGCGCCGCGGAGATCAGCGCGCGCGCGGCGTCCGTCGAGCCGCCCGGGGTGCCCAGCGCCAGCTGCGCGACGTTCTTGTCCAGGAGGTCGGTGGCGGTCTTGAGGTCGTCGACCTTGTGCTCGCCCGGCAGGAAAGTGGCGATGAGGCCGTTGGCGTAGGCGAGCTTGTCGCTGCCCGTTCCGGTGATCGCCTTGGTGGCCAGCGCCTTGATGTTGCCGGTCAGGCCCGTCACCAGCTGGTTGCCGGCAGCCTGATCCTGCAGCCCGGCGAAGTGCCGGTTCATCTCGTCGACGTTGTTGACGATGTTCTGCGCCTGCCCCGGCGGCAGCGCGTTCGGGATGAAGCCCTGCGGCCGGCCAGCGGCCACGTTGGCGGCCTCGCGCCGGTTGTTGGCGTCCGGGTCGCCCGATGCGATGTCAGCGAGCGCCGCCGCGCGGCCGGGGCCCTTGAGGCCGGAGAAGTCGGCCTGAGGCGCGCCGGTGATGCCAGGCTGTCCGGTCTGCGTGTCGATCGTCGGCGTCGTGGGTCCGGGTTGGATCGTGGCTGCGGTGCCCGGAACGACCTCACCGGTCGGCACCGTGGTGCCCGGCTTCGTGCTGACGACCTTCGTCGAGGCGCCGTTGTTGACCGTGACGCCTTCGGGCGTCTGCATCGACTGCTGCGTGCCCGCCTCCTGCACGAAGCGTCCGGCGGCGTCCAGGTGAGCGTTGAGCTGCTTCGGATCTCCCGCGTTCGGGCCCACGATGTAGGTGCCGAGGAAATCGACGGTCGGTGCGAGCGACGGATAGGCCTTCTTCAGGCCGTCCATCGTGCTGGCCACGACCTCGGGCGGCTGGTCCTTCAGCGAATACAGCGCATTGCCCACGACCTGGCGCGTCGACTTGTCCAGCCCCACGACGGCAGCGCGCGCGCCGGTCGCAGCGGACTGGGCGGCCGAGACCTTCGACAGCACGTCCGAACCCGTCGTCGGCGCCACGGCCATGATCGCGGGGCCCAGCTTGTTGAAGTCGACGTTGCCGGCGCTGTCCTGGTAGTCCTTGATGTTCTTGAGCACGCCCTGCACGCCTTGGCGCTCCTGCAGGTCGATCGCAGACTGCTGGTTGGCCATCTGGCCGGCCTGCAACTGCTGCTGTTGATTGCGAATGCCCAGCACGCTTGAGAGCGTCTTCATCGGGGCGCCCGCATCGGTCTGAAGCGGAATCGATGCATCGATCGGCATGGTGTCTCCGTATCAGGGTCCGGACGGTTCCGGAGGGCCCATCGATCCAGGCACCGTCGTCGTGTAGCCACCGGTGGTGCTGTTGTACGAAAGGCCGTTGGACTGCGGCACATTCGTGCCTTGCGACAGGTAGTAGTAGCCCAGACCGCTGTTGATCGCGTTCGATGCACCCACCGTGCCTGCAGCCGCCGCGTTGCCAGCGCCCGTGATGGTGTTGGCGATGCCGTTCGCGAAGTTGCTCGCTCCGGTGGCGCTGTTGGTCGAGGCAGCCTGCCCCAGCTGCGCGAGCGAGCCGAGCCGGTTGACCGTGTTCGTCTGCTGAGCGTTCCAGCGATTCCAGGCGTTCTGATAGCCCGTCGAGGCGACGCCCTGGTTGTAGTTGATCAGGTCCTTGAGCGCGGCGCCGGAAAGCACGCCGCCGGCCGCCGCCTGTGAGTTCTGCAGCGCCTTCTGGCCCTGATCAAGTTGGAACTGGTAGCCGGGGTCCTGGTTGTTGAGGTAGTCCTGCGTCGTGAAAGGCGTCGTGAGCGATCCGTACCCGACCGCGTTCTTGTTGCCCGAGGTCCCGAGCAGATCCGACAAGCGTCCGGTGGCGCCCGCGCCCGCAGTGCGATAGGGAGCGCCTGCCTGGAACGTCTGGTCGAACATCGCCTTCTGCGAGTCCGTCGCCTTGTTGGCGGCGCTCGATTGCTGGCCCGCGGCGGTGATGGATCCAGCGGCCCCTACCGCCGCCGCGGCAAGGCCGACCCAGGCTGCAGGCATCAGCGGCTCCCGTCCATGGTCCATCCTTCCGGACTCCACGGCACGCGCGCGCCGCGATCCAGTCGGATGCAAACGGTCAGCACGATGTGGTCGTCCTGGCCGCGGTTGATGATCTGATGGCGCACGTCGTTGCGGAACCAGTGCACGTCGCCACGCTGCTGCACGAAGGCCTCGCCGTCGTCCGGATACTCGAACGCGGTCGCCTCGTTGCTCTTGACGCAGACGTTGAACTTGTCGAAGAACTCAGGGTGCCAGCCCGGATCGCGGTGCGGGTAGATCTGCTTGCCCGGGCCCACCTTGTAGAGGAAGACGCCGCCCAGCATCTCGCCGCGCACGCGCGCCATGAGGTCGAAGCAGATCTGGCGCGCGGTCGGCAGGCGATCGATCGACGCGTACCAGGTCGGAATGTGCTCGGCGCTGAAGCCGGACCAGTCGCCCGATTCGATGTGCGGCCGCTCATCCTTGTAGCGAAGGAAGATGTCCTGCGTCTCGTGGTGCGGGCCACGCTTCGACAGGCGGCACGGGTTCTTGTCCCACAGCTCGGGCTGGCGCTGCAGTTCGAGCAGCAGCGGCATGACGTCGACGCCCGCGGCGATCTGTTCGAAAGTCTTCATGCGATCACCAGCCTCTCGAAGTCTTCCTCGGTCAGAGCGCCGTCGGTGTTCGGCCAGACGCAGGCCCACAGCGCCGGCGTGACGGACTCGATCTCATGGGCCACGTGCGCCGGCAGCTCGATCGCGGCTGGCGCTTCGTACTCGGTGACTGCCTGCGACGTCGTCACGCGCACGGCGCCCAGCAGCAGCATCCCCAAGTGATCCACCGTGTGCGCGTGCTGGCCGATCACGCGGCCGGCCGGCATACGGAACACCTTCGCGAAGCCATCTCCGACGAAGAAGGCGTCGCCCTCGATTCCGAGGGCAGCCATGTCGTTGGCGAGGCTCATTCGAACAGCACCGTCAAGATGATGTCGCCCGCGCCGACGCCGGTGTTGTCTGTGTCGACCGCGTTGACCGTCATCGCCATCACGATGCCCAGCTTGAAGTTGATCCCGTCGGTCGGGAAGGCCGTGAAGCCGCTCGAGGCCGGCAGCGCGAACGTGATCGCGGGCACATCGGTACCCACCACCACCGGGTCAGCCTTGTCGTAGAACTTCAGATAGCGCGCCGCGGCATTCGTGTTGACGGCGATGATGCCGCGCAGGTTGCCACCAAGCTGCTGAACCGTCGCGAGGTTGACGTCGGCGGTCGACGTGCGCTTGAGCTTTTTCGAGGACATGGTCCTACCTTTCCATCTGCCCCGGCTTGGAGCTGTAAACGACCGGCGGAATCTGCGTTGAGCCCGTCAGCGAGTTGTTCTGGGCGACCTGGACGGTCGCAGCGAGGGTCTGGGCGTTCGCATCGACCTGCTGCGACACGGCGGAGACGCCATTGACGGCCGTGATCGCCTGAGCGCGGGTGTCGACGACGGTGTTCGACAAGTCAGGAATCGAGTCGCCCTGCACGCCTCCGAGCCGCTGCTCGAACAGGTCATGCAGGAAGCGATACCAGTCCGGATTTATGCGGACTCGACCGTCCTTCTCGACGGTGCCGATGAACTGGCTCGTCGGCAGCTGCAGTTTCTGATTGGCGGCGCTCGCCGATTGTTGGATGCCGGTGCCCCCGCTGTATGGCTGCGGCTGTTCCAGCGCTCCAGCGATGATCTGAGCGCTCGCAGCGCCGCCCTTCTTCGACGTGTTGCCCAGGAAGACGCCCAGGCTGATCGAAGCGGTCTCGGAGGCCACGGCGCTAGAAGATCAGGCCGTAGCTGTCAGCGCTGAGCGTGTGGCTCCCCTGCGCCGCATACACGTCCTCGATGATGGTCGACAGCGCGCTGCCGCTGCCGGCGCCGGTTAGAACGATGGCGGAGCCGCCTGCAGTCGCCGACACCTGGAACGTGTCCGTCGTCGCGTTGACGACGAAATAGACGGTGCCTTCGACCAGCGGAGGCGGCACAGTGCTGTTGAAGAAGACGACCTTGGTTCCATTGGCCAGGCCGTGCGCGGTCGATCGCACGAGATTGTTGGCCACGTCGATTTGGAACAGCAGTTGCGAGCCGCCGTTGGGAGCGTAGCCCACATAGGTGCCGGAAACCCAGAAGCCGAACCATCGGACGGTCGTCGCCGGAACATCGAACGTCACGGCGGCAGACAGCGCACGCGATCCGCCCGCCGCCGCGCCGAACGTCACCGCCTTGCGCGCATAGGCCGGCGCGCCGCCGCTGACTTCGTTGGCGCCGGTCAGGCCTGGGAAGGCCGTGTGCAGCGATGCGGTGTCGACCGTCAACGCATTGAGCATCGTGTTCTTGGCCGCGATGGTGAGGCTCATTGGGACACCTGAAGAGAAGCGCCGATGACGTCTCGGCAGACGGGGTCGCTGATGGACACCTCGTAGATGCGGTCACGCGCGGCACCGAGCCTGCGCGCGATGGCGCGCTGCTTGGTGGCGCCGGTCTGGCCGATCGCGACTTGGCGCTGGTTGCTCCACGTCTGGCCCGAGTCGTCGGACCAACGCAGCATCAACTGCGGATTGGCGCCCTGGCCCGTCAGCGGCCCCTGGCCCGATCGCAGCTGGACCTGCAGCGTGTTGTGGAACAGGCGTTCACGCATTTCGCCGTCCCACACATGCGCCGTCCGCCGCACGGTTACGAGCGGCGCGCCGTTGTCGGTATAGACGTTGCGACTGAGCGCATAGATCTGCCCATTGGCATAGTCGCCCACCAGGCGCTGATTCTGGAAATTGACGTAGCAGTTGGAGCGGTGACGGTGGAACAAGCCGGTCGTCGCATCGAAGCTCAGGCGCTTGTGCCAGCGGTCCGCGGTCTTGTCGTAGACCCAGGTGACGTCGGCCGTTGGGAACGTGATCACGTAGAACGTGTGGCCGCCTTCCGAGTAGCTATAAGCGATCGCGTCGCTCACCACCGGGTAGCCATTGATCGCCTGTGCGACTGCCTCGCTCGAGATGACCTTGACCTGGTAGCCCTCGGTCATCACCACCAGGTTCTGGCCGCGCTCCGAGCTGGCCAGCCATGCGAGTCCCGTGTCGAACCGGGTGATCGAGTGCTTCGCTGCGGTGCCGATTTGCAGCGTCACGCCCTGCAGTCGCGAGAACGGGAAGAACTGGTTGCCGGCGTCGTACCAGACCTCGGTCGTGCGCTCGCCGACGAGCCATATCTCGCGCAGCGACTCGATCATCGTGATCAGGTTGTCGGTGCTCGAGTCCTTGAGCGCGAAATAGGTCGCGTCGAACGATTTCACACCATCCCAGTAGAGCGGTGACGTGTAGAAGGTCTGCGTGCCCGGCTTGTTGAAAACGAGCCAGCCATCGACAAATAGGACCCTGTCGGATCCATAGAACGCCGGGTCTGAGATCGCTTTCAGCGTCTTCGAACTGATCGTGTAGACGTAGCCGGCTGCCGTACCATCGACGAGCACTGCAATGCCACCGGTCCCGTTATCCCGAATACCCACCTGCCCGGTCGATGACGCTATGGTGCCGACGAGCGCCGCCGAGTACGCCGGGAACGCGGTCGACGTCGCCGCCGTGATGACGGATAGCAGGTAGACCGATGAACCCGAGACCCATAGGCACGTTGCGCCGCCAGGGAGCACCCACGCGCCGCGCACTTCGCCAGCGAACATCGCCGCGACTTGCTGCAGCCCAGGGCAGCCTAGCAGCGTCCATTGCTCTTTCGACTTCTCGCGCTGAGATTGCTCCGGAAACCAGTTGATCAGCTCCTGGGCATCTTGGTCGGGGTTCGCAGCGGCGTAGGCATCGCCGACGAAACCCCAGTCCATTATTCGAATCCCCCGTGAAGGATCCAGCCTGCATCGGCGCGGCCAGGCGCCACGATGCCGCCGTCATAGCTCGATGGCGTCGGCGGGCTCGCATTGAGCGCGCGCAGGGCATCCTTGGCCTTCTTCGCCTGCGCGCCCAGCAGCGCGGGTGGCTGCTTGCCGTACTCCGGAGCGAGCTCGAGAGCCAGGCTCAGCTTGATCGCGCGCGAGTAGCCCTGAGGCAGGCTGACGGTATCGGTGAGCGTCGCGAAGTCCGCGATGATCGCGTCCGTCCACATGTGCAGCTCGGCGGCGCCGTTGGGGACCGGCCAGACCGTGATCGTGGAGTACGGGAATCCCGGGTTATAGAACAGCACCTTCGGCCACGGGCCCGGCTGTGTCTTCAGCCCGATGCCGCTGTACTGGTCCAGCGTCCAGATGTCGCATGGTTGGTCGATGTTCGATTGGCCGCTCGTGGTCAAGCGCGTGTAGGCGTTGGTCACGCGCAGCGGCCGCGCGATCGGGAAGTCGCCGGGCACCGTGAAGCTCACGAGCTGCGCCGGGAAGGTGGCCGTG
>Ga0068869_100001631_pt1 | contig 13367 bp, 9 predicted proteins | sample KBSMisM52_FD_64676 | JGI IMG/M metagenome (GOLD analysis project Ga0068869, IMG submission 64676) | Miscanthus rhizosphere microbial communities from Kellogg Biological Station, Michigan, USA - KBS Miscanthus M5-2 | ecosystem: Host-associated > Plants > Roots > Rhizosphere > Soil ... | reverse complement strand
GCATACAATGAGTTCGAGCTGCGCCGCACACGCCAGATTGAAGTGCAGAGCCAGGCTCTCAACCTGGCTGAACTCGCCGCCGCAGAGCAACGGCAGACCGTTCAGGGGATCCATCAGGCCCTGATTGCGCTGTCGGAGCTTCCAGCGATAAAGGCGAAGAACGTCGATGGATGCAATGCTTACCTCGCCAAGATCAAGCAACGATATCCGGGGTTCATCAGCTTTCTCGTGGTCGACGTAAACGGCAGTTCGTTCTGCAACGCGACCGACTATCATAGGCCCTCGACCGCGGCCGGGAGACCCTATCTCGCCGATGTTCTGAGAACCGGTAAATTTACAATCGGAGTGTTCGCGGTTGGTCGACAGACCGGCCGTAACGTCCTTCATTTCGCGTTGCCTTTCTACGGCGATGATGGCCGCGTCGGCGGCGTCGTCATAGCCGCTCTCAGCCTGGACTGGCTCGCCGACTCCCTCGCCCGGCAGAATGTGCAGCCTGGGGCTGCGCTTGCCATTGTGGATCGCAACGGCACGTACCTCGCCCGCTATCCTGACAACGCGCGCTTTGTCGGCCGGAAGACGGTCGCTGACAAAAATTCAAACCTTGATCGTCGGGACACTGCCGACATTGTCGACCTCGATGGCGTGGAGCGGATCGTCGGGCATTCGGCCCTGCAAGATGATTCCGGAGGACTTCTCGTCAGCTTTGGCCTGGACAAGGCCCGGGCATTCAATGAGATCCAACGCGGCACGCAGCGCGGCATCCTTCAGATCATACTGAGCACCGCGCTGGTTCTGGTCCTGACATCATTGGGCGCCCAGCGGTTTATCCATCGTCCGCTTGGGCAACTTGTCGAGGCCGCCAATCAGTGGCGGTTCGGTGAATTCGACCGGCGTGTAGACATCCGCGGAACATCCGAAATCGCACGGGTTGCCGATGCGTTCAACACCATGGCCAATGCGCTGGAACACCGTGAGCACGAATTGTCCGAGGCAAAGGAGAAAGCCGAGGAAGCCGCAGCCCGGATCACCATGATCTTCGAGAGCACCACCGACAGCGTGCTCATCATCGATCGGGATTGGCGCGTCAGCTATCTCAACGGGCCAGCCAGGGTGCGGCTGGCCCAGGACCGCGACATCATCGGCATGCCACTTACGGAAGCCTTTCCAGCCGCCGCCGACATGGACGCCTTGAAACAAATTTGCGAGGCAACATCCGAGCAGCGTCCGACCTTCCTGGAAGTGCTCTGTCCACGTACCAAGGCGTGGTACACGATCTCCGCGTTCCCCTCGAGCCAGGGCCTCGCGGTCTTCCTCCGGGATATCACCGAACACAAGCATGCCCTGGAGGCGCGCCGACTGATGGAAGAGCAGCTCCACCAGAGCCAGAAGATGGAGTCCGTCGGACAGCTTACCGGCGGCGTCGCACACGACTTCAATAACCTGCTTATGGTGATCTCCGCGAACCTCGAACTGATCGAGGCTGCAGCGGGTACCAACAAGGTCCGCCGGTGCACCGCAGCCGCGCGACGCGCCGCTGATCGGGGAGCAAAGCTGACGGCGCAGCTTCTCGCCTTCTCGCGGCGGCAGGCCTTGAAGCCGAAATTGGTCAATGCAAACCAGCTCATTTCCGAGTTCCAGGGACTTATCCACCAAGCCGTCGGGGACGGATGCAAAGTCAGGCTGCAGACAGATGAAGAATTGTGGTTTTGCCACGTCGATCCGGCATTGTTGGAGACGGCTCTCCTTAACCTCGCCCTGAATGCGCGCGACGCCATGGCGGATGGAGGTGAGCTCCGGATCGAGACTCAGAACATCGTGGAGGAGGAAAGCGTCGCCGGGTGCTCGCCAGGACCGTACGTTCGGCTTTCTGTCGCCGACAACGGCAGCGGCATGCCTCCCGAGGTGCGAGACCGGGTGTTTGAACCCTTCTTCACGACCAAGGAGGTTGGCAAGGGTACCGGACTCGGCCTCAGCATGGTGTATGGCTTTGTTCGACAGTCCGGAGGGCATATTGCCGTCGAGAGTGCACCAGGAGCAGGCACTACGGTCGCTTTGTACCTCCCTGCGACTACACAGGAGCCCGATGCCGAGCAGGACACCATCGAGACAAAAGCCGTACCGACAGGTTCCGAGAGAGTCCTTGTAGTAGACGATAACGAGGACCTCCTGAACGTCACGTCGGCAATGCTGTCCAACTTCGGGTATCATGTTTCTTGCGCCAACAATGGCGCAGAGGCGCTTCGAACACTCCAGAGTGACCAACCATTTGAACTTCTGTTCAGCGATATCGTAATGCCAAACGGAATCAATGGCATTGAGCTTGCTCGCGAAGCGAAACGGCTGCGCAAGGACATCAAGATCCTGCTCACCTCGGGCTACGCGGACGGAGTGCTGCAACGAAATAAGGCGGTGGGCGAGTTTTCCATTATCGACAAGCCCTTCAGCCTGGCAGATCTGGCGCGTCGCGTTCGGTCGACCCTGCGCGAGGCATGATCTAGGACAACTCCACTAGCGGATTGTCGGCTTTAATACCTTGATACAACCCTGCGCCGGGTCCCTAGCCGAAGCGCGCATGCGGGATGACTTCTCATCATCCAGATCTACTTGGGATCATGAAATGCTGATGTTTGATCGCTGGACCGTATCTGGCAGGAGCGCTGCACTGGCATGAAACCGGAAATGGTTAGGCTGCAGGGATGAAGAAAATCGGGTTCCTTTCGTTCGGGCATTGGACCGCCTCGTCGCAATCGCAGACGCGCTCAGCCGCAGACACGCTTCTCCAGTCCATCGATCTGGCCGTTGCTGCCGAGGAACTGGGTGCGGACGGCGCGTACTTTCGAGTCCATCACTTCGCCCGTCAGCTGGCCTCTCCCTTCCCTCTCCTTGCAGCGGTCGGTGCGAAGACCAGCCGAATAGAGATCGGCACGGCCGTGATCGACATGCGCTATGAGAACCCGCTCTACATGGCCGAGGACGCCGGTGCCGCCGATCTCATCGCCGGCGGGCGCCTGCAGCTTGGCATCAGCCGGGGCTCGCCCGAGCAGGTAATCGATGGCTGGCGATATTTCGGCTATCAGCCGGCCGACGGCCAGACCGACGCCGACATGGGGCGACGTCATGCGGAGGTCTTCCTCGACCTCTTACGCGGCGAAGGCTTCGCGCAACCCAATCCGCAACCCATGTTTCCGAACCCGCCCGGATTGCTGCGCCTCGAACCACATTCCGAAGGCCTGCGCGAGCGGATCTGGTGGGGTGCCGGCTCGAATGCCACGGCGGTCTGGGCGGCAAAGGTCGGGATGAATCTGCAGAGTTCGACGCTCAAGAACGACGAAACGGGGGAAGCCTTCCACGTACAGCAAGCCGCCCAGATCCGCGCCTACCGTGCTGCCTGGAAGGAGGCTGGCCATACGCGAGAGCCGCGGGTCTCCGTCAGCCGCAGCATCTTCGCTCTGGTCGACGATCGCGACCGCGCCTATTTCGGCGGCGGGCGCCAGGATGAGGACCAGATCGGATTCATCGACCCGCGGACCCGGGCAATCTTTGGCCGCAGCTACGCTGCGGAGCCGGACGTCCTCATCGAACAGCTGAAGAAGGACGAAGCCATCGCCGAGGCCGACACCTTGCTGTTGACTGTCCCCAACCAGTTGGGCGTGGCCTACAACGCGCATGTGATCGAAGCGATCCTGACGCACGTTGCTCCCGACCTCGGCTGGCGCTGACGAAGCGGCCAAGCGACCGCGCCGACTAAACAGCCTTGGTCAACGCACCGTCGATAATGAGGTTGGTGCCGGAGATCCGGCTCGCCACCGGGCTGGCCAGGAAGACGACGCCCGCGGCGACTTCCTGTGCCGTTCCCATGCGCCCTGTAGGATTCAACGACATCGCTGTCTTGTAGAGATCAGGCATACCGCGTTCGATGTTTTGCCAGATGCCGCCTTCAAAATAAGTGTTGCCGGGCGACACTGCATTGACGCGGATGCCCTTGCCGATGAGCTGGTTGCTGAGCCCTTTGGCATAATGGATCAGCGCCGCCTTGAAGGCACCGTAGGAACCGGCGGCGAAGTCGACCTCGAAACCCGAAACACTCGATACAATGACCACCGAGGCAGATGCCGACTTTTCGAGATACGGCATCGCCGCCGCAACCGAATTCACGGTATGCATCATGTCGGTGCGAAACGACTTCTCCCAGGTCTCGGCGGTATCGCCGACTGCCAGCGCGCTGACATTGCAGACGATGGTGTCGATACCGCCGAGTTCGCCGGCAGCGCCCTCCACCCATTGTTTCAGCGCAGCCGGATCGGCAACATCGACCGCCTTACCCCACGACTTGACGCCCTTCCCTGCCAGCGCCTTCACCACCTTGCCGACCTCCTCGGCATTGCGTGCGCATATGGCCACGTTGGCCCCTTCGGCCGCGAATAGTTCGGCGATTGCAAGGCCAATGCCCTTGCTTCCCCCGGTTACCAGCGCGCTCTTGCCTTTTAATCCGAGATCCATCGTCGCCTCCCGTTTTTGGTGGGCGGCCTGCACGAGGCAGGCCGCACGCGATCAATTCACATCTTCTTCCAGTCACCTGCACCTTCGAACGCCGCGGCGGCCCGATAAATCGTCGCCTCGTCAAAATGCTTGCCGATCAGCATCAGCCCGATCGGCAATCCCTCGCTCATGCCGCAAGGAACGGTCATGGCGGGATGTCCGGTCGCGTCGAACGGCGCCGTATTCGGCACCATCTCGAACGCTCGTTGAATATAGAGTTCGCGCGGCGCGTCCGGCGGCGGAATGGGCGTTGCCTTCACCGGCAGGGTCGGCATCAGCAGCAAATCACATTTGGCCAGCGCTTGATCGTAAGCGGCCCTCAGCTTGCGGCTCAGATTTTGCGCCTTGGCGTAGAAATGTCCGCGATAGTGCTTGGTGAAATATTCTCCGAGCAGCATCGTGATCTTGAGGCTGTCGGACAGCTCGTCGGCGCGATGACGCCAGGACGAATGCGCGTCGAGAAGACCGACATTGTAGAGTCCACGCCAGTTCGTGCCCATGCCGTTGCCCTTCATCATGAACTCCGTCGCACCTTCCGCTGCGATCGGGAGCCATATGGCCGGGCCGGCCAGATGCATCGGTACGGAAATTTCCTCGACGGAAGCGCCGAGTTTCCTGAACAATTCGGCTCCGGCCATGACCTTGGCATCGACGTCGCGCTCGGAATTGGCCAGCCCAAAACCTTCCTTGACGATGCCGATGCGCAGACCTTTGACGCCACCCGCCATCGCCTCCGTGTAATTGGCCGTCTTCGGCGCATATTGCCGGGGGTCGAGACCATCGGCGCCGGCGAGCACTTCGAGCAGCAATGCGTTATCGTGAACGGTGCGGGTCATCGGCCCGGTATGGTCGAGCGTGATCTCGATCGGCATGATGCCGGTATAGGGAACAAGACCGTGCGTTCCCTTCATCCCGTAGAGACCGCAAAACGAACCGGGCATGCGGATCGAGCCGCCCTGATCGCCGCCGATCGCCATGTCGACCTCGCCGGTTGCGACCACCACGCCGCTGCCTGAAGACGACCCGCCGGCCGAGTAGCCCATCTTGTAGGGGTTATGCACCGGCCCCTTGGCGCCGGTGTGGCTGCCGCCGGAGAAGCAGAAATATTCGCAGTGGACCTTGCCCGCGATGGTGCCGCCGGCATCGAGGATGCGGGTCACGATCGTCGCATCCATGTTGGGAATATAGCCTTCGAGCGTCGACGCCCCGTTCATCATCGGCACGCCGGCGAGACAGATATTGTCCTTCAGCGCGATCGTCTTGCCGGCGAGCTTGCCGCTGGGCGCCCCCTTGATGGTCGTTTTGACGTACCAGGCGTTGTATTTGTTCTCTTCGCCGACCGGATGATAGCCCGGCGTGCGCGGATACTTCACCTCCGGAATGTAGTCCGGCATGGCGTCCACCGCCTCATAGGCCGCGTAATTCGCCTGCATCAGCGCGTCGTAGGACTTCAGCTCTTCATCGCCCATACGCATTCCGAGGCCTTCGGCGACGCTACGTAGTTGATCGAGAGTGGGTCTTCTGACGGCCATGGCACATTCTCCCTGTGATCACTGCCCGCTGGTTCGGGCTAGGTGGTAATTCCGATAAACTCTCCGACAAGACTTGGATCGCCGAGCTCGCCCGGCTGTACTTCCCGCGTGATGGCGCCTTTTTGAATGATGAGAATCCGCTGCGAGAGCGCGGCGATGAAGTCGAGATTCTGCTCGACCAGGATCATGGTCAGTCCGCTGCTCGCACGCAGCCGCTGCAAGGTCTCGACGATCTCGTCGATGATCGAGGGCTGGATGCCCTCGGTCGGCTCGTCGAGCAGCACAAGCCGCGGTTTGCCGCAGAGGCAGCGCGCCATCGCCAACAGTTGCTGCTCACCGCCCGAAAGCGCCCCGCCGAGACGCTCGAGCAACGGCTTGAGGCGGGGAAATTGCTCCAGCACCTCGGCGATCGTTTCGAGTTCATCACTGCCCTGCTTGCTGCACCCCATGCGCAGATTGTCGTGAACCGTGAGCGCAGGAAAGATTTCGCGGCCCTGAGGCACATAACCGAGCCCCAATCGCGCGCGGCGATGCGGTTCGAGCGCCGTGATGTCGTCGCCGGCAAACTGAACGCGTCCGCCGGTCGCCGGCAAGAACCCCATCAATGCCTTGAGCAGCGTCGTCTTCCCCATGCCGTTATGTCCGAGGATCCCGATGAACTCGCCTTCGTTGACCGCGAAGCTGACCCCGTTGAGGATCGGAATGCGGCCGTAGCCCGTTCGCAAGCCCCGTACATCGAGCATCATGCCGCCGCCTGTTTGCCAAGATAGATGTCGCGCACCAGCGGGTTGCGCAGGATATTCTCCACCGCATCCTCCACCAGCACGCTGCCCTGATTGAACACCGTCACCTGCTTGGCGATCATGCGGATGAACTGCATGTCGTGCTCGACGACGATGAGTGCCTTGCTGCGATTGATCTCGCGCACGAGTTCGGCGGTCTTGTGGACCTCGTCATGCGTCATGCCGGCAGCGGGTTCGTCCAGCAGGATCAGTTCGGGATCGGTCGACAGCACGATGCCAAGCTCGACCCATTGCCGCTGGCCGTGGGCGAGCTGGCCGACCAGCCGCCCGGCGACGCCCGTCAGCCCGATGCGCTCGAGCATTTCGTCGACCGCGCGATCGGCATGCGCCCCGGAATGGATGCGGTTTGCCGAGAGCCAGATATTTTCGCGCACGGAGAGACCGTCGAACACGTTCGGTACCTGGGTCTTGATGCCGATGCCGAGACGCGCGATCTGATGGGCGTGGGCATGGGAGATGTCCTGTCCACGGAAGCGTACCTCGCCCTCGCTCGGCTCAAGCTGCCCGGTGAGCATCTTGAAGAACGTGCTCTTTCCCGCGCCATTGGGGCCAATCAGACAACGCAGTTCGCCTTCGGCGAGCGTGAAGTTGACGTTGCGTACCGCCTTCACGCCGCCGAAATGCATGCTGAGATCGCGGGTTTCCAGGAGCGGCGCGGCCATCATGCCTCCTCCGCCTGCTTCGGCTTCAGGCCCCCTGCCGGACGCCTGGTGCGTATCCGCAACAATGCCTGCCCCCAATCTCCGAGCGTCGGCACCAGCCCTTTCGGTACCAGCAGGACGAACGCGATCAGGATTATTCCAAAGATGAACGGTGCGTTGGCCAACAGCTTGGTCCACCAGTTCGAACCGCTCGGCTGGTTCGCGCCCAGCGCGGTCGTGAGCCATTGAATGCCGATGCAGCCGACGATCGGGCCGATCAGCGTGCCGCGACCGCCGACGATCACCCAAATGATGATCTGCGCGGACTGCGCCAGTCCGAAGATGGTCGGACTCACGAACGCGCCCCAGTTGGCGAACAGGCAACCGGCAAAGCCGGCGAGCGCTCCGCCGATGGTAAAGGTCGCAAGCTTGTAGGCCCGGGGATCGTATCCGAGCAACTCGGCGCGCCGCTCGTTTTCGCGGATGCCGACAATGATGCGGCCGAACCGGCTTGCCAGCAGCCAGCGCAATCCGAAATAGGTCGCAAGCAGCGCCCCTGTCGCGAGATAGAACATGCCTTCGAGGTCGACCACCCAGGTCTTGTTGCCGGGAATATTCAACGGCGGAATTCCGGGGATGCCGTTGAAACCGCCGAGCCGGGCCGCGCCGATGCGGAATTCCGGGCCCGCGGTGGAATTCACCGAGTTGAACAGGATCAGCGTCACCGTCAGCGTGATGACGCCGAGATAGACGTCGCTGATGCGCCCGTAGAACATGAAGTATCCAAGCAACGCGGCAAACACCGCCGGCAGCGCTATCGCCAGCAACAGCGGTATCGTGCTTTCGCCGATATTGAACATCGCGATCGCATAGGTGTAGGCGCCGAGTCCGAAGAAGGCCGACTGGCCGAAGCAGAGAATGCCGCCATAGCCCCAGATCAACGCGAGGCTGAGCGCCAGGATCGCCATAATCATGTAGATCGTGAGTTCGAGCACGACATCGAGTTGGGCAAGGTGCGGCGTCAGGACCAGGAAGGCGACGCCGACGATGCCGACCAGCGCAAGACCGAGGTGATTGAGGGTGCGCTCGTTCACAGGCCTCTCCGGAAGAAGCGGCCGGTAATGCCCTGCGGCAGCAGCCGGATCAGCACGATCGCGGCCGCCAGCAACGCCACTTCGCCGAACACCGGCGTCGTGGCGAAGGTCGCGAGCTGATTGATGGTGCCAAACAACGTGGATGCGGAAACCGTTCCGCTTAGAATGGCGGCGCCGCCGCCGATCACGGTGATGAAGGATTTGGCGACATAGGCGACGCCGATGGTCGGAAAGACACCGGAGACCGGTGCCAGCACCGCGCCGGCCAAGCCCGACAAGGCCGCTCCGATCCCGAATGTGACGGCATAGACGCGCGGCGGATTGACGCCAAGCGCCGCCGCCATATTGGCGTTCTGCATGGTCCCGCGAGCAATCAGGCCGAGGCGTGTCCCGCGCAGTACGACGAAGATGCCAAACATCACGACAACGGCCACGGCGATGACGAACAGCGTGTATCCGCTGGTGCGATAGGCGCCGATCTGAAAGCTGCCGAGCGGCGCCGAAATGCCCACCGTGGTGTTGCCGAAGATCGCCGTCGTCAGTCCGACCAGAAACAGGCTGAGGCCCCAGGTCGCCAGCATCGTGTCGATCATGCGGCCGTAGAGAAACCGGATAATCGTCCGTTCGACGATGATGCCGATGACACCCACCACAACGGGCGCCACCACCAGCATCGAAATCCAGATGTTGACGCCGTAGCTGGTAGCAACGATCGCCGCATAGCCGCCGAGCATCAGAAACTCGCCATGCGCGAGGTTGATGACCCGCATCATGCCGAAGATAATCGCCAGCCCGACGCTGATCAGCGCCAGGCTGGCTATCGCATAGAGTACCTGGATCGCCAGGAGTATAACGAGATCCACGTTCACCATTCCCAATCAAGTTTGAGGCCAACCAGCCTCAGATCTTGATCACATATTGCTGGTTGTCGGTCGGGTTCTTGATCAGATCGCACACCGCAGCGGTGTCGGCTGGCTTTTGCTGCGCGAAATCCTCCAGCACCTTGAGCTTCTTGTCATTGACCTCGGCGATGTGAACGTCGAGCACGCAATGATGGGTCGGAGGATCGATCGTGACCTTGCCGGAGGGCGCATCGATGCTGATTCCGGTCTCGAGCGCCTCGATGACCTTCAACCGGTCGACACTCCCCGCCTTCTTGACCGCCTCGGCCCACAGCCGGAACCCCTGATAGGTTCCCATCGCAAGCTCCGTAATATTCGGATAGTCGGCGCCGAAACGCTTCTGGAACGCCGCAACGAAGGCCGCGTTGACCGGATTCTTCAGATCCTGGAAGTAATTGTAGCAGATCAACATGCCGTTGCACTCATCGGGCGACAGCACAATGTGTTCGTTGCCGACGGCGAACGTGGTCGACGCCATCGGAATGCTCTTGCGCATGCCGGCCGCCGCCCACTGCCGATAGAACGAGATATGCGCGCCGCCGACCAGCGCCGACCACACGAAATCGGGTTTCGCCGCCTGGATCTTTGAAATGGTCGGGCCGAAATTGGTCACGTCGAGCGGGAAGAAGTCGATCGACGGCACTTCGCCGCCGTTTTCGGTGACATATTTCTTCACCCATTGCGAGGTGATCTGGCCATAGTTGTAATCGGCCGCAATGACATAGACCTTCTTGCCCCACTTCTTCATGGCGTAGGGCACGAGCTTTTCCACGGTCTGCGCCGGCGTAACGCCGGTATCGAACTGGTTGCGGTCGCAGACCCCGCCTTCATATTGGGTGTTGTAAAAATAAAGCGTCTTGAAACGGTCGAGCACCGGCCGGATCACTTCGCGCGAGGCGGAGGTGATGCCGCCATGCACGACGGCGACCTTGTCCTTCAGCGCGGCTTGCTGCGCGAACTGCGTGTAAAGCTGCATGTTCGACTGCGTATCGTAATTGATCAATTTGATCTGGCGTCCAAGCAGGCCGCCGGCCGCATTGGCCTCCTCAACGGCCAGTGTCAGCGCGTCAACCATTGGCTTGCCGTAGATATCAAGGCCACCCGAGAGGTCGTGTACGCTTGCTACCCCGATCGGATCGTCGGCCGCCCAGGCCGGAGAAGAAAACGCGCCGGCAGCAGCGGCGGCGGCCGTGCCCTGTAGAAATCTTCTGCGATCTACTTTCATTGCAGTACTCCTCCTCCATTGGCTAAAAATCATGCGACCAGATACTTTTTCAGAATAGACGCGCCCATCGTGTATTTCGGATCGACCATGTTACCGAGCCGGATCCGGCCGGCCTGGCTGAGCAGCATGTAGGCGTCGATTTCGTCGAAGCCGTATTCGCCTGCCATCCAGCGCACCAGTTCGCGATAGGCGATGCGCGCCGCATCTTCCAGCGGACGGGCGCTGCCGATCGTCATCAAGAATTTTTCCGTCTCAAGCCGTGGCCACGCAAAGCTCCAGCCCTTGATGACGTCGATCTGGAATGTGACGGTAGCGCGCTGCTCGATCGCAACGCCAGACAACTCGCCATCGCCCTGGGTGGCATGGCAATCTCCGACATAGAGAAAGCCGCCTTTGACATGCACCGGGAAGTACAGGATGGCGCCAGGAGCGACATCCGGCAAATCCATGTTGCCGCCATGATAGTCCGGCTGCAACGAGGAGATGGCCTCGATCTCCGGCGAAACCCCGATCGTTCCGATGAACGGCTCGTAGGGCAGCCTGATCTTGTCGCTCCAGCGCACGCCATCCTTGTCGACGTGCATGGTTCTCACCCGCTCCGGCAAGGGCGGATTGAGCAGCGCCGTCGAGGCGGTACCAACCAGGCCGCCGAACTCGGGAATGATGCAGGTCTTGCCGGCGGGCTGATCGCCCCGCGTCTCCACCGCCTGAATGTGCACGGCGAGACAATCGCCCTTCTCGATGCCGTTGACGGCAATCGGGCCGCATTGCGGATTAAGAAAGGGAAACTTCAGTTTCGCGGTCGGGCTGTCCTTTTCGCTGGTGATGACACCACCGAACGCATCCTCGGTCTCGACCATGACGACGTCGCCGGGATCGATCGTCAGCACGGGCTTGGCGTAAGGTCCGTAGACATAATGGAAGGCGCCTTGCCTTGCGATCGAGAGTTCGTGGCGCTTGCCCGCCTGTCCTTTGGCAAGGCCGCGCTTGGTCATGATCGACGTTTTGAGCCAGGGATCGTTGGTCATCGCGACATCCTCGGAGCATGGCGGCGATGCAAATCGCGCGCCGACATTTGGATCGTTGCCTTGTCCCGTCCTAGTTCAGCTTCCAGTCGCCGCCGGCTTCGATTGCAGCCGCCAGGCGTATCAACGTGGCCTCCTCGAAGTGCCGTCCAACCAGCATCAGGCCGACCGGCAAACCGTTAATGCGGCCGCATGGCACGGTAAAGGCAGGGTGTCCGGAAACGTCGAACGAGCAGGTATTCGCTTGCATATTCAGCGCAGTATCAATGGCGACGTTCAGCGGCGCGTCGGGCGGCGGGATCGGCGTTGCCGTAAAGGGGATCGTCGGCATCGCCAGCACGTCGTACTTTTCCAGCGCCTCGTCATAGGCGCGGCGCAGCAGCCCGCGCAGATTTTGCGCCTTCGAATGATAGCGGCCGTGATAATGGCGGTGCATATACTCGCCGAGCATCAGCACCAGCTTTACGGTCGGCGAAACGTCGTTGATCCGCGTTCCCATGCCGCGCGCGAACGCTTCCTGCATCGATAGCGGATAATAGCCGTGGACGTTGTTGCCGACGCCATATCCCTTCAGCATCATCTCGGCCGCGCCCTCAAGGATAATGCCGCCCCAGACATGCGGTCCGTCGAGATGCCAGGGCACCGACACTTCCTCGGCTTCGACGCCGGCCTTGCCCAGCGCCGCAATCGTGTTCCGAACCTTCTCGTTAACCGCGGGATCGCTTTCGGGATGGCCAAATCCTTCCCGCAGGATGCCGATCCGCAATCCCTGGGCCGACTTGCCGAGGGCGCCCATGTAATCGCCGGTGCGCGCTGCGATCGTTCGTGTATCCCAGCCGTCGTGCCCGGCAATGACGGTCAGCAGGCGCGCCACATCCTCGACCGACGCGCACATCGGACCGCAATGATCGACCGAATAGCTGATCGGCATCGATCCGGTCGTAGGCACCAAGCCCCAGGTCGGCTTCAAGCCGTAAACGCCGCACCAGCTTGAGGGCGTGCGGATCGAGCCGCCCTGATCGCCGCCCAACGCCATCGGCACCTCGCCGGCAGCGACCAGCGCGGCGCTCCCGCCGGATGAGCCGCCGGCACTATGGGCCGGGTTATGCGGATTGCGTATGACCCCGCCGGCGCAGGTATGGCTCGCCCCCGAGAAACAGAGATCCTCGCAAGCCGCCTTGCCTGCGATGGTACCGCCGGCATCGAGAATCCGTGTCACCACGGTGGCGTCCATTTCCGGGACGTAGCCCTCGAGCAATGCAGAGCCGTTCATCATGGGAACGCCCGCCACGCAGATGTTGTCCTTGATGGCGACCTTCTTGCCCTGCAGCAATCCGTCGCTACCGGTCTTGATCTCCGTCTTCCAGTACCACGCCCCGTAAGGGTTTTCCGAGGCCGGCGGCCGATATCCCGGCGAGCGCGGCGCGACGGGCGCCAAGGCAGGCGGTACCAATTCCTCCAGGCGGCCGTAAGACGCCAGCGGTCCCTTGAACGCCTGCTGAAAGCCGGCAACTTCTTCGGCCGTCAGCGTCAAGCCGAAATCGGATCCGAGACGATCGATCTGCTGCAACGTCGGAAGGCGAACTACCATGATCCACTCATTATT
>Ga0068869_100001615_pt1 | contig 13404 bp, 11 predicted proteins | sample KBSMisM52_FD_64676 | JGI IMG/M metagenome (GOLD analysis project Ga0068869, IMG submission 64676) | Miscanthus rhizosphere microbial communities from Kellogg Biological Station, Michigan, USA - KBS Miscanthus M5-2 | ecosystem: Host-associated > Plants > Roots > Rhizosphere > Soil ... | reverse complement strand
CTTTTTAGCTCAGGCCCAAATTCCCGGAATACTTGTGAAGCATGATGGACATTTACCCGCAGTGGTTACGTTCATTTCCTGAATCAAATAACCGTGACGCTTGACGAGCAGTTCATCACAATGAGGACAGTAGGTGTTTTCCCAACGGCCGACTCGTCCGGGGAGATTGCCAGCATAGATGTAACGCAGTCCGGCCTCGCGTCCAATCTCGCAAGCACGAATCAACTGCGCGGCGGTAGTGTTCGCGTTTTCCGTCATGCGGTAGTCCTGATGAAATGCCGTCACGTGCCAGGGAATGTCGGGAGATACTGACGCTATGAAATCTGCCGCCGCTTTGAGTTCGTCTTCAGAGTCGTTGAACCCTGGAATCACCAGAGTCACAATCTCCTCCCAGAAACCCCGATCGTGGACCATCTGCACCGTTTCGAGGATGTTGCCAACCACGCCGCCCAGTTGCCGGTAGTTTTTGTCGTTCATCGACTTCAAATCAATTTTGTAACAGTCGGTCCAGGGGCGCAGGTAATCGAGGACCTGGGGCGTCGCATTGCCGTTTGAAATGAACGCGGTGCGAAAATCTTCCGCTCGGGCTTTTTGAAAAACATCGACGGCCCACTCCGCCGTGATCAAGGGCTCGTTGTAACTGCTGCCTACCAGCGACGCGCCGTAGGCTTTGGCCATGGCTACGAGCCGCTCCGGCGTTACCGGTTGAGGCGAGGTGCCGGCGGTGTCGTCACGCAGGGCCTGGGAGGTCAACCAGTTTTGACAATAGGCGCAGTGGAGATCGCAACCCAGCATGCCGAAAGTTAGAGTGTCAGAACCCGGAAGGACGTGAAAAAAGGGCTTCTTTTCGGTGGGGTCACAGGCGAGCGCGGCGACGTAGTTGGCCGGCACCAGCAGACGTCCAGCTTCATTGAAGCGGACTTTGCAGATGCCGCGCTTTCCCTCCTTGATTAGACAGCGATGGCCACAGGCATAACACTTCAAAGCGCCGGCCGGCAGGTGCTCGGTTAATTCCGGAGCGCCCTCGACAGTCAATGCGTCGAGCACAGTTGCCAGCGGAGCCGATCTCGTACTGATAGGCATACTGTTCCCAAATCCTCGTTCGATATTCCGTCGCCCTCGAATTATACTCCTTCCAACTACTGACCCCTGACCGCTGACTTGAACATAATCAAATGATCATAGAAGAAATTACTGTCACCGCTTTTCAACAACACACGCGCATACTCGGTTGCGAAAACACGAGGCGCGCGATCTGTATAGATCCGGGGGATGATTCAGAGGCTATAGTTGCAGCTATCGATCGGCACGGTCTTGAATTGCAGGCCATCGCTGTCACGCACGCGCACCTGGATCACATCGGCGGCGTAACCGCGCTCAAAAAACTTAAGCCGGACGCCGACATCATGCTTCACAAAGCGGATGAGTTTATCTATGACGCGCTTCCCGAACAGGCCGCCTGGATCGGCATTCCGCGAGCACAGTGGGCGGCCTTGGGGCTTAATTTCGAAGCACCACCTCGCGTTGACAGCTATTGGGTAGATGGGCAGACATACAAAGTCGGCGAGCTGCAATTCCAGGTGATCCATTGTCCCGGCCACACTCCGGGCCATGTAGTTTTGTTTGAAGCAAAAGAGCGGAAGGTTTTCGTTGGCGATGTGTTGTTTGCTGGCTCCGTCGGCAGGACAGACTTGCCCGGCGGATCTACTGAGCAACTGCTTGATTCAATCATGAACAGACTCTTGCCGTTGGGCGATGACGTCGAGGTTTATTCCGGACATGGCCCGGTCACGACAATCGGACACGAAAGAAAGACCAATCCATTTCTTACCGGAATGTACAAGCTTGGATCGGGCAGGTTGTAGAGAGGCAATCAGGAAACTCAAATAGTTCAGAGCTAACGTTTAGGTTGTTGCTGCTGGAAGACAAGCTGAAGCTTGAACTCTGAACCGCTTGAATAACACGGTTAGTTATTTCGGTCCGCGTAGACGGCTGGCCTTAAGTTCTTCCCACTTGTCCTTTTGCTCACCATCAAGTTGACTTGGTAGTGTCTCAACCGGAATGCCGTTTTGTTGGCAGAAGTGTCGCCAGAGGATAAAACGGAGATCGAAGGCTCCGGTTTCATCGGAGATGACGTTGTCTACAGGCGGTTCGTTCTTTCCCTTGCTCATTTATTCTCTTCTTCCAAAGTGGGATTGAGAAGAGTTTAGCAGCTTTCGCGGAAATAGTTGACCGCAGCGTTGAGACCCCGTGCAGTAGCGCGATTGTTAAGTAGGCTCGTCACCAGTTCGCGATTAAGTTACGAGGAGCTGAGAAGATAGATTGAGCCGGTGGGCACTTGTACGCCACTCTTCGGCTCGAGCGTGATGGCAAAAACGGCTGCGTCGCGTGCGACCGCAGGAATCTGATCCTCGAGCATTCCATTGCCGGCGGCGTCAGGCGTAAACACTTTCCCCGGCATTTTCTTATTGTCCTTGATGTACCAGAGTTGATACGCCATCCCTTCGGGCGCGCTCGGCAGACCTTTAGCCATCAACATCGCATGGCCGCTCTTGTCGTAAGCGAGCATCGCTTGCGCGCCGGGCGCGACGTTTGTTCCCGCCAGTTTCGCCATATGCCCGTCGGGTGACGTTAATAATTCGCCCATTGCTCGCTCACGGTCACGCTGCGTCTGCGTTTGTTTCATTTCTGCCTTGAGCCGCGCCAATTCACTCTGCATAGTTCGATTCTTTTGCCACAAGACCGCCAGCCCAATGATCAGGGCCACGAAGGCGAGCGTCGCAGCAAGGGCGCCGAAAGATCCGAGCGACGACCAGATATTTCTCGCCGGCCGTTCAAACGAAAGTACGTTTCTGTCGCGCTGCGAGACGCCAGGCGAAACGCGATCGCTCCGGGACGCCGTTTGAACTTCAGCACGCACACTCGCCAGTATCTGCTCTCGTACTTTCGTTGAAGGCTCAAGCGGCTCGGCCTGATAGGCGAGCAGCGCGGCCGCTTCCGACAACTCAACCATTTCGGATTGGCAGTCCGCGCAGCCTTCAAGATGAGTAGTCAACGCGCGAGCGTCGGCTGCATCAAGCGCCGTCAGCGCCTTTGCGGCCAGTAGTTCTTTGTAATCCTCGTGCGTCATGTTTCCTGTTTTAACCGAAGTTCTCCAATTGTTTCCCAAAGAGCGCGCGCAGTTTGATCATTCCTGAGCGCATGCGCGTTTTAATCGTTCCCAGCGGAGCATTAAGTTTGGCCGCTATTTCCGACTGGGTTAGTCCATCAAAATAGGCCAGCACCAATGTGTTTCTTTGCTCTTCGGGGAGTTCAGCCAGAGCTTGTTGAACCGTCTCACGTTGGGCCACTCGGATGGTATCGGACAACGCGTCGGAAACCATTTCGGTATGTTCCTGAGCCGCTCCAGTCGCCAGTCGCTGCCGAGCGCCGAGCTGACGCAGGCGGTCGATGGCCCGGCTACGCGCCAGGGTGACCAGCCAGGTAAACGGCCGCCCTCGTTTTTCGTCGAAGTCTTTCGCCCGCCGCCAAACCTGAATGAAAACGTCCTGCAGAATGTCTTCCGCTTCTTCGCGGCTATTCAATATACGGACGAGCAAGCCAAACAGGATTACCCGGTAGGCGTCGTAAAGACGCGCCAAAGCCGCTTCATCACCACGTGCCACGGCATGAAGAAGCTCAACGTCAGACCTTTCTGCTGATTCGAGTTGCACTCCCAACGACATTTCGACTCAGTTGATATACGGACGCCGCATGATGAAAGGATTGCGGAAATTCCCTGGAATGAGATTCAAGAAGTTTAGAGTTCAACCTTCAGGTTGTCTTCCTCAGGGAAAACGCACCGGCTAAAGCTTGAACTCTAAACTTCTTGAGTGGCGCCGAGCGGACTAAGCTACCGTGATCTCGTCGCTGAGATAGACATCCTGGATTGCATTCAGCAATTCAACGCCTTCGGCCATAGGCCTTTGGAATGCCTTGCGACCGGAGATGAGACCGGTACCGCCACCACGTTTGTTGATGACCGCAGTACGCACCGCTTCTGCCAGATCGCTCGCGCCTTTCGACTCACCGCCGGAATTGATCAGCCCGCAACGTCCCATATAACAATTGGCCACTTGATAGCGAACCAGATCGATGGGATTGTCAGTGGTGAGTTTTTCGTAGACGAGCTTGCTCGTTTTCCCGTACGACTTGCCGAGTGCCTTCTCTACCGCGGTGTAACCGCCATTTCTCTCCGGAAGTTTCTGCTTAATGATGTCAGCTTGAATAGTCACACCTAGATGATTTGCCTGTCCGGTGAGGTCCGCGGACGCGTGCATATCGCCTTCCAGAGTCTTGAATCCGGAATTACGAAGGTAACACCAGAGAATTGTGCCCATGCCGAGTTCATGCGCCTGGGCGAAGGCCTGGCTGACTTCAATTATCTGGCGCGTTGATTCGTCGGAGCCAAAATAGATGGTTGCGCCTACCGCCACTGCGCCCATGTTCTGGGCTTCCTTCACCGTGCCAAACATCACCTGGTCAAACTTATTCGGCAGCGTCAGCAACTCGTTGTGATTGATTTTTACGATGAAAGGAATCTTGTGGGCGAACTTTCGGGCGACGGAACCCAGCACGCCAAACGTCGAGGCCACGGCGTTGCAGCCACCTTCGATAGCCAGCTTCACGATGTTTTCCGGATCGAAATATTGGGGATTCGGAGCAAACGATGCCCCGGCCGAATGTTCGATACCCTGGTCGACCGGCAGGATTGAAAGATATCCGGTACCGGCGAGACGGCCGTTGTCGAAAAGCGACTGCAGTGATCGCAAAACCGAAGGCGAGCGGTCCGAATAGGCCCAAACGCGATCGATAAAATCGGGGCCGGGCAGGCTGATTTGACCCTTGTCAATCGTTTCGGCCTTATGATCCAGCAGCGTCCTTGCGCTATCGCCCAGGAGTTCTTCAATCCGGTCAATGGTAGTCGTTGCACGTTTCAGTTCGGTAGCCACTATTTCTGTCCTCCTGGTTTTTGACTGGTCGCAGTCTTCGGTGTGGAAATGTTCAGCGAATCGTGCAAATTGTAGCATATAGGCAGTCTGTTAGTTGTGCGGGGACGGTGCGCCTAAAGGCTTAATCACGTTTCGTGGAGGCGCGGTTCTGGGTGATCTCCTATCAGCTGTGCCATAGGCAAAAGTTGCGAGAAAGACACATTGCATCAGTCCTTTTTCTGGTTTAGAATCCGCCCGGTTGTTCCCAGATAGGCATTCCGCAACCGACTGACGCGAGCCTCGCAAGTCCGTCGTGAGTTCCTAGCCCAGAGTACACCGCAATAAGTTCTCAGGAGTTTAGTCATGAAGTTTATGCCTCGCTTCCTTCTCCCGTCGTTCTTGATCTGCGTCGGGTTCATCTTCCCCACTACAGCCTTCGCGGATGATTGGAAACCTGTAGATCCGGCCGACCTGGCTCTCAAGGCCCCCCTGGTTGAAAAAGATGCCGATGCCGAAGCGATCTTTTGGGAAGTGCGCGTAGATGACAGTGTGCTCGAAGAGCTCTCATTGAAAAACTATGTTCGCATTAAAGTCTTTACTGACCGCGGCAAAGAATCGCAGAGCAAAGTCGACCTTCCCTACGCCGGATCAAATCGAATCAAAGACATCGCCGCCAGGGTCATTAAGCCGGACGGCACTATCGTCGAGTTGAAGAAGGAAGATGTTCTCGAACGCACAATCGTCAAGGCCAACGGCATCAAGGTGAAGGCCAAATCCTTCGCGTTACCAGGGATTGAGCCTGGCTCCATCGTTGAGTATCGCTGGCGCGAAGTCCGCCCCAACGCGAGCGCCAATCGCTTGCGACTCCAGTTTCAACGCGACATTCCTGCCGAAACGGTTACTTATTTTCTCAAGCCCTATAGCGGGATGCGCTACATGCCGTTTCACATTGGTGAAACCAGGTTTGTAAAAGACAAAGACGGCTTCTCCAGACTGACCTTGAGCAATGTCCCGGCATTTCACGAAGAGCCGCAGATGCCACCCGAAGACCAGGTGCGTTCCTGGGTTTTTCTTTACTACACCGAGGAAACAAAAATCGACAAGGCCCAATATTGGAAAGACATGGGCAAGAACTTTTACGAAATTGTAAAAGACTCCATGAAAGTAAACGACGACGTGAAGGCCGCGGTAGTGGGAATCGTTGGCGACGCGGCAACGCCCGAAGAAAAACTGCAACGGATTTATGATTTCTGTCGCATTAAGATCAAGAACACGAGCGATGACGCTTCGGGCATGTCTGACGACGAAAGAAAGAAACTGAAGGACAACAAGTCACCAGCCGATACGCTAAAGCGCGGGATGGGCTCGGGTTCAGACATCGATCTACTTTTCGGCGCGCTCGCCAAGGCGGCCGGGTTTGACGCCCGCCTGGCGTTGTCCGGAAATCGTGATGACCTGTTTTTTAACCGCGATCTCGCTAACATTTCTTTCCTGGCATCATCGTTCATTGCGGTGAAAGTCGGCGAGCAATGGCAGTATTTTAGTCCCGCCGAAATGTATACCTCTTACGGCATGTTGGGTTGGCCGGAGGAAAGTCAGGAAACGCTGATCACTGATCCCAAGGAGCCAATCTGGGCACTGACCGCAACCTCGACGCCGGAAAAGTCTGTGGAAAAACGTACCGGCAAACTCACCTTGCTTGAGGATGGCACGCTCGAGGGCGACGTGCGAATTGAATACTCAGGTCACCTTGGTTTTGAAAAGAAAGAATATAACGACGACGACTCGCCGTCTGAGCGCGAAGAGACCTTGCGGAACAGTGTCAAGAGTCGCATCAGTACCGCCGAGCTGTCAGACATCAAAATTGAAAACGTTACCGACCCGATTAAGCCATTTGCCTATTCGTATCACGTGCGCGTGCCCGGTTATGCACAGCGGACCGGGAAAAGAATTTTCCTTCAGCCCGCATTCTTCGAGCACGGCATCGCCCCTCTTTTTTCGGCGAGTGAACGCAAAAATGATGTTTATTTTCACTATCCCTGGTTGGAAGAGGACAGCGTGACTATCGACTTGCCCGCTGGTTATGCGCTCGACAATGCCGATGCTCCCGGGCCAATCCGTTCCGCTCCCATCACTGAATATACGCCGACTATTGGAGTCACGAAGGACGGTAAAAGTCTCTCCTACAGGCGCCGCTTTTACTTTGGGGGCGGGGGAAACCTGATCTTCCCGGTAGCTTCTTATAACAGCCTGAAGACCCTTTTCGATCTGATCAATAAGGCGGACAATCACACCATCACCTTGAAACAGACCGCCGCCACCGCCGGCAACTAGCGCGGCATTGCTGGTTTTAGTTTTAGCAAGGAGTTAAACCCCATGTTCCTGCGCGTTATCGGACTAGTTTTCCTCACCGCCGCCTTCTCCATTCCGGCTGTTGCTGCAAACGATGACGCTCCCTCATGGTTGCAGCAAGCCGCAGCCATCAAGATTTCAGTTTACGACAAGGATGTGCCGGCGGTTGTGCTGCAGAACGATCAGACGGTATCCGTGGGCGAAGACGGCCGAGCCACCACCACCACCACTTATGCCGTGCGAATCCTGACCCGTGAAGGCCGCAACTTTGCGAGAGCTACCGAATACTATCTAACCAACAGCGGAAAAGTTCGCGAGTTGCACGCTTGGTTAATTAGGCCCAACGGCGTGGGGAAAAAATATGACAAGGACGATATCATCGACCGCATTTCCGATGCCAACGACATTTATGACGAGTATCGGGTGAAGTTGATTGATGGCTCACGCGATGCGGATGCCGGAGCCGTCTTCGGTTACCAGTCAATCAGCGAGGAGCGACCGCTCTTTAGTCAAGACAGCTGGGCCTTTCAGAATCGCTTGCCGACGCTCGTGTCCCGTTACAGCCTGGCCCTGCCTAACGGCTGGCGCGCAACCAGCGTAACTTTCAACCACAGTCAGCTTGCGCCAACTGTAAGTGGGTCAAACTACACCTGGGAACTGCGCGATATGGCGCCAATCAAACCGGAGCCTGCCAGCCCCACGGTCGGCAATCTCGTCCCCCGCCTGGCGGTCAATTATTTTGTGGCAGATAGCGGACCCTCGTCTGCTGCACGCACCTTTGAAACCTGGGGGCAGGTTTCGCATTGGTTAACCGAACTGCACGATCCCCAGGCCGTTCCCGACGCCACCGTGGCTGCCAAAGCACACGAGTTAACGGCCAGCTCCAGGACTGACTTAGATCGGATCCGGGCAATTGCGCAATTCGTGCAACGGTTGCAATACATCTCAATCGATATTGGGGTCGGACGGGGAAACGGTTATCGCCCTCACGCGGCTCAGCAAGTTCTTGCCAAAGCTTATGGTGACTGCAAAGACAAAGCGAATCTGATGCGCGCCATGCTCAAGTCAATAAACATTACGGCGTATCCGATTTTGATCTTCCTCGGTGATGCAACCAATGTAAGAGAAGAGTGGACCTCGCCGCGCCAATTCAACCACTGCATAATCGCCGTCAAAGTAAACGATGAGACCGAGTCGCCGACCATCATTCAGCACCCGACCCTGGGCCGCTTACTGATTTTCGATGCCACTGATGAACATACAACCCTGGGCGACTTGCCTGATGAGGAACAAGGCAGCCTGGCTCTCATCATCGCCGGAGATTCCGGCACCCTGACTCGGATGCCGACACTGCCTCCTCAATCCAGCCAACTGGATCGACAGGCTGACGTCGTCCTGTCAGCGGAAGGCGATATCACCGCGACCATCAAGGAAAGATCTACCGGGCAGACCGCCGTGATTGAACGGCGCCTATTTCACGAACTCTCGGCCCCAGACTACAAGCAGGCCATAGTGGAATGGTTGGCTCGCGGTACGACAACGGCAAAGGTCTCACGCGTACAGCCAGTTGACGATAATGTCGATGGTAGGTTTGGTTTGGACGTCGACTTTTCCGCGCAGGCATACGGACAACTAATGCAGGGGCGCTTGTTGGTCTTCAAGCCTGCAATCGTTTCGCGTCGTGAATCACTTTTTCTAACGGAAGCAACGCGAAAACAACCCATCGTGCTCGAGTCGCATGCGTTTACCGAAACTGTTCACGTAAAACTGCCGGCTGGTTTTGAGGTTGACGAAATGCCGGAAGTCGTGAAGCTGGATACTGCCTTTGGATCCTATACGACGAGCTACGAAGTGAAAAATGGTGAATTGGTTTTCATTCGTAGCCTGGCCCAAAAGGCAGCCACTATCCCGGCTGGTCAGTATCAATCGGTGCGAAGCTTCTTCGAAAAAATACGCTCGGCGGAACAAGCGCCGGTGGTGCTACTCAAGAAATAGCTTGCCATTCCGTTTGCGCGGTTCTGGCGATCCTGGCTAACGACTCTTGAGCAAATCGTTTCTGCAACTTCCTGGCTATCGGAAACCCCAGTCTCACCAGCGGATGTTGAGGATGCGAGAAAGCGTAGATGTCGTACCAAACAGAATTGTCTTCACGCCGTTCGATGGTAAATCTTTCTTCACCACACTCCACGTGATTTGGTAGGGTGCCATACGCAAAGCCAAACCGCTTCACCGGCGCTTCTTCCTCGATGACATAGACAATTCTGGCCGCACTCAGTGACCAAAATCCGAAAGTGCGGGCCTGAATCGCCACGATGCGTCCGACTTCAATGGGTGTCTTCGGCGGGACGATCGTCACCCAACCGAGGTCAAACTGTTTCCAGTTTCGTAAAGCCGCAACCGCACGCAGGTAAACTTCTTCTCCTTCTCCGAGCCTGACGCGGTTGTGATCCACGTTGTAACCCGGAGGTTTTTCGTCGCCGCGCGTCGCACCAACTTCGCGATAAGAGAATGGCAGGTCGTGTTGAGATGAGATGAACTTCTGGATCGTTCCGACGGAGGGCTGGCGCGCAAGAAACATTTGTTTGGTTCAATCGCTTTTCGGCTTGTCGCGGTTGCCGACAGCACGGGCGCGCGGGTGATGATTATCGTAAGCGGCCCGCAGGTGCCGGTCGGTAATGTGTGTATAGATTTGAGTGGTTGAGATATCACTATGGCCCAGCAGTGCCTGCACCGAACGCGAGTCGGCGCCGTGTTGCAGCAGGTGGGTAGCAAAACTGTGACGCAAAGTATGCGGGGAAACGTGTTCCAGCCCGATCTTCTCGGCGTAAGTCTTAATCATTGTCCAGGCGAGTTGGCGCGTCAGCGGCCTGCCACGGTGCAGAAAGAGATTAGGATAAGGCGACTTTCCATAACCCGCTTTGACCGACGCGTATTGCTGCAGCCAGTGGATGGCGCTCTTGCCGACCGGTACCCGCCGCTCTTTGCTCCCTTTGCCATGGCAGTTGACGACGCCACTATGCAAGTCCACCTCAGCCTGTTTTAGAGTGATCAGTTCGGAAACTCGCAAGCCGGCCGCATACATCAGCTCCAGCATCGCGCGATCTCGTATTCCTTCTTCGGTAGCAATATCCGGCGTAGCAAACAAGCGATCGATTTCATCTTCGGTGAGGAACTTGGGCAGGTAAGAAAACTTTTGCGGAGTATCGAGGTCTTCTGCCGGGTGAAACTTGATGTGACCATCGAGCATGAGAAACTTAAAGAAACCACGAGCGGCGCTGACCGCCCTGGCCACTGACGTCGGCGCCAGGCCTTCGCGAGAGAGATTCGCGATCCATTTGCGCAAGTCGGGCCGCGTTAATTCCGCTATCGGCTTACCGGCTTTGCTGGCCCAACGATCGAGTCGCGCCAGGTCTCTGCGATAACTCTCGAGCGTGTGGCGCGCGAGTCCCTTCTCGACCTGAAGATAAGTGAGATGGTCTTTAACTAAATCCCGCGCCGGCTGCTTGGTGCTCATGCCCTGCCATCTTATACGATCCGGATCCTTCGTCAGACATCATTTTGAGCCGAGGTAGAAACCAGCCGCGGATTAACGCGGATAATCGCGAATCTGAAGAAAACAGATGTCGAGCAGCCCCCTCTCTTCTAATTCTGATCCGCGTTATTCCGCGTAAATCCGCGGCTAGAGATTAAGGTTTTATTCGTAGCGCAGACACTCGATAGGATCGAGGCGAGATGCTTTGCGGGCCGGCCACACACCGAAGAGGATGCCGACGCCGATGGAAACTGTTAGTCCGGAAATGACGGCCCAGGTTGGAATTGAAGCAGGCAATGCCGGTACGAAGAGCATCACCAGCTTACTAATACCGACTGCGAGGATGACGCCGAGAATGCCCCCGAGAAATGTAAGGGTCATCGCCTCAAACAGAAACTGGCGGACGATATCTCTGCGGCGCGCACCCAGAGCTTTCCGCACCCCGATCTCTTTTGTTCGTTCGGTCACGCTTACCAACATGATATTCATCACGCCAATGCCCCCCACCAGGAGGCCCAAACTAGAGATTGCGATGGCAACTAAGCCTATCATTGCCGTAATGCTGTCAAACTGTTCAATAAACTTATCGGCAGTCTTGATGTCGAAGTTATTAGGATCGCCAAAATTAACATTCCGTCGCCGCCGCAGAATGTCTTCTGACTGTTGCAGGGCTTCATTAACCATCCCGGGTCGGGCCTTGATAACCAGAAGCAGATATCCTTTGGCGGGCGCCACTTTTTGGGCGGTGCGAAAAGGGATGAAGACAGCATTGTCTTCTTCGTTTTCTCCGAAGAAGCCTGCCTTCCTTTTCTCGAGCACACCCACGATCTCGAAGTTGATCCCGCCCATGCGCACCTTTGTCCCGGCTATTTGCTGACTCTTCACTGGGAAAAGGGCCTCTGCAGCGTTCACGCCGATGACCATGACGTTCGCCCGTTGTAGGTCGTCATTCTCACTGATGAAGCGTCCTTCTCTGATCGCGATGTTGGTAATGCCTGCGTAGTTCGGCGAAACTCCCTGCGTGTTGCCCCAGCGATAATTATGTCCCTCATAAGAGATATTGTCGTCGAAGGGTCCGCCGCTGTAGCCGATATTGGGAGCCACCTGGCCCACTTCCTCAACTGCGCTGGCTTGTTCTTTGATCGTTTCCGCGTCAGCCACCGTCAGCGGCTTTCTGGTTCGTTCGGAACGGTCCTCGCCGGTACGTGGACCGGTGGAAAGATGAAATGCATAGATGTTGTTGGTGCCGTACTCTTCGATGATAGATACGATGTTCTGACGTAAACCAGTGAGAATGGAAGCGATAATGATCGCCGTCATGACGCCGATCACGATACCAAGGACGGTCAGGAAACTCCGGAACTTATGCGAGCGCACGCTATCGAGCGCCATTCGCAGGGTTTCACGCAATACACTTTGTGGCAGCTTAAATTTCATTTCCAGAACTTGCCGTAGTTACGTTGCCTGAGTTAGCGCCAGAATCGGATCAAGCCGCGCTGCTTTAAACGCGGGATAGATTCCGGCGATCATCCCGATGGCGGTCGAAACAATCAGTGCCAGGAGTATGTAGCCAATGGTTATCGTCATCGTGATTGACGCGAGCGCCGTAATCAAGGCAGTTATGCCCCACGACAGTAAGAGGCCCAGCACGCCACCGAGCGCACAAAGAATCCCGGACTCGATCAGAAACTGAAGCAGGATCTGTCTTCGCGTAGCCCCTACCGCTTTTCGCAGTCCTACCTCAAACGTTCGCTCAGTCACACTGACCAGCATGATGTTCATCACTACTATTCCACCTACGATTAGCGTGATGAGAGTGATCGGAACTACGACGGCTGCAATGCCGCTCGTGAACTGATCGATCTGATTGTTGAGCGCCTCGACATCTACCAGCCCAAAATCGTCCTCTTCATTTCCCTTCAACTGGTGTTTGACACGCAGTGCAACTCGAGCATCCTCGATTGTTTGTTGAAAGGTTTCTCGATTGGATCCTTTGCCATGAATCTGTAATCCGTTGCGTCCCCAAAGCTGCAGGTGTGTAGTAACGGGAATATAGATATGACGATCAACTGAGTCGCCAAAGAAAGAACCGCGCTTTTCTTCAACCCCAACCACGCGCATCGGTAGCCCACGAACCTTCAAGGTTTTGCCGATGGCATCTGTATTCGGGAAGAACTTGTCTTTGATGTCACCACCGAGAACACAGACCAGGGCCGAGCGCTGTACTTCGTCCGCCGAAATAAAGCGGCCGTCCACTATTGTCTTGTCTTCGATATCTACCATGTTGGCCGAAGATCCAAACACCAATGCGCCGGGAAATTCGATATTGTCCTGTTTCAAATCCGCCTGGCCTTGTGACTGCGCTCCCACTTCGAGACACGACTTACAGTGGTCCCTGATCCACTCAAAATCGTCCCAATTGAGTCGCTTGTTGCGACGATTCATCCGCTCAAAATCTTCGTCGGAAAGACGACCGTTGGAGGCAATGCGAGCAATCATGAAGTGGTTGCTGCCCAGGATTTTTGCGACCTTGTCAACGACATAAGTGTT
>Ga0068869_100001596_pt1 | contig 13480 bp, 12 predicted proteins | sample KBSMisM52_FD_64676 | JGI IMG/M metagenome (GOLD analysis project Ga0068869, IMG submission 64676) | Miscanthus rhizosphere microbial communities from Kellogg Biological Station, Michigan, USA - KBS Miscanthus M5-2 | ecosystem: Host-associated > Plants > Roots > Rhizosphere > Soil ... | reverse complement strand
ATAGGTCTCTGATACCGGCGTCGACGATTCTGGTGAATGCCAAGGTGCGCCCGTCGGGCGAGAAAGCCGGCCCGCTGTCACCGTATAGTATCTGCGCGGGTGGCGACGTGATCTTGTGCTTTTCACCAGTTTCTATCGAAATCAGAAAGAGTGCGTAAGGCTCCGTGAGGGAGGAACCTCGATCTGCGGTTACCAGCCAGTTCCCGTCCGCCGACCAGGTCAGCTCGTGACCAATTATGTCTTCTGAATCGCTAACTGAAGGACCCCGCACCGTCCCGCGCGAGACGTCAGCGACTTTGCGCTCAGGGCCGCCTAGCGCCGGAACCAACAACACAGCTCCCTTTCCGTTTGGCAAATCTCGAAGGAAGGCTACATAACGACCATCAGGTGACCAGACGGGATTGCTATCGAAGGCCGCAGCGGTAGTCAGCCGCAAGGGAGCTCCGGCGGTTCCGATCAGTTTTACGTATATGTCGAAGTTGTCCTGCTTCTCGCCATTCCAGACGAAGGCAACTTGGTTGCCATCAGGTGAAAGAGTCGCCTTTCCGACAAACCCTGGGTATGTGATCAAAGGAACCGGATTCAGGGCGGCTTCTGGCGCCTTGCTTGATCGAACAAGCCAGAGAGTCACGACGGCCGTGGTCGCGACAAGTGCAAAAAGCCACGCTAATCGCCTACCATAGCGCGGTGGTCTTATGGGGACACCGCCCAGCGTTCCCGAATCTGATTCTTCCTTCAGTTCCCCCAGGGCGACCTTCAGGTCGGCCATGGTCTGAAAACGGCGCCCAGGGTCTTTTCGTAGGCACCGCGCAATGATCCGGTCGAGCTCGGGAGGAACATCGTCCACCACCTGACTGGCGGGCTTGGGGTCGTCGTGCAAGATAGCACTCAATATGGAGAGTTGCGAGTCACCTTGGAAGGCTCTCTGGCCAGTCACCATCTCGTAAAGCAGAGCACCGAAGCTGAAAATATCGGATCTGGCATCGAGCGTTTTGCTCTCCACTTGTTCGGGTGACATGTACGCTGCGGTACCCAGGATCATCCCAGGCCCGGTTTCCGTCGTCAGGGGCCGCACGTTTCTTTGGCTGGTATCAAGTCTCTCAGTGAGCTTGGCGATCCCGAAGTCAAGCACTTTGATCGCTCCCTCATGGGTCACCATGATGTTGCTGGGTTTGAGGTCACGGTGAATGAGACCAGCGCCGTGTGCTTTCGCAAGTGCGTCAGCAATTTCGATTGCATACGGCAATGCTTGCTTGAGCTCGAGACCATTGTTTGCAATCAGCTTGTCCAGAGTCTCCCCGGAGACGTATTCCATCACCAGGAAGTCAATTCCTTCCGCGCTACCCACATCATGCAGTGTCACGACGTGAGGATGATTCAGCGCAGAAACTGCCTTGGCCTCCTGAAGGAAACGCCGTTTGCGCTCCGGGTCAGCTGCGAGTTCGCGAGGCAGAATCTTCAGTGCGACCAGACGTCCGAGTCGTGCATCTTGGGCCTTGTAAACTTCACCCATTCCGCCGGCACCTAACAGTGCGACAACTTTGTACGGGCCGATATGCCGCCCGACCATCGAGTCCGTACCCTCTCCGGCCATGGCTTTGGCCAGCACTGCAACTCCAGGCGTTTCCATGAATAAGTTCGCAGGTTCCTCATGGGCGAGCAGCGATTCGACCTCGAGCTCCAGCTCTCGGTCGCCGCCACACGCACGTTTGAGAAACTCCCCTCGCTCGGTTGCGTCGTGCTGCAGCGCAAGATAATAGAGTTCTTCGATGCGTTGCCAACGCTCAGGCGCCATGGGGCACTTCTCTGTTTAATTGGCGATGAAGCCAGACCTTAGCCAGCTTCCAGTCGCGCAAAACCGTATCGGGGGAGACCTTCAGCACTTCCGCAGTCTCCTCGGCAGTTAGACCACCGAAGAATCGCAGTTCGACAACCTGACATTTCCTCGGATCGAGGGCCGCCAAGGTGTTCAGGGCGTCGTCGAGAGCGACCAAATCCGGATCTGTTCGTTGGAAGACATCTGGAGCCCTTTCCAACGACAAAGGGCGCACACCGGCTCCCCGCTTCAGATACCCGCGCGAGCGCGCAAGGTCCACCAGGATTCGTCGCATCAGCACTGCTGAGATAGCAAAAAAATGAGCTCGACTCTGCCAGTTCACCCGGTTGCAGTCAACCAGACGTAGATAGGCCTCGTTGACCAGGGCCGTGGTTTGCAACGTGTGTCCGGGGCGTTGACCGGCCATGTAGTGGTGGGCCAACCGCCTCAATTCGTTGTGAACCAGCGGCATCAGCTCATCGAGCACCCGGGACTGACCTTGGCTCCAGGCCAAGAGCAGTTCAGTGAGTTGCGGTGGAGACGGCATTGAATCCACCAATGCCGCGAAGTATAGCACCGGTCGAAAAATTTTCCGGTGCGTTTCCGGTTTTCAGGCGTGTTTCCCGTCTTGACTGTTCGTGAGAATAGTCGACGGCAAACCACGTTGCTGGACATGCCTGAGCACGGTCTTTCTTGGCGTCTCGTTCTTCGCGACCCCGGTTTTGGCGCGTTCGCCGCAGGCGCACCCCGCAATCACGGTGCAGGTGTACAACTCGGCTCTAGTTGCGCCGGATCTCTTGGCGGATGCAGAGGCTGACGTTACTCGAATTTTTCGCACGGCAGGAATCACCGTTTTCTGGCTCAACTGCCCTCCTTCAGGGTCCGAAGCTGCAGCCAATGCGATTTGTATCGAGCCCTCTCCGCTAAATCGCCTCTCTATCAGGATCAATGTTGAAATGCCAGGAGATCTGCCGGAAACTTCGTTCGGTGTTGCGTTTACTGACACTGGGATCTATGCCACGATCTATTACCCTCGCGTTCAGCAGTACGCGAAACGGGGTATCGTCACTCAGCCGCAGATCATGTCCCATGCGATATCCCACGAGATAGGGCACCTCTTGCTGGGACCCGCTGCGCACGCCCGAGTTGGAATCATGCGCGGCACGTGGACAAGTGCAGACCTACACAGCATAGCAATGGGTGCCCTCCTGTTCAGTCCACGGGAATCAAAAGTGATGCGAGAAGCAGTCATTCGGGGCGTGCGCCCAGGGGAACACTCCGGATCACCCGCATCAGAGGGGACCTGTCTAGACGGTTGTTGGTGATCAGTCACTCAGAATCCCCGAAAAAAGCGCGCAAAGTTGTGCAAACGAACGGCTCATTGAAATGCGAGTCGTGACTGACGTGAGCTCCGCTCTCCCGTAGGACTCATCATGGCGTCAATGAGCGAGTGCAAGAAGAATTCGATTGGACGAGAAGCTCCATGGATTGTGGTGATTAATGAGACGATGGCCCGCACCTTCTGGCCGAATCAAAACCCCATCGGGCAGATCATCACGCTCCACACTGCACCAAGCGAAAAGCCGCGTGAAATTGTTGGCGTTGTTGGCGATGTACGACAACTCCGCCTTGCAAAGGAGCCGGTTCCAGAAATATACGCGCCTTATACGCAGCAACCAGCACAGTGCCCGCCCGGTCTTGATGAAACACGGCTGCACAAAAGCGTAATCCTACGGACGCGTGTTATATCAAAAAGCCTTATCGAGAGTTTGCACACCACTCTAACCGACATAGCCAGTGATTCGCCGGTCTTCGGGATCACATCGGTGCAACAACTCGTTGCAAATACGGTATTACAGTCCCCAGAATGGGAGACTGTGCTTGGAGTGGAGAGTCTTCCTAGCCCATTGAAAACAAACCCTGAATTTGGTGGCGGCGGTTGGACTCGAACCAACGACCTAGGGATTATGAGACCCTCGCTCTAGCCACCTGAGCTACACCGCCACGGTGTAGGAATTGTCGGGGAAATGCGCCTGAATCGCGTCTGCTTCCAGTGGCCCGGAGGCAGCCCGGCGGCGAGCGCCGCTTTCACAAATCGAACCTATTGATTTTAAGAGGCGGCGTAAAAGAGTGTCAAACGTTGAACGGCTACATTTTTGATCCCGCCAGGAAAACTCAAAATCCAAGGCGCAGTGATCGCGAAGAAATTCCACATAGTTCGCAAATGAAAAATCCAAATGGAAAGCGCCCGAACCCATTGTAGTGTCTGCAATTTCTCCCCGCCTGTGGATGATTCTTTACGCTATTTTCACCTTCCCGTTTCAATTCTGTAACCAAGCCTGACTAGGGTCGAGATCTAGGAGGACTACCTCATGACTCAGCCGCTCTCCCCAGTCAAAACTCATCAACCTCTTCTGCTTCGTGCAGTCGTTCTGTTTTTTGTGATCGTTACTTTTTTGGCACCATCCGTTCTGGCCGCTCCAAAAATCATTGTGATTTCGCTGGATGGTGGCAGCTCGCGCATTGTTGAGGATTACCTCGCGCGCGGAGTTTTGCCCTCGAATCGCGGAATCGGCTTACTGCGCAGAAAAGGGTTTTTCGCCGGACGCAGCATCGTGACCACACCATCACTCACCGCCGTGAGCCACATCGCCATGGCGACTGGATCCACCGCCGTGCACAACGACATTCCGTCCAACACATTCTCATTGCTCGCCAGCCCATTCCTCACGACCGAGAGCGGCTTCGGTGCGCCGATCGGTGGATATGACCTTGCTGGACTTGCGCCCAGTGCGAATCCGACTGCATTTCCCTTGTGGCATTCGTTGCGTGCTGCTGGGAAAACGGTGGTCACCGCGACCTGGCCGGGTGGTGACGGAGTCGACGTTCGTGTGCCGGGACTGCCTTCTCCCAGCCCAATCATCCAGCCTTCTAGCGTTCGCACTGTGGATTACACAGTTCCATTCGGAGAATTTGGCGGTGTTGGCGGCAGCGGTTTCGTGCTGACTGCGACTGACTTCAGCGCAGCGCCGTCGACCACGGTTGATCAGCTGACAGCCGCGGGCAAACAGAGTTTCAGTCCGGTGCTACAGAAGACCAGCGAACTGGAACACTTCACGGTTGGAGGCGTCAGCTATTCCATACAGGTCGCGGCACTCGACACCACGAATGATCGCAAGGTGAACTACGACACGCTGGTATTCTTCGATTCCACCAACGGAATCAAGCCCGGTCCGTTTACTCTGCCGTCTACTGGTCCGGCTTACGTTAAGGCCAGCGACAAGAAATCCAGCCCATTCTTCCTCGAGGGCAGTCCGAAAAAAGGTGGCTGCGCATTTTACGTGACGGTGTTGGCGGCGGATCTCTCTACCGTACACATCGCCCGCTACTCCGTGGATGACATTCCCCCGAACGCCCCGGTACAGGCCAGCGTGGATGACATCAATAGCAACGTTGGCTTCTGGGCTGATCAGGATGACTTCCGTTTCCCCGAGCGCATCAATCCGGGATTGACGGCTTTTTCCGATCAGGAACTCGAAGCCATCTCTGAAGACCAGCTGAACACCTTTGTGGATTATCAAACGCGTCTGGCATTGCGCGCGATTGATCAGAATCACGATGCGGATGTGGTCTATGTGTACATCGAGGAGCCCGATGGTCTCGAGCATCAATATCTGCTGACCGATCCGCGACAGGCTACCAACCCGCTTGATCCAACTTCCATTTTTCCCAACCAGGATTTCGGCAAAATCCTTCGTTACAGCGGCCACGTGCAGCATGCGTATCAAGTGGCCAATGAAGCGGTGGGAAAGATCATGGATGCGGTTTCGCACAACGGCAAGTTGGAAAGCAATGTAATAGTGGTATCCGATCACGGGTTTGATCCGTTCTTCACTTCAGTCAGCGCCGGCAATCTTCTGGCGACAGCGGGAATTCCTTCTACCAAAGTTCGCGCGGTGACTTCTGGCCCGGCGGTGAATTTCTACATCAGCCTGGTGGGACGCGAACCGAACGGCACCGTGCTGCCGGCCGAGTACGTCACCCTGCAACAGCAACTTGTGCAACTGGTGAAGAATTTCACCGACACCAATCCGGCCTATGCGGGACGGCGCGGTACTCCACTGTTCGACATCGTTCATGCGCGTCCAGTGCCAGCGGACTTGAACGATCCGAGCTTCGGCCGCGGGACAGATCACTTTATCGGACAGGATTATGGCGATGTATTCGCGATTCTGACCACGGGCTACAACTTCGATGGAACGCAGTCTCCGATCGTGCAACGCTTGGGTGATCCAACATCAACCGCGCCAGTGCTCTCTGTTCCGAACTTCTACGGAGCGCACGGATACGATCCGCAGTTGCCTGATATGGGAGCTTTGTTCTACGCGGCTGGGCCGGACATCCGGCAAGGCTTCCAGTTCAACATCCACAACATTGATCTTGCTCCAACCATCGCCCGCATTTTGGGAGTGAAGCCGGACAACACCGTGGATGGGGAGGTAATCGACGGAGCGATCAAAAAAAGGTAGACAGGAAGCGGTAGTTCCATAGATTCGAAATTCTCTGCGATCTCTGCGTGATTCCTCGGCGGTCTCCGCGTTTTAAGGTGTGATTTTGGTTTGCGGCAAAAGCCTTAAAATGCAGTGGACGCGGAGGACACGCGGGGCCCGCGGAGAAACACTTGCCAATACAGGCTCGCAAAAGGCAAACTGCGAGCGGAGCCCTGATGAAAGCCATCGCAGTGATTCCCGCCCGCCTTGCCTCTACTCGTCTTCCCAGAAAAATGCTGCGCGACATCGGCGGACAGCCTTTGGTCGGCCGTGTCTACAACGCCGTGCGCGCCTGTTCGCTGCTGGCTGATGTGATCATCGCTACTGACTCGGACGAGATCATGGCAGTTTGTCAGAAAAACGGATGGAAGGCGCAGATGACCTCGCGGTTGCACCGCAGCGGAACCGAGCGCGTGCATGAGATTTCCAACTCTGTGGCGGCGGATGTTTATTTGAACGTTCAGGGCGACGAGCCACTGACTCGATCTGAACAGATTGTAAGCCTGTTGAACGTGATGAAGGATTCGAACATCCAAGTTGGGACTTTGAAAACTCCGGCGGCGGCTGTCGATGCCAACACTCCCAGTGCGGTGAAAGTCGTCACCGATGCCGAGGGCAAAGCGCTCTATTTCTCTCGGGCGACAATTCCCTTTGATCGCGACGGCACCAGTCCGCGCTACTTTAAGCATCTCGGTTTCTATGCTTACCGCAAGAGCGCGCTTGATCGCTTTGTCGGGTGGCCGGAATCTTTACTGGAACGAGCAGAACGGCTGGAACAGCTCAGGTTTCTGGAGAATGGCGTTTCTATCTATGTCGGCGAAACTCCGCATGATTCGATTGGCGTAGATACAGAAGAAGACCTGCAAAGGGTAGAAGACATTTTGCGCAAACGCTAGTTACATCCGCCCTTGGAGAGTGACCGAAGTCTCGCGTCCCTTCGACATTTGCAGTACGCCGATGTACCCACCAAAATAACCCTAGCTGAAACGCAATCGCGTTACGAAACATCTAAGCCTGTAATGCGATTGGCATCGGAGGCTTCATGCCGAACCGGGATCGGGCCGAGTCTTCTGGACACGTAAGCGAAAAGCAGGAAGAAGCTCGAAAAATCCGCCGCCTGCAGGTCATGATCGGCATGGTCATGTCGGTGATCGGCCAGGACCCCAACCTTACCATCGAAGAAGCCTCAGAACTCGCCGCCGGAGCCAAGCGTGCTGCCTTGGCTATGTTTCCCGACAAAGAACTGGCTTACGACATTCTCTACAAACCACGGCTGCAACGACTGATGAATGAGCGGTTTCGGTTGCAGTAATTCTTCACCAAAATATCTTTACGAGCAATATCGCCGATACGGCAAGCGCGCCCAATATTGCGTTGTACTCACGGTGTTTTTTGTATAGCTCCCAGGAGAAAGAACCTTTTTCACTGCTCCCCGTGCTCACCCGAGGCAGCAAACGCGGTACTTCTTTTGCGTATTTTTCAAACCCTGGGAATCGAGAGCGCAGATATTCCTCTTCGCCACGGATAACGGGAAGGTAAACAGCAAGGAAAAAGATTACTGCTACCGCCGCAATCCACCAGCTGCGAGCGGCAACGACAAACCCTGCGGCGATGATCATGGAGCCCAGATAAAGCGGGTTGCGCGTGTATGCGTATGGGCCTGAGGTGGCGAGGGCTTCGTTCTTGCGCACGTGACCCGAAGCCAGAGCGCGCAGCCAAATTCCGGGGATGGCGATCGCTAGGCCCAACAAGAAGAACTTCGCTGTCGGCTTTGCCAAGCACACATAGAGAATCGCGAAGGCAAACCCAAAAGGGACGCGAATGCGGCGGGCGACTTTGCCCCAATCAGCCACGCGGACCTCGCAATAGTTCCCGAGCTGCCGCGACCACTTGATCGGCGGTTATTTGCAGTAGGCCTTCCTCGGTGGCCTGATGCCGCTTGTGCGAGGTGATACTCATTTCGCTGCGCAAAACAATGCTGCGCGTTCCAAACGGGCCGTTGCGCGCAGGATTCGTAGGTCCGTAAATACCGACAACCGGGATGTTAAGAGCAGCGGCCAAATGTAGAGGCCCGGTGTCTCCTCCGATGAATAATTTCGCCCGCCGCGTGAGTGCAATCAATTGCGTCAATGAACAGGAAAGCGGTTGGGCGGTGCCGTGGCTTGCCCTTTTCAGTTGGTCCGCCAGGTCTTGCTCGCCCGGGCCGAAGTTGACCAGCGACTTCAACCCCTGTTCGGCGAGTTTTACCGCTACGCTGCCAAAACGTTCCGCGGGCCACTGCTTGGCTCCCCAGCCTGCTCCGGGATTGAGGATCGCAAAATTGCTGACGCCCAACTGTGACAATTTTTCTTCACACTGTTTTTCAGCAGCTTCGTCGTACGGTAACTCAACCGATGGCGTGGGGAACTTTTTTCCGGCCATGGCTTCTGCCAGCGAGATATTTTGCTCGACTACATGTTCACCGTGCGTGATCACCTGTCGCGTATAAAACATGCTGGCAATATTTTCTCGCGGCTGCATTGCTCCGTAGACTGTCTGCGCGTTTGACCAGTGCGCAATCATCGCGGAGCGCGCCGCGCCCTGAAAATCCACAGCTACTTGATACCTTACTCCTCGTAACTCGCTGAGTGCCGCGGCGATCTGCTCCCAGATTTGTGGAGAGTAGAAAGAACGCCGCCACGATTTCAAATTTACTGTGTGGACTCTGTCAGCCAGTGGCCTTTGCGAGGAACGCGGGCCAGATCGGGCTGAAGGCAACGTACATAAAAGTTCTGCCCAGCGTTCTTCGACGACCCAGCCAATCAGCGCTTCGGGGAATGCTGTCCGCAAGACAGCAGCAGCCGGCAGCGCGTGGATGATGTCACCCATTGCGCTCAGCCGCACGACTAACAGTCGTTCAATTTTGTTGCATGATCTGAGCGGTTCCATGCTCACAGGCGTCGCTTCCCGGCGCGCTGGATAAACTGAGTGGCGGAATGATCTTTGGGGTCACCGACAATCTCGACTCTGCCGCCGTATTCGCGGACCACATCGCGCTCCGGCACAGAGTCAGCGGTGTAATCAGTGCCTTTTGCTTGAACGTCCGGACGAATCTCGCGAATTAGCGCTCCCACATCCGGTTCGGAGAAAATCACCACAGCGTCAACGTCTTCGAGGGCCGCCAAGATTTCCGCGCGTTCTTCTGCCGGCATCAGCGGGCGATCCAGGCCTTTGAGTCGTCTTACCGATTCATCGGAGTTGATGCCTACCACCAGACGTCCGCCGAGTTGCTTGGCCGCATGCAAATAGCGCACATGCCCTACATGCAGGAGATCGAAACACCCGTTCGCTAGAGTCACTTTCTCTCCAGTGTCGCGCCAGCTTGCCACGCGCTGCCGCAGCTGTTCGCGGGTCACGATCTTTTCGTTACCTGGTGTGCTCAATGGGATCTTAGTGTGGGCGCGCTCTGTTCGAGTGCGTGGAGCAATTCGTCTCGGGAGACGGTCGCGGTGCCACGCTTCATCACGACAATGCCGCCAGCATAGTTGGCGAGATGGGCAGCCTCAATTGTGGATGCGCCCGCAGCCAGCGCCGCGGTAAATGTTGCGATGACTGTGTCACCTGCGCCGGTGACGTCGGTGACTTGATCTGAGCCATACACCGGAATATCAGCAGGCTTTTGCCGGTTGCCGAAAGCTACCATACCGTCACGCCCGCGAGTGATCAGCAGCGACTGCAATTTCATGTGCGACATGATTCGCGTTCCGGAAGCACTGAGTCTCGACCAGTCCTGTCCGATGCGCACTCCTAATGCTTCTTCTACTTCGGATTCATTTGGGGTAGCGGCGGTGATACCTGAAAATTGCAGCATGCGATGGCGTGAATCCAAAATGATCGGCAGCTTATCCAGACGGCCGCGTTCGCGGATTGCATTCAGAATCGTCGGAGTCGCCGCGCCGTAACCGTAGTCCGAGACCAACATCGCATCGGATGCACGAGCATATTCTTTCGCCGCCAACACAAGTTCGCGGCGGAGGTGCGCATTTGGTTCGGTGGCAGGCTCACGGTCCAGGCGAACGACTTGCTGGCGCCAAGTGTGAGTCATACCCGCGAGAATTCGGGTTTTGGTGACGGTGCTATAGCTTTTGTCTTTCAATACCCCGCTTACGGGAATTCGTTTGTGGCGAAATTCTTTAATAAGGAGCCGTCCGGCTTCGTCGTCACCCACAACCCCTACCGGCAGCACGTTCACTCCTAAATCAGCCAAATTGCTGACTGCGTTTGCGCCACCGCCAGGGGTGATGGTGCGTTCGCGGTGCTGAAGGATCAGAACTGGCGCCTCACGGGAGACACGGGAAATTTCTCCAAACACAAATTCATCGGCCACGTGATCGCCGATCACCGTCACCGTGACGTTAGGGAACGACTCCACAATCTTGCGTAGCCGTTCCGTCTCTTTGGGGATATGTTTGCTCATGGTGTCAGGCTGATTTTCTCATGTCCGCGCCTTCGTTCTTCTATCAAGCTGAGCATGGTATCCACAACGTTAGCTGCGTCCACGATCTTCATCTTGACCGGGACTACGGCTAGGGCCTCCAGTGCCGCGCAGTGTTGACCGAGGTTAATCACGTCTTTTTCTGTGGTGACAAAGCCATTCGCCTCGCTTTGCTTTTGGACTTGCAGCAACTCTTGTATATCTTTCTCGTCGTAGGCGTGGTGATCGCGGTATATGGCTTCTGCTGCAAGTTCGACTCCGCCGGTACGAAGTTGGGCGAAGAAATTTTGTGGACGCGCGATTCCGCAGAAGGCTACTGGTCGCGAGGGGATACTTTGCAACTCGATTCCACGGCGCACCTGCCAGACTAACTTTCCATCCACCGGAAATGACTCTTTTGCCGCGCCGCTCATGAGTGTGACTGCGTCGGCGCGATTGAGTCCGCTTAGTGGCTCACGAAGTCGTCCCGCCGGGAGAAGGCGATCGCGTGGATCGTCTGGAGTCACCAAGACGATATCGAAATCGCGATGCAAAGCGCGGTGCTGAAAACCGTCGTCCAGAAGGTGAAAATTAGTCCCGTATTTTCTTTCGGCGGCCAAGCCAGCTTGGTAGCGGTCTTCGCCGACCATGACCGGGACGTTGAGCTTGCGGGCGATGAGCAATGGCTCGTCTCCAAAGTCTTGCGCTGAACCGGACGGGTCTACCTCTAAGACTCCTTTTGTCCTTCGTCCATAACCTCGCGACAGAACATCAATCTTGATATTTCTCGCCTTCAGCAATTCACCGAGTGCAATGGTGAAAGGAGTTTTACCTGAACCGCCAACCGAGAGATTGCCGATACTGATCACCGATCCTGCCAGTCTGCGTGTGGGCAGAATGTTACGGGCGTACAGCGCATTGCGTGCGCGAACCCCAACTGCAAAAACATGACTGAGCAAAGTGCTGACAAGAAAAGTCATCAGAATTTTCGGGTTACGGCTCAAACAACTCAACGCAGCAGTTCCGCAAGAGCAGACAAGGTTCTTTCGGTGGAGCCGGTTTGAGTTTGTAATACCCCGGCCCCCAGCTCTCCCAAGGTTAAACGCCCTGATTCGTCTGCCATCAATGCGAACAGATCTTTTTCTACATTAGTCGGATTAGTCACTCTCACCGCATTCTGCCTGCGAAACAACTCTATAATGTCGCGGAAATTTTCCGTGTGCTCACCTACTACTATCGCGGCACCATAGCGGGCAGGCTCAAGAATATTATGTCCACCACGCGGTACCAGGCTTCCACCGACGAACGCTACGTCAGCCAGAGCATACAACGCGGAGAGTTCGCCGATGGTGTCCAGCAAAAGCACTGAACCGGCGATTTTCTCCCCAGTTCTTTGTGAGCGGCGAACGTAGCGAATGCGTTTTTGCTCCAGCAATGCCGCCACGGAGTCAAAGCGCTCAGGATGGCGCGGGGCCAGCAACACCAGTGCGCGTGGGTGCTTCCGAAATAGGTTTTCAAAAACCGGCGCGAGTATCTCTTCTTCGCTTTCGACTGTGCTTCCACACACTAAGACGGGGCCTGCACCTTCTAACACCAACGCCGTTTTCAACTCCGCGAGAATGGGCGGCTTTGGAGGTTCGGGTGTATCAAATTTCAAATTTCCAGTGACCTGCACACGGTTTTCAGGAGCGCCGATATCCACCAGCCTGTGCTTATCTTCTTCGGTTTGCGTCAAAAACAGATCAACATGTTGGAGCACTCGCTGCAAAAGTGATTTAAACCGGCGATATCCAGGCCAGGAATGATCTGAAATGCGAGCATTTACCACTGAGATTCGCGCGCCATTGGCGCGCGCCAATCGGAGGAAATTGGGCCAAAACTCGGTCTCAGCCATAATCAACAAGTGTGGTTTTAGAACTTTCAGATATGGGCGAATGGCAAAAGCGAAATCGAGAGGAAAATAGAAAACGTTCTGTTCACCGAATCGCTGACGCGCCAGTTTTTGTCCGGTGTCGGTGGTAGTGGAAACTACAACGCGATAACCGACAAATTGCTCGCGTAGCTTTTCAACCAACCCGCTGATCGCCAGGACTTCTCCGACCGAAACAGCGTGGATCCAAATGACCGGCTCAACCGGTTCCTTCAGAATTCGCGGCGGAACCTTTCCCCAGCGCTCGTTGAACCCTGTGCGGTATTTTCCATGGCGCAGTATTTGCCACAGCCAGAAGGGCATGGCCAGCACCATCGCAGCCGCCAATAGCGCACTATAAAGGAGATACATTCGGGAAGGGACATTGTAAGGCCTTTGCTGCAGCCTCAGAATGCGGGATTCTTTCTGCACAAACTACATTCGCCGCATCCTATAATCCATGTCCATGTTTCGACGCATAAGGTTTGGGGTGCTGGTTATCGGTCTTTTTTCTTTGCTTGCCTGGGCGGGAAAGAACTTTGTCATGCCGCAGGCCAAGCCAGCGGTGACTTACCCGGCGCATGATGCCCACAATGATGAAAAAGTAATCATCGCGCTCGATCCCTACGACACATCCGACAAAGCCAACATTTTTAATGTGAAGTACAACGAGGTCGGCTTCATGCCGGTTTTTTTTGTGATTACCAATGATGGGGATGAACCCATCTCTCTGAACGCAATGAAGGCCGAGC
>Ga0068869_100001592_pt1 | contig 13490 bp, 11 predicted proteins | sample KBSMisM52_FD_64676 | JGI IMG/M metagenome (GOLD analysis project Ga0068869, IMG submission 64676) | Miscanthus rhizosphere microbial communities from Kellogg Biological Station, Michigan, USA - KBS Miscanthus M5-2 | ecosystem: Host-associated > Plants > Roots > Rhizosphere > Soil ... | reverse complement strand
TTGCAGAACGGGGATGTCGATGCGCGCGAACTCCTTCTGGTAAGGAATCGTCGCCTGCCAGTAGGAGTCATAGCTCGGGTGCGAAATCCATCGATCGAAAACCGGATTGGGCGTGCCGTCGATCTTGTCCAGGTCGCGCCACGCGCGGCCGGTCGCGTACCAGTCGTGATACAGGCGATTCCAGCGGGCGCTGTCGTTGTAGGTGGCGTCGTCGAGCGCCTTCGTGTTCAGAGTGTAGAGGGGCCAGGGATAGACGAAGTTCAAGAAGACGTTGCCCTCCATCGGCACGTCGATCCCGGGGGCCACCGGGGCGCCGGCCATGATTGACTTGAGGGCCTTCGGCATACGCTTCGCCGCGGCCCAGACGGCGAAGCCTTCGTAGCTGCCGCCGTACATTCCGAGGCGCCCGTTGCTCCACGGTTGCGCGCTGATCCAATCGATCAGCGCGGCCGCGTCAGCGCCGTCGTGCTCGTACGGCATCGGCGTGTCGGGGCTGCATCCCTTTCCCCGCGTGAGACCGACGATGCCGGCGTATCCGTGTGAGGCCATGCGCCGCGCTTCGTTCAGATTGTTGTCGGGCTGCGCGTAGATGGTGAAGTTGAGAATCGCAGGAAGGGGACTCGCGGCGCCGCGCGGCCGGGCGATCAGCGCACAGACAGTCCCGCCGTCGGGTGTTTTGACCGGGATGTCCTTCTCGATGATGTAGCGGCGACGGTCGTCTTCATCGGACAGTTCGGCGATCACCGGCGCGAAGCTGCGGTAGGCCTGCGCGCCGAGGTATTTACGGGTCAGATCGATGGCATCGCTGATCGTCAGCGAGGTTGCGCCCTTGTGCCGTTCGACGGTGTCACGAAGCACGTTCTGGAGCACGCGCACCGAGGTGCCGAAGGACCAGAGCACGCGATAGGCGGAATCGTCATCGAGCTTGCCGAGGGCGTCGCGGAACGACTGCCGGAAGGCGTCGTCGAAGGGCTTCGCCTCCACTTTCTCGATCAACCTCGCGTTTGCGTAGATCTCCCAGCGCACATTCGCGAGGGATGGCCGCATGGTGTGGATCGTCTTCTGCGCATCCGCGTACTTGCCGGCGACGAGCTGAAGGCGGACAAGGTTGTCGAGATATTGATCGCGATCGTCGTTCGCATACTTCGCGATCAGCTGTTCCGCCACGCCCGGCATCACCGCCGCCATCGCGGCGTCATCCTTCGCGGCATCGACCGGGAAATCGATCTGCTGCGCGGCGGCGAACGGAGCTGCGAGACACACCAGAACCAGACCGGCAAACGCCGCCATTCGCATGCGCATCAGGAGTCCTCCGCGGGGTAAGACGCCGGGATGGGGGAAAGGTTGGAATGCTAGCCGACCCGGACCACCGCCCCCCAATCCACCCGCCCGCCGGGGATTGGTGACCAGGCGGGATGAGAAACGGACGTATCGACGGCGAGGGCGACGAGGTGGCCGTTGAAGTCCATCAGGAGTTTGTCGTCGATCAACGACGTGAGGATCTCGTCGAGCGTCGACGGGTCGACTTCGATGCGTTCGGCGAGCGCGCGGCGGTCGGTGGCTTCGTCGCAGGCAGCATAGACACGGGCGGCGAGCGGCGGCAGAACGTGGCGATCGTTCGTGCGGCACGATCGGGAGTCGGTGATCTCGATCGTGTCTCCCTCGGATCGCATATTCAGCACCGGCCTGGTGCTCGCGGTCTCATGCGCCTCGCGCCAGAGGCCGAGCCAGGCCACCAGAAGCCGCTGGCCGAGGTCGGGAGGCGGGGCGGGAGTGCGCTCTGTGAAGTAGTAGGCCAGATCCGACATCTCTTCGGGAGGGAGCGGATAGACCTGCGCGTACGCCGGTTCCGGAGTCAGATCGAGTGCGTATGCCGAGGCATCGCGATGATAAGGACTGAAACGAACGAACTGGATTGGTGTCGCATAGACCGGTGGTTGGAGGTGTGTCACCAGCGGAAGCCACGACAGCAGCTCGAAATACCACTCGTCGCGCTGGCCGGGAACGTCGATCAGAAAGATCCAGGAGATCTCCATCGACAGCTCTGCCGCCCACTTGAGCAGCTGCACGTTCATCCAACCCTTGTTGCCTTTCGCCAGCAGGCGGAGGATTTCGTCGTGAAAACTCTCGATGCCCGGCTGGATCGATCGGACGCCGGCGTCGGAGAAGCCCTGCATGTGCCGGCGGCGGAGGTTGGCCTTGGTCTCGTAGAAGATGTCGTAGCCGTGCCCCTGCAGCTGCGGCAGAACGCTCTCGTGATACTGCATGTCGATGATGTTGTCGACCACGGTGAAGCGGCGCACGCCGTAGCGCGCGGCCAGGCGATGAAACTCCTCCACCGCGCGGGACGGGCTCTTGGCGCGATAGGACATGTTGCCGCCGTTCAGTCCGCAGAAGGTGCAGTGTGACTTGGCGCCCCACCAGCAGCCGCGCGACGTCTCCACCACTACCGCCGGCTCGATGGCATCGCGCAGCGGCGAGCGCTCCAGCGCCGTGAAGTAGTCGTCGTAGTCCGGCGTCGGAATGTCATCCATCGAGAAGACCGACGCCCGCGGGGGCTCGATGTCGCGGCGCTGCGCGGTAGTGCGATCGATCACGCCAGCTGGCGGCGTAATGTCGCGCCCGCGCTCGAGCAGCTGGCGGACCAGCGGCACGATGATCTCGTCGGCCTCGCCGGAGACGACGTAGTCGACCCAGGGAAAAGCGCGCGCCGCGGCCATGCCCATGGCCGACTCGCAATTGGTCCCGCCGATCATGGTGATGATGCCGGGGTCGCGCTCGCGGATCGCGCGCAGCAGCGCCAGCGATGCGGTGTGCTGCTGAAAGGTGGACGAGCAGCCGGCGATGCGCGGGCGAGCCGCCACGATCTCGTCCGCGAGCTCGTTGGTGAATCGCGCTGCCTCGGCGCGTAGCGCGAGGAGAAGCGCGGCCGGATCGACGTCGAGCTCCGCGGCGCGGCTCTGCATCATCTCCGCCGCGATCTCGGCCAGATATGCATCGTCGACCGGGCTCATCTCCGGAAACGCCGCGGCGGCGAAGGTCCACTCGCCGATGAGCAGGGTCGTACGCGAATTCAGAACGCCGTCGTACGCGTGCATCCCGATTCGCGCGGCGAAGTCGAGACAGGGATAGCGCGTCTCGACCGCGATCCCGGCACCGCGAAGCTCAGCCGTAAGCAGTCCCAGGGCAATCGACGGCCGTTCAACTGCCGCGTACGGCATCGAGATCAGGCAGACATCCATGGTGATGTAACAATTTGGGGCTGTCTGCCGAAAGAGTCAATGAAGGGGGTAGGGAAACTGATTCCATCCGTCACTCCTACTAGTGACGAAAGGAGGAGTCTTATGAGCGAAGGAAGAATGCTTTACGGCGTCACCATCCACGATTGCATCAAACGGGGAGACAAGGGAGAGATGCAGCAGCTTCTGGCGGAAGCGGAAAAACAGCTGGGCGAGCTCAATCAGGGCATTCGCGATCTGCAGAATGCGGTGAAGGGCAACGGCGGCTACCATCCTTTCCGCCCGCTCTACGGCGTCGTGATCTCCGATTCCATCAAACGCGGAAACCAGGATGAGTTGAAGAAGCTCCTCGACGAGGCCCGGCAGGCGCAGCAGCAGCAGGGAGACCTCGGCAAGGCCATCAAGGACCTCGAAAACGCACTGGCGAAATAAGGAGGACGCAATGGCAACCGGACCAGTCATGCCCTACGGCGCCGCCATCAACGACGCCATCAAACGCCAGGACAAAAGCGAGATGCAGCGGCTGCTCGCGCACTCCAAGGATCTTCATCAGAAGCAGGGGGACTTCGGCAAGGCGATCGCCGACCTGGAGGCAGCGCTGAAGAAGAAGGCGTAGGACGCCGTCATGGAAGAGAAAAAGCTGCCGCACCGCTATGCCACGGTCGACGATTTCGCCCGGAGCCACCCGATTCACGTGGTCTGGGAGATCACGCTGGCGTGCAACCTCAAGTGCATGCACTGCGGATCGCGCGCCGGTAAGGCGCGCCCCTCGGAGCTGACGACCGAGGAGTGTCTCGATGTGGTGCGGCAGCTGGCACGGCTGCGCGTGCGCGAGGTGACGGTCATCGGCGGCGAAGCCTTTCTTCGCCGCGACTGGCTCACCATCATCCGGGCTATCACCGATCACGGCATGCACCCCAGCATGCAGAGCGGCGGGCTGGCGCTGAATGAAGAACGCATCCGCGCGGCGAAGGAGGCCGGACTGCGCTCGTGCGGCCTCTCGCTCGACGGCCTGCCGGCGCTTCACGACAAGCTGCGCGGCGTCAAAGGCTCGTTCGATCACGCCATGCGCGCGTTGCGGCTGCTCAAAAAGTACGACATCCCCAGCAGCGTGAACACGCAGATCGGCGCGACGACGTTGCCGGATATGCGCGAGCTGCTGCACCAGATCGCCGACGCCGGCGCGCGCAACTGGCAGATCCAGCTCACGGTGGCCATGGGAAACGCCGTCGATCACGATGAGATCCTCATGCAGCCGTACCAGATTCTCGAGTTGATGCCGCACCTGGCCGAGCTCTTCGACGAGGCGCTCTCCCTCGGTGTTTTGATGCAGCCGGGCAACAACATCGGCTACTTCGGTCCGTACGAGCATCGCTGGCGCGTCACCGATGCCGAGACCGGTCACTTTCAGGGTTGCGCGGCCGGCCACACGGGCCTCGGCATCGAGGCCGATGGCACGATCAAAGGTTGTCCGTCACTGGCCACTGCCGATTACTCGGGCGGCAACGTGCGCGATATGACCATCGACGACATCTGGAATCACTCCGATCAGCTCCGCTTCACCCGCGACCGCACCGTCGATGATCTGTGGGGTTTCTGCCGGACCTGCTATTACGCCGACGTCTGCCGCTCCGGATGCACCTGGACCAATCACACGCTCCTCGGCCGCGCGGGCAACAACCCGTATTGCCACCATCGCGCGCTGACGCTGGCGAAGGAAGGAAAACGCGAGCGCATCGTGAAGGTGGAGGAGGCGCCCGGCAAGCCGTTCGACGCCGGCCGCTTCGCGTTGCTGCTCGAACCCATCGACGGCAGTAGTGAGGCCATCGTCCAGGAGCCGCCACCGCCCCGGGCGAAGAGCGAAATCGTGCGCACGACGAGCGACCGCGTCCCGCCGAGCCTGACCCTATGCCGCGGCTGCGAGCAATACGTCTATCCCGGAACGGAGACCTGTCCCTTCTGCGGCGGCGATATCCGGGCACTCGCCGACGGCTATGCCCAACAGCAGCGCGAGATCGCCGAAGCGGCCACGCGCCTGCGCGAGCTGCTGGCGATGAAGAAAGCTGCCGCGCTATCATTTCCCCCGGATTCGCCTCTGAAACTCACCGCCGATATCTGATTTCGTCTCCTCACTCCCACCGCGAGACCGGGACCGCTCGATGTGTGTCCCGACGACGATGGAGACGAAATGACAATCAACGATTGGACCCACGATTTTTTTCACGGACTGGCGATTGATTTCTGGCTGGCGGTGGCACCGCCGCCGGATGGCGATCTGCCGCTTCTGGAGAGCGTGTTCGGCGCGCCTGCCGGACAGGCGATTCTCGATGTCGCCTGCGGCGCGGGCCGGCACAGCATCGCGCTCGCGCGCCGCGGCTACGCCGTCACCGGTGTCGATTCATCGACCACGTGTATTGCTGAGGCGCAGCGACGCGCGGAAGACTTGTCGATCGAATGGAATCGCGTCGATATGCGCGAGCTTCCCTGGCGCGATCGCTTCGATGGCGCGCTCTGTTTCGGCAACAGCTTCGGCTACAGCGATCGCGAAGGAACGCGCGCGTTCCTTCGGACGCTTGCGGCATCGCTGAAACCGGGCGCCGCGTTCGTCGTCGAAAGCGGCGCGATCGCTGAGTCGCTTCTCCCAACGCTGCAAACGCGACGCTGGATGGAAGTCGGCGACATCCTCTATTTCTCCAGCGCCACCTACGACGCCTCGGCCAGCCGGCTCGACGTCGACTATTCGTTCGTGCGCGGTGTCGTGCGCGAAACGCGCACGGCGCACACGTGGATCTACACGATCGGAGAGCTGCGCGAGCTGTTCGCCGACGCGGGCCTCGTCGTCGAGCAACTCAGCTCGACGCCGGCAGGCGATCCGTTCCGGCTCGGCGATCCCCGGTTGCTCCTGGTGGCGAGGAAGAAGTGACCTCGGAATTCGTGTCCGCGATCGTCGCGAGCGCTTTGGCCACCTGCTTGTCCCGCTTCTCGATCTTCCTGCATTTTCCGATGACGTCTTCGATCAGCGCCCAGGTCACGTTCGACGGCTGGTAGCGATCGGGATTCGATTCGGCCACGTGGCGGCCGAGAGCGCCGAGGGCGGTGTGGTACGGGAGCGGAACCGGGGTGATGTCGCGCGAAAGGTCGTCGATGTAGCGCGCGACCAGTAGGCCGACAGCGGACGACTCGACATAGCCTTCCACGCCGGTGATCTGGCCGGCGAAGAAGAGACGGTCGTCGCTCTTCGATTGAAACGTCGGGCGGAGATGCCGCGGCCCGTTGATGAAGGTGTTGCGGTGCATCGAGCCGAAGCGCGCGAAGACCGCGTTCTCCAGGCCGGGAATCATCTGGATGACGCGCTTCTGCTCCGGCACGCGCATCTTGGTCTGGAAGCCGACGATGTTGAAGTAGTCGTCCGAGAGGTCTTCCTTGCGGAGCTGGACGACCGCGTGCGGCCGCTCGCCGGTGACCGGATGCTCGAGCCCAACCGGCTTCATCGGCCCGAATCGCAGCGTTTCGATGCCGCGCGAGGCGATCTCCTCGACCGGCAGGCACCCCTCAAAATGCGCCGCCTTTTCGAAATCATGCGGCGCGAACACCTCGGCGGACAGCAGCGCGGCCACGAAGGCTTCGTACTCCGTCTGCGTCATCGGCGCGTTCAGGTAATCAGTCGACGATCCCTTGCCGTAGCGCGATTTCCAATACAGCTTCGACATGTCCAGCGAGTCGGCGGCCAGGATCGGCGCGATGGCGTCGTAAAAGTACAAACCATCGCGCCCGAGGAAGTCGTTGATGGCGTCGAAGAGCGGTTGCGAGGTTAACGGCCCGGTCGCGACGACGAGAAAGTCGTAATCGCCGCGATCGAGCGACGTGACCTCATCACGCCGCAGCGTGATGTTCGGCTCCGAGGCGATGGTGTTGGTGATCGCCGCGGAGAAGCGCTCGCGATCGACGGCGAAGGCGTCGCCCGCAGGAACGCGCGCCTCGGTGCCGCAGCGGATGACCAGCGAGTCGAGCATGGCCATCTCTGCCTTGAGCAGGCCGACGGCGTTGGTGATGTTGGAGGAGCGAAACGAATTCGAGCAGACCAGCTCCGCGAGATTCGAGGTCTGATGCGCCGCCGTCGACTTCGAGGGCCGCATCTCGAAGAGGTCGACGTGATGCCCGCGCCGCGCCAGTCCAAACGCGCATTCCGAGCCGGCCAACCCGGCCCCGATGATCCTGACCCGGGCCACGATCTAGTTCGACGGCTCGTTCGACGAAAACACCGACGCCCCATCCGCCCGGATCTCCCCGAACTTCTGCTCGAAGATGGAGATGTTCTGCGCCAGCGCCTCGAGCAGCTGCTTGGCATGCAGCGGCGTCATGATCACGCGGCTGTAAATCTTCACATCCGCCCGCCCCGGAACGATCCGCCCGAGGTCGATTACAAACTCGCTCGGCGAATGAATGATGTTGGCGAAGTTGATGTACTCCCCCTGCGCGACGCTGTCGTCGAGGGTGATGCGGATGGTTGGTTGCTGTTGCTCGTCCATGCGGCGACGATACCGCAGGGGGGAGGGCGAAATTCCCCCGACCGATCGAGCCTCCTGTCGTTACGGGATCAGTCGTAGTCGATGTCGTCGAAGAGGCGGTCGCCGCGCCAGTCGTCGCCGCGATGCCGCTTGCGCTCGATCTCGCTGTTGCCGAAGATCGAATCCATGACCTCCTTGCTCAGCTGGAACGGCGGCAGCTTCACGCATTCGTTCTCCAGATCCTCGAAGATCCTCTGAAAGCTGACGCCCAATTGCACCGACTCGGAGCGCTCGCCGATGTGCATTCCGACTACCTGCCGCTTCTCGTTGTAGACCGGGGCACCGGAGGAGCCGGTGAAGGTGATGGTTTTATAGCGGAAGAGATGGGGCAAATCCGGTTCGTCGTGATCTGCCGGAATGTAGCCTTCGGCGAATTTGAGGACGTCGCCCTGAGGATGTTGGACGACGAACACACGTCCGGCGGCGGGCTCGTCGGCACGGCTGCAGTTGTTCCACCCGCGGATGCGGTGTGAGTACGGGAGAAAGCTCAGGCCCATGGGGCGATCGAGCCGGACCAGGATGTAATCGAGCCCGTTGTCGTCGAAGCGGCGCTTGCACCGCGAGCTCACCTTGATCGACGAAGCGACGACGTCGGGCTGCTTCTTCTTCGGAATCGTTCGCGACGGAATGATCCGCAGCCCGCAGGAGTCCCCTATCGCATCGATGTCAGTCTTGACGTTCCACCTGAACTGGTCGAACAGGATCGTTACGTCGTCGGGATCGGCGAAAACAGTGGAGGTTCCGAGTAACGCATGGGCTGCGGTGAGCATTAGATCGGGTCCGACCAGGAACCCGGTGGCATCCGCAGCCTGCTTGCGACGGATGAGGCAGACGCGCCGCGAGAGCTTCATGAACTCGACACTACGCGGATTCACCAAACGAAGGCCGTCGATCACTTCGTCGAATATGTCCCTCTTACGCTCCAGCTCCGGGTGAACGTGCAAAAGGCCGGCGGGGTTAGTCTCGTTCATCATTCCACCTCCTCAAATGGTTCCCGGCCTGCAGCCATCGACGCTGCACTGCCGTATGTCGTTCTGCGGCAGCGGTCGTCCGACGCCCTTCGGAATCTTCAGAAAGTTGTAGTGGAGGTCGAAGTCGTCATCGCGCGGTTTCAGTACCGGCCCGGTCTGCCGCACCGGATCGCAACGCTCCGGGGTGTTCAGCCGGCGCACCTCCTCTTTCGTGTCGTTGCCCATACGCACCACGAGCAGCGTTTCTCCAACCGGCCAGCCCATCACCAGTTTCTTGGGCCCGCTCACGGGCGTGTTCTCCCTCAACTGCCGGAACTCGAGAGTGATCTGGGCTGTGTCTTCGGGATACGGGATTTCGATGATGAACTCGTCCGCCAGCACGCGCTGGAGGCCTGGCACCACGTTCCCCTTTTCATCCTTGAATGTCTTCGGAGAAATGGTGGCACAAGGGAAGTTCGCTTTCAGAACGCCACTGTCGAGATCGACGACGGCGGCAACTTCCTCGCCGACATAGGGATTGTTGGGATTTGCCGTTGCCTTGAGCGGCGCCGGTTTGGCAAGGATGTCGCGGATGTCGGCCAACCAGCGGATGTCGTCTGGCGGCGCAACGTTGTCCGAGCCGGGACGCTCGGCCAACGGATGCTTCTGATCGATGAAGTATTCGATGCGCGTTCCCGGCTGCTCCGGCTGGATCCCAACCCGAGCGTCCTTGAAGAAGTAAATGAAATGTTCGCCACCTTCGCCGACTACGACTGTCTCGTCTGGCGGCATCGGAGGATTGATCAGCAGTTGTCTCGCGACATGCACGAAGGGGAAGTGGTCAGGAATGGTCGTGCCCCACTCGTTGATCTGTTTCACTCGCTTGCCATTCGTTGTGTGTTCGTTCGCCGCCATCATCACGAATGCCTTGTCCGGCGGTTTGTCGCCATTCCTCGGCGGTCCCGGCCACAGTGTGGAGATACCGTTGAAAATGATCTTTAGTGTTTTATCCGCCATATATCTCTCCCTTCGAACCTCGGACTCAGAACCCGGCGCCAATCAGACGAAGCGACGCCCAATCACGGAATGGGACACCCTGGCGCAGCAGGGCCAGCTGTGCCTGACGAAGCGACTCGGCGGGAGTGTCGCCGCGGAGCAGGCGCTCATGGAATGTGCGCGCGGCGAGGCGCGCGGCGCTGTCGTCGATCGGCCACAGCGTTCCGACTACAAGGGGAACGCCGGCGGCGAAGAACGAGCGGGCGATGGTGATGCTCCCCTCCGATTTGAGAACCGGACCTCGGTCGGTGTCGCAGGCCGAGAGGTACACCACACGCATTCTCGGCATCGCGCTGTCGGCGATGTCCGCCATTTCCAAGCGTGCCCGGGGAGACTCGCCGAGGCGCAGCATCCGCGATGACGGATCAGCGTCGATCACCGTGTGTCCGGCGAATTGAAGGATCGTTGCATCTTGAAGCTCCCTCAATAGCGACGCGCCCGTAACGGCCGAACCGTCGATGATCCGCGCGCCACGATGGAGGCGGGCGATCGACGCCGCCTCCCCGGCCGCGCCTGGAAGCGCGGCCACGTCCGGGCCGCCCGCCGCGGCTTCCACCACAACGACCTGCTCGTTTCCGGTCGATCGCTCCAGCCAGCGTGCACGGCTCCGTACGAAGAGCGCGGCGCTCGGAGTGATGGCCGTGGCGTAGGTATCCAGGAGCGATCGACCCCGAACGTCATCGTGCAGTGCACTGAAGGCAACGCGCTCCAGTTCGTCGTCGGACACGATGACCAGCGACTTCGCTTCACCGAGGGCCGGCTCGAGTGGCCGCATGAGCGCGTCGTAAAGAAATGACGCATTGGAGCGAACGTCGGCAACGGCCGCGGTGACGTTGCCGGCGGCAGACGGCAGCGCGAGCGTTTCGAAGCGGTCCGGCGTGACCACCCAGGCGACGATGCGGTCGCGCAGAACGCGGTATTCAACCAGCGCGGCACCGGCCGGGAGAGCACTCTGAATGTCCGGAAGCGATTCTTCCGAAGCGGTGCCGCGCCAGCGGGCTTTGGGCGAGTCAACCAGCTCGCGGACGCGCCGGCGGTCCGAGGTTTCGAATGCCTCGCGCTCGCGCCGCTGCTGGAGAAGAAACTCCACATACGCGTCCGTGATCTCATCGGCGGTGGCGGTGAACGAGACGCGGAGTAGGCGCTCGTCGATCTTCTCGCGGTTAGCGTCGGTCTCGCGGAGTGCGGCTTGAAAATCGCGCTCGGCAGCGGCGGCTTGGCCGCGTCTGGCCAGCCGGCGGGCGCGGGCGGAATAGGCGGTGCTCAGCCAGATACGGTTGTCGGTGCGGTCGAAATAGCGGATGGCGTCGTCCAGACCAGTGAGCGGCTCGGTGGAGGAGCCATCCGTGCCGAAGCCATTGGCAGCCTCGAGGTACGCCAGCTGGCGCTCGCGCACCGCGCGGTCGGGGATCGATGCGCAAACCCGCTGCGCGACTGCAAGGTCAGTCCCTGCCGGCCCGGCGAGTCCCACGCGATATCGATAGGCGCTGCGCCACATCGTTGACGTACAGATTGGCGAGACGTCGCCCGCCGCGGTGTCGATCTCCACCAGCGCGTCGAGAAAGAGAGCGGCCTCCGCCTGTTGGTTCGCTCCCAGCGCGTGCAACGCGGCCATCATCATTGCGTAGTGGCCGTGCTTCGAATCGCCGGTTCGCTCCTGGATCTCCAGGCCCTTCTGGAGATACCGGCCTGCGCTGTCCGTGTCGCCCAGGAGATTGAGCGCTTCGCCTATCCGGATGAGAAGCGCGGACTCGTAATCGCGCTCACCGATGCTTCGATACACCTCGACTGCGCGCACGTAATGATCGACCGCCTCTTTGTAGGAGGTGGTGTACATGAATGCGACAGCGAGCAGCGTCTGAAGCCTCGCTTGTGAGGCGCCCGAGAGGCCGGCGCCGGGCTCCCTCTCGAGCTGCTGTAGCTCGGCGAGTGCCGGCCGATATTGATTGAGTGCGTAGAGGGTGCCGGCGTGCTCCATGCGCGCGCGCCAGGCAAACGGAGTCACTCGCGGGTCCAGAGCGGCGACCGCCGCGGCCATCTGGTCAGTGGCCTCCTGAACGGTCGAGTGCTTCTCAGCCTGCAGGCTGGTGCCGTACGCGACATGGCCCTTCGCGAGCTGCCGCAAGGCGTTGCCCACGGACTTTCGAATGGCCGCGACCGCATCCGCGATTTCGCGCTCCCCGCTCGCCTTTTCCAGCGCGCCGCCGAGCGCTTCGATCTTTGCCAATCGCGTCGCAGCAGACGGATCATCACGCAGGACCGCATCGCCCCAGTTCGGGAGCAGTTCGTTCTCACACCACAGGCGCACCTCCTGGCGGAAGCGATCGACGTCGCGGCGGAGCGCTGGATCGTCGTTGCCCACGGCGAGGAGGCGCGCGCGCGGCGGGCCAGAACTCGGCGTCGGTCGGCTGCAGAAGATCGTTCAGCCGCTGATGCGCGAGGTCGCTCCACTGCGAGCGCGGCTCGAGCGCCAGATAGTCACGCCACGCGGCGATGGAGCGCTCGCGAATGTGATACGAGTCGATGACTACGGCACGCGTCCAGGCGATGGCCGGCGTCCGCTCGATTGTCCACGCCCGCTGCACGGCCTCGAGCGCGAGCGGTTGCTGTGCTGGATTGTCGATCGCCAGATAGGCGGCGGCGAGATCGTTGAGCAGTGCGGCGTCGCGCGAGTGACGGATGGCCTCGGCGAGCTCGCCGCGCTGGTTCGTAGCCGACCGCAGCGTCTGTTCGAGCGTGGCCACGGCGTCCTTCGGCTTTCCAACCAGGAGATACGACACCCCGAGGGCGTGACGCTCTCCGCTGTCTTGATGGAAGCGCTCGATGACGGCCCAGAGCGATGCCGCGGCCGAACTCGAACCGGCCTCATTTCCGCCGCGCAGCCGCGGCTTTACGTCGCGATACGGGAAATCGCCGCTGAGACGCGCGATCGATGGGCGATAGTCCAGTGCCGCGCTGGCGGCGACGACCGCTTGCATGCCGTTCGCCGTGACACCCGGCCGTGACCACAGCACCAGGAATGCGGCCGCGGCCACGAGCGGCACCCCGATGAGCACGCGCCACTTGAGCGTCGCGAAAACACGCGCGCCGTTCACTTCGACCATATAGGTGCTCGCATGACCCTCTGCTCGCATCAACCCTCCGGCTCGGCTCTTGAGACGGACCGAGGAAGGGGATTCCGCACTTCTGTTTTTGGGAGACCGAAGGAGTGTACCGCAAGCCGGCAAGGGTGGTGTTCCGTAAACGCTCAGCGCCCGGGTTGTCGGCGAGGTTTGCATCGCCGTACTGTTCAGGCTTATGGATAGATTGAAGAAGTCCTTCCGCGCGGTAATAAGGCAGCTCATGTTCATCGCGCTCCTGCTGCTTCTCGCGCTTCCTCTTTTTGGCGGCGACACCCCGCCGAGGAACTGGGGACAGTGTCCCGCGGTGATCGCCATCGATACGACAGAGGTCGTCTATGCCCTGGGCGATACACATGGCGATTACGACAGGCTGGTGACGCTGCTCGTCGGCGGAAAGCTCATCGCTGGCGCGCCGGCCTCGCCGGAGCAGGCGACTTGGAGCGGCGGACGATCGATCCTCGTGGTGACGGGCGACATGATCGACAAGTGGGATCACTCGCTGGCCGTGATCGCGTTGATGCGCGCGCTCGTGACCTCTGCCGCATCGCAGGGCGG
>Ga0068869_100001585_pt1 | contig 13516 bp, 10 predicted proteins | sample KBSMisM52_FD_64676 | JGI IMG/M metagenome (GOLD analysis project Ga0068869, IMG submission 64676) | Miscanthus rhizosphere microbial communities from Kellogg Biological Station, Michigan, USA - KBS Miscanthus M5-2 | ecosystem: Host-associated > Plants > Roots > Rhizosphere > Soil ... | reverse complement strand
ATCACTTCGGGAATCGTCGGCGCCGACGATGCGCGCGTGGTATAAGAACCGTCAATAGCTCGAACGATCGGCGGGGTTGCCTGCTCGGCGCACCAGCCGCGTCACGGACAAGAATTCCATAGACCAGCCGGCGCCCGGGGAGCTTGCGAATGAATCGGTCGTTGAACGTGTTCGCTGCGAGCGCGCTCGCGCTCATGTCCGTCCTGATTTGCGGTTGTGGTGGTGGCGGCGGCGGCGGTGGTGGCACCGGCGGGGGGCCGAGCACGAGCATTACGCTTGACCGGACCACGGTCACGCTTACAACCGATGCTCCATCCCAGAACGTAGTGGCCACGTTCAGGGGCGACGGAGTCGTGGTTGGGACGCTGCCGGGTACGACTGCGCCGAGCTGGCTCGCGGTCAACGCACCTCAGACCGGAACGAGCCCGGTGAGCGTGAGCATCACAGCTTTCGCCACGATGCCGCCCGGCCGGTATGCCACCACACTTCGATTCGCGACTGGCAAAGCGGACGGATCGCAGGTCGTCTTTCAAGACGTGAACGTCACATTCACGGTCGACCATGTTCTCTCGCCTGCAGCGGTGAGACCGGCCTACACAGCCGGAGCATCCGGATTTTCGTCGGCTCCCGGATTCTCGTCAGCGTTGACTCTCGTCACCGACGGAGCGACCTGGCAGGCCAGCTCCAATCAACCGTGGCTGACCGTTACGCCGACATCAGGAACAGGCGGGACGACGCTCACCGCAACAGTCAGCAATACATTGGCGCCCGGTCAATACACGGGAACGATCACGGTTCGTGACACGCTGACCAATCGTACCCGCACAACGCTAGTGGATCTTGCAGTGAATCCACGCCTGCTCGCAGTACGACCGCGCGGCGTAGCGATGACGTCGAATGCGAGCTATAGCGTCATGACCAGAACGGTGCAGGTCATCGATACCGCCGGTCTCGGCGGCCACTGGACGGCTAGCGACGACGCGCCGTGGCTGCAGGTGGCTGCGGCACCCGATGCACACTCGCTCACGCTCACGGCCGACGACACCGGACTGGCAGACGGGATCTACTACGCAACCGTGACCGTTGCGCCAGACCAGGAACCTGGATTGACCAACACCACGGCGGTCAAAGTCGGTCTCTATGTTGACCACACATCGGCGGCAGCGCCCGCTGCCATCGTGACCGGCAACATTCTCGGCGCGAACGCCATCGCTGCCGACCCGATCCGTCCCTATGCCTACGTGGTGCAAACGATCTTCGACGAACCGTCGAGCACCTTCAACGGCGCCCTGTCGGTCTACAACTTTCACACCGGGCAGCTCGTCGACAAGCTGGACTTCCCGGGCCGCATCATGACCGGAGTCAAAGTATCGCCGGACGGCGGACTGCTCATCGTGTCCGACACTGCCAACAGCGCGGACACCTCCGATCGCTTTCTCACTCCCATCGAGCTCAACGGTTCCACTCGGACCCTCCGTCCGCGGTGGGGCGGCATTCATCTGGGGATCCAGTACGGTTTTTTCACGATCGCGGAGATCGGCGGCGCTGCGGTGGTGCTGACCGGGGAAAAACAAATCGTCTCGGTCCCGAACGGCACCGTCCTCGGCGAATTCGAAACCGATGCCGTCGGGGGATTCCTTTTCACGGGAAGGATTGCCGTGTCCGTCGATGGCGGCAGTGCATTCCTGCAGGGCGTGAGCGGCGCCAATCATCGCCTGGCGCGCTACCGGCTCACCCATCTGAACAACACCTTCCGTGTGCTCGAGACGCACAATATGAATGAGACGGGCGATGGCATCGACGTCGCGAGCAATCCAGCGGGCACGCAGTTCATCACGCTATCCGACGGCGTCAACACTCCGCTGCGTGCCTACGACAGCACCACGGTCACACTTGGGAATAGCGGAACGTCCACTTTGCCGGTTGACGACACACTCGACGTAGCACCTAACGGCGACATCTATGTCACCGGCAGAAGGAATGGCTTCGCCCAATACGATCCGAACTTCGTCCTGCGCGGCAGCCGCACGTTCAGCTCTTCCGTGCAAGCAGCGTACGGGCGCGTCTCATCGGACGGGAAGCGCACCGTCGTCGTCACGGCCGGCACGTCCGGCGTTGCGGACGTGCACCTGAACTTCTTCGATTCGCAGTTACCCTTGTAGAGCGTAGCTGACGCCGCAGCCGCCCAATCCGCAGTACCCATCCGGATTCTTGTGCAGGTACTGCTGGTGATATTCCTCGGCGTAGTAAAACTCCGGCACGTCCTTGATCTCGGTCGTGATCGCACCGTGACCGGCCTTCTTCAGTCGCTCGCCGTAGCTCTTCAAGCTCGCCTCGGCAGCCGCGCGCTGCTCGGCGTCGTACACGTAGATTCCTGAGCGGTACTGCGTGCCGATGTCGCCACCCTGACGCATGCCCTGCGTCGGGTCGTGCGATTCCCAGAACGTCTTCAGCAAGGATTCGTAACTGACCTTGCGCGGGTCGTACACGACGCGCACGACTTCGTTGTGAGCGGTGTAACCCGAGCACACTTCTTCATACGTGGGATTCGGCGTCGAGCCGGCCGCGTAGCCGACCGCGGTGCTGTAGACACCGGGCACCTGCCAGAACTTGCGCTCCGCGCCCCAGAAGCAACCGAGACCGAACAGCGCGAGCTTCATGCCTTCCGGAAACGGCGGCACGAGCGGAGAGCCGTTCACGGCATGACGTTCCGGCACGGGCATCTTCGCGGCGCGTCCGGGCAACACATCGGCGAGTTCCGGCATGAGGGCTTTCTTGCGGAACGGGTTCATGGCGGGTTCCTTGGAATCAGCGGGGGGAGGCTCTACGTGGGGTCGCAGCAAGAGTAAGCAAGAGCCCACGACAGGGGCAAATGGGCCCGCCAGACGGCCCCCAGGCGTGACCGCCATCACCCTTCCGCAGGGTGTCCTTGCGCCGGCTCTCCCGGGTGGTATTAATGGCAGCGAGGTTTGCCCATGAACGCGCTTTTCCAGCCGTTTGCAGCGCTGATCCTCTCAGCTGCCCTACTGCCTTCGATGGCTTCCGGCGAAACGCCGGCTGCAAGCTCGAACACCGTCATTGGACCGAACACGATGCTGGCCGACGGCGCGGAAGCGCTCATGCGCGGCGACTGGCAGCGTGGCGTGCAACTCACGCAGATGGGACTGACGTTCGCAATCTCGCAGCAGGACCGTGCCTCGGCGCTCGCCAACCTGTGCGCCGGCTTCGCGGGGCTCAAGCAGTACCAGCGGGCGCTCGAGCATTGCGATCAATCGATCGCACTGGTTTCGGACAACTGGCGGACGTGGCAGAACCGCGCAGCCGCGAATCTGGGATTGGGCAGGATCGAAGAGTCGCTGCGCGACATTCAGCGCGGGCTGCAGCTCAACCCGGATTCGGATTCGTTACAGAAGACGCTCGCGATTGCGCGCGATCATGAAAAACTCCAGCAGGAGCGGATGAGGCACCTGCTGGAGTCGTAGAGGAAGGTGTCAGGCTAGAGCCTGACCCACAATCAGCCTGACTCGAGCGACGGCGTCAGTCCCGCCGTTCCGATCCCGCCCATGAACGCCAGGCCGTCCGGTGCCCGACGGCACTCGCGCGGCGTGACACCGTGGAAGCGACGCAGCGCGCGGAACAGCGTGGAGCGCGAGTCGAAGCCGACCTGCTTCACGATGTCCTCGACCGCCAGTTCCGTACCTCGCAGCAGACGCGCGGCGACAGTCGTGCGCTTGCGTTGCAGATACTCGTGCGGCGTCACGTCGTGGATGCGCTTGAACAGGCGCAGGAAGTGATGGCGCGACAGGAACGCAGCCCGGGCCATGTCGCCGAGCATGAGCGGCTTGTCGTAATTCGAGTGGATGAAATCGGTCGCAAGCGAAACGCGCCGCAGGATCTCGCGACGAGTCGCGGCCCGACGCACCGGCACCGAGTGAGCGCGCGCGACAACCTGCCGATGGCGCATCAGCAAGCGCTCGAGCAGGAAGGCGAATTGCTCCTCGTACCAGAGCGCATCGTCCAGTCCCATCTCGCAGTGACGACGAATGAACAGCAGCACCGGAGTGACGCTGCGATCGTGCGTATAGAGATGAGGCATGAACGGCAGCGCCCCCGACTGCACGACCTCGCCGCTTTCCAGCAAGCGATCCTCGGGCGTGATCAACGCGCCGAGCGTCTCTTCCGGCATGCCGCGCCGGAACAGGATCGTGAGGGCATGCACCTCGCGCGCGCCGCGGATGCGGACGTTCGCGGGACAAGCCGGCACTGTCATCCAGGTGTCATCGTCGACGAAGACTCGTCGACCGTCGAGCGCGACTTCCTGCCGTCCGTTCCAGGCGCACAGCACGGCCAGCCGCTCGGCATCGAGCGCATAGTCCGCGACTTGCGTCTTCACGTTGAGGATTGCGTTGCCGGTATCGAGCTGCCGGACCACGCCAGGATTCAAATCGCCGCCGCCTGTCATCTCATGGGCTCTACGGAGAATCATCCGCACACCCCTCCCCGTTCTTCAAAGCACTCGCCGGAAACGGCGCCGGCGTCACCCGAGAAGCACATCGCGTCTCGATCAGTTGCCTTGTGATTGATCGTCATTACGCGGATGCGTTCCCATGCGTACAAGGGAATTACGATGATCAGATCGCAGCATGCGACGAAAGGTTTCAGGGCTCGCGCGCGTTCGGCGGGCGTGTCACACAATTGCGCAATGAATGCCACCGACGTTGCCACCGGGAAAACAAGGCACTTCGAAACCTGTGATGCGCCAATGAGATGAACCGTTGCCGCGACGTCGCATGCGTGCGTCATTCACCGGTCTTATGCGTAGTTTTACCGGTTGCCGCGGACACATCGGACACTTTATGGCGAGGTCCGTCGAGCACGTTTAGAATCGCGCCTTCTTATTTATGACTCGCACCGGCCGTTTATGCCCATCGCCAACGAGCACAACCTCGCCCGACCCATTCCGAAGAACTGTCCCTTCGGTATTCGCGTAAAGCTGCGCAGCACCGACCCGTTCAAAAACCTGGTCGGCGCCGACTGGAGCAAGGAGCATTGGTTCGCGACGCGAGAGGAGCGCGACCGCGCGCTGCAGGAAATGAGCGGACGCTACGTATATTTCCGGCCGGGCGACCAGCCGAGCCTCGAATTCGAGAAGGTCGATAAATAAGAATCAGAAGGTGCGGCCGAGGAACAGATAGAAGGCCTTGTCGCCGCCCTCGTCGGCACCCACCGCCAGGTACACCGGTCCGAGCGGCGTATCCAGTCCGAACCACACGCTGCCGTTCAAGCGCATGTCGCTGAACATGTCCTTGCGATCGAGCCACGTGTTACCGGCCTCCACCGAAACGCCCGCATACGCGGGCAGATCGAGCACGCCCGAGCCGCCGCGCCCCACCCGGCGGTAATAAATGAGTCGGCCGATTGCGTAGTGCGGCCCCGACAGGAAGCCGGGCGTCAGCCCCGAGAGATTCAGAAAGCCGCCGAGCGTGAATGAGTTCTCCGGGGTGGCGAGCGCATCGACCGTCGTTCCTTCGTCGGTCCAGAAAATGAACGTGTGACGGTCGAACGAGCGCGCGATCAGCCAGCTGGTGCGCACGATGTCGAAGTCGCTGTCGGCACCGATATTCTCACGCTGCGCGCTCCATTCGATGTCGAACTGCTGGCCATGGCGCGGAAAGAAAATACTGTCGAGCTTGTCGTAAGAGAAGCGCGTGAAATAACCGCCGCGATCGAACTCGGTGGCCGGCAGCGACGGATCGCCGATCAGCACGCGCCGATGTCCCGTGCCACGGTGCACGCCGAAGCGGATCTCGCCCCAGTTGGAAATCTCGCGCCCGAAGTCGACGCCGCCTGAGACCTCGCGCACGCGGTACTCGGCGACGCGATCGTTATTGCGCAGCTCGAATACGCTGCGCTCCTCGAAATCGAATTGCGGCGCGATGAAGTAGCGGCTGGCGAGCGACAGCGGCTGATAGAACTCGGTGAAGAACTTCGGGTTCTCGCCGATCTGGATGTCGGTCAGCCATTCGCCGCCGAGTGCGTTCAGCTCGGTCGCGATGAAACGCACGGCTGCGTTGTAACGACTGTTGCCCTCGAAGTCGTCTTCGAGATTGAGCCCCATGCGCACGTAGTTCGGACCCCAGCTCTTGCGACGCAGATCGAGCTGCAGGCCGGCGCGCCCCGCATCGTCATCGACCAGCGAATAGTCGATCGTTTCGAAGCGGTCGAGCGCGTACAGCGACGACAGCTTGCTGCGCACCAGCTCCTTGTCGAGCTGCTTGCCGACCAGATCCTTCATCGTCTCCTGGATCAAGGGGTCGTACTGCGCCGAGGCGGAATCGGCGCGCACGAATTCGATCAGCGGCAGCTCGGTCGAGCGCGTGCTGCGCTTGGCGAGATAGTCGCGATAGTCCGCGTCGCTCAGCGACAGCTTCGCGAGCGTCGCCGCCGAGCCGCGCGCCGACTCTTCGCCTGCACGCAGCGCCTCCGGTACGCGACTGAAATCGGCAGAGGTAAAACGGCCGAGGGCGGGATCGAGCACGATGTCCGTCGGACGCAGCTTCTCGCGCTCTTCGAGCGTGCGGCTGCGGATCAGGATCGCGAATGCCTGGTTGGTCACTTCCAGCGGCGAAGTCAGCTCGGCGCGCTGGTACAGCGGGAAGCTCACATCGACGACGATCAGCACGTCGACGCCCATCGCGCGTGCGGTGTCGATCGGCAGATTGTCGACGAGACCGCCGTCGACGAGCATGCGGCCGTCGCGCTGTGCGGGGGAGAACACGCCGGGCGCTGACATGCTCGCGCGCATCGCCGTGACCAGGTCGCCGGAATCCATCACGACCGGCTGACCGGTTTCGAGATCGGTGGCGATGGCGCGAAACGGAATCGGCAGTCGGTCGAAGCGCTGGATCTCCGCGACCGGCAGCGCCGCGTTACGCAGCACCTGCTCGAGCTTCTGCCCTTGCACCAGGCCGGGCGGCAGCACGAAGCCGGTATCCTTTACACCGAGCGCGAAGCGCACCAGGAAATTACGTTCGTCCTGCTTGCGGCGGAAGCCGAGCTCCTCGCGCGGCGGACGATCGCGGAACGCGTCCTGCCAATTCACCGAGCGGATGAGCGTCTCGATCTCAGCGCCCGACATGCCGGAGGCATACAAGCCGCCTACGACTGCACCCATGCTGGTCCCGGCGATTGCATCGACCGGCACGTGCATCTCGTCGAGGACTTTCAACACACCGACGTGGGCTGCGCCGCGCGCACCGCCACCACTGAGCACCAACCCGACGCGCGGCCGTTCACCCTCGGCAGCATGCAAGGCCTGGGCGAGCAGAAGCAGGCAGAGGGGCGCTACCTGAAGCAGTCTCATCGGCTGCGAATACTAGCAGCAGTTGTGACCGCTGAATCGCGGCTGATAGGCTGACTCAATGACAGTTCGACGCATTCAGCTCGCCGCGATCCTGGGGCTGGCGATGTTCGCCGCCTCCGCGGCACCGCCGGGCCGGCAATCGGACGACGACGAAGCGACGTGGGGCTCGTACGGCGGCGATCCCGGCGGCAATCGTCATTCGCCGCTGACGCAGATCACCCGTCAGAACGTCGAGCGCCTGCAGATCGCGTGGACCTACCGCACCGGCGAGCTCGGCGCCGACTTCGCGCGCGCCGATACGCTGACGTTCGAAGCGACGCCGATTCTCGTACGCGACTCGCTCTACCTCAGCACGGCGACCAACATCGTCATCGCCCTCGATCCCGCGACCGGCGTCCAGCGCTGGCGCTACGACCCGCGCATCGATCGCACGCGACGTTACTCGGAAGCCACTTCCCGCGGCGTGTCGTCGTGGATCGACCCGAATGCGGAGCCGACGACGCCTTGCGCTCAACGCATCATCGTCGGCACGCTCGATGCCCGGCTGATCGCACTCGACGGCCGCACCGGCAGGCTGTGCCGCGACTTCGGCGCCGGCGGCAAAGTGGATTTGAACGCGGGAGCGCGCACGGGCTCGGCTGGCAACTATCTCGTGACCTCGCCGCCGGCGATCTATCGCAACATCGTCATCGTCGGTTCCGCGGTCGGCGACAACGGCGGAGTCGAAATGCCCCGCGGCATCGTGCGTGCCTTCGATGTTCGCAGCGGCAAGCAGTTGTGGTCGTGGGATCCGATTCCGACTTCCGACGAGGAGGCGACGCGTCGCGGCTGGCAGGCGCAGTCGGCGCAACGCACCGGCGCGGCGAACGCGTGGTCGATCCTGTCGGTCGATGCAGGTCGCGGCCTGGTGTTCGTGCCCACCGGCTCCGCCAGTCCCGACTATTTCGGCGGCGAGCGCACTGGCGACAACGACTATGCGAACTCGCTGGTCGCGTTGAACGCCGACACCGGTCAGGTCGCGTGGCATCGACAGCTCGTGCATCACGATCTGTGGGACTACGACGTGCCCGCGCAGCCGATGCTGGTCGACATCGAGCGCGACAACAAATCGATCCCGGCCGTTGTTCAGGCAACGAAGACCGGCATGCTGTTCGTGCTCGACCGCGAAACCGGCGAGCCGGTGTTCGAAGTGGTCGAGCGGCCGGTGCCGCAATCCGACGTCGCGGGCGAAGCCAGCTCGCCCACGCAACCGTTTCCGGCAACCCCGCCCCTGGTGTCGCACGCCGCCGTGACGCCGAACGACGCCTGGGGCCTCACCTTCTACGACCGCGGCAAGTGCCGCGACCTCATCTCGCACTATCGCTCGGAAGGCATCTTCACGCCGCCGAGCCTGCAGGGCACGATCGAGTCGCCGGGTTACGCCGGCGGCGTCAATTGGGGCAGCACAGCGTTCGACAGCGAGCGTCAGCTCGTGATCGCCGCCGTCAATCACATCCCCATGGTCGTGACGCTGATCCCACGCGACCGGTTCGACGAGGCGCGACACTCGGACGCCTGGCCGGACTCCGATTTCGCACCACAGACCGGCACCCCTTATGGCGTGCGCCGCGAAGTGCTGGCCTCGCCGTTCGGCCTGCCGTGCACGGCGCCCCCTTGGGGAACGCTGGCGGCCATCGACCTGCGGCGCAATGCGATCCGCTGGCAGGTGATGCTCGGCTCGACCCGCGACAAGACGCCGTGGTTCGTCCCGGCATCGACCCTGGGCATGCCGAACATGGGCGGACCCATGGTCACGGACGGCGGGCTTGCGTTCGTCGGCGCCGCTACGGATAACTATCTCCGCGCCTTCGACATCGAAACCGGGCGGGAGCTCTGGAAGGGCCGGTTGCCGGCCGGCGGCCAGGCGACACCGATGAGCTACGAAGCGAACGGCCGGCAATTCGTGGTGATCGCCGCCGGCGGTCACGGCAAGCTCGGAACCAAGCGCGGCGACTACGTCGTGGCCTTCGCGCTGCCAGAGTGAAGATTTCTCGACGGAGGATACCGTGCGCGCCGACAGTGACAGACTTATGAGCGCTATGCGTCTCACCCTCCCTCTCATCGCCCACGTCGTCGCATTGGCGATGACCAGCACCGCATTCGCTGGCGACCGCGACCGGGTCGAAGAAGTCGTTGTCACAGCGACGCGCACCGAGCAGCAGCTGCGCGACTTCGCGGGCAGCATTTCCGTGGTGTCGAGCAACGACGTCGCGCTGGTCGGCGCGACCCACCACGCGGAAATCATGAACCGCGCGCCGGGCACGATGATCCAGCGTAACAGCGGCGAAGAAAGCCTCACGGCGATCCGTTCGCCGGTGCTGACCGGTCCGGGATCGTGCGGCACGTTTCTGTTCCTGGAGAACAGCATTCCGATCCGGCCGGTCGGCTTCTGCAACGTCAACGAGCTGTTCGAGGTGAACAGCGAGCAGGCGAGCTCGATCGAAGTTCTGCGCGGTCCCGCCGGCGTCGTGTACGGCTCCGGCGCGATGCATGGCGCAATCAACGTCATTCAAGCGGCGCCGGCGCAGATGCCGCGCTCGAGTCTGTCGCTCGAAGGCGGGCCGGACGAGTTCTATCGCGGCAGACTCACACTCTCGAACACCGGTGCAGCGAACGACTTCGGCGGCGCCGTGGTCGCCACCCACGATGGCGGCTGGCGCGACCATTCCGGCCTCGACGAGCAGAAGCTGAACCTGGCGATGATGCACCGGGGGGACGATTCCACCCTCGGCGTGCAGTTCGCGGGCACCAATCTCAACCAGGAAACCGCGGGCTTCATCCAGGGATTCGAAGCCTACAAGGACGAGAACATCGCGAAGTCCAATGCGAACCCCGAGGCGTACCGCGATGCCTACGCGATGCGCCTGACCGCCGACTACACGCGGCCGCTCGGCGGCGCGCAGCTGTCGATCCGGCCGTTCGTGCGTCACTCGCGCATGGACTTCCTGCAGCACTTCCTTATCGGCAAGCCGCTCGAAGAGAACGGCCAGGACTCGCTCGGCGTGGCGACGTCGTTGCAGACGGTGCTGTTCGCGGACACGCAGCTGCTCGCAGGCGTCGACCTCGAGTATGCCGACGGCTTCCTCAAAGAGACGCAAGCAGGACCGGCGACCGACGGCACACCGCCGGCGAACGCGATTCGCTCCGCGGGCAAGCACTACGACTACGATGTGCAGAGCGAAGTGGCAGCGCTGTACGGCCAGATCGAACAGCCGTTCGCAGAGCGCTTCAAGCTGACAGCCGGCGTGCGAGTCGAGTATGTCAACTACAACTACGACAACAAGATGCTGGCCGGTAACACCCGCGACGACGGCACGACCTGCGGTCCGGCGGGCTGCCTTTACGCTCGACCCGCCGATCGCAGCGACGACTTCAGCAACGTCACGTCGAAGCTCGGCTTGAGCTACGCGCTCACTGGGAACCACGTGCTCTACGTAACAGCCGCGCGCGGCATGCGTGCGCCCGACACGAGCGAGCTGTACCGATTGCAGCGCCAGCAGTCGATCGCTGAACTGGATTCCGAGGAGCTCGACAGCGTCGAGCTGGGAGCGCGCGGCGCATTCGGTCCGCTGCGCTACTCGCTCGCCGGCTTCAAGATGAAAAAGGACAACGTGATCTTCCGCGACTCCGCCGGCTTCAACGTGAGCAACGGCAAGACGGATCACGAAGGCGTCGAATATGAATTCAACTGGCTGCCGATCGAGACGCTGACGCTGGCGCTGGCCGGCACGTACGCGAAACACACCTACGCGTTCGATCGCAGCATCGATGGCGGCGAAACGATCGTCTCCGGCCGCGACATCGACACGGCTCCCCGTCACGTCAACACGGCGCGTATCGACTGGCAGTTCCTGCCGCTTGCCAATGCGGAGCTCGAGTGGATCGGCGTCGGCCGCTATTTCGTCGACGCGATCAACGCCCACGAATACACGGGCCACGACCTGCTCAACCTGCGCCTGGGCTGGAACATCCGCGAGAACTGGACCACGACGCTGCGGCTGAACAACGTCACGGACGAGGCCTACGCCGATCGCGCCGACTTCGCCTTCGGCAACTACCGTTATTTCCCGGGCCGCGGCCGCACGCTGTTCGTCGAAGTCAGATATGTAACCAAGTAAGAGTCAGGCTGAAGCCTGACCCACGGGATCCGTTGTGGGTCAGGCTTTAGCCTGGCTCCTCAAATAAAAAGGGCCCGGCTTGCACCGGGCCCTCGAGCCACCACCACTCCCTGCAGCGAAACGCTTTATGCGCCGATCGTGCCGTTGACGATCGGTTCGAACGCAATCAGACCATCGAGCGAGGCGCCGGCGCCGAGCGAGCTGCCGAACTTCGTATTGAACTGGCCTGCCTCGCCGTGCAGGGCCATGTAGTTCAGCAGAATCGTCTGCACCAGCAGATTGACGTTGTTCGCAGCCGGGCTGCTGCTGTTCACCACGTCGCCGCCGGCGCTGTACGCACCGATCTGCTGGTGACGGGCCGCGCCCGCGCCCGAAGTCATGAGCACCGGGCGACCGCCGCTCGTCGGCGGGTTGTAGACCAGGAAGAACGCCGCAGCGGTCTGCTGGTTGTCGCCGGTCCACTGGCCCTTGCCGCGGCCGTCGACCGAGTTGTCGACCATGCCGTTCGAGGCCAGCGAGCCGTCGCTGAACACGTAGATCATCAGCGGCTTGCCGCGACGGGCCGCGAACTCCAGGCACGCGCCGATGCAGCGGCCGGCGCGCAGATCGCGCAGCTCGCCGGTCGAGCGATCGCCGGTGTGATAGTCGAAGCCGCCCATGCTGATCGTGCCGGCGCCTGCGTAGCCTTCGACCACGAGCTTCATGACCGCCGAGGTCTTCTGGAACTCGCCGTCGTTGCCGAAGTTCGCGCCGAAGATGCCGCCGGTGCCGGTGATGTCCGGATCGACCGCCGGGTTGATCGCCGCCGGATTACCGAAGCGATCGACCGTATCGGCCGTCTTCACGTAGCCGCACTTCACCTGCGTTTCCAGGCGCGCGCTGTCGGCGATCACCGGGTCGACCTTGAGGAGTTTCTGCTCGCTGATGCGGGCCATCTGCTCCATGACCGCGACGGTCGAGGCCGTGTCGGGCGAGCCGTCGGGCTTGGTGAACAGCGTGCCGAGCGCGCCGGTGTCGACCAGGCCGCTCGCGTCCGAGGCGCGATCGATCTTGGTCGGACGATTCGCCGGATCCATCAGCATCGCGGGCGCCATCGAGTTGCCGCCCGAGTCGGAGTTCTGCGAGCCGATCAGCGTGAGCAGCTCGCCGCGCGCACCAGCCTTGGCGATGCCGTACATCGGGTTGTGCGGGTTATTGCCCGTGTCGTTCTCGGAGCGTGCCGCGATGACGCAACCGTTGACGCCAGCGCGCGTCGTAGCGGTCGTCTTCTCGAGCATGCCACGCAGGAACGCGCTGTCCGAGTGAAACATCAGGCCGAATTCTTCATTGATGAAGTCGGTCGTGGCGTTGTTCGGCAGCATGGTGCCCGGCAGGCCGAGCTTCGAATAACCCTGCGTCGACAGGAAGTCGAGCTGACCGCCGTCTTTGCCGACCAGCACGTTCGAGCCGGCGATGTTCGCACCGCCCGCGAGGTCGAAGCAGATGAACGGAATCTTGCCCGCGCCCTGCTGGATGTTGCAGATGTCGTTGGCCGGATCCGCGAGGAAGCGCAGGTCCGGACCAAGCGCTGCCTGCGCCTTCTTCGCGCCGAGCAGCGCACCGAGCACCGCCGGCGCCACGACCGTCGCCGCACCGGTAGTGAACCCCTGCGCGAGGAAGTCGCGGCGGGTCACCGGCTTCTTGTGCGACTCGTGCCGCAACGGCTCATTCAGACCGAGCGAGCGTTTCTTGCGCGATTTGATAATCAGCATGGCTGTGTCATCCCGGATGCAAAGTCGGATCAGTCGATCAACGTGGCGCCGCTACCCAGCACCGCGCCGCAGGTCGCCTTCGCGATCAGCTTGGTGCGCGAGTTCGGGCAGGCGCCGCTGCACGTATTGAGCGTATCGATCAGCCCGTACAGGCCAGGGCGCGTCGGACCGTCGGCCGCCGCGTTCGACGGCGTGTACGGATTCTTCAGCTCCGCGCCGCTCGGCTGCGACGTGAGGTTCGCGCC
>Ga0068869_100001579_pt1 | contig 13546 bp, 10 predicted proteins | sample KBSMisM52_FD_64676 | JGI IMG/M metagenome (GOLD analysis project Ga0068869, IMG submission 64676) | Miscanthus rhizosphere microbial communities from Kellogg Biological Station, Michigan, USA - KBS Miscanthus M5-2 | ecosystem: Host-associated > Plants > Roots > Rhizosphere > Soil ... | reverse complement strand
GGCCAGCTCGCCGGGACGCCGTCGGTGTTGTTCGATGCGATCGCGCTTGTCCTGACACACGACGCGGCGTCGAGGTTGGCGAACGAGGGCGCGGCGGTCGATTTCGTGCGCGATGCGTTTGGCCACCTGAAGGCTATCGGGTGCACTCGCGATGCCGATCCGCTCTTGCAGAAGGCCGGGGTTGCGCGAACCGAGGGCGTGACCAGTCTCGACAGCAAGTTCGTCAGCGCGGCCGGCACCCGCTTCTTCGACAGGGAGCCGAAGGTGCGGACACTCGCGTGACGCCGGAAGGACCTTGAGATAGGCTTTGGGCTTGCGGGCAGGTCGTCGATGCCGGCCCCGGGGGGCCAATCTCGATTGGAGAATGAAATGGCGAATCCAGCAAAGAACACAATTTGCCTTTGGTACGATCGCGACGCCGAGGACGCGGCGCGGTTTTACTCGAAGACGTTTCCCGATTCATCCGTCGGCGCAGTGCACCGCGCACCGGGAGATTTTCCGTCGGGGAAGAAAGGCGACGCGTTGACCGTCGAGTTCACCGTGCTGGGCATTCCGTGCCTCGGGCTCAATGGCGGCCCCGCGTTCAAGCACAGCGAAGCGTTCTCGTTTCAGGTCGCAACCGCCGACCAGGCCGAAACGGACCGCTACTGGAACGCAATCGTCGGCAACGGCGGCCAGGAGAGCGCGTGCGGCTGGTGCAAGGACAAATGGGGATTGTCCTGGCAGATCACGCCGATCGTCCTGACGAAAGCGATCACCAATCCCGACCCCGCTGCCGCAAAGCGCGCATTCGATGCGATGATGCAGATGAAGAAGATCGACATCGCTGCAATCGAGGCGGCCCTCCGCGGTTGAGATTGACCCGCCATGGATGCCGATCCTTCCCTACAATGGCAATCGAGGGAGGATCCATGGCAACTGACAACTCCGAACAGATTGCGGAATGGAACGGCGCGTTGGGCCAGCGATGGGTCGCGATGCAGCGAGAGATCGACCGCATCGTCGTGCCGTTCGGTGACGCCGCGCTGAAGGCTGCAGCGCCGCAGCCGGGAGAGCGGGTGATCGACATCGGTTGCGGTTGCGGCGACACCTCGCTCGACATCGCACGAATCGTCGGCAAGGCAGGTGCGGTCATCGGCGTCGACGTGTCGACGCCGATGCTCGACGTTGCGCGCGCGCGTGCCGCGTTGGCGGATTGCGTCCACCTCGTCTTTCGCGAAGGCGATGCTTCCGAGGCGGAACTCCCGGCGGACACCGACTTGCTGTTCTCGCGGTTCGGCGTGATGTTCTTCAGCCAACCCACCCGAGCTTTGAGCCATTTGCGCGCGTCGCTGCGCGCGGGTGGCCGCAGCGTGTTCGTCTGCTGGCGGGCGCCGCGGGATAACGCGTGGGCGATGGTGCCTCTCTCCGCCGCGCGCGCAGCAATGGGTGTCACTCCGGCGCCTGCGGATCCGAACGCGCCGGGTCCGTTCGCTTTCGCCGATGAGCAAAGAGTGCGCTCCATCATGTCGGAGGCGGGCTTCGGCGCGGTCGATGTGCAGCGCTTCGATGCGGCGGTCACTCTTGGCGCCACCCCGCGTTCCGCAGCAGAAGCCGCGGTGCAGGTTGGGGCAGTGTCCCGCTTTGTGCGCGAGGTGGGCGAGGCGCACCTCCCTATCATCGTCGAAGCTGTCGAACGCGCTCTCGTCCCGTTTGCCGCGACGGATGGTCACGTCAGCCTCAACGGCTCGACGTGGATCGTGTCGGCTACGAGCACTGCGTAGGCTGCATCGAGGGCCGGTCGCTGGCTGACGCACTCGGGTGCGGTCACCCACCGTCGTGACCGTGCGTCCAAGGGCTATCGAGACAGCAGGGAGGTGTCCATGAAATCAGGTTTCCGGGCGACGCTCGCGCTTGCTTGGCGGCGGTTCCTGTCGCTGATTGCAGCCTTGCTGTTCGCGTGGTCCACGTGTGCGCCGGCGGCGACAGGCGACCCGCCCGCAGGCTCCGTCACGGCGACGGGAAGCGAGCCCCGTGTGGGTCGGCTCGTCGTTCGCTTCCGTTCCGGGGTCTACGCACCCGACGGCGGATCGATCCACGCTGGCCTGCTGGACGAGCTGCAAGCATCGCTGGGGCACGCGATGAGCGCGACGTCTTCGACGTCCCCGCGCAACCACATCCTGCGGCTGGCGCAGCCTGTCAGTCTGCGCGAAGCGAAGCGCCTCGCCGGGCTGCTGCGGATGCGGCACGACGTCGTCTATGCCGAACTCGACCCCAGCGAGAGGGAGCCTGACGTGGCCCGGAAGACGCCGGCGAGTCGAGGCAGTGGCGCACCGACGATTCGGCGTTTGTTAGTGACCTTCGCCGACCCCGGGCTCGCGGCGAAGTCTCGCAACAACGAGAAGCTCGATTCCGAGTGGGACCGAAAGCTCTCCGCGGCGGCGGGCGTACCACTTCGTGTCGCGCGGGCGACGATCGGGGGGGCATGGGTAATCGAGCTGCTCGCAGCAGTGGATGTCGCAACCGCCGAGACACTCGCAGCGCGCTTGCAAGCCCACGGCATCGCGCGGCTCGCCGCGCCGGATTACGCGCTCGCGCCGATCTTCGTTCCCAACGATCCCGGTTTTGCGAGGGGGGAACAGTGGAACCTGTTGAATGCCTTGGACGCGCACAATTACTCCATCGACGCCGAGCGAGCCTGGGACATCACCACGGGTTCCCCCGGCACGGTCATCGCGTTGATCGACTCGGGCATCCTGCCGCACCCGGAACTGGCCGACCGCATCCTGGCCGGTTACAACTTCATCTCCGACCCTGTCAGCGCCGGCAATGGCGTGGGGCGCAGCAACGACGGGACCGACCTTGGAGACTGGCGCATGGCCGGGCTTTGTCCGGCACCTTTCGATACGGCGTCCGACAGCTCCTGGCACGGAACGGCTGTCGCCGGCGTTGCTGCCGCGACGGGCAACAACCTCGTCGGCATGGCGGGAATCGACTGGCAGGCCAAGCTGCTTCCGGTGCGGTTCATCGGCAAGTGCGGTGGCAGTGTTGTGGACCTGATCGAGGCGATGGCCTGGGCGGTCGGGGTCCCTATCGACGGTGCCCCCGACAATCCGACACCAGCCAGCATCATCAACGTCAGTGCGGTCGTGAGGAACTTGCCTTGCCTGCCGGACTTTCAGGATCTGGTTGACCTGATCCTCGATGCCGGCGTGTTCATCGCGGCCGGAGCCGGCAATGACAATGAGGATGTCGCCAATTTCTTTCCCGCGAACTGCCTGGGCTTGAGCGCGGTTGGGGCCACCAATGCGTTCGGGGCCCGCGCGAGCTACAGTAATTTCGGGCAGGGCGTCGATATTTCGGCCCCGGGAGGCGAGTCCGGGTCCGGAGCGATCTATTCGACCTGGAACTTCGGGACGACTGTCGCGGCATCGTATGGCTACGGGCTTGGCTTCGGAACAAGTCTTGCGACCCCACAAGTCGCGGGCGTGGCGGCCCTGATGCTCGCGGTGAATCCGAGCCTCTTTCCGGCGCAGATGAAGCAGCTGATGGCAGAGACGGCGTCACCGTTCGCCCCGGGATCCGACTGTGCCACGGGTGTCTGCGGTGCGGGCATCGTCAACGCTTACGCCGCCGTTCGCGCCGCCCAGACCGCGCTCCCGGCAGTGAGCCCTGACCTCAACCAGCACGGTTTGACCGGTTCCTGGTACGAGCCGGCGAACAGCGGGCAGGGGTTCGCAGTTGAGATCATTCCCGATCAAACGCCGGGACACGGTGTGGCCTTTGTGAGCTGGTTCACCTTCGATACCGTGATCGGTGGAGCGGAGCGCCAGCGCTGGTACACGCTCCAAGGGCCCGTGGATACCGGACAGCCTACTGCGGAGCTGACGATCTATCAGAACACCGGCGGCAACTTCAACGCTCCACCGGCAACCAATGCGCAGGCGGTCGGGATGGCGACGCTGAGCTTTGACACATGCTCCAGCGGGCATCTGTCGTACGCCTTCAGCGACGGCACCGGGCGCGCCGGCACGGTACCGTTGACGCGCCTCCTGCCGAACGTGACGTGCTCGGTCACGACGGCGCATCCCACCGATGCGGACTTCGCTCACTCTGGGAGTTGGTACGCTGGTCCGACAACGTCCGGGCAGGGCTTCACGGCCGAGGTCGCCCCGCTTTCCAGCGCGTTCTTCTTGTCGTGGTTTACGTATGCGCCGAACGGCGCCAACGCTGGAGCCGCCGGACAACGATGGTATACCGCCCAAGGTGTCTTTACGCCAGGGTTGCGGACGATTCCGGTGCAGATCTACGAGACCATCGGCGGGATGTTCGACACGTCGACACCTCTTGGCCAGCGAACGGTGCAGGTCGGTAGCGGCACGATGGCGTTCCAGAGCTGTTCGACTGCGACGTTTACCTACACCTTCACCGGCGGGACCAGCATGGGTCTATCTGGAACCATCACGTTGGGTCGAGTGGGTCCGGTGCCACCAGGCTGCGCACAATGAAACCAGCGTGGAGCCCGCCTCACGCTCCGGAGGTCCGCCACCAATGAGAGGGCCGACCGTCCGAGCTGCCGCACGTCCTCGCGAGAATACGCAGCGAGACCCTGGCGGCTCGTATCGAAGCCGCCAACCGCTTGCAGAACACCGCGGCGCCACGCAAACTTCTGCGCTTCCGTCACTGGATGCGTCCATGCCCCGCCATTTGCTGAGTGTGCTTGCCCTGTTGGCCTGCTTGGTCGCCCCATGCGCGCAGGACGCAGCGGCGCAAGCGCGGTTCGATTTCGACACGACCCCCGGCAACCTGTTGAAGACCGTGGTGCCCGTGCGATATGGGCTGAGGCTCGATCTCGACCCGGCACGAGACGGCTTCACCGGACGCGCCGAAATCGTCATCGACGTGCGCCAGCCGGTACAGGCCGTTGTTCTGCACGCTCATCAGCTGACTGCCTCTCGCACCGAACTTTCGCAGGATGGTCGAACGCGAGGCCTTCGGGTCGGCCCGGGCCCGATCGAGCAGAGTTGGGCGCTTTCTCCGACAGATGCATTGCCCATTGTGCCGGGCCGTTACACGCTGCACATCGATTACAGCGGCAGCGTCAACCATAGTGGCGCCGGACTGTATCGCGCCGATTACGTCTCCGCAGGCAAGCCCGGGCGCGTATTGGCGACACAACTCGAATCCGTTTACGCGCGACAGGTGTTTCCGAGCTTCGACGAGCCGGCGTTCCGCGCAGTCTTCGAGTTGTCCGTGCGCGCGCCGCGGGGCCTGGAAGTCGTTTCGAACATGCCCCGAGCCGAATCGCGTCCCGATGGCAGTGGCACGTTGCACCGCTTCCAGCCGACGCCGCCGATGCCGAGCTATCTGGTGGCGGTGTCGGTCGGCCGCTTCGACGCGCTCGCAGGCCGTGCCGCCGGCGTGCCGCTGCGCATCCTGACGGCGCCCGGAAAGCGTGCGAATGCGACCTACGCGATGCGGGTCACGCAGCAGGTCGTCCCGTTCTACGACGCCTACTTCGGCGTTCCGTACGCACTGCCAAAGCTCGACCAGCTGGCCGTTCCCTCGGTGCGCCAAGGTGCGATGGAGGATTGGGGCCTCATTTCGTACAGCGAGAACGCCGTATTGTTCGATCCGGCCCGGAGCAGCCCCGATACGGAACGCGGCGTGTTCAGTACGGTCGCGCACGAGATCGCGCACCAATGGTTCGGCAACCTGGTGACCGCTGCATCCTGGGATGAAATCTGGCTCAACGAAGCATTCGCCACCTGGATGGCCAACAAAGCCATGGAGCGGTTCAACCCACTGTGGCACACCGCGCTCGAACGCCGCTTCCCGCTCGATTGGACGATGGCGGGCGACGCGGGCGACGCTACACGAGCCATCCGCTCCGGCCCGGTCAGCGAGGCCAGCGTGTTCGACGTGTTCGACGGCATCACATACGTCAAAGGCGGCGCCGTGCTGGGCATGATCGAGCAGTGGGTGGGCGAGGAGCAGTTTCGCCGCGGTCTCGCGGCGTACATGCGAGAACGGAAGTTCTCGAATGCAACCGCCGGCGACCTCTGGTACCACATGGCGAAAGCGTCGCAGAGCGACGTGGCGGCGGTGGCGGCAAGCTGGACCGACCAGCCTGGCTACCCGCTGCTGGAAGTCGCCAGCGTTTGCGAGGGGCAGCAGACACGCGTGACCATTTCCCAGCGCCGCATGCGTGACGGCGCCACACCATCTTCCACGGCGAGCCCCGGCGTGACGCGGGCCGTTTGGCAAGTCCCGGTGCGCCTGGCGCGAGGCAGCGAGATGTCGACCGTGCTGCTCGTCGATCCGCAGCAGAGTTTCGCGCTGTCCGGTTGCAGCGGCGCTCCGGTGGTCGCCAACGCTGGGGGAATAGGGTTCTACCGCGTCAAGTACGGCGAGGCATCGGCCGGCGCGCTGACGCAGAACTTCGCTCGCTTGGCACCCGCCGATCAGGTTGCCTTGCTCAGCGACACGTTCGCGCTCGCGCAGGCGGGCGAACTGTCCATGACGAGCTGGTTCGCGCTCGTAAAGCAGATTTCGCAGGTCGCCGGCCCCGCTCGGGCAACGCTGTTCGAGCTGGCCGGCAGTGGCTTCAGGTTTCTCGACAATGCGATGGCCGGCACACCGACCCAGCCGCTGCTGCGCGCCGCCGGTCGAGGCGTGTTCGGCCCGGAGCTCGCCCGTCTGGGCTGGACCGATCGGCGCGGCGACGACCCGCAGACGTTGAAACTGCGCGGGAAGCTGATCGAGCTGTTGGCAAGATTTGACGACGCACCGACGATCGCGGAAGCACTGAAGCGCTTCGACGCCGACGAGTCGAAGCACGCGCAACTCCCTCCATCGATTCGCTCGCAAGTACTGGAGGCTGTGGGCATGCACGCCGACCGTGCGCGCTTCGATCAGCTGATGGCGCGGCTCAAAACCGCTGGAGGTGAGGAAGACCGTTGGGTTTACGCAAGCGCGCTGGCGGGGGGGCGCGACGAGATTCGCGCAAAAGAGCTGATGGCGGCGGCGCTCGCCGGCATCACCACCCCCAATGTCGCGTTCGAGCTGCCGGGAATGGTCAGCTCGCAATCGCCGTTCGGTCCACTCGCCTACACCTTCACACTCGACCACTGGGACGAGCTTGCAAAAATCGCCGGCGACACCATGTGGGGCCGCCACTGGCTGTTGCCCAATGCCGCGGCGCGTTTCAACGAAGCGGCGCGTGCAGCGCAGCTGATCGAAGACCAGAAACGCAAGGCCGGCGCCGACGGCGCCATGCCGGCTGCGCGCACCGCGGCTCGTATTGCGCTGCTGTCGGCGGTGCGTCAACGCGATGCGGCAACTTTGCAGACGTTGTTGGTGGATTGGTAGTCCGCTCTTCCGGGAATCATTCCGAGGGGCTCGCCTGATTGTGCCGATGCCACATTGAATGCAGTGTGCAAGTCGATGCTCGAAGGGAGCCAGACATGAAGCGCCTCTGGGCAGCGTGCACTTAATCGTCTTGTGCCCCCGGCGTTTTCTTCCCTGGCTTGAGAATATCCAGCAGCGCTTCCACCACGCCTTTGGCAATCATGCCTATGCGGCGAGCCGCCGCTTCGGACAGGTCGGCAATTCGTCCGGACACGAACGGACCCCGATCGTTCACCACGACCTCCACACTGCGTTGGTTCTCGAGATTGGTGACGCGCACGCGCGTGCCGAACGGCAGGGTTCGGTGGGCCATGGTGAGCGCCGAGGGATCGAACGGCTCGCCGCTGGCGGTCTTCCTGCCCGCGAATTCATTGCCGTACATCGAAATGCGGCCGCGTTGTTGCGTGCCGATCACAGTGTCGCCAGTCGATGGCGGCGCCAGGGGTGGCGGAGCAGCCGGTACGGGCGTTGGCGGTGCGGGCATGGGCGCTCCGGGTTCGGGCGCGCGCTCGACCTCCGCGCAACCGAACAGCATCGCGCAAGCGAGGGCCGCGACGAGATACGAGGATGTCTGGAATCGCGGTCTGGATGCTGACATCGTGAACTCCTGCGCGGTCAAAGTCAGCTGCGCCAGGCACGGCAAGAGCAATGAGTTTCCATTCCCGGCCGCGCAGCGTACTGGTCGGTGTATGGTATCGGGTACCGCGTAACTGGAGTTTCCATGAGCGCACCGCAGATGGAATCGAAGGGCTCCGACCTGACGCAAGGCGTGGCGATCGACACCCTCGGCGACGGAAAGATGGTGGCCGGACACGTCGGCGAGGATGCCGTTCTCCTCGCACGCCGCGGCGACGAGTTCTTCGCAGTCGGCGCCACCTGCACACACTACAACGGCCCGCTGGCGGAGGGCCTGCTCGTGGACGACACGGTGCGCTGCCCATGGCACCACGCATGCTTCAGCCTGCGGACCGGCGAGGCGGTGCGCGCGCCGGCATTGAGCCCGATTGCCTGCTGGAAGACCGAGCGGCGCGGCGACAAGGTATTCGTAACGGAAAAGGCGTCACCCACCCCGCGAATCCGCGTCGTACCGTCGCCGGCTAGGCCGAAGAAGGTCGTCGTGATCGGCGGCGGCGCCGCTGGCTTCGCGGCCGCCGAAATGCTGCGTCGTCAGCGCTTCGACGGCAGCATCGTGATGTTGAGCGGCGATGACGCGCCGCCCGTGGATCGGCCGAACCTGTCGAAGGATTATCTGGCTGGCAACGCGCCGGAGGAGTGGGTGCCGTTGCGCGGCGACGACTTCTACGCCGAGCAGAATATCGACCTGCGGCTCAACGCGAGCGTCGCTGCCATCGACCCCGGAGCACACGAGGTCGCGCTGGCCGATGGCAGCAAGGTTCCCTATGACCGGCTGCTGCTCGCGACCGGCGCCGAGCCTATTCGGCTCTCGCTGCCGGGCATCGAGTTGCCGCACGTGTTCACGCTGCGAACGCTCGGCGACTGCCGGGCGATCATCGCGCGGGCGGCTTCCGCACGGCGTGCCGTCGTGCTCGGCGCAAGCTTCATCGGCCTCGAGGTAGCCGCGTCGCTTCGCGCGCGGGGCATCGACGTGCACGTCGTGGCGCCCGAGAAGCGACCGATGGAGCGTGTGCTGGGTCTGCAGATGGGCGACTTCGTGCGGCGGTTGCACGAAGAGCACGGAGTGGTCTTCCATCTGGAGGACACTGCGACGGCAATCGACACGAACAAGGTCACGCTGAAGAGCGGCGGCACGATCGACGCGGACCTGGTAGTTGCCGGCGTCGGCGTGCGGCCGCGGCTCGATCTCGCCGAGAAAGCCGGACTTGCGATCGACCGCGGCATCACGGTGGACGAATATCTGGAAACGAGCGCGCCCGGAGTCTTCGCCGCGGGCGACATCGCCCGGTGGCCCGATCCGCACAGTGGGGCGGCCATCCGGGTCGAGCACTGGGTCGTGGCGCAGCGCCAGGGTCAGACTGCCGCGATAAACATGCTGGGCGGCCGGGAGAAGTTCGACTCAGTCCCGTTCTTCTGGAGCCAGCACTACGACGTCCCGATCAATTACGTCGGTCACGCGGAGACGTGGGACGACATTGCGGTCGACGGTGACATCGGGTCGCGTGACTGCGTGGTCCGATACAAGAGCAACGGACGTGTGCTCGCAGTGGCGTCGATCTATCGCGACACCGACAGCCTGATGGCCGAAGCGGAGATGGAGCGCGGGCCCCTGTCGAGGTGACCAATGCTTCGACGTCGAGCCTGCGGCCGTCGCGACCGGTGGGCTACCCCTTCGACGGCGCGTGGATGTCATCGACCCACTGGACCTCTTCGGGTCGCTCGACCATCGGGATGTCGAGATTCACGACAACGGGTTCCTGGCCGCTTCGCACCAGCACGCACGACAGCGGAACGTCGTCGTTCGCGTTGATCTCCTGGTGCGGGACGTAGGGGGGAACGTAGATGAAATCGCCGGGCCCGGCCTCGGCCGTGAACTCGAGCTTGTCCCCCCAACGCATCCTCGCACGGCCGCTGACGACGTAGATCACGCTCTCGACCGGTCCGTGGTGATGGGCGCCGGTCTTCGCCTTCGGGTGGATCACGACGGTTCCCGCCCAGAGCTTCTCCGCGCCGGCGCGCGCATGAGTGATCGCCGCAGCGCGGTTCATGCCGGGCGTCTGTGCCGTATTGGGGTCGAGTTCGTTCGCGTGCACGACGCGGACGCCGTGAAATTTCCATCGGGGCGCGGTATCCATCGGAGGCGGTCTCCTGGTTGTCGCTGCGCGGAAGGGGTCGCGAAGCCGATTCTACGCGCATGATGGGTCGTGACCCCCGGGATGCGCTCGCGCTAGGTGAGGTTGCGCTTCGTTCGCAGCAACGTCGCGCTCGCGATCAGCGCCAGCGCGCAGACTGCGAGCGGCGCGAACGCGAACGCCGGCCGGCCGCTCAAGTCCCAGGCCGCGCCGCAGATGATCGCCACGATCATCGCGCCGCCATAGCTCAGCGTGAACGTGCCCGCGGCGGTTCGCGCGACGTCCTCGGGGCGGCACAAGAGCGCGGGCAACGCGAGGCCCAGGATCAGTGCGCTTGCGTCCGAGAAACCGATGAGGGCTGCCCACCACTTGGTCATCGGTCCGATGTCGAACACGAGGCCCCCCAAGCCTGCGAGCGACAGCACGCCGGATAGCAGAAACGGCCACGCGCGGCCCTCCAGACGCCGTGCGAAGGCAAGGATCAGGAGTGACGCCGGAATCTGGCCGAAGTTGAGACCGACGAGCGCCCCGGAGATGAGGTCTGCGCGATCCGTGCTGCGCATGTAGATCGGAATGAACGCGTTCGCGCTGAAGTAGATCGCGTTGATGCAAAGGAAGAGCGCGCCCAGGCGCCACACGAGTCCCAAGTGCCAGTCGGGCAGCCACTTGTGGGGCACGACGACGGCGCCTCGAGCCGCTGCTTCGGGTCGCGGCGCGTAAAACAGGACGACCAGGGCGATGACGGCGACTGGTATCGACCAGACGACGAAGCTTCCGCGCCAGCTGCCGTCGACCGCCGGCAGGACGAACGGAATCGTGAACAGAACAGCGAATACTTCGCCGGCGAGGAGTCCGTTCGTGTAGATCGCGGTGCCGAGGCCGATCCGGTTCGGCAGCCACTGGCGCACGGCGCCGGGCATGATCGGCTGCATGATCGCAACACCCACGCACATGACGATCGTCGTCAGCACGAGCATCCAGTAGCCGCTCGCGAGGCCGCGCAGCGCGGAGCCGCCTGCCACGAGCAGCAACCCGCCCACGAGCGCGCCGATGAGCCCCAGCCGGCTCACCAGCAGCGATCCGACCAGGGCGGCGATTCCGAGCAATGCAAGCGGAATGCTCGACAGCACCCCGACTTGGGTCGCATTGAGCGCGAATTCGTCGCGGATCAGTGGAATGACGGGCGGAACTGCGAGGATTGTGATGCGCAGCCCATTGCCGGCAAGCCAGAGCAGGGCAGCGGCCAGCCAGGCGTTGGGTTTATTCAAAGAGTTGCGGCGGCAGGACCTCGATCCCGACCCGAGCGGTGCAACTGGATTGTGCGACAGGCATGCGTGCAAGTATATTGCGTTATGCCTCTGCCAAATTTTCTCGCAATGGCCCTTGGCCTCGTCGTGGCTGCCATTGGGGTCCTCGGCTTCGCCTCGCCGCCGGTTCTGCTCGAGTTCGGCCGATCGTTGCAGTCGACCGGAGGCCTCTATTTCCTTGCGGTCCTGCGGATCGCGTTCGGTATCATCCTGCTGTGGGCGGCGGCGGACGCCCGCACGCCTGTCATCATGCGCATCCTTGGCGTGCTCCTCCTCATCGCCGGCGTCGCCACTCCCTTTCTCGGCGTCGAGCGTTCCCGCGCCATGTTCGATTGGTGGGCGACGCAGGGCACCGTTCTTGCGCGCGCGTGGCCCGGTGCGGCGATCGTGCTCGGCCTCTTCATCGCGTATTCCAACATGCCTCGCAGTTCCGGCATGTGACGCTGCGAATTTCGGGGCTCGTCGCGCGTTGAATCGTGCGGGCAGAGCTCAGCGGAGCACGCTGTCCGCCTGGTTTCACGCCCCGACGAGTTGCGGCAGCACTGCCCCGATTGGCTCGCGTATCACGGCATCGGCGATGCCGTCGAACGGGGTCTCTTGCGCATTCAGGATGACGATTCGCGCCCCGGCGCTGCGGGCGATTTCCACGGCACCCGCCACCGGGTAGACCTGCAGGGTTGTCCCGATCGCGAGAAACAGGTCGGCCTCGCCGGCGGAACGCAATGCGCGCTCGATCACTTCGGGCACGAGCGCCTGGCCGAAGGAAATGGTGGCGCTCTTGAGAATGCCGCCGCAGTCGCGGCACGCCGGATCGTCCTCGCCGGCACGGACCCTGTCCAGCGCGTTTTGCATGGGTGCGGTCATCCCGCAGTCCATGCACACGACCTTCCGCACGGTACCGTGAACCTCGATCACCTTCTCGGGCGAGTTCCCGGCCATTTGATGGAGCTCGTCGATGTTCTGCGTGATCAGCGCGTACAGCTTGCCGCGCTTTTCGAGCGCCGCGAGCGCGAGGTGTCCGGCGTTCGGCGTCGCGGTCCAGGCAGGATGCTCGAGGCGGGACTGCCACGCCGCCTTGCGCACTTCATGATCGGCCATGTAGTAGTGGATGTTGGAAAGCTTCTCCGCCAGCGGATTCCGGGTCCACACACCCTGCGGGCCGCGAAAATCCGGGATGCCCGATTCAGTCGAGATGCCGGCGCCCGCAAGCACGACGATCCGCTGCGCGTCATCGACCCACGCTCTCACTTGATCCAACGTCGCCATGCGACCGGGTCGATCAGGTGCCGCAGAACGTGCGATAGCGCGCCGTCACCTCGGCGGGCGCCGGCTCGGCGTACGGTGCTGACTCGGACGCCTCTTCGTACGGTCGCCTGACGGCGTCGAGCAATCGCTCGAACGGCGCGAGATCGCCGTCGTCGGACGCCGCTGTCAAGGCTTCTTCCACGCGATGGTTGCGGGCGATCACGTAGGGACTGACTTGGCGCATTGACCGGGCGCGCTCGAGTCGTTGGTCATGATCTGCGCTGCTCTCGCTGGCGCACCGGGCTCGCCAGCGGGCGAGCCAGGCATCGGGCGCGTGCGCATCGGCAAAGAGCGCGCGCAGCGGCGCTTCGTTGCCCGCGGCGGCGTCAGCCAGTCGCCGCCATCCGAGCGTGAAATCCACGCGCTCGGCATGGAGCAGTGTCAGCCAGTCTTCGGCCAGCGCGCTATCGATCGCGTCATCCTCCGGTTCGGCTCGACGCAGCCCGAGCTTGGCGCGCTGTCCTCGAAGGAGGTGCGTGCGGTACTGCGCCGGGAACGCCGCGAGCACCTCGGTGGCCATCGCGACTGCCTGATCGGCATCGTTCGCGAGAAGGGGCAGCAGCGCTTCGCCGAGGCGTGCAAGGTTCCAGGACGCAATGGCAGGCTGGTTGCCGAAGGCATAGCGTCCCCGGCGGTCGATGGAGCTGAAGACTGCCGCGGGATCGTAGGCCTCCACGAACGCGCACGGTCCGTAATCGATGGTCTCGCCCGAGATCGTCATGTTGTCGGTATTCATCACGCCATGGATGAAGCCGACGTTCATCCACTGTGCGATCA
>Ga0068869_100001576_pt1 | contig 13556 bp, 15 predicted proteins | sample KBSMisM52_FD_64676 | JGI IMG/M metagenome (GOLD analysis project Ga0068869, IMG submission 64676) | Miscanthus rhizosphere microbial communities from Kellogg Biological Station, Michigan, USA - KBS Miscanthus M5-2 | ecosystem: Host-associated > Plants > Roots > Rhizosphere > Soil ... | reverse complement strand
CTTGACGGAAAGGATGCGCCGAAGCTTGTCGGCGCGAAGATCGCCTTCGTCGACGCGCAGATCCTCGAGCACAACGGCCTGCTGGTCCGCAACGATTACTTCATCATCAATCCCTTTCGCGTGACGCTGACGGCCGGCGGGAAGCTGATGCTCGATCGCGTCGACTATCTCAATCCCTCCAATCCCGACATGCCGGAGAACGAAGCCACCTCACCGATGCTGCAGCGCCGCCAGGCGACGACGTTCGCATCGAACTCGGAGCAGGTGGCCAAGGCCACCGGGCTGCCGAACGCGGCCAACGTGACGCTGATCGAGAACCGCCTGAACCGCAAAGCCAGCCTCGAAGCGCTGCTGGCCTCCACTCCGAAGAAAAACGCGGTGAAGCGCGCCGAGCTGGAGTCGCGCATCTACGAGCTGGCCATCGTCGAGCAGTGGTGGAACCTGTCGCAGGGAACTCCCGGCAACCGCCCCATCGACCGCCGCGCGGCGCAGCTGGCGCTGCAACTCTCCGGCTGGAACGTCGACATGAACGGCGCCATCGCCGCCAACCGCCTCGGCGCCGACGAGCGCTATCCCTGGAACATCGCCTTCTGGATGGGCGGCTGGGACGGCGACGCCATGTGCGGCTACGTGCAAGGCACCTGGACCATTCCGATGAAATGAGTTCCCGATTTATCGATATTCGTTCCAGTGCCGCTGACGCGGCACGAAACCCATGCGACTCATTACCAGGAACGCTCGCAAAAAGCGCTCGCACGCCTGGCCACCTTCCAATGTCGCGATCGCGGCGCCACCGTGCCGGAAACGAAGGCCGTCAGTCTCGTCTTCGGAAACATTTTGCCATAGTGCCTGACATCGACTAAGATCCCGCCCACGCATCCCACACCCTAAACCCGATCACGTCGTGACCCTGCCGGTGGCATCTTCGAAGGAGGAAACGCGTATGGCTGACGATCCCAAACAACCCAAAGAACTGAATATCGGCATGACCGAGCTGCACTCGGCGATCTCGGCGTTGAACGACAAGCTCGACAAGATCGCCAAACCGCAGTGCTACGAATGCTCCTGCGGTCCCTGTATCGGGCCGTGCGTGGTCAGCTACTGTCAACCATGTCACCCGCCCTGTTATCAGTGCACCTACTGCGTCCAGTGCTACCACTGCGTGGCCTGTCAGCCGCAGTGCGTGCTCTGCGTCAACTGCGTGCAGTGCACGCCGCAGTGCGTGCTTTGCGTTCAGAACTGCGTGCAGTGCGCCCGTTGCGTGGCATGCACCAATTGCACTCCGTGCACGAACTGCGCGCAGTGCACCAATTGCACTCCGTGCGCCGGCGCGTAGCCGGCTGCACGTAGGGGTCGGGATGCGTCAACCGGCGCCGGCAGGGTCCACTACAATCGAGACTTCATGAAGAAAATCCGGCTCAGTCCGTCCGCAAGCATCACGACGACGCAGTCCGGCGTCGTGCTCCGGTCAGACCTCGGAACTTTTCAACTTCATGGCGACGACGTCCGCCTCTTCGTCTCGCAGATCGTCCCGCTGCTCGACGGCACGCGCGACGCGGCGTCGGTCGCCTCCGCCCTGGCCGACTACTCGGCCGAGAGTGTCACCAACTTCCTCGCGCTCCTGCAACAGAAGGGGCTCGTGGAGAACGTTCCCGAATCAGATCAGCGCCTGGCCGAGGATCGTTTTTTTCAGAAGTGGGAAAAGGGCGACGGAGCGGCTCTCCGCCAGCTCGCCGATGCGCGCGTGGCCGTGGTTGGACTGGAGCCGTGGGGTGCCGTCGCCGCGATCGAGCTCGCCGTCGCGGGCGTCGGCCGGATCCATCTCATCGACGACCGCACCGTGTCGGATGACGACGTCCTGGCCGTCCGCACGCTGACGCAATCCGATCGCGGCCGGCCGCGCCGCGAAGCCGTGCGCGATGCCATCGCGCACGTTGCGCCCGACGCGCAGGTCACGATGTCGTCGATCGTCATCGGCGACGACGATCGCTTCACGCTCAATCAGCCGTTCGATCTGCTCGTCACCGGCTTGAACGGAGACGACGTTTATTCGCTGCGGCGCATCGCCGCATTCACGCACGAGAAACGCCTCAACTCTCTTCACGGGCATCTCGACGGATTCGAAGCCTGGATCGGGCCGGCCGTCATTCCTGGCGAAACCGCCTGCTGGAACTGCTTCCGCCTCCGCCGCCTCGGCGCCGCGGACTTCGTGCAGTCCGCGCACGAGATCGACGCCTCGCTCAGCGCGTCGCCCGGCCAGTCGCGCGCACGCTCGTACCTCGCGCCGATGGCGTCGCTGACCGGCGCGTCGATGGCCATGGAAACGATCAAGCTTCTGACGCGCTACACCGACACCATCATCCCCGGCCGCTTCCTGGTGCAGAACCTCGTCTCCGGCGAGAACGCTTGGCACAAAGTGCTGCGGATGCCGTGGTGCGAGGTGTGCGGCGGCGCCGCCGGCTCGAAAAAAGAGAGCGGCGGCGAGCGGCACAATCTCTCCGAGGCGAAGGATGCCGATGAGCTGAAGAAGACCCTCGAGGGCATCGTCGATCGCCATGTCGGCATCATCAAGATCCTGGCCTCGGATTCCGGCGCGATCCCGCCGAACGATTTCCCTCTCACCGCCACCGCCGTCGTCTCGACATACACCGAGGGGACGCAACGGCATGGCGGAGACCCGATGATCGGATCGGGGAAGGGATTGACGAAGGTCGACGCGCTCATCGGAGCCGCCGGCGAAGCGATCGAGCGCTACTCCGCATCGCGTTACCGCAAGAGCGACATGCACCTGGCACCTGCGAAGGAGATGACCGATTCGTTCGTCGATCCGCGGCGCCTCTGTCTTTATAGCGACGAGCAATACGCCCAGCCCGATTTTCCCTGCGCCCCCTTCGACGAAAACCAGGCCATCCACTGGACTCGCGGCTGGTGGTTCGGCACGAAGGAGCCGGTGTGGGTGCCGGCGCTTCCGACGTACTTCAACTTCGAAGTCTGCCACCACGAGTTTTTCTGCCACGTCTCCTCGAACGGTCTGGCCGCGGGCGCCGACGTCGACGACGCCTCCATGCGCGCGCTTTTCGAGCTGGTCGAGCGCGACTCGTTCATGCTGACCTGGCTCTGCCAGCTGCCGGCGCGCCGCATCGTCCTCGACGACTCCGTCGAGCCGGGCGTGCAGGAAGTCGTCCGCCAGCTCCGCCATCGCGGTGCGGAGATCGAGACCTATCTCCTCGACGGCACCGATCTCGATGTTCCCGTGGTCATGTGTCTGGCGCTCGGCGATCCCTCGCTGGAGGGCGCGGCCAGGCTTCCTGCAGTGAGCGTCGCGCTGGCCTGTCACCTCGACCCGCGCGTGGCCGTGCGCAAAGCGATCCTCGAACAGGGCCACGTCGGTCCGTATCTGACGCGGCAGATCGCGGAGCGGAAGGTGCCGGCGACGCCGGCCGACGTCGAGACGCTCGACGATCACGCCGCGTACTACTTCACGCCCGAGCGCCTGCCGATCTTCGACTTCATCCGCCACTCCGATCGGCCGCCGATCGCCTACCGCGACCTGCCCCTGTGTGACGACGTTTCGATCGCCGCGTGCGCCGCGCGGCTCGAACAGGCGGGGATCCAGGTCGCCGTCGTCGACGTCACCTCGCCGGATCTCCTGGAGTCGCCCTTCCGCGTCGCCCGCGCCATCGGTCTCGACGTGCAGCCGATCCACTTCGGCGAGCGGTATCGCCGGCTGGCGAATCCGCGGCTGACGAAACACAGCGGCGGACGGCCGCTCAATCCGCATCCGCATCCGCTGGCGTGAGGCGAAAGAACGTGGCCGAGCGGGACATCGACGCTGCTGCGCTCTTTCACCTCAACTCGTCGAATGTGCGCGCCACGCCGGCGCAGCTCATCCCCGATCCCGAACGCAAGCCGCCCGCGCGGCGACTCCATCCCGGCGCGCGCCGCATCGTACTCCCCGGCGCCGATCTCGAGATCGCCCAACCGCTCGGCGAGGCGCTGGCTTTGCGAAGGTCGCTGCGCGATTACTCCGGCGAGGCCATCCTCCCGACGCTTCCACTCGGCAAGCTCCTCTTCGCCTGCGCCGGCGTGAATGGCACGCTCAGTTTCGAAGGGCTCACTCTCGGCGCGCGCACGTACCCCTCGGGCGGGGGACTCTATCCGCTCGAAATCTATCCCGTGCTCCAGCGCGTCGAAGGGATTGCCGACGGCATCTATCACTACGACCCCTTCGCGCACGAGCTGGAGGAGATCCGCACCGGAAACTTTCACGACCAGTTCGCGGCCATGACGTTCGGCCAGGACATGCTGGCCACGGCCAACGCCATCCTCTTCATCACCGCCGTCTTCGAGCGCTCGATGTGGAAGTACGGGCAGCGCGGTTATCGCTACGTCTGGATCGAAGCCGGCCATCTCGGCCAGAACCTCTATCTGGTCGCCGGAGCGCTCGGCATCGCGCCGGTCGCTCTCGGCGGCTTTTACGATGCCGAGGCCAATGCGCTCCTCGGCCTTGGCAGCGGCGAGCAGACGATCTACGCGATCTGCGCCGGCCAGCCGCGGATCTGACGTGTTGCGCTTCCTCCTCTGCGGCACCAACTACGGCTCGTCCTACATCCGCTCGCTGTACGGCAACGAGATCGGGCGTCTGGCCGGAATCGTGGCACGAAGCGATCGCTCGCGAGAACTGGCCGCGCAGTGCGGCGTTCCGTTCTATGCGCACGTCGATGAAGTCCCGAGCGATGCAGTCGATGCGGCATGCGTGGCCATTCCCGGACCGGATGGACGGACGATCATCTCCGCGCTTCTGAACCGGGGAATCCACGTGCTGGCGGAGCATCCCGTGTACGTGGACGACGTGATCGCGCATCGCAACACCGCGCGCGGCAATCGCGCCGTGTATCACGTCAACGCTCACTACTCCGACATCGATGGCGCGGCCACGTTCGTTGCGTCGTTTCGTGCCGCGCGCGAGCGCTCGCGGCTGCTCTTCATCAACCTGATGACCAACCCTCGGGCGCTCTACTCCGCGTTCGAGCTGATCGCGCGCGCACTCGGCCCGCTTCGTCCCTTCACACTCGAGCACGTGCCGTGGGACACCGATTCGTTCTTTCACCTGGCGCGCGCCATCCTTCCCGGCGCGCCGCTCACGATCCAACTCCAGCGCATCAGCTCCGAGGTCGACGACGGCTCCGCAAACTGGGTCAGCCACAATCTCACCGCCGGCTTCGAAGACGGCGTCCTCACCCTCGGCGAAGCCTCCGGCCCGGTCGGCTGGCTGCCCGCGCCCCCATCCCTCCCGCGCCTGCAATCCCAACAAGGGACAGAGCTCTGGGCCCGCCCCATGTGGCGCCTGCTGGCCTCCCCGCCGGCAACGTTCGGCGACTACGTCGGCTGGTCGCGCGACCACGCCAACCGCATCGCAATCGCCCGCCTCGCGGGGGAGATCGAGACTGGCATCACGCCTCCAGAGCAATCGGACGAGCACCTCCTCGGCGTCAGCGAGCTTTGGCAGGCGATGCTGGGATTGGGGCCGCGATAGCGGATCGACTCATCGTCAGGCAGTGCTCTTGCGTCAATCCTGGAAACATGGAGCGCTGGATCACGAACCTCATCTACGCCGGCGGGGCGCTGTCGGTGGGATTGCTGATGTTCGCGGAGAACATCGTGGTCTTTCTGCCGTCGGAGTTGATCATGCCGCTGGCGGGGTATTACGCGGCGCTCGGGAAGATCGGCTTCTGGCGCGCCGTAATCTCCGGGACGATCGGCGCGCACCTCGGGTCGCTGATCTGGTACTGGCTCGGGCGGACGGTTTCGAAGAAGCGCTTCGAAACATTCGTTCGCCGCCACGGCATCTGGCTGGGACTCGAGACGCGGAGCGTCCGGCGTGCATCGCGATGGTTCGAGCGCCACGGTCCGATTGCGGTGATCACCGGACGCCTGATTCCAGCGATCCGCACGTTCATCTCCATTCCGGCCGGATTCAATCAAATGCCGATGGTGACGTTCGTTCCGCTGTCGCTGGCGGGCACCTTCTTCTTCAACGTGATCCTGGCCGAGGCGGGGAAACTGCTCGGCGCGCACTTCAAGGAGATCCATCGCTGGATTCAGCCGATCACAATGGCTGTGATCGCCGCGATGTTCGCGTGGTGGCTCTATCGCGTCATTCGAATGAAGCGAGAGGCTCGCTGAGTCGGATCGAGGCTTGCAGTGTGAGCGTTGAACGAAAGAGGAGACTCATATGGCAACGCTCAAAGACATCATGACCAAAGATCCGATCACTGTCCGTCCCGACGACTCCGCGCAGAAAGCGGCCGGACTGATGAAAGACAACCACATCGGGCCGATTCCGGTGCTCGATCAGGAGCGCAAACTGATCGGGATGGTGACCGACCGCGATCTGGCGATCAAAGTCGTCGCCGAGGGCCGGCCGGCGGATACGAAGATAAGCGACGTGATGAGCCGTGATCTGTTCACCTGTGGCCCCAACGACAACGTGAAGGAAGCGATCAGGACGATGGAGACGCATCAGGTGCGCCGCGTTCCCATCGTCGATGACCAGGGTCATCTGCTCGGCATCGTGGCCCAGGCCGATCTCGCGACGCGAACGGAGAATCCGGAGAAAGTGGCAAAAACGGTGGAGACCATTTCGCAGGCGAGCGAGGCCGAATCGCGGTGAATCATGCCGATCCAGGGGCGCGCACCAGCGTGCGGCCCCTGGAAGTCAGGCTAGCGAAATCTCCGCTTCAACCGTTCGAGCGGCGACCGCCGTGATTCCATCACCAGTCGCGCGGCCGGAATCGTCGTCGCGGCACCGACGAGCGCGAGCGTCAGACCGGTATTGCGCCGGGTGCGCTCGGACAGATTTCGGCTGGCGAACAGAGCGACTCCCGCTCCCAGAATCGCACGCGTGCCGAGGATGAAAAGCAGTTTTGGCAGAGTCAGTACTTTTGTATCCATGGTCGTTGTCTCCGGCGATTTTGAGTGCAAGGACCATGACGATCGCACTCATGACGAGCGCGGCGGTTCACCGACGTACCGCGCCCTCGGACGAATCATCTCGTTCTTCGCGTATTGCTCGATGGCGTGGCCGATCCAGCCGATGCTGCGGCCGAGGGCGAAGATCGTCAGCGGAGCGCCGCGGTCGAGCTTGAGTGCGCGCGCCAGGGCTACGAGCGCGAAATCGATCGTCGGCTTGTCGCCGGTGAGCTCCAGTCCCGCCTTGGCGACATTGCGCGCGAACACGACCTCGGGCGATTTGGCGTACCGCTTCGAGAGCATCTCCATCAACAGTGCTGCGCGCGGATCGCCCTCGGCGTAAAGACGATGTCCGAAGCCGTGAATCGGCTCGTGACGCCGAAGGCGGTCGGCCAGCGCTTTGCGCACGTCGCGGGCGCGGCGCAGGTCGTCGAACATGGCCTCGACCTTCTCGCTCATCCCGCCGTGCTTCGCCCCTTCGATCGCCGTCAATCCGGCGACGACGACGGCGTACGGACTCGATCCCGCCGAGGCCACGCAGCGGGCGGTGAAGGAAGAGACGTTCAGCTCGTGGTCGGCGCAGAGGATCAGCGCGGCCCGCAGCAGCTCGACGGCGTGCGGCGTCTTCGGAATCCAGCGCTTGTGCAGCGTCTCCTCGACCGTGTCTTCCAGCTCCGCCGATTCGACCGCCACGCTCGCCAGCAGATTGACGATGCGCCAGCCGGTCTGGGCCACCGCGCGCGGGCGCAGGTCGTAGGCCAGCGGATCGCGCGCGCCGACCAGCGGCAGCATCGATTGCGCGCGGCTGACGAATGGCAGGTCCTCGACGCTCTTTCCGCCGGCGACGACGTGCAGCGGCGTGCCGGCGAAGAGGCTGACGTCGAAGCTGCCGGTCCAGAGCAGCGCGGCCACCTCTTCGACCGTGCGCGTGCGCGCCAGCTCGCAGGCGTCGTAGCCGCGGTAGTAGAGGCGATCGGCATCGATCAGCGTGATCGACGATTCGAGAACGGGCACACCCCAATGGAGGGCCCGCTCGACGGTCTTTCCCGGATCGCGCCGCTGTTCGCTTCTGCTTCGCAACCGTTCCACATCCTCGGCGGCATAGCGTCGCTGATGAGCGTTGCCAGGCGTTGGCGATGAGCGCACCAGACCGCGGCTGACGTAGGCGTAGAGCGTCGTCCGGCTGACGCCGAGGCGCTTCGAGGCATCGTCGGAAGAGAGCCAGGTAACCATTGCGCGGCACACGCTACCATTCGGATATTGATCATGCAATCAACGTTGACAACATTGATGCGCGGCCCTAGGTTGGCGGGCATGAACGAGAACACCACGATCCACAACGGGCTGGAAGGCATCATCGCCGCGGAGACGTCGCTGAGCATGGTCGATGGAACGGCAGGGGAGCTGGTCATCGCCGGATTCCCCGTCGCCGAACTGGCCATGAATGCGACCTTTGAAGAGACGGCCCATCTTCTCTGGTACGGCGAGTTGCCGGATGAGTCGGAGCTTGCGGCGTTTCGCGCGGACCTGGCGCGGAGACGCGAGTTGCCGCCGGTCGCATACGAGTTGCTGCGGGCGGCGGCGGCCCAGAGTTCGGACAGCATGGATGCGCTGCGCATGGCGGCGGGTACGATCAGCCTGCATGGCTGTGCTGCCGATGACGAAGCCGCGCGCAACCTCCTCGCCGCCTTCCCGACCATCGTCGCCGCCTACTGGCGACTGCGAAACGATCGCGCTCCGATCGCACCGCGCCCCGAACTCGGCCATGCGGCGAATTTTCTCTACATGCTCTCCGGCGAGGTCCCGTCGCATGAGCGCGTGCGCGGGCTGGAGACCTATCTCAACACCGTCGTCGATCACGGTCTCAACGCCTCCACCTTCACCGCACGCGTGATCGCATCGACGAATTCTGATCTCGTCTCTGCCATCACTGGCGCCCTCGGCGCGCTGAAAGGGCCGCTGCACGGCGGCGCGCCGGGGCCGGCCTTGGACATGGTCTTTGAGATCGGCACCGCCGCGAGGGCCGAGGAAGTGCTGCGGAAGAAGATCGAATCGGGCGAGAAACTGATGGGCTTTGGTCATCGCGTCTACAAAGTGCGCGACCCGCGGGCTGACGTGCTGGCGGTCGCCGCCGAGCGCATGTTCACGCGCGGCGGCGACATGGGGCTTTACGAACTGGCCCGTGCCGTGGAGGCAGTCGCGCTCCGTCTGCTCGAAGAATACAAGCCGGGCCGCAAGCTGCAGACGAACGTCGAGTTCTACACCGCGCTGCTCCTGCACGGTCTCGATCTGGAGGTGCCGCTGTTCACGCCCACCTTCGCCATTAGCCGCGTGGCCGGCTGGATCGCGCACTGCTTCGAGCAGCGCCGCGCCAATCGCATCATCCGGCCGCAGTCGGTGTACCGAGGGACGCGGGACAGGCGTTGGAGAGAGTCGAAAGAGTCCATCCTGACGGCGAGCGCAGCGAGCCTGTCAGGATCTCCGGTGGCACCGCGACCATCGTGACGGTCACCGGAAACGCGAGCGCCACCGGAGATCCTGCGTTCTCTTCGCTTCGCTCAGAATACGCAGGATAAACTTCCCAGACAGTCGCTCGTATCATCGTGACGGAGGCATTGATCATGTTCGGTTTGATGGTGCTCTTCGGGATCGCGATGTTCGCGGTGCTGGCATTCACCGCGGTGGCGTTGCTGGCGGTCGTTGTCAAGGTGGTCCTGCTTCCGCTGCGGCTCCTGTTGCTGCCGCTCAAGCTCCTGGCGTTGCCGTTCATCGCCATCGCCCTGGTGGTGAAATTCGCCGTTCTGTTCGCGGTCGGCGCAGTCTTCGTGGCACTGCTGATTCCGCTGGCGATTCTGGCACTTCTCATCGGCGCTCCAGTCGCCATCATCGCCTCGATGACCTAGTTGGGCGGGATTCTTGCGTTGCCCGGATAACGCATGACTCAGCCGCGCGCATTGATCATCGATGACGACGACCCCATCCGGACGATGCTGTCGATGATCGTTCGCCATCAGGGGATCAGCGTCGACACCGCTCGCGACGGCGGCGAGGCCATCGAGAGCCTCGATCGCGACGGCTACGATGTGGTCGTCCTTGATCTGATGATGCCCCACATCGACGGATATGCCGTGCTCGAGCATATGCGCGAGCATCAACCGCGGTTGCTGCCTTGCACGATCCTGGCGACCGCCGTCCCCGACCGTGACGTGAAGCGCGACCTCGCCAACGACGTCTTCATGGTCCATACGAAGCCGTTCGATATGCAGCAGTTCATCGCCGACGTCAGGCGTTGCGCCCACGTCGACGCGGCCTGAGCGGGCTCAGCGCATAATGCGCGCTGCCATGCCGCGAACGATCCACACCGAGCGCCATTTCACCGCCAGCGACACGGTCCGCGATGTCGTCATCGGCATGTCCGACGGCTTGACCGTGCCCTTCGCGCTCGCCGCCGGACTGAGCGGCGCCGTCGCTTCCAGTGGGATCGTGGTGACCGCCGGTCTCGCCGAAATTGCCGCCGGCTCGATCGCCATGGGCCTTGGAGGCTATCTCGCCGCGAAGTCGGACGCCGAGCATTACGCCGCCGAGAAGCGCAAGGAAGAGCAGGAGATCATCGACATTCCTCGGGAAGAGATGCGCGAGGTGGCGGACATCTTTCGCCACTACGGCATCCCCGACGAGCACATCCGCCCGGTCGTCCACGCCATGAGCGAACGGCCGCGCGAGTGGGTCGACTTCATGATGCGGTTCGAGCTCGGCCTGGAAAAGCCCGACCCGAAACGCGCCCGCAACAGCGCCACGGTGATCGCGCTCTCCTACCTGGTTGGCGGTCTGGTTCCCCTGGCGCCGTACATGTTCCTGCACGTCGCGCAGGATGCGCTGCTCCCCTCGATTGTCGTGACGCTCATCGCGCTGGCGGTCTTCGGCTACGTGAAAGGCCGCTACACCGGCGCCGGCCCCTGGAAGAGCGCCCTGCAGACGACGATCGTCGGCGGCCTGGCCGCCGCCGCGGCCTTCGTGATCGCGAAGGCGATTACCTAGTTACACATTTGGGCTGGTGCCGAACATGAAGATCGCGTCGCCCGTGTCGTTGCGCACTTCCGAGGCATACGCGTAAAAGACATCGAAACCGGTGCTGAACTCGACCTGCACGTCGGCCTGAGGCGTGATGCTGAACGTGGCGAAGATGTCATTGAACTGCTGCGTCTCATGCGGCTGAAGCGTGATCGATCTGATGGTCAGGGTGTTGTTGTTCTTGTCGGTGATCCGCATCTGTGCGGTGATCGACGTTGCATTCGGGTTGGCGATGCCGATGTTCAGCCGGTTGCCGTTGATTCCTGAGAGCCCGTAGAGAATCCCCTCGATACGCAGTGTATTGAGGCCGAGGCCAGGGACGTTCTGGCCGAACTCGCCGGCCGTGCCGCCGTTGTTGAAAATGCGCGCCCGCGCTTCGAAGCTCGTGGCCGATTTCAGCTCGAGCTGACCGGCCGCGCCCGAAAGACCGAACGTGTTCAGCGTGATGTCGGGAAGCGAGACCACGGAGAAGGGATTGACCGTGATGGTGCGTACGATCGGCGAACCGCCGATGACATACAGCGTCGCCGTAATCGTGGCCACGGGAGTGTAGTGATTGGAGATGAAGACGTCGGTGCGCCATTGCGTCGGCGGAACTCCTGGAAACCGTCCGACGATCGGCACGATCACGGTGGTGTCCGCGATGTTGATCGCGCTCGCGGATGACGCTGCAAAGAAGGAGAGAAGCACGAAACCGAGAACGACAAAAGGACGCACGAGTGGTCCTCCTTTCGAAGAGAGTCTACTCTTCGACGTTTCTGCGTTAATTCGGCCGGCCGAGGAACGGCCGGGCGATGGAAGGAAACTCTTTCAGGATCTGGCTGTCGTTCGTGACGAGCGGCACGCCGGCCGCTTCGGCGACGGCAACGTATTCGCAGTCGTACGCAGAGCACTTCGACTGCATCGCCAGCCGGAGCACGGCGCGCGAGTCGACGATCTGCTCATTGCCGTCCATCTGGTGCTCCGCGCCATCGATCGCGGCGAGTGCCGCCTGGCGGGAGAGAGTCTTGCGGCGAACCGCGCCGACGACGACGTTCCGAAACTCCGAGCGCCAGAGCACCGGAGCGATCCATTGCGGATCGTTGGCCAGCAAAGCCGCGGTGGTCTCCGCGTACGACTCTTTCAACCAGAGGTAGATCAGAACGTTGGCGTCGACGGCGATCACAGACGTCCTTGCCGTTTCATCCGGTTGATGTCCCGATCGCTCAGCTCGCGTTTGACCTGAGAGCGGACGGCGCGGGCCGCGGCCAGGACTTCATCGACGTTCACCTTCCGCGGTTCCATTGCCGCTTCGAGCAGCGTGATGACCTCGGCGTTCAAACTGCGGCGGTTCATTTTGGCGTTCTCCTTGAGGCGCTCGTGAAGCTGAGGAGGAAGATCTTTGATGGTGACGTTCATGGCACCATTATACAACCATTTTGGTGCCGCTGTCTCTTCCCGAACGATGAGTATCATCGCTGGCTGATGATGAAGAGGCACATCCTGGCGGCGATCCTCTTCGCGATCCTCTCCATCGTCATGACCTGGCCGCTGCTGCCGAACCTCGGCCGCGCCGTGGCCTACCCCGGCGATCCCTACATCAACACCTGGGTTCTGGACTGGGACTGGCAGGCCACGTTCCATCAACCCGGGCGGCTGTTCCAGGGGAACATCTTCTATCCCGCGAAGTACTCGCTGGCGTTCAGCGAGAACCTCTACGGGATCGCCGTCGTCCTCTTTCCGCTTCGGGCGGTTGGGGTCACGCCGCTGGCGGCCTACAACGTGGCCATGCTGCTCGGCTACACGCTGTGCGGCTTCGGCGCGTATCTGCTGGCGTTCGAGATCACGGGCAGCATGTGGGGAGCGATCGCGGCCGGCATTTTCTACGCCTTTCTCCCGTATCGATTCACCCACGCGCCGCACGTGCAGTACGTCTGGGCGGGGACGCTGCCGTTGCTTCTCTACGCGCTCGTTCGCTACGCGCGGAAGCCCGACTGGCGGCACGCGGTCTGGTTCGGAGCAGCCTTTCTCTGGAACGGATTGTCGAACGTCCACTTCTTCCTCTTCGGAAGTGTGGCCATCGTGATGACCATCGCCATCCTCCGGCCTCCGCTGGGGCGCATTGCCGCCGCGGGCGCGGTGGCGATGCTCGTCCTCATTCCGTTTCTCTATCCGTATCGCGCGGCGTCGAAGCTGTACGGGATGGAGCGGTCGTGGGATGAGACGATGGGCCACTCCGCGGAGCCGCACGACTGGCTGCTCAACAACTTCGCCTGGCGTCCTTATCCGGCGATCAGCGATCCCGCGGTCGATCCGGAGCGATGGCTTTTTCCCGGCGCGCTCGCGCTCTGCCTGGCCCTGGTGGCCTTCGCCTCGCGCGATTGGAAGCCTCTGACCCTGGCCTGGTCCTGGGTCCTCCTCGGATTTATCGGATCGCTCGGTCTGCACACTCCGTTCTACCGATTCCTCTTCCACTATGTCCCCGGATTTCGCGCGGTGCGCGTGCCGGCACGATGGGCGCTCATCTCGCACGC
>Ga0068869_100001574_pt1 | contig 13563 bp, 9 predicted proteins | sample KBSMisM52_FD_64676 | JGI IMG/M metagenome (GOLD analysis project Ga0068869, IMG submission 64676) | Miscanthus rhizosphere microbial communities from Kellogg Biological Station, Michigan, USA - KBS Miscanthus M5-2 | ecosystem: Host-associated > Plants > Roots > Rhizosphere > Soil ... | reverse complement strand
TGCGACAGGCATACGGAAGAAATGGAAACAATAAATACTTGTATTAAAAATATTTTTTTCATTATTAAATGATTTTGAGACAAAAAAGGAATTACATCTTTTGCTGAAATAATCCAGCAAAAGATGTATCCTTAAAATTTGTAGTTGAGATAAAAATTTTAAAGACGGACAGTTATTCCTGCACTGATCAAATAATCGGCAAATGCAGCATCGCCTTGTCTGTGTGTTCCTGTATCAGCTGACTGTCTTTTATCAGCATTGCTTTGTGTACGATTTCTTTCCAATGCAAAAGGAACAGAAAGATTAAAACTTACTTTTTTAGCAACATATGTAATTGAAGGTTCAGCAGAAATAATATATCCCGGTCTTCTGAAACCACGGTCGCCGCCGATCAGGTCACTTGAAGGAAGTCCTTCAATACGAATACCACCGGAAAAATTAATTTGTTTAACCATATAGCTTACTCCACCACGGGCCATGAACAGATCAGGCACACTCATCACATCTGTATTGTATTTTTTAGCAGATGCCGAAGCGGTACCGCCTCTTGTTGTAGATGTACCATTTACTTCGCGGGGGTTAACTAGATAGAAGAAACTTCCATACACACCAACTTTATGGCTGAAATTATAGAAACTGTTCAATTCAAAAGTTATACCTGTGCCACCATCACCTGGTTGAATTGATTGATCAACCGGGCCAAGAACACTTGAGTCAGCCTTTTTATAGAAATAATCCATGTAAGTATAGTTCCCTGTTGGCAATTTTATTCCTAAACCAAGTTGAAGATTTCCTTTGTGTGAAGTTTTTGGGTCAAACATCCAGCGATAAGCAGAAACCCTGGCATCACCTATGCCAAATGAATTTGTGCTGTGTCTTGTTTTCCCATCATGCTCGTATAAAGATGAACGGGTAAAAGCCAAAATAGGAACAGTCAGTCCAATTGACCATCTTGAATTGATAGTTCTTGTAGCTGTTATATCAAGTTCATAAGCATGATTGATCACATTGCTACCTTCTTCTTCTCTTTGTTTTTGTTCTTCTTTACCAACAAAATGTTTGTATGATTTGAAATAACGGTTGTTGAGATTCAATTCCCAACCTTTAGCATCAGAAGGACGACCACAAATACCAGCCGTGCCTTTAATAGCAACACATCCTTGTGCATTCGATTGCTGGTATGTTGCGGCAACTAAAATTGCGATGATTAAATAAATGCGTTTCATAATTATAAGCAGTTTTCGTTTTTAATTAAATTATTTTTTCAGTTTCAATCTTGATACAATAAACTCTCCCAATCTCTTTCCTGCTTCAGCGCCGTTCTCATTATCAAAACGATAATGAATACCGCCATATAATCTGGACATGGCGGCTTCCGATGCTGCTGCACGGAAAGATTTTATTTCGCGGTTCTTGATTCCAAACTCAAGTAATGAGGTATCAGTAAATGATAAATTATCACCGAACCAATGCGTCATTACTTCAGCAGCGGCTGCGCTGTTTGTTGCGTGCCCACTTGTATAAGATGGGAATGGCGGTGTTTGAATATAAGGATGCCAGTTCTCATCTATTTTATTTATTTCTGTTTCTGGCCGAACATAATTGCTTCTGAATTTTTCATCCCAGCAACTAATGAATGCATCGAATAAGGCAATAGCAGTTTCAGCATAAGCGGCTACTGTTGTTTTAAAATCTGCATGTGCAGCTTTTGCGCCAATACCAACTATGTTCATCCAATGACCCGGGGGAGAAAACTTTTTGGTAACATAATTCACATGACCAACCACATTTAATTTAAATGGATTGTCATCCCAGAAATCAGCAATATGTTTTTGTTCTTCTGTAAGATTTTCACCGATTGTTTTTACTTCCATCATAGCCTTACAGTAATCGCTGTTTTTATTTTTGGGGTCACATACAGGTGGAGGCACAGGTTTGAACTGTGAAGCAGAATCCATTACCATTGTTCTTATTTCACGCCAATGTGGTTCAACAGCGGTTCCATACATAGGAGGTGTTGGTATCCAGCGACCAGTAACATTATACAACACTGTATATCTTTCAGACGTTCTTGTTTTGGCATAATTATCTTTTTTGCTCCAGCGCATAATTGCAGCTACCACGCTGTCGGAAAATTCCATTGTATTTTTTAGAACATCCGTTGACATATTAATACTATCAGCCATTTTTTTAAGACCATCATAATAGCCCATCATACTTCCTTCGGGAAAAGTAACGGCATTGCCAACTTTGGTAAAAGCAAATAATGCGGCTAACGTGAAATCTATGTCTTTCCCTTTTTCAGGTTTTGGCATAGCCGGCATATGCTTGATCTGCCCGGCAAGTGAAATATAATTATCATCACCGGCAGCGATACATTCAAATGCGGCGATACTTGCGTAAACATAATTGCGTGTGGCGATCATTGGAGGAAAATTATTTTCCAATACCACATCATTCAGCTTCTTTACAGTTTTACAATAAAGAACCTGGTTATCAAAATATTTCAGATCCGTTTGTACGCCTTTCTCAGAGCAGCTTGCTACTGCCAGTAATAACACAGGCATTAAAAACCTTAATGATTTCATTTTAAATTTAAATAAGTAAGAGAAATATTTTCTATGGGTAACCCTGATCCAGATAATAACGGTCAGGCTTCAGGAGGCTGTGCATCTGTGAGGGGGATGAACAGATCTTTTACATCAGCATTTCGACTAACAAAGGATAAGGAGCTAATGGAATAATTATTTATATCAAACGTTGTTTCATTTATTTGAAATTCTGTTGTAAGTAATTTTATTAAACCACCTTTTTCCTGTGAGCCTTGTTTATTTCCTGGAATATCGTTGACTGCTTTAGTAAATTCATTCTTTACTTTAACGAGGGTGGTTTTTTCTTTATTTGGAAGACAAAGTAGATATAAAGTATTGCCGCTTACTTTTCTTTTTACATAACGATAGTGTTCACCGTTCCAATCGGTTTCGCCATACACGTTCTCGTAATCCTTATCAGAATAATAGGGCATATTAAGCGGAATGCTGATCTCAACTAATTGTTCATCGCTATATTTTCCGGCAGCAATTTTTTGTTCAAGTTTTGCTGTTGCATTCTTTTCAATTGCTGAAAATAACCACCGATAACCAGCAAGGTTAAATAGCATGAGAGAAAGTAGCAGTATGGCAGCAATTTTTTTCAAGTTGTTAAAGATACAAATCCTCTCTATTTAATAATGAATGTTTTTTTCTGTGTCCCAACACCTGTTAGTGTGAGGCTTTTCCATTGTTTTGGCAATGAAGTTTTTAATTGCACAATGCCTGTTGGAGTAATATCCAATCCACCAAAGCCCATGAGCAAAGATTGAATGATGCCGCCAGCTCCGGTTGCAAAATAGGGGTTAGTACCTCCTTTTGTTTCGGCAATAACCCTAAATGGAGGATTGAGATTAGGCACATAGGATTCTTTGAACCAATGATAAGCTTTTTCAGTATTGCCCAACCTTGCGTATAATGTTGTAAAAACAGCCTGCGTCATTGCAGGAGTTCCTTCATTAGGCACCCTTGACTCATAATATTCAAGATCTTTTTTTATTTGCGCTGCATCTGTAATTTGTTTTAAAGGATATGATAATAAGTTTACGTCGGCTTGTTTTATTCCTTCACCATTATAAGCAGCATGTTCTTTTGTCACTCCGTTGTCAAGTTTTAGAATAGGAATATTATTAGCCACATTCAGCCAATCAGGATCGGGAGTAATACTTAAAATTTTTGCGGCTTCAGCTGCAAACTGGAGATTTGATTTGGCCGCTGCATTTGTAAATGCATTGTTGTTTACATTCTCTGCCCACTCATCGGCTGCTACTACATTATTTATATCATAATGTCCTTGTCCATTTCTTTCAACACGGCTTGCCCAAAAATCTGCCGTGGCAGAAAGTATTGGATACCCTTTTTCTCTTAACCATTGTTTGTCTTGTGTTACACAATAATAATTCCATGCAGCAATGCCAACGCATGCAGTAATATGATGTTCGAATGGGCCACTCAATGCCCATACTGGCGTTTCCTCAACACCCGTTTCTGCACTTTCCCATGGATACATAGCTCCTTTATATCCTTTGCTGAATGCATTTCTTTTCGCGGCATCCAATCTTTGATAGCGATATTCAACAAGGCTTTTTGCAATTTCGGGATGAAGGACAAGTATTGACGGATACATCCATAGTTCTGTGTCCCAAAAAACATGGCCGTTATAGCCAAGACCGCTTAGTCCCATTGGTGATGGAGATAAAGCCGTGCCTTCTCTTGAAAAAGAATAAAGATGGTACAACATGCTATGCACATCCTGTTGAGATTGCGGATCGCCTTCAATTATAATATCACTCTTCCACAATTCTTCCCATGCTTTTGTATGAAAACTGATGAGTCTTTCTCTTCCTTCCAATTTTGCAAAAATGGTTGCACGTTCTGCTTCATTCAATGGATCATCGTGATGAGCAGAAGTGATAGATGAACCAGCAATGGAGAAACGATAAGTTTCACCAGCTTTCAATTTCCTGGTAAACTTCATCAGGTGCATATTATTGTCCCACATTTCATGGATCACTCTTGGTTCGTTGCCATGCGCTTCACTAAATAAAAATGTATTACTGGCACACATCAGTAGTTTACCTGTCGGACTTTTCGCAGAAGAGGTAAGTAAACTGATTACAACATGCGGCCGGTCTATTTCATTATAATAATTCTGAACATCTTTCAATGCATCAGGTGCTTCCATCACACTTGCGCCGGTCATTGTAAAATCTTTTTTAGCAGTAACTGTTACATCCATCAACACAGTAAAAGGCAAATGACGCAATGAATAATATGTATAAGAAACAGAAGCTTTATCGCTATAATCAAATGTTGTAGTGAAAGAAGCTTTCTTCATATCAAGCTCCTGCTGCATATTGGATGCAGATCTTCCGTCAATTCTTTTTCCATCTATTTCCAGGTACATGTTCAGGAGATTGAAACTTTTTAAAAAGTTGCTTACCCTTCCACGACCATAGAGGTCATAAGCTCCTGCAAGCACAACATCTTTTACTTTAAATGGTTCTGGTGATGAAACAACTCCGATCATACCATTTGCCACAGTAACTCCATAATAATTTGTGGGGTCGATCTTGTCCGCTTTTATTTTCCAGGCATCCTGGGCAAAGCAGAGGCATGAAAACAACAGGAGAGGGAGAAAGAAATATTTTCTGATCATATCACAAGAATTACTCAAACAAATGTATTGAATAACAAAATGTTCATTTTCGATAGTTTTAGTCAAAAAGTATCGGGAAGACCTTAATTAGATAAAGATTATTTTGTTTGGAAATTAGAAAAGGGGTAAACTTGTGTAAACGATTGCATAAATGTCTTATAAGACTACAATAATAGACATTGCCCGGGAACTGAACACTACTCCAGCAACAGTATCCAGGGCATTAAGCAATCATCCGGGAATCAGTGAAAAAACAAAACAAACTGTACAGCTTACAGCTTCAAAACTTAATTATAAAAGGAACAGAATCGCATCTTCTTTGCGATCCGGTAAGACCCACGTTATCGGAGTAATAATTCCAAGCGCAGAAATAAATTTTTTTGGATCTGTTGTACACGGAATAGAAAGTGTAGCAAATTCAAATGGATATAATGTCTTACTGTTCCAATCAAATGAAAGCAGGGAGTTTGAAGAAAAGGGGTTAGAGACATTTTTAACAGCGAGAGTAGATGGTATTCTTGTTTCTCTTGCCAAAGACACGATCGACTATTCACATTTTATAGAAATAAAAAAGCGAGGCATCCCACTTGTATTTTTTGACAGGACAGCGGATGATCTTGGAATAGATTCAGTGGTGATAGACGATTATAAAGGCGCTTTCAATGCCACCGAACATCTCATTGAACAAGGGTATACAAGGATCGCACATATATCTGGTCCGCAACATCTGAAAAATTTTCATGATCGTATGAAAGGATATATGGGAGCTCTCCAGGCCAATAAGATCAAAATGGATCCTGATCTCATTTATCCCGGTAATATTTCTATTGAATCTGGTAAAAAAGGAGCTGAATATTTTTTATCTCTTTCAAACCCTCCTGATGCAATTTTTGCCACTGAAGACTTTACTGCTCTCGGAGCGATCAGTAAATTAAAAGAAAGAAATATTGATATTCCTGAGCAAATGGGGATCATTGGATTTGCGAATGAGTTGTTCGGGGAGCATATCACTCCGTCCCTTTCAACAGTCGATCAACAAACGATTCGGATGGGAAAGTCGGCATTGAATCTTTTGGTTGATATAATGGAGAAAAAGGAACAGCATATAAAACAAAAGGTCGTGCTTGATCCTTTATTAATAGTAAGGCAATCCTCATTAAGAAGCAAGCGAGTAAAACAATGAATTGTTTGCCGTTTATGTAAACGATTGCATCTAAGACATCGAGTTTAGGTTTTATTACGATTAGAAGCTTTATCGATAGGAAGAGAAGAGGAGGATAAACCTGGTGTCGGGAGTGAAAATCCAGTAGCCCAAAACTAAATTTTGCAGAAATAAAAAAAAACACAACTTTGTGTCTCGAATACACATTTGACATTTCAATATTTTAGAACTTAACAACAATTACTGCTTATGTACTGCAAAAGATTGCTTAAAGCGATCATCTTTCCCTGTTTGTTATTTTTTTCAATAACTGCTTTCTCACAGGAAAAGGTGATCACAGGAAAGGTTACTGATTCAAAAGATGGATCAGCAATGCCTGGTGTTTCGGTTGCTGCCAAAGGCAGCTCGACCGGCACGTCAACAGGAACAGATGGAACATTCAGACTCTCTGTTCGCTCTTCAGTCACTACTCTCGTAATTTCTTCAGTTGGTTTTGCAACACAAGAAGTTTCTATCGATGGAAAATCATCGATAGATGTACAACTCGTTGTTTCAAATGCAACACTTGGAGAGGTGATAGTAACTACTGGGTATGGTACTGCTAAGAAAAAAGATCTTACCGGATCTATTACACAACTATCCACAAAAGATTTTCAGAAAGGTCCTCAAACCAGTCCATTTCAATTGATACAGGGAAAAGTGCCGGGAGTGCAAATTTCAACCGGTAATGGTGCACCGGGAGCAGGAATTTATATCCGTATCAGGCAGGGGGCTTCATTGAATGCAACCAATGAACCATTGATCGTTGTTGATGGTATTCCGCTCGAAACAGGTAATATCTCCGGTGTAGCAAACCCGCTTGCTTTATTAAATCCAAATGATATTGAAACCATGAGCATATTAAAAGATGCTTCTGCTACTGCCATTTTTGGTAATCGTGCTTCTAATGGCGTGATCATTATCACAACTAAAAAAGGAAACAGTGGTAAACTGAAAGTGAGCTTTAATAGTAATACGAGTTTATCTACCGTTACAAAAACAGCGGATGTTTTGAATGCTGATGAATTCAGGGCTTTGGTGATGGCAAAGGGAACCCCAGCTCAGCAGGCATTGCTTTCATTGGGTCATACAAAATGGCAGGATCATATCTATCGTGATGCGATCGCATTCGATAATAATATCAGTTTAACGGGGGGCATCAAAAAATTCCCCTATCGTTTATCACTTGGCTATTTGAACCAGAATGGTATTTTAAAAACTGATAACCTGCAGAGAGGTACTATGGCACTTAATATCAATCCTAAGCTGCTGAAGAATCATTTGAGCATTGATATCAATATGAAGAACTCAGCGAGCAAAAGTCATTTCGCCAATACAGGAGCCATTGGTGCTGCGGTATTCTTTGATCCGACCAAACCTGTATATGATCAAACAAAACCACAGTATGGTGGTTATTGGGAGTGGGAATTGAATGGGACGCCAAATACTCTTGCGCCTAAAAACCCTGTAGGTCTTTTGGAATCATCCCAGAATATCGGCACCACCTACAGAAGTATAGGCAATGTCCAATTTGATTATAAGTTCCATTTTCTTCCTGAGTTAAGAGCCAACCTGAACCTTGGTTATGACGTTTCAAAAGGGTTCGGAACAAACAAAACACTCCCAAACAGTGCTTCTGGTTATTATAACAAGGGTAGTGTAAGTAAGTATGAACAAAAAAGGTGGAATTATCTTTCAGATTTTTACCTGAACTATATGAAGGTTTTTTCTTCCAAACATCGGGTAGATGCAACAGCCGGTTATGGCTGGCAGGATTGGACAGAGTATAGGCCAGGTTTTCCAACGGTTAATGGCACAGGTACTATACCAGCGGGCCCTCCATACAAATCACAACATACATTGCTATCCATGTTTGCCAGAGTAAATTATGGATACGATGATAGATATTTACTGACTGCAACCATCAGGAGGGACGGAACTTCAAGAGTAGCACCTGATAACAGGTGGGGAAATTTCCCTTCTGTTGCTTTGGCCTGGAGGATTAGTCGTGAATCTTTTATGCAGGATTCAAAAACGATATCTGATCTGAAATTAAGATTAGGTTGGGGGATTACAGGCCAGGAAAATATTTCGGCTATAAGCGGGGGTGATTATCCTTATCTGGCAAGATATTCTCAAAGTGACAGCAGCGGTATGTACCAGTTCGGAAGCAACTATTATTTATTGCTCCGTCCTGAAGGATACGATGAGAACCTTCAGTGGGAAACAACTGAAACCTATAACGCAGGAATCGATGTTGGTTTATTTAACAACAGAGTTACCTTCAGTGTAGATGCCTATTTCAAAAAGACAAAAGATCTATTGTCTGTTATATCAGTTCCTGCCGGTTCCAATCTGACTAATCAAATTGTCACTAATGTAGGCAATATGGAAAATAAAGGATTGGAATTTTCAATATCGGCTACTCCAATTCGCAATAAAGATTTTACATGGGATCTTAATTTCAATTTCACATATAATACAAGAGAGATCACCAACCTGAGCAAGGTAAAAGATAACACAGCAAGCATAGCTACTGGCGGTATTGGAGGAGGGGTGGGAAATACAATTCAACTTTATACAGTCGGTTATGCTCCCAGCACTTTTTACGTATATAAGCAGGTATATGATCAGAATGGTAAACCAATTGAGGGATTATATGTTGATCAGAATAAAGACGGGGCTTCAGACGAAAAAGATAAGTATCGTTATAAAAATCCACAGCCTGATTATTTCATGGGACTTGGATCTCAGTTCGGGTATAAAAAATGGACATTAAGCTTTGCCGGAAGAGCCAGTATAGGTAATTATATGTACAATAACTTTAATTCCAACAGTGGTACTTACCAAAACTTTGGCTTCCCTAATTATCTCGGTAATGTAGCAAAAGATGTGTTGACAACAGGATTTACAGTGCCAAGACTTTGGTCTGACTATTATATCGAGAATGCATCATTCTTTAAAATGGATAATATCAATCTTGGATTTAATGTGGGTAAGATTTCTAAGAATACAAGTTTAAGAGTTTCAGCGAATGTTCAGAATGTATTTGTGATAACAAATTATACCGGGCTTGATCCTGAAATTCCGAATGGTATTGATAATAATTTCTATCCAAGACCACGTACTTATTCACTTGGTTTTAATCTTGATTTCTGATCTTAAAAAACAGAATTATGAAAAATAAATTCATTAAAGCTTTTTCACTGGTAACGCTGGTGTTGTTTTTCACCGGCTGTGCCAAGACACTTGATCGCAAGCCACCTTATGATGTGACTTCGGCCACCGTGTACGAAAATTTCAGTAATTATAAATTGATCCTCGCCAAGTTATATGCAGGGCTTGCGGTAAGTGGCCAGCAGGGACCAAGCGGTAAGCCTGATATTTTTGGTTTGGATGAAGGGTTCTCCAGTTACCTGCGTCAATACTGGCAATTGCAGGAGCTGGCTTCAGATGAAGCAGTCATTGGATGGAACGATGGTACTATCAAAGACCTTCATAACATGACATGGACCCCGGCAAACGAGTTTATCCGTATGATGTATGACAGGATATTTTACCAGGTATCTCTTTGTAATGAATTCATAAGAGAAACCACTGATGGAAAGTTATCTGATCGTAAAATAAGCGGGTCCGATCTTGTTGAAGCAAAAAAATATCATAACGAAGCAAGGTTCTTAAGAGCTCTTAGCTATTATCATGCAATTGACATGTTCGGCAATGTTCCATTTGTACTGGAAACAGATCCTATCGGCGCATTTTTCCCAACACAAATTACCAGGGCCAATTTATTTACCTGGCTGGAAACAGAATTGAAAGCACTTGAAACCGCACTGGCTCCTGCAAGACAAAATGAATATGGCAGAGGAGACCAGGCTGCTGTTTGGATGTTGCTTGCAAAATTATACTTGAATGCAGCAGTATATACTGGTACCGCAAGACACAGCGATTGCATTACTTATTGCAATAAAATAATCGGTGCCGGATACCAACTGGCAACACAATACGGGTATAACTTTCTTGCCGATAACAATACTTCACCAGAATTAATTTTTTCTGTAAACTTTGACGGCTTACGCACCAAATCATGGGGCGCCATGACCTATCTTATTCATGCACCCGTTGGCGGGAATATGAATCCTAATCTTTGGGGAATCAATGGCGGCTGGAGTGGATTGCGTGCAACAAAAGCACTTGTTAATCTTTTTCCATCTGCTACCGGCGTACCTGATTCAAGAGGTATGTTCCATACCAGCGGGCAAAACCTGGAGATCGTAGATCTTTCGACATTTACAGATGGTTATCCAGTTACAAAATATAAGAATGTTACTTCGGCAGGAGCAAAGGGTTCTGATCCTGATGGAAATTTCCCTGATACAGATTTTCCGTTATTCCGCTTAGCCGATGTTTATTTAATGTATGCTGAATGCGTATTGGCAACAAATGCGGATAAAAATGTTGCTGTTGGTTATATTAATGCTTTGCGCCAAAGAGCTTATGGAAATACAAACGGAAACATAACTGCGACTGACCTTACTTATGATTTTCTATTGAAAGAAAGAGCAAGAGAATTGAGTTGGGAGGCACATCGTCGGCAGGACCTGATCCGTTTTGAAAAATACCCGGGCTTTTCAGGTTATTATACCGGCAGCACTTATGTATGGCCATGGAAAGGTGGGGTAGCAGGTGGAATCGGCGTTGGCAGTTTCAGAACTTTGTTCCCGATCCCGTCAACCGATATTGGAGCTAATCCAAATCTTGTTCAAAATTCCGGATATTAAAAAATTAATCCCGATCGCTATCGGGATCACCATCAAAATAAAATATTATGAGAACATGGTTAAATAAAATAATGCTGATCGGCGTTGCTACCATCGCTTTTTCATCCTGCAAAAAAGATGAAGTAAAAACAGTGATGAATATTGGCACTGCCCCAACACTTTCAGCTACTCCAACAACTCTGGTGTTGTTGCAGGCAAATGCTAATAATAATGCTATTAAGTTTACCTATACTACTGATGCGAACTTTGGTTTTGATGCAGCGGTAACTTATGTGTTACAGATCGCAAAAGGCGGGACCAGTTTTGCAAGTGCATCAACTACTGAAGTTGGATTAAGCAAGACCGCTCCACTGGAAAAAACTTTTAAAGTTGTTGATTTCAACAGGGAACTTTTAAAAATTATCAATTACGGGGTTGCAACTCCTGTGGAGGTGAGAGTAAAAGCAACTGTTGCTGCTGCAGCACCAGCGTTGTATTCAAATATAGTAACGCTGACATGCACTGCGTACCGCGACCTGATCACTTATTCTTTTCCTGATGCGATGAACGTTGCAGGCAATTTCCAGGGCTGGAGCCCAGGCAGCGCACCACAGATCGTTAATAAGAACAATGGCGGTTATACAAATGCAACAAATAATAAATATGAAGGGTATATTGTTTTCAATGATCCTTCTCCACAATTTAAAATGGTAAGAGGTAATGACTGGGTTGGAGATTATGGCAGCGGTGGAGGTACTAATTTAGTAAATGGGGGTGCCAATCTTACGTTACCTAGTGGTGGTGCCGGTGTTTTAGGATACTGGCGTATCCGTGCTGATCTCAGTGCAGTTCCTGCACCTGGTCAATGGTCATGGACCAAAATAAACAGATGGGCAATCATCGGTGAGTTTAATGGTTGGGCTGATCCTGATGTACCAATGACATTTAATGCTGCAACCGGAGTATGGAGTATAACAAGAGATATGCCTGCCGGTAAATTTAAATTCAGGGCGAATTCTGATTGGGGAATAAACTTTGGTGATAACGGCGCTGACTTTAAGCCAGAGTATGATGGAGCAGATATTAATATTTCTGCTGCCGGTAATTATACTATCTCACTTGATCTGAGTGCCGGCGGAAATTATGCGTATACATTGAAGAAGAATTAATATAAGCAGTTAATTTGAAGGTAACCGTCCCGATTTACCGGGACGGTTTTTTTTATTTCAGTAATATTCTTTTACTATCAAATCACTGAACCTGAGAAGCTGCCTGTGAAATCAATTATACAAAGTCAATAATTTTTTTATAATCGTAGAACTCCTATAGGAAAAACTAATCTGTGAATTATTTTTGTACTCAATTACTGTCGTATTATACACCAGTAACTCTTCATCCGATAGCTATCGGATTTAACTTCCGGTTTCCTCCGAACAACCACCACATAATCCGTTTTAATAATTTTTAAACCCTACATGTAATGAAATCTACACGTACCCTTGCCCTGCTAATGGGGCTCATTGCCACCTTTGTTATTTTTTCCTGTAAAAAGACTGACCTGGTAAAAGCTGACGATGCCGAAAACGTTTCCGGCAAACCTAAGATCGTACTTGTTTCTCCACCAGCTCCTGCCGAACTGCCCGATTGCTGGACAACTTGTATTGACCCCCAAGGTCCTTATATTGAAAGCACCGCTTCAAATACCCAAACCTGGGGAAATCCTGCTAATCCACAGCATTGGAAAACTGTAACCAATACAGCCTACAACACTGCCACCTCATTTATAGTAAAAGTAACTTTTACGCATAGCGGTGGCAACTCATCCAATACAGTAAGTGTGACTGCATTTGGGTCTACCCAGTCTGTTGCTACTTTAGCCAGCGGCGCTACAGCAACATTTACATTTGCGTTGCCAACAGGATGGAAAGCATGTGATAATGTTCCTTTCTCTATATACCAGGAAGGACAAAACTCTCCCATGCGATTATCTTACTCTTATAATCTTTATGGTATTTGTGCTAACAAGGAGGAGGGTTGTGAAACTTCATTCACCGGGGAAGCAATTGCCTGCGGTAATCAACGTGAAGCAGTTTATACACTCACTTCAAAAGATGCATTGAGTAATTTTAAAATTCAGGGCGGCTTAACAAATTTCACCGGCGCTGATGCTGAAGTGACCGTTACAGGTGGTAGTAATATCACACAATCACAATGGACGGTGGGCGGAAGCTCAAACAGAGTTATTAAAGTAGTAGGTAATCTCGATGCTTGCGAAACATTGACAATAAGGATCAGATGGAATTCGACAAATTCTGGTGGAGTGATCACCGGCAGCTGGTCAGTTAGTGCGAATGG
>Ga0068869_100001573_pt1 | contig 13572 bp, 9 predicted proteins | sample KBSMisM52_FD_64676 | JGI IMG/M metagenome (GOLD analysis project Ga0068869, IMG submission 64676) | Miscanthus rhizosphere microbial communities from Kellogg Biological Station, Michigan, USA - KBS Miscanthus M5-2 | ecosystem: Host-associated > Plants > Roots > Rhizosphere > Soil ... | reverse complement strand
ATAAGATCGACTACCTTGTGACCTGGAACTTCGGACACATGGCGAATGTTCGCAGACAAGCGCGCATCAGGTTGTTCAATACTGCGGCTGGATTTTATGTTCCGATGATCGTCACACCCGAGTTCCTCGTATCGGAGGCGACCGAGAAAGTGAATTGAGTTTGCCGGCAGGTCCGTCAAATCTTAAACGTGAGTCTGAAATTCGAAATCTGAGATTTGAAATTTGAGACCCAAGGTGAAAGAATCAAGAATGTACCGGCGTCCTAAATTCCTGGAAGTGTTGCATGCCATTCGCGAGAAGATGTCTCGCGACGTAGACTATGATGTAGATCTTTTCGCTGAAATGGTGCGCTCAGGTGTAAGACCAACTCACGGGCCGGAAAGAATTATTCGGGGAGTGCGCACGCGCGCGCAGCCTGACGAAATACAAGTAGATCTAGATGAGCCTGATGAGAGACCAAAAAAGCAAGCGGGCAAGTCACGATAGTACAAGTAGTTTGAAGCTTAGAGTGTTAACTACAGATTGATGAATCCAACCTTTGAAACAATCGGTTTGGAAGTGCCCAGCGAGAAGGCATTCAACTATCTTGCCGAGCGCGCCGAGGATCAGGGTGAAGCGACGCAGCTAAACCGGCGTGGCGCCGTGCTCCACGGTCGTTGCTGGAAGTTAGGTGATGGGCTGGAGGTATGGACGGTCCTTTATCAGTCGGGACGAAATGTTTTTTACGCCGACTGCCGGCCTGGATTTCGCGCCCGTTATATTCAAAAAATCAGTCCCTGGGCGCTGACCGAATATGACGAAGAGGGCGAGGCAGTGGTTCACGGATATCGCGAGGGCGCCGATTGTGAAGTCTTGTTTGAATTGCAAAATCTGACCGAAGTTGGGCCCGGAGGCTTTGGCGCGGAAGAGCTTCACGTAGGTCTTTGCGGTTTGGCATATCGTGCGCGCGTGCGCAACACCCCTGCAAAAACCAGATGGCTGCCATTAGACAAGGCCGCGCCATCACGCGCCGCTCATGAAAACGATTGGAGCCTGACTGGTCGTGTCATCGCGTTTAAGCCACTGAAAAATCCCCTCTCTGGTAGCGACTTGTATTGGATACATCTTGATCTGGAGAGAATGAATCTTGAAATTCTCGTGAATCAGCGTGCGTTGCGCGGAGATACGCTGGCGCCCGGAGTCATGCTTGACGCTGAGATCTGGTTGCAGGGTCACGTCCTCGACGAGGTAGCGTTGAGCTCGCGTTACGAAGGATTGGATACTTCAGGTTCGACTGCGACCTTCTGGTCGCAACTGAAGCGAAGGAACTAACCGAACGGGTAGGCGTGCCGAAGAGTATAGGGGGAAGGTAAAGGAGGGACCACGAGCTTTTCCTGGACTTTACCCTTTATCCATTCCCCATTACCCTATCTCCTAAATGAAACGTCTCCTTATCGGTTGCCTCACAATTGTCGCACTGCTTCTCGGTTCCTATTTTTTCAATCAATATTGGATTCATCGCTATGACGGCATGATTGCCAGGCAGGCGAACGTCTACCGTCTTGACCCGGCCTTGGTCTGGAGCATTATTTACGAGGAGACTTATTTTAGTCCCTGGAAAAACGGCAAAGACGGCGAGATTGGCCTAATGCAAATCACGCCCGCGGTAGGCCGAGAGTGGGCCGCGGAGACCGGCATGCATGATCTGGAAAGGCAGATGGCCCAGAGTCCCGCCGGTCTAATACGTGACCCGGAGCGAAATATTCAAATCGGCTGCTGGTATCTGGAAAAAATCTATGAGCAGTATCGCGACACTGCTGATCCGGAGCCGCGCGTAATTGCTGCGTACAACGCCGGCCCAAGCAGAGCTGCTGAGTGGAGCAAAGTCGCGGACGGCGCGAGGCCGCTAACCGGAGACGAGTTTGTAAACCGGATCGAAATTCCTTCAACGCGCGCTTACGTCAGCTCGATCATGGAGCGCTACCGCAAACTGAAAGGACCCGCGCAAACTGTGACTACTCTTCAGAGTTCACCGACACCCGCTAAGTAACGCAACCCTAAAGGTTGCGTTACAGTTTCTCAAATCGATGACCACAATCTACTGCGCAAGTTGGGTTCTTCCCGTCTCATCACCAGCGATTGCCGGCGGTGCAATTGCGGTCGAGGGGCAGCAGATCATTTCCGTGGGTACACGCTCAGCGCTGCTGGCGCAATTTAGAGAGGCAACAACTCTTGAGCTGGGTGAGTCCTTAATCATTCCCGGTCTGGTTAACGCGCATTCCCATCTCGAACTGACTGCGATGCGTGGCTTCCTCGAAGACGAGGCTGCTGATTTTTTCGCCTGGCTCAGGAAACTGACCCGGGCGCGGCTCGAGCTAATGACTGCTGACGACTTAAAAGTTTCGGCTTCGTGGGGCGCTTGTGAAGCAGCGCGGGCCGGCGTGACGTGTGTTGCCGATGCCAGTGACGCTGCGCTGCAGAGCCTGACTGCGCTCAGCGACGTTGGCCTGCGTGGCATTGTCTTTCAGGAATCATTCGGTCCGGATCCCCGACTGGCGCAGGAGAACTTCGAAAAGCTGACTGCAAAAATTACCGATCTACGTGAACGTGAAACGGAGCTGGTAAACGTCGGAGTTTCCCCGCATGCACCTTACACGGTCAGCAGACCGCAGCTGCAAATGATTTCCCGGTTTGCGCTGGACGAGAAGCTGCCGGTGATGATGCATGCGGCGGAGACGAAGATGGAGGTTGTGTTCCTGCGCGAGGGGCAAGGTCCGTTTGCCGAAGGCCTCAGAAGCCGTGGGATTGAGTGGCGGGCGCCGGGAGTTTCTACCATTCAATACCTATATGAAGTCGGCGTGCTGGAAACCAAACCGCTGTTGGCCCACTGCATTCAGGTGGATGAAGCGGACCTCGAGACGATTAAGCAAACTGAAACGCGAGTGGCGCACTGTCCGAAGTCAAATGCAAAACTCGGTCATGGCGTCGCACCCTTCGCCAGGATGATCGAGAAGGGAATCGACGTGGGCCTTGGTAGTGACTCCGTCGCCAGCAATAACACTTGTGACCTTTTGGAAGAAGCGCGTTTCGCGCTGTTGCTGGCGCGCTCGAACCGCAATTGTGATTTGAACTGCAATGACATTTTGCAGGCCGCCACTTTAGGAGGCGCTCACTCACTCGGTTTGGCGGGGAAAATCGGCGAGCTCAAGGCAGGCTTGCAGGCCGACTTTGCGGTTGTTTCACTTGACGGCGTTCATCAGGTCCCGTCATACGGCCCGGCAGAGACACTAATTTTTGCATCCTCAGGTCGCGACGTAACTATGACAGTGGTTGCGGGAAGGGAAGTCTATCGCGACGGCCGCGTTTTGACTGTCGACGAGGATCGACTGCGCGCACGCATGCATGAGATTTCCAGGAAATTAAGGGACTAACCGCCAAGGCGAAGGCCGCCAAAAAAACTTAAACAGGTAAATATTCTTTGGCGCACTCGGCGTCTTGGCGGTTTGAATTTCAGAGCGATGCAGCAATAGCCGCGTCAAAAATCTCCAACGCGACATCCACGTTTTCTTTTGACAGGATCAACGGTGGCGACCAGCGAATCGTGTTTGCGCCGGCTCCCAGAATGATCAGTCCGCGTTCGAAGCAGGCAATCTCGACGCGATCCCGTAACTCCGGCGCCGCCTTGTTTCCAGCCCGATCTTCTACGAACTCTACACCGACCATCAGCCCCATACCGCGCACGTCGCCAATGCAGTCATACTTCTGTTGCAGCTTCTTGAGACCCGCTTTTAAGTAGGCTCCGACCTCAGCACTATTTTGCACTAACCCGCCTTCGAGTAATTCAATTGTCTTCAACGCCGCGGCGATACAAACAGGATTGCCGCCAAAGGTTGATGCATGCGCACCGGGCTTCCAGTCCATCAGATCGGCTCGAGCGACGCAGGCGCCGATAGGCAAACCGGAACCGATGCCTTTCGCGATCGTTACGATGTCAGGTTCTACATCGTAGTATTCTGACGCAAACATTTTCCCGGTACGGCCCATCCCGGATTGCACTTCGTCAACGATCAGAAGAATGCCGTGCTGATCGCAAATCCGGCGCAAGCCTTTTAGAAAGCCCGCCGGCGCAGGGACGTATCCACCTTCACCTTGCACAGCTTCAACCACAATCGCGGCAACTTCTTCAGGCGGTGTTGTCGTCTTGAAGAGTCTTTCCTCGATCCAGTTCAGCGCCCCCTGTCCCGCGCCGCCATCGCCGCAATCTTCAGCGCGAAACGGATTACGAAACTCGTTTGGATAGGGAACGTGCACCACGTCCAGCGCCTGACGTTTAAAACCAATTCGTTGGGCGGCTTTTGACGAAGTTAACGAAAGCGAACCCAAAGTGCGGCCGTGAAAACTGTTGAAGAAGGCGATGAACTTTTCGCGGCCGGTTGCATGCATCGCGAGTTTCAAGGCTGTCTCGACAGCTTCAGTGCCACTGTTTGCAAAGTGAGTTCGCGTAGGCGACTTCACCGGCACGATCTGATCGAGTTTCTTCGCGAGGGCCGGCATATGGCGGTAGTAGTAGTCTGTGCCGCACATATGAATGAGCTGCGCCGCCTGGTCCTGAATCGCCTGCACCACCTCTGGATGACAATGGCCGGTGGAACAGACCGCAACGCCGGCGTTGCAATCAAGGAAAATGTTGCCGTCAACGTCCTCCACCCACACGCCCTGCGCGCGTTCAGCGACAAGTTTGAAAGAGGGCCGCGGATAAGACGGGGTAACAAACTGGGCGTCAGCCGCGATGATTTCCTTACCCTTCGGACCGGGTAATGCGGTCTTGATTTCGGGACGCTTCGGCGGTGCCATTGTGTTAGTCGACATGATGCTCTCTCCTTCTAAACCGGCCGTTACGGACAATGCGGCCTGCTGAAAACAACCCTGGCTCGACAAACAAAAGTCGAGATCTCTTCAAAAAAGGCGATATGAAACTAAGGAAGTAAGAGTTAGTCGGCGAAGAGATTGCAACGGCTATCGAGCGGGCGGTGATTTAGAGTTTGGCTATTCAACATGGCTCGTGCTCGGTGCTTCGCGCTAGTGGGGGCTAATAATTACGTGTCGTCAGGGTTGGGATACTATCACGCGACGCCGTGCTAGTTCCAGTTGCGGGCTGATCGAAGGTTGCGGTCTTAATAGACAGCGATTTGCTGGGACCGCGGGCGCCCCCGCCCGCAATGAGCGCGAAGCGCGAAAATGGTCTCTTGAGCAATTTCGAAAAACTGCGCGCCTGCGGCGCGTTTGCGGGCGGAGGCGCCCGCGGTCCCAGAAAACCGCAAGCCTGGATTCCAGGGAACTACCCGGCCGCTTCCACGAGGGTAAATTTATCTTCAGCTTCGCGCGCGAACGATTCTCGAATCGTCTCTTTCGGCGGTGGGGCGGGCCAGAGGGTTAGTCTGCGTCCGAATGAGTGAAGCAACACACGCGAGCGGAAGTAGTACTCGTGTTCCCATTCCACTTCGGCCATCGTCAACAGGCAATCAACGAACTCTTGATGGCCGCAGTCGCGCGCGTATCTCGCAGCGGTTTCATATTCGCGAATGTTGCGGCTCTCAAGCCGGCCCGCACCGTACATCGGCGCGAACCAGCCCATCAGATGACAAAGAAACCCCAACGCTCGGCCGAGTAGCAAAGAGCGAATCTCACGCTGCCGATTTGGATGCGCTGCCAATCTTTCGAGCATCCCCCCAACCAGTTCGCGATGGTGCCACTCTTCGTCTTCGATCTGTTTAATGCGTGCCCGCTCATCCACGTCGACAACAGAATGCCAGTGGCCGCGATATGCATACGCCGCCGCTTGCTCGGCGGAGTAAGCGAGTTGCAGCAGGGTTATCAGATTTTTACGGTTCTCGTTTTCGGGCATGCGCGGCGGTTCTATTCCGAATCGAAGTTGTAGGTGAGAACGCCCGTCACCTTAACTGGCTGCCCGGATAATTTGGTTGGTGAAAACTTTGCGCTCCGCGCCGCTGCAACCGCGGCTGCCTGCAATAGGGGATGCCCGGAAACGGGCTGAGCTGAAATCACGTTTCCATTCTCGTCGACCGTTACCTGTACCACCACGGTGCCTGAGACTTTCGCTGCCCTGGCCACCGGTGGAAATGGCGGCTTGGGCAAACTGATTGCTTTGCCATTCAACACGCCACCGGAGATCGTCTTACTGTCGGCTGAAGTTTTCGTTTCCGGTTCGGCTTTTTCCGATGACAGTGGTGGCGGAGTGGCTCCAGGTTCTTGGGGCAGCATGGGCACCGTGGTCGTTGGAACCTCCGTTTTGTTTTCATCCAACGCCGGCCCGATGTTATCGATCTTCCAGGCGCCGCCTTCCTTGCTCAGGGCGACAACCAGCTTTATCGAATCGCTTCCTTTATCGGGCTGGTACAAAAAAGAAACTTGCTTGCCATCAGCGGTAGAAGTTTCCACGATGTTCGTGATGCGATAAGTTCCACTTGCGGAGCTTGCCCGCCTGGCCGTATCCGAGAACTTTTGATTGTTCGATCTGATCGTGTCTGCGCCCAGCTTTTGAATAGCCTTGCTGGAAAAAAGCTGCGTCATTGTGTCGACGTCGCCTTTTTGCGCCGCCGTCATAAACTTCTTCACGGTTGCGGTGGGACTCCAAATCAAACTGCACCCGCTCAGCATTAGCAGCGCTATCAAAGACAAGTGTTTGGCTTTCATTGGCCCCTCCCGCCGAGGAAATTGACGTCAGTACCACCCCGCGGCAGCTGGTGGGTTGCGATCGCATTCAATCGTTGCACCTTGCAGTCTTTGAACTTCAGGAGAGAGATCCGAAACACAACCCACCCGCTATCGCGCGGTGGTACTGACCTCATCTCCACGTCTTCAATAGACCAAAGCTTAGATCCAACGCCTCAGGATTGACACTCTCTCGCACCGAGGCTTACACTCGCGGTCTTTCAAATCCTAGCATTCTTAACACTAAATTGCGCAGCAAGACCGCGCCATCCGGCGGGCTTCCTGACCTCGAAAGGATCACAAAAGATATGGGTGCGCGAAACAAGATTACGGTAGTTGGCGCCGGCAATGTAGGCGCGACGGCCGCTCACTGGCTGGCGGCGAAGGAACTTGGTGATGTAGTGCTGGTCGACATCGTAGAGGGGGTGCCGCAAGGTAAGGCACTCGACCTGGCCCAGGCTGCTCCGATTGAAGGCTATGACGTAAAACTCGTAGGTACGAATACTTACGATGGCACGGAAAACTCAGACGTGGTGATCATCACTGCCGGACTGCCGCGTAAGCCGGGAATGAGCCGCGACGATCTTCTAAAAACCAACGCCGAAATCGTTTCAAAAGTCGTCGATGAAGTAGTGAGCCGTTCGCCGGATTCAATTCTGATCATCGTTTCGAATCCGCTCGACGCGATGTGCCAGGTTGCATTTCGCCGCTCGGGTTTTCCCAAGCACCGCGTGATTGGCATGGCGGGGGTACTCGATTCGGCGCGCATGCGCTGTTTCCTGGCAGAGGCCCTGGACGTTTCCGTGGAAAACGTTACGGCGTTTGTTCTCGGCGGCCACGGCGACACTATGGTGCCGCTGCCGCGTTTCTCAACCTGCGCCGGAATTCCTATTCCAGAGTTGCTCTCGAAGGATCAGATCGATGCGATCGTGAAGCGTACCGCCGGCGGCGGCGCTGAGATCGTTTCACTACTCAAAACTGGTTCAGCGTACTACGCCCCATCGGCCGCGGCAGTGGAGATGACGGAGTCGATCTTGAAAAACAAGAAGAAGATTCTGCCTTGTGCTGCTTTTCTTGAAGGTGAGTATGGAATCAACGGACTCTACGTCGGTGTGCCGTGTAAACTCGGCGAGCGAGGCCTAGAACAAATCATCGAAATTAACTTGCTCGCTGACGAACGCATTGCGTTGCAAAAGAGCGCGGCTGCAGTGCAGGAGCTCATCGATGTGTTAGGTATTTAGTCAAACAGAATTCTCTGCTGCTTTACAAAAAAAGGCCTCGGTGTTTTCACCGGGGCCTTTCTTTCAAATCTCTGTGCGTGCTCTGTGACTCTCTGTGCCTCTGTGGTGAGTAGTTGTCGAGCGGAATCAGCACTGAGACACAGAGAAACAAAGGTGGCACAGAGGACAATTCAAATGGGTTAGGAGAAAATCCAACTCGAAATTGTACTTCGCAAACAAAGAGGCACCGGCGAAGAACCGGTGCCTCTTTGGCTAGAAGATTGAAACCGAGTTACCTGGGGAAGTTGATGCTCTTACCATCACCGACCGGGGTGGTCGGGTCGGCGTCATCGTCGTCTCCCAGTTGATTGTCAAAAACAACCTCGCCGGTCTTGTCGTTCCAGATCTTGAGCCGGAACTTGTCGACGCCGCCACCCTTGGGTGCCTGGCCGTCGATGACCGTCAGCAGGTATTTGTAACCAGTTTCGTTATTGAGCTTGCCATAACCCTTGAACTGCGTGCGCACTCCGGAGAGGGCGCGGAAGTCATAATTCAGGGCGCTGAACTCAAGCTTCCCAAGCATGAAGTTAACTAGATTCTCACTGCGGGTTTCTACCTTCGCACTCCTGACAGCCTCTGGCTGAGAGCTGAAGTCAAAGTTGATCATTCCCATGAGCAACGGGTTGGTGGTTGGAGTTGCACTCAGCGCCTCCGGCAGGCCCGATAGCTTCGGACTGACGAAGGAGTTGGGAGCGGTAAAGACGGTATAGGGCCCGCCCTTCTGATTGGGTGGTACGAAGACGGTGCTCGTCTTGGTCGTGACATTGCCGGAAGCGTCGGTGCAGGTAGTGGTGATGGTGTAGAGACGACCATTGCCCCTGCCGCCACGCTCGGCTCGCAACAAGACGTGATGGGCGTCGATTACTTGCCAGTCAGGCGCCGTATCACCATCACCGAGACCGTTGATGGGCTCGTTACTGCTAACCGTGAGCACGCAGTTGAGACCGGGACAGTTATCTGTCGCGGTGTAGTTGTTGGTGACGTCGACCATCTGATGATTTGGTGGCCACAGAATGTTCGGAGTGTTAGTCGGCTGACTCACCACCGGGAACTCCGTATCGTTCACCGTCACCGTAAACGAGCACGTTGCTGTGCTGCCGTCGAGTCTGGTGTCGGTTAGCGTAACCGTGGTGGTGCCGACCGGGAAGGTTTCACCGGAAGGATGATTAGAAGTGATCACGCCGCCGCAGTTACCCGTTTCCGTCGGCATCGGATAGGTGACAACCGCTCCGCATACACCCGGATCATTTGAGACCGTGATGTTAGCGGGACAAGTTAGCGAACATGCGCCACTGCAACAGACGCGCGTGCTGGCGTAGATAGAAATCGTATCTACGCGCATTCCGCCGCCGGTTGGATTGGTACCGGTGTCGTAAGCAGTACGCCATCTGAGCTGCGCGTTCTGGCCATACGACGCTGGAGGCAGGTTCACTGTTGTGGTGATGAATCCCAATGAGTTGCCTGTCCAGGCTTGCCGCCCGGTCAGAACGTTATCGGTGACTACGATGGCGGCATTGTATCCACCCTCAATGAAAGTGCCACCCGCGGCAAGGATGTCCGTGAAAGGCCCGCCATTGATGCTGATTTCCAATACGCCACCGTCAAAGGTCGGTTCAGTGTTGTAGTTGTTTCTAAAGGTCAAACGAACACCGGGATTCGTACCGCTAACCGGCGCAGTTGGAATTGCGATGACCGGCGAGGTCAAGCTGCTCTCACCAGGTGTAGTTGAGCCTGCACCAAAGGCCGCATTTGGCGCAGTGTCGACCGTTGTCGTCGTCGTCACCCAAAGAACGGGCGTAGCACCTGCTCCAGAACGGGCCGTGGTCCAACTGGCAGGTAAGGCAGGAGCAGCGCCGCCGTCGAAGTTTTCGGTGAATGCCGGCGCGGAATTGATGAGCAGTCCCAGTGTGAACGGAATGTTCACATTACCGAGATCCAGATCACCATCCTGAAGGTGGAAGGTTAGGGTAATCGTGTCTCCACAGCTCGCGTTGTTCGAAAAATGGAAACTACCAAAGCCGGTTGCACCCGAGCCGACCACGCCATAGTTCTGCGGACCACTCGGGAAGGTTACTCCCCCGGTTGGCAGCAAGGTGACCACGAGATTGTTAGTTGGACCAGGTCCAATGTTGGTTACGCCAAAGCTCACCGTTACGTCTTCGCCTGGATCGATCACGCCATTACCTGGCTGACAACCCTCGGCGGTGAGGGTTGCGCCGCCATTGCGAAGCACGGGCAATTGCCGTCCGGGTATGCCGATTTCCCAAATGCCGCGACCGTGGGTCGCGATGCGCAGATAGCGCTGTACGTTTGAAATCTTCACGTCAAATACAGCGACGCGTGGCAGTCCCGTACCTAACGGCGCCCAATTCAAGCCGCCGTCACTCGAGTGGTAGACGCCAATGTCAGTTCCTGCGTAAACCGAGGTTGAGTCCTGCGGGTCTACCGCAATTGAGCTCACCGGAACTTGCGGAATGCCGTTGCTTGAAGGCGTCCAGGTCGGAGCCGGATCGTTCAGATTGGTCGTCTTGAAAATCTGTTGACCAGCCGGGGGTGAAAAGCTGGTGAAGGTTATGTAAGCGGTGAACTTGTTGTTGGGATCGATTACCGCTTTACCGATTGAGTTTCTTGTAAGATCGACGGGGTTAGGCGCCGGGAAATTAGCGCCTGTTACATCAGTTAAAGTGGCCGAGCCTGTCGTGGTCGCGAACACCTTTCCATTACGCATTCCGACGATACGGACGTTGTCGTCCTGTGGGGACACTCCGACAGTCGTGATGACGACGCCAACCGGGAATGTTGGATTCGGAGGGCAAGTCCCAACGCAGACTGTGCCGTTTTGTATCAGGGGAGCCTGGCTGGCCAGAACCATCGTGTCACCACGGTTGGTTGAGCGCCACAGACGATCAGTTCCGAAGTAAAGAGTATTGGGATTTCCCGGCCCCTGTTCCAGCGGCGCGTAGAACAAAACATTCTCCAGACAGTTCATGCCGTTGTTAGGAGTAATTCCGTTGCACCCTCTAAACGTCCAGCCCGAAAGCTGCCCATCAGGGTTTGCCGCGGTGCTGGTCGCGCGCTCAAAAGCGATCTGAGTGCCGATCTGGTTAAAGAACGTGTGATACATCGTCACGTTCGTTGTGTCGAAGGCGTTGTTATCAATAATCGCGTAACCACCGTCGCCGTCGCGGCAGTGAGACCAGGTGCCGTCCGCTGCCTTACAGATGGTGCCGTTGTCTTGCGTACCACCCATCAGGAAGTTCCTGTCAAAGGGGTGTACCGCGACTCCTTGAAACTGTGTGGAGCTGAAATCGACGTTGTTGAGCGTTTGCCAGGTGTTGCCGTTGTTGGTCGAGCGCCAGATGCCACCATCGCTGCCCGTATAAACTACCTGCGGGTTAGACGGGGCAATCGCCAGGGCGTGTTCGTCCGCGTGGAGTGTTGTGTTATTGCTGGCCCAGGTGGTGCCGCCGTTGAGCGAGCGCTTCATTACGTTGGCCCCGCAAGGAGCGGCGGAATTGCCCGCAGCGCCGCCCAGATGGATGGTCTGGTTGTCGGGCGTGACTGCAATTGCGATGTCGTAAAAACATTGTCCGCCGCAGAAGCCCGTCGCATTTGGCATCGCGCTCGGGGCCGACCAGGTCAAGCCGCCATCGGTCGAACGCCTGACCACGCCCGCTTGAGATGTAGTACAAGCCGGACCGCCAGTGGCTGCCGTCGATTGTTCACCGGAAGCGACATAGAAGGTTGTGGCTGGCACAGAATTTCTTGTGACCGTTAACTCCCCGCGGCCTGAGCTGTTGGTCGCATTCAGAATGGTCAGGGTACGCGTGAATGTTGGCACCGGATCAAGGGCATTCGCGGTGCGATAAACTCCGCCATCGCCCCCAGCACCAACGACGGCTCCGACGACCGTAGCGAGCAGAAGATTCGGGTTGGCGGGATCCATTTCAAGGTCAATGGTGTTCCGATCCTGTACCGCCAGTCCGGTTATCGCAATCTGTTCGAAAGTTGGAGTCGCCGCCTGGGCGTTAGTCGAGCGATAGATTCCGCGCGGCGCCTGGAGCAAAGTGCTGGTGTTTGGATTGCCTCCCGTTCCCACTGCGGTGCAGACAAAGATGACGTTGTGGTCCAGCGGATTGACAAGCACGCGGCCAATCGACCGTCCGCTAAGAACATTGTCGCCGACTCCGTTGCGCGCGAATGGTCCGCTCAATGAGGGCGTGGCCGAATTCGCGTTTCGAATTATGTAGAGCCCCTTGCCGGCGAAGCTGTCGGCTGACTGACCGTTCTCGCCAGTACCCAGGTAAACGATGCTGGAGTCGGTGGGGTCAATAGTAATCGCGCCGATTGCAAGGGTCTCGAGCTGAAACTCAAAAAGCTTGGTCCAATTCGTTCCGCCATTGGTCGACTTGTAAAGTCCGCCTTGCGCGGTGCCAACATAAACCGTGTCCGGATCGGTTGGATGTACCGCTATCGAGATCGTTCGTCCGCTTACCGGGACTCGCGAGCCTTGAGTTTGTCCGAGGGGTATTGGGTTTGGTCCAATGAAAGCCCAGTTAGCAGTGTCGACTGTCGGTGAGTTACCGGCAGTTCGCGCGTTTGTCTTCATCTGAGCTTCTTGCTTCTCCATCAATCTGATGGCTTTTTCGCGTGCGCCCTCGGGAACTTCCTGGTCTCTACCGCGCAACATATCAAAGTAGTCGCCGCGCGCGCGCAGGTAAGCGTCCTTTTCGACTTTTCCAGCCATTCCCGGTGGCAGATCAGGATCTTCTTCGTCCCCGTCTGCCGGTTCAGGAGCTATCGTGGGTTCGGGAATGGGACCCAGGTTCGCTTCAGCCAGGAGAGCGTTGAGCGTGTTTGCTTGCGAAGCAGCTTGACGATCGTTGAGCAATTTTACCGCTGAGGTGGAAGTCTTAACGTCGACCTTTCCTTTATTCCGACCGGCGGAACGTGGGGTGAAGTCCCAGGCTACTGCGAAAGAAATTGCGATCAAACTAAACAGTAATGTCCATCTAACTGCTTTATGCATAAGTTGCTCCTTGGAGATTTTGATCCTGGTTGAGTTTCCAAATAGGGCGCGAGGCGAACGATTACACCTCGGAGATCAGGCGGACCGCACGTTGAACTCCAGAAGAGAGAGAGAGATCAACTCCGACTTTAGATTGATAAAGAGACCTTCCGCGAACGACCGAGAGCGGTAACCGGGGATAACGGCCAGCCCCTCTTCGGTTTGAAACTTTGAATGTGGGCGCAGAGTACGGCGTTCAGTAGTAGTCTGTCAACCGTTTAGTGATGTGGAGCGACCTTTTAGCAAGAATAATTCTTTCAAAGAGTTCCGCGTTCCGGAAATCCGGATGGCTGATCCGAAAAACTGCAGATTGGATAATATTCGCGCTGCGCCGTCTTAAAAAACTTCGCGCTGCGCCGTCTTAAAAAACAAAGAGCAGCGGCGCATCCCGGTGGGTCACAGCTAATGGAATGAAACGGCTATTTCTTCAGCCAACCGAACAAGCCGTGCACGATCGTTTCGCGGTTCTCTTCGTAGATCGCGCGGGTGAGAGGAATGCCCATCGGGCAGGCC
>Ga0068869_100001568_pt1 | contig 13588 bp, 6 predicted proteins | sample KBSMisM52_FD_64676 | JGI IMG/M metagenome (GOLD analysis project Ga0068869, IMG submission 64676) | Miscanthus rhizosphere microbial communities from Kellogg Biological Station, Michigan, USA - KBS Miscanthus M5-2 | ecosystem: Host-associated > Plants > Roots > Rhizosphere > Soil ... | reverse complement strand
CGGTTCCGACCAGGTAGATGAGCGTGAAGAGGCGGCGTGACGAGCCGTTGGCATGGCTGACGGCGATGTTGGCCAGCCAGTCGAAAACGCCGTGATCGCGGGCGAGCTCAGAGAGGAGCATCATGCCGGTGAGGAAGAGATAGACGTCGAGTCCTTCGGCGACGGCGTGTCCGGCGAGGTTGAGCGGGATAAGGCGGAGGGCACAAAGGAGGATTGCTCCAGCACCTACCGAGATGACTTCCGGCAATCGGAAGGGGCGCAGGAGCATAAGCAGGATGCTGAGCGCGGAGATGGTCCAGATGAGGGTGTGAGAGAGCAGAGGTGGTTGCTCCTGCTTCAGGCGTCGGATCCAGGAGTCCGCGCGGAGAAGTTTGAAGGATCGTTTGTACCAGCTGATCGCAGTGTAAATTGCTTGATGCTCATCAGGAGAGTTCGTCGAAGAGGAGAGGGTCGGCGGATTGTGCGGGATCGCGGAAGTTGGAGAGGCCCACGCCGACAAGGCGGTATTTCTGAGTTGGATCGAGGTCGATTTTTGCGAGGAGCGAGAGTGCAGTGCCGGTGAGTTCGTCGCAGGAGGATGGAGGAGCTTTCGGGGTGAGGCTGCGGGTGAGGATGCTGAATTGCGCGGTCTTGAGTTTGAGAACGACGGTGCGAGGGATGCGGGTTTCTTTGCGCGAGGCGAGCCAGACTTTTTCGGCGAGGCGGCGGATGACGGGTTCGGTTTCGCGGAGGAGGACGTCGGTTTCGAAGGTGTCTTCGGCGGAGATGGATTGGGTGGGGCGGTTGGGCTCGACGGGATTGTTGTCGATACCGAGCGCGAGTTCGTGGAGGCGCATGCCGTAGCGGCCGAAGCGTTGCTGGAGTGCGGGGAGGTCGAGGGCGCGGATGTCGCCGACGGTTCGGATGTTCATTTCGGCGAGGCGGCGAGCGGTGACTTTGCCGACCCCGGGGATGCGTTCGACGGGGAGTGGTGTAAGGAAGTCGAAGACTTCGGCGGGCTTGATGACGAAGAGGCCGTCAGGTTTGCGCCAGTCGGATGCGATTTTGGCGAGGAACTTGTTGGGTGCGACGCCGGCGGAGGCGGTGAGGTTCTGTTCTTCGCGGATCTGCTGGCGGATGGTCTGGGCAACTTCGGTGGCGCTGGAGAGGTTGGATTTGTTTTCGGTGACGTCGAGATAGGCTTCGTCGAGGGAGAGCGGTTCGACGAGGTCGGTGTGGCGGAGGAAGATTTCGCGGACGCTGCGGGAGACGGTGCGATAGCGAGTGAAGTCGGGCGGGATGAAGATGGCGTCGGGGCAGAGACGCTCGGCGGTTACGGCGGGCATCGCGGAGCGGACGCCGAATTTGCGGGCTTCGTAGGAGGCGGCGCAGACGACGGAGCGTTTGCCGCGCCATGCTACGACGACCGGCTTGCCGCGGAGCTGCGGATCATCGCGCTGCTCGACGGACGCGTAGAAGGCGTCCATGTCGACGTGGATAATCTTGCGGGTGGGCATGGATGATCCTGCTCCCGGCTGCTCTGAGGGGAGACAAGATCATTTTCGCTCAGGCGCTCAGTTGGATGTGGAGAAGAGCGAGAGCGGGATTGAGTCGGCCATGGCTTTGAATCCGGCGGGCGAGGGGTGGAGATGGTCGCCGCAGTCGTAGGCGGGTAGAAGCTGGTCGGGATGCTGGGGATCGCGGACTACCATGTCGAAATCGATGACGGCGTCGAAGTTGCCGGGGGTGCGTATCCATTTGTTGACGGCCTGACGGTCGGCCTCGCTGAGCGGGCCGGGGTGGTAGTAGGTTGACCCGACGTAGGGAGTGATGGTGGCACCGTAGACGCGCAGGCCGTGGGCGTGGGCGCGAGCGATGATTTGCTGATAAGCGGCGATGACTCGCTGGACGAAGGCGACGTGCTCGGCGGCCGGGACTTCACCATCGCGGGCGAGGCCGCCGAGGTCATTGACGCCTTCGAAGACGATGAGCCAGCGGACACCGGCGGGAGCAAGTACATCGCGATCGAAGCGGGCGAGAGCGCTGGGGCCGAGGCCGTCGATGAGGAGGTGGTTGCCACCAATGCCCTGGTTGGAGACGCCGATGTTGTGAGTGGCGGGTGAGGACTGAAGGCAAGCGGCGATAGCGTCGGTCCAGCGATCGTTGCCGTTGGTGGTGGCGCCGTGGCCGTCGGTGATGGAGTCGCCGAGAGCAACGATGGTGGCTGCGGTGGGCGGGGCTTGCACATCGATTTCGGTGAGCTGATACCAATGATCGACGTGTTTGGGATCAGTGAACGTGGGAGCGCCGACGAGGTTGCCGTGGACGTAGTAGGAAGTGGCGCGAGAGCCGGGGTGTCCGGTCTCGCGGGCAGGCGGCGATTGGAGATAGAGAGAGATGGCGAGATCGGAAAGCGGAAGGACGGGATAGTTGATGGGATCGGAGATGAGTTCTGCGCCGGGCGGAATGTCGGCTTCAGGCTTGCCAGCAAAAGTGAGAGGGCGATCGCTGGAGGGATCGATTGCTGGAGACGATGTTGATAATGGACGCGCGATGTGGATGGAGTTGATGTGGAAGGCCTCGGTTCCGAAGGCGTTCGAGAGATGTACGCGGAGAGCGGGTCCGCCGATGGAGAGATGGACGATCTGGCGAAGGGTTGCGTCGGTGAGGTCTTCAGGAGGAAGTGCGTTTTGGGGCTCGGGGATCTGCTGCGAGGTTCCCCAGGAGGAGACCCAGTTCGCTGTGACTGCGGGGTGCGACTGCGCGAGTGCTACCGATGTGAATGCGAGAGCGGCGAAGAGGAGGAGCGGTGTGAATTTCTGTGCGTGGGGCATAGGACGGGATTTAAGATGGGGCGCCGAATAAATCGCTTTTGCGAAGCGAATAGAGCATATCACTGAGGGGAGTGCCGTGAGTTCTTTTCTGCAAGTGCATGTTTTGATGTGTGGGGTGATGGTCCTTATTCCTGGTGGTGTTGTGATTCGCGCTCAGAGCGCGGCGCCTCCACCGGTGACGTTTACGAGCGAGCAGGACCAGCAGAACATGATGGACCAGCTGGGCATCAAGGTGCTGCGGCCGGGACCGAGCGGCAATGAGAATGCGCCGAATCACGCTAACTACGACGAGGCGAAGGCGAATCCGTTTCCGAATGTGCCTGATCCGCTGACGATGAACGACGGGCAGAGGGTGACGTCCGCGGAGATGTGGCGGGAGAAGCGGCGGCCGGAGTTGCTGGAGATGTTTTCGAAGTATGTGTACGGCAGAGTGCCGAAGGATGTGCCTGCTGTGAAGTGGCATGTGAACACGGTGGATCACGAGATGATCGGGTTCACGCCGGTGATTGCGAAGGACATTGAGGGCGTGGTGGAGAACTCGGCGTATCCGGCGATCAATGTGCACATTCGCATGATGGAGGTGCTGCCGGCGCGCGCGAAGGGGCCGGTGCCGGTGCTGATCATGTTTGGACCTGCCAGGTTCCCAAATCCGAATGAGCCTCGAGGCGACGAACTGGCGCGAGTTAATTCAGCGTACAAGGCACTGCTGGTAAAGCAAGATCCATCGCTGAAGGATATCTTCGAGAAGCATCCGGCCTGGGAGCCTTTGAAGGAGTCGCCGTTCTTTCAGCGACCGGAGCTGAACGAAGATGGAGGGCTGCCGAATACGTGGCAGCTGGTGGCTGCAGGATGGGGATTTGTGCTGCTTGATCCGACGAGCATTCAGGCAGATGATGGCGCGGGGATTACACGCGGGATCGTTGGGCTGGTGAACAAGGGTCAGCCACGGAAGCCTGAGGACTGGGGCGCGCTGCGGGCCTGGGCATGGGGCGCGGGGCGCGCGCTGGACTATCTCGAGACAGATTCCGCCGTTGAGGCAAAGCATGTGGGGATTGAGGGAGTGTCGCGGTACGGGAAAGCGGCGCTGGTGACGATGGCGTTCGATGGACGGTTTGCGATGGTGCTGGTGGGCTCGTCGGGAAAGGGCGGCGCGACTTTGTTGCGACGGAATTTCGGCGAGGCGGTGGAAAGCCTGACGGGCGGCGAGTACTACTGGATGGCCGGGAACTTTATGAAGTATGGCGCGTCGGAAGCGACGTTCGGGAGCATGACGCCGGGGGATATTCCGGTGGACTCGAATGAGCTGATTGCGTTGTGCGCGCCGCGGCTGACGTTCATAAGCTACGGGATTCCGACGAAGGGCGATGCGAAATGGCTCGATCAAGAAGGAAGCTGGATGGCAACTGTGGATGCGAATCGGGTGTGGAGACTGCTTGGCGCGAAGGCTCTGGATGTGGAGGGAGACTACAAAACGGCAAAGATGCCGCCAGTGAACACGGGGCTGCTGGATGGAAAGCTTGCGTGGCGGCAGCATGATGGCGGGCATACCGATGCGCCGAATATGAAGTACTTCATTGAGTGGGCGGATAAGTTGATTGGGCATACGCCACCGCAGTAGGCCGGGAAGTGTGTGCGAGGGGCGTCGGGATTTCCGGCGCCTTTTGATTTTGGAATGCTACGGGTGCGATGAGGGGGTGATTACAATTCTCGTGATCGGCAAGAGAGGCTTTGTGACGATGAAAAGGATTCGTGGGTCGGCGGGTTGGATTGTTGGGCTGGTGGTGGTCGTGTCGGTGTTGGTTTGTTCTGGAGTTGCGCAGGATACACAATATGGGCCGAAAGAGCAGCAGATTCCTCCACCGACCTGCCTCACGCTTCGTGGTGCGTGGGAGGGTGGATATACGCCTTGCACCGCACTCACGCATGGGCAGTGGCTCGCCGACGTCACGCACTGGCGGATGGAGCGGCGGATTCGGATTGGGTATGATGCTGCGCGGTATGAGATGCCGGCGTTCAAATGGGCGCAGTCGGCATTCATGCAGCCGCAGATGATGGTGCACGACCGGTACTTTTACGATCCAGTGTCGAATGCTTACACGGTGGATCGCTATCTGGATGATTTGACGAAGCGGTATGGGGGAATCGATGCGGTTCTGATCTGGGCGACATATCCGAATATGGGGATCGACGATCGCAATCAACTGGACATGGTGCGGTCGATGCCGGGGGGCGTCGAAGGGGTTCGCAAGATGGTGGCGGATTTTCATCGGCGTGGCGTGCATGTGCTGTTTCCGATGATGATGTGGGACCAGGGGACGCGGGACACGGGTCAGGCATGGCCGGATGCGGTGGCTGCGTTGATGAAGGAGATCGATGCGGATGGCGTGAACGGCGATACGCAGGATGGAGTACCGCTGGCATTTTCCCTGGCGGCGGAGAAGATTGGGCATCCGCTGGTGTTTGAGCCGGAGGGCGGTCCGCATGATGAGGGGCTTGCGTGGAATGTGCTGACGTGGGGGCAGTACACGTTTCAATTTGTGCCGACGGTTGATCGGTTCCGATGGCTGGAGCCGCGACACCAGGTGCATATCCAAGGGCGGTGGCTTCGCGACAAGACGGATGATCTCCAGTTTGCGTTTTTCAATGGCGAGGGTTGGGAGAGCTGGGAGAACGTGTGGGGCATCTGGAATGGGGTAACTCCGCGCGATGGAGAGGCGACGAGACGGGTTGCGACAATTGAGCGCGCGGTTGCACCGTTTTTCGCAAGCCAGGAATGGGAGCCGTTTTATCCGATGCACCACTATGGCGTGTTCGCGAGCAGGTGGCCGTTGGGCGAGCAGACTGTGTGGACGATTGTGAATCGGAATGAATACAACGCGAGCGGACCGCAAATGACGGTGGCGCACAAGGAGGGGATTCGGTACTTCGATCTCTATCACGGGGTGGAGTTGAAGCCGGTGATGAAGGGCGGCGACGCGGTTTTGGAGTTTGAAGCGGAGGCGCATGGGTATGGGGCGATTATGGCTACTGCGGGTGAGCTGGATGTGCGTCTCAGAGCACTGATGGGAAAGATGGCGCAGATCACCGGCAAGCCGCTGGCGAGCTACTCGCATGAGTGGACTTCCCTTCCCCAGAAGCTCGTGGAGATTGCGGCGACAACGCCGTCGAGTTCAGCGCCGGAGGGAATGGTTAAGGTTGAGGGCGGACAGTTTGACTTCAAGGTGGAAGGGATTGAGATCGAGGGGTCGGATGATGTTGGTGTGGATGTGCAGTATCCCTGGGAGGACAGTGCGAGACGGTTCCACGAGCATCCGATGGAGATCAAGCCGTTTTATATCGATAAGTATCCGGTGACAAACTCGGAGTTCATGAAGTTTCTGGATGCCTCGCACTATCGGCCGAAGGACGATGGGAATTTCTTGAAGGACTGGAAGGATGGGAACTATCCCGAGGGCGCGGCGAACAAGCCGGTGACGTGGGTTTCGCTCGAGGATTCGCGGGCATATGCAAAGTGGGCAAAGAAGCGGCTACCGCATGAGTGGGAGTGGGAGTATGCGGCGCAGGGGAAGGATGGGCGGATTTATCCGTGGGGGAATTGCGATTGGCAACGGCCCGGAGGGCGGCCGCCGATAACGGCAACTACTCAGGCGGCAACGCCGAGTGTGGCGGCTCTGCCGGTGCCGGCAAGTGCGAAAAGCGTTGCTCCGATGCCGGGACCGCAAGCAACCGCTTGCCAATGGGGACCGGATGCGAAGGACTATCCCGCGCCGCTGATGGACTCAGGAAGAGTGATGCCGCCGGCGAGCGATGTGGACGCACATCCGCTGGGAGCGAGTCCGTTTGGCGTGATGGATATGGTGGGGAACGTCTGGCAGTGGACGGATGAATATGTAGACGAGCATACGCGCGCTGCGATTCTGAGGGGCGGGAGCCACTACAGGCCAGTGGGATCGATCTGGTATTTCCCGCAGGCATACAAGAACACACAACACGGCAAACTGCTGATGATGGGCGAGAGCTACGACCGGTCGGGGACGGTGGGATTTCGCTGCGTGCGCGATGCGGAGTGAAGAAGAGGAACGGCGCGGACTCGAGTGAATCTGCGCCGCCGGGGATCGGTCTGCAAGGGATCCCTTAGAAGTAGATCTTGCCGGAGAGCTGCGTTGCGCGCCCGGGTTGAGGATCGCCAGATGAAACGCCGAAGTTCGCCGGCTGAATGACTCCCTTGATCTTGCCGAAGTCTTGGTCGCCGAAATTTCCATCTGGTTGAGCAAAGTTTGTGTGGTTGAAGGCGTTGTAGGACTCCAAACGAAGCTGGACGTAGACGTGTCCGTCCTTCACCAGAGGGAAGTCCTTGAAGAGCTGGAGATTGGTGTAGTTGTAGCCGGGACCGTGGAAGAAGTTGCGACCGACGTTTCCGAAGGTGCCGTCCGGTTGCGCAGTGAAGTTCGAAGTGTCGAAGTATCCGTTGTCATTGGCGCTGTCTCCGTTCCGAGGATCCAACTTCTTAACATGGAAGTTGCTGAGATTGGGAGTGTCGCCGCAGCCGTAGTAGGTGTAAGCGTCGCACCAACCGGAGTTGTAGGCGCCGGCTTCAGAGATGGTCACTGGGAAGCCTGTTTGCAGTGCCGTGGTTCCGGCGATGTGCCATTTGCCGAGAAGCTCGTTGAGGATGAAATTGTCACGGATCGAGGCAAATACCGGAATCTCGTAGGTGTATAGGGCAACGAACCGATGGCGGGCGTCGTAGTCGGAGTTGCCGTAGTTCAGGTATTCGAAGCCGGGCGTAAAGTTTACGCCGCGTCCGTTGAGCGCGCCGCTGCCGTTTGGAGTTCCATTGCCATACGACGACTCATAGCCTGACGAGTTGTCGAGGGCGTGGGAGTAGGTATAGGCGAGGGTGAAGTAGAGTCCGCGCGAGAGCTGCTGCTGAAGGCTTGCCTGAAGCGAGTGGTAGCTCGAGGCGCCCGTGGAACCCTGCTGGGCGACGCTGAGATACCACGGGAAGCCATTCGACGTGATTGCCGGCTGAGCTGTGTACTCCGGGAAAAACAGGTGCACCTGCGCGAGATTGTCAGAGCAGACTGCGTCAGCGAGACATGCGGAGTGCCCTTGTGGAGTGATTGGGTCACCCTCGTAGGTGCGGGCCAGCTTGCGACCAAGTGAACCCACGTATCCGACCTGAGCGACCATCTTGGTGCCGATAGCACGCTGGACATTGAGGTTGAAGTTGTAGGAATACGACGGCAAGTAGTTCTTGCCAGGCTGGCTCAGATCCAGAGCGAAGTAGTTGTTATCCCAATCAAGTGTGGCACCGGGCAATGGCCGTTGATAGGGGAATGGGTTGTCTCTGGAGGCTCCGGGCCTACCCGCGACATCGGTGAACGGGTCAGCAAGTGATGGGCTTCCACCAACGTCGGCCGCGCCGATCGATGAGAAGAAGAACGGCGGAGCAGAAAGATTCTGAAGCGCCTCCTCTTCCTGATCACGATTGAAGTACACACCGAAGCCGCCACGTATGGCGAGAGCGTGGCCACCGGAATTGCCGACCAAACCCGAGGGGCCAGCGCTTGGAGACCATACGAATCCGAGGCGCGGGCCGAAGTGATTCCACTTCACGGTAGCGAGGCCGTAATTTGTGCAGCCGGGATCACCGGGATAGAGGAGTCCCGGAGGGCCACCAGGGAGAACATTCGACGTTGCACTGGAATTTTGCCAGCAGGTGATGGCGATGCCGCCGAACTGGTGATTTGCCCACGGGGTTTCAGCGTCCCAGGAGATGCCATAGTTGAGATTGAAATCAGGAGTCACCTTCCAGCTGTCCTGAGCGAATGCATAGTATTCGCGCGAAATGGCTGCGATTGCGCTGCCTGACGTCTGGGTGTATTGGTCCGGGATACCAAGGACGAAGTCAATGGCGGGATCGCCTGAAGAGAATTCTCCGTTGCCGTTCAGCCTATAGAGCCCGTCGTTGTCGGCATTGTAGGGATTGTCTACTCCAAATTGCTCGAACGTGGCTCCGAATTTCATGCTGTGGTTACCATGAACCAAGGTGAAGATGTCCTGACCAAGAAGGTTCGAGTCGAGGCGGGGTTGCGGACCCTCGTAACTGAAGCCGAGATTGAAATAGCCATTCAACGCAATCACCGGCAGGCCAGCGCCAGGCGCCTGAGGTGTGATGTTGAACCCAGCGGAGCTAGGTTGCATGATCTGGGCCGGCTCGACGGCAGCGTAGTTGAATCGGAAGTAGCCGCCGCGCAGGTCATTGATCATGCGCGAATTGAAGATGTGAGTGTAGTCAGCGTTGAAGATCTTGAAATGCTCGGCGTTGGTCATGGCGAAGCCAGGCAGCGTAGAGCCACCGAAGGGAAGGTCGCTGGAGAACGGAGTGGATTGGAAGAGCACCGAGGACCAGAACGTGTCATTGGCTGTGAGGTGGTAATCAAGGCGAATGATTCCCTGGTCGCTCTTGGTACTTCCGGCAGCCGCGAAATTATAGTGAGAACCGGAGTTGGGAGCTGGGACGTACTTGTTGAAGAGCCCTGAGGCGACCGAATCCCACGCAGAAGTGGGGATGTTCACGGTTGAAAGGCCGGGGCACATATTCCACGGTGTTCCGGCCGCGCAACCGGCGAGGGCGAACGGTATCGGTTTATCCGAAAGTCCGTTAACAGTACCTGGCGCTATCGTCGAGTTTGAAGCACCAGTGGCGAGGTTTCGGTCGGCGCTGAAATCGCCATTGCGCTGTGCTGTTGAGAACACCTGTGTTTGGGTGGTGGTTGCTAATCCGCTTTTGGCTCCCTGATAAGCGGCGAAGAAGAACAGCTTGTTCTTCAGGATAGGGCCACCGAAGGTACCGCCATAGACATGCTGATGAATCGGCGGCGCTCCGCCCTGATCGAAGAAGCTTCGCGTATTGAGAAATGTGTCGCGATAGAACTCGAATCCGTTGCCGTGAAAAGAATTTGTTCCGGTTTTGAGGGCCTGATTGATGATGGCGCCGGAGTTGCGACTGTACTCAGGGTTGATGGTGCTGGTGACAATGGCCAGTTCGCCGACTGCGTCAGGATTGACGGCGACACCTTCTACCTGAATGGCGGAGTCGTTAACGTCGGCGCCATCGAGGAGATAGCTGTTCTGTTCGATCTGGGCTCCATTGGCAGAGAAGCCACCAAATCGATCGGCGGCTTCGACGACGCCTGGAGCAGACTTCTGGAGAGTCGTGGCATCCCGACCGAGCAGGGGCATCTGGGTGATGGTGTCGGAGAGAAGGTCGGTCTTGAGCTGCGTCTCCGTGGTTTCAACCTGTGCGCTGGCGACAGTGACCTCTACGGTCTGGGCTGTGGAGCCGATGGAGAGCTTCGCGGCGACTTCGCGATCATCGTTGACATTCAGCTGGATTCCCTTGGCGGCGTAGCTGGAGAAGCCCTGGGACTCAACGGTGACGATGTATGGTCCGCCGATCTGGAGCTGGCTGAATTTGAAGTAGCCGCCGTTGTCGGACTTCGTTTTCGTTGAGATTCCAGTGCTGGTATTCAGCACAGAGACCTCTGCATTTGGAATCACCGCTCCAGCAGGATCTGTCACGGTTCCGTGTATGGCTGCAGTGGTGGCCTGCGCGGAAGCATGATGCGCAGCAAGTGTGATTGCCACGCCGAGAAACAGCGCGGTCACGATGGCTCTGACCTTCATTCTGACCTCCTCGAAAGTGCAAAATCGCGATGATGGCGAGATGGCACAAAAACGTACGTATGGCACCTGGTGTGCGTGCATTCACTTACGGGGGTACATCTGCTGCACCAAGTCATCCGATTTGACCACGTAACCAAATGACCGGCTGCTCGAATGTGACGAAGAGGAGATTATGAGGATGAAACGCCGAAAACAGGGTTGGAGCAGCGTGCCGCTACGACGACTCGGGGAAATGGATCTGGGATGAAGAGACAAGAAATGTATTTAGACAAGCACCATTCAGTTACGAAAATAATGAACGCGAGATACTGACATGCTATGTAGAGAGTCGGGTGATGCTATTAGTGCCGCTCACGGAAGTGGCGCAGTTAGTCGTCCCTCCGGATCTCTCCAGGAGGGGCGACTAACTGGTTTGATTCTTATTGCGAGTTATCAGGTTTAGCTGCGGTTCAACAGATCGCCGATGCGCGCACGATAACTGCGGCTCATTGCGAGCTTCTGGCCGTTGACGAGATGGACCATGAAGTCGCCGCGCGACTCGCTGCGAACTTCCTTGACGTAGCGAAGATTCACAATCGCAGACCGGTGAACACGCAGAAAGAGCTTGGGATCGAGGCGCTGCTCGAGCGATGTCATGGTCTCGCGCAGGAGATGCGTCTCCGCTCCAGTGCAGATACGAACATAATTCTCTTCTGCGCTGATCCAACGGATATCGGAAACGGGGAGAAAGAGGATGCGGCCGCGGGACTTGAAGACGATGCGCCCGGTGTATGGTCCGGACTTAGTCTCGTCTGAGTGGCTGCGATCTGGCTGGCGCTCGCCGGCGGAAATCTGGTCGCGCGCGCGCTCGACTGCTGAGTGCAAGCGTTCCGCCGTGAAGGGCTTAAGGAGGTAGTCGGTCGCATTCAATTCGAAGGCCCGCAAGGCGTAGTGATCGTATGCCGTAGTAAGGATCACCCGCGGAAGCTTGATTGAAGCGCGCATAGACAGCTCCGCGATCACATCGAGACCATCCATCCCGGGCATGCGGACGTCGAGGAACAGCAGGTGCGGAGTGGTTTCCTGAACGAGTTCGTAGACCTCGCGCGCGGAGGAGGCTTCGCCGGCGATTTCGATGTCGGGTTCTCCGCGAAGGAGTTGGCGGAGCTTCTGGCGGGCGAGCAATTCATCGTCAGCAATCAAGGTCTGGATAGCCATGCATGCCTCACAACATAATGTTTAGAAAGACTTCCGGGAACAGGAAAAGCCGCTGCTGCTATGGAATGGCTTTGGCAACTTTGATGCCATTGTTCTCGAACGGCTCATGGGCTGATTTCATAGGGGTTATCAGTGACAAGTTGTCTAGCCCTTCGAGGGTCTTGTTCGGTTTCGTACTCACTTGTCCGAATCCGAACACCAACTCCGGGTGCAGGTGACCCTAAGATTTCGAACGGTTCAAACGTACAGAGTGACTGCAAATCGCTGTTGCAATTGACCAATCGCAGCTCTGCGAGGTCCGAGAGGTTGTCTTGACGACGCACGAGTTCCAGGGATGTGTTCGAGACTTTCTACATTTTGTGACGAACTGCGGCCAGTTTGGGACGAATGGGTGAAGGATCCAGCCAGCCTCCCCGTAGGCGGGGCGGACACCTTCTGTGATGCGCGTATGGCGTGATGACGGTTTGTTAACGCAAAAGTCTAGAGAACGTCATCGAATTGAGAGCTTCCGCGCATTTGCTTGAGACTCTCCGGGACATCCTCGATAGCTTGATCGCATTCCCCAGTGCGAAGACGGCAGACAAATTGCTGTTACTGCTTCAGAGCAGCGATGATTCGCTACCTCTGGAATTTGCCGCAGGATTCAGATAGCCGAGTAGCTCAGAGTTACGGACTATGAATTACCAGTAACAGTACCAGAGCCGCAGCACGTCATCCGTTAGTACGAAGTTGAAACCGACTAGTGACGATCACATTGCAGTAAGGTGACATTTCTGCGCAAGCGAGTTGCTAGCTTAAGCGCAACGAGCACTGAGTAGCTTCCCCTTTTTGCGCGCGGTCCGCCTCCAGGCGGCCATCCTCAACTCAACGCGTCACGCTGGTCTCATACAAGATGGAGGTAGTATGAAGTGCACTCTTCGTCGTCGTGCATTTGCACGAGTCTCTCTCTGCACAGCCGGGGCACTGGCACTGACGTTCACTGCAGCAAGCAGCGCAAGTGCGGTTGAACCGGACATTCCAAGAATTCAAGCGGGGGCACAGAAGGGCTCGATTCAGCAGGAGATCGAACTTGCGGGTGCTTACTTTGCGGGACGCGGAGTAACGAGGGACGAGAAGCAAGCGGCCTACTGGTACGAGAAGGCAGCGAACTCTGGAGATCCGGCTGCCCAACTGCAAATTGGATTCTTTTATGAGGCGGGGATTGGCGTGGAGCGAGATCCTGCGCGCGCCGCGGTGTGGTTCGAGCGCGCAGTGGCAAGTGGCTCCGTAGAGGCCAAAGTGAATCTTGGGGTGGCGTACACGTGGGGCGTGGGCGTGCGCAAGGATCCTGAGTTTGCGACGCAGCTATTTCGGGCAGCGGCGGAGAAAGGAAGCGGGCCCGGAGCTTGCTTCCTGGCGGATGCATACTACTTTGGTGTCGGTCTTCCGAAGGACTTGGACAAGGCGAAGCACTGGTTTGAGGTCGCAGCGAAGAGGCACGATCCTCAGGCTGAGCTGTCGCTTGCACTTCTGCTTCTCCGACAGCCCGGTGAAGACGACGAGGAGCGGGCGATCAAGCTTCTGCGCGATGCAGCGAAGGCCGGATATGTGGCAGCAAGGCACGAACTTGCGTTGCGGCTTGTGAGGAAGGGAGATTTCCTCTCAACCCCTCAGGAGGCATTGGAGCAGCTTCAGGAAGCATCAACACAGGGATTCTGGAAATCGACAGTTGTGCTTGGCGTCCTCTATCGCGAAGGACGCGGCGTGCCGAAGGACACCGAGACTGCCTATTTACAGTTCCGCATTGCACAACTGCAGGGGGGTGATGCGGCAGCAAAGATGGTGAAGAACGATCTTCAGGCCCTGGAACCAACGCTCAGCGATGTGCGTATACAAGCGTTGAATGA
>Ga0068869_100001567_pt1 | contig 13590 bp, 8 predicted proteins | sample KBSMisM52_FD_64676 | JGI IMG/M metagenome (GOLD analysis project Ga0068869, IMG submission 64676) | Miscanthus rhizosphere microbial communities from Kellogg Biological Station, Michigan, USA - KBS Miscanthus M5-2 | ecosystem: Host-associated > Plants > Roots > Rhizosphere > Soil ... | reverse complement strand
GATTTGATTAGCCTATTTTTATTGGACACCAATCGGTTGGCGATTGTTCCGAGTGTGTCGTGGTCCACCCGTTAGCAACACATCCGTCGACAGTTAGAGTCGCTTCCACCTTAGACACTAAGCATCCTGAATTGGGTCTTTGACTTCAAGGCCCGGCCGCCGACTACTCCATCCCCTTCAGCAGCCCCTCCACATCCCACACCGGCGGCATGCACGTCCGCCCTCTGCACACCAGCGCCCACGCCGGTTTCCCCTCCGGCCTCGGAACCTGCGTAATCGACTCCGCCAGCGCATCCGGCAGCGCCCCCGCCTCAATCGTCTCCGCCGAGAGCCGAATCACCGTCTTGTTCACCGCATACCGCGCCGTAGCCAATGCCTCAAGCTGGTCCGTCTCTGCTCCCGTACCAACCACAACCACCTGCATCGGATCGAGTAGCATCCGTTCCAGCGCCAGCCCGTAGCTCCCCGCGTAAAGCCCGAAGTGCTCCACCATACCCGCAAACGACTCCAGCGTGTCCTCGGCAATCTCGCGGTACTCTTTGCGTCCGCTCAGCTCTTCGAGCCTCAACAAAGCGGACACCGCCGTTGGATTTCCAGCCGGTGTAGGCGAATCCTGCAGCGGCTTCCGTCGCGCCGTAAGCGCCCCCAGCGCAATCGCTCCATCCCCACCCGCAGCCGTATCGAAAAACCCATCCCCCGTCCGGTCGTAGAACTTCGCAATCATCGCATCCGCGATCTTCACAGCCGCCTGGTAGTACCGCATCTGTCCGCTCGCAATCCATCCATCGATGCACGCTTGAACAGTCATTGCGTAGTCATCCAGCGTCCCCGGCACATCCTCCGCAGTTCCCGCTCCGGCAACTCCGCCGTAGGCGATCACGTGCTGCAGTGCATCCTCCCCGTCCCACGCCTCCGCGATGATCCGGTCCAGCGTCAGCAGCGCAAACCGTCGCGGCTCGTCCGCACGCAGCACACGCGCAGCCTCGAGGTACGCCGTCACCCCCATCGCATTCCAGCCTGTATAGAGCGTCGCATCAATAAAGGGAGTATGCCGCTCCACGCGAGCAGCCAGCAGCTTCCGATGCGCCGACGAGAGCAGCCACCGCACATCCGCAACAGGCTTCCCTGTCTGCCCCGCCACCTCCTCAACCGTGAACTTCCGGTGCAACACATTCTTCGCCGGATTGTGGTGCATGTCGCCCAGTTCACCGATATCCCAGTAGGGACCTGCAACCGCCAGCTCATCCGCGTCGAGCACTGCGCGCGCTTCCTCCAGCGTCCATGTGAAGTAATCGCCGTCGTCTTCAAGGTTGATGTCCGCATCCTGCGACGCATAAAATCCGCCGCGCTCGCGATCCGTCATCACCGCATCCAGCCATCCGATGATCTCCTCTGCCGTGTTGCGGAAATCTTCGCGTACATAGCTCTGGTAAGCATGAACATAATTCCGCAGCAGCTCCGTATTGTCGTAGATCATCTTCTCGAAGTGCGGAACCACCCAGTGCTCATCCACGCTGTAGCGATGAAAGCCTCCCGCCAGCTGGTCATAAACACCGCCCCTTGCCATCTGTTCCAGCGTCACTGTGAATGCCCGTATCGCTTCCTCGGTCCCTCGATTCAACCCAACCTGCAGCAGCAGATCCAGGATCGCCGGATGCGGAAACTTCGGCTGCGATCCGAACCCGCCATGTCGCGGATCAAACTGCGACACCGCTGATGTCACGATCTTCTCCACCAGGCTCAAATTCAAATCGCCGCCGCGCGCCGAAAACGATTCGTTATGCTCAATCGCATTCATCACGCTCGATGCCGACTCCAGCGCCTCATCGCGCCGGTCTTGCCACACCTGCGACATAGTCAGCAGCACTCTGCCGAACCCCGGCCGCCCATAGCGGTCGTCCCGCGGAAAATACGTTCCTCCAAAATACGGCCGCCCATCCGGTGTCAGGAACGCCGTCAATGGCCATCCGCCCTGTCCGCTGATCGCCGACACCGCTGCCTGGTATCGCGAATCCACATCCGGCCGCTCGTCGCGATCCACCTTTACGGCGATAAAGTGGTCGTTGATGATCCGCGCAATCTCCGCATCCTCATACGACTCGCGATCCATCACGTGGCACCAGTGGCACCACACCGCGCCAATATCAAGCAGGATCGGTTTATTTTCGGCCTGCGCCCGCGCAAACGCAGCTTCGCTCCACGCATGCCAGTTCACCGGCTGATGCCGCGCCGATCGAAGGTAAGAAGAAGATGCCGATTGCAACTGGTTCAGCTCTGTCGCCGTGTCTGAATGTCGCTCGTCCATGGGCCGAGCATACACTTCCCATGGATTGCGCTTCCAGTTCCGCTCAGGTTATGATCCCGCCTGCGTGGTTCGAAATCCGACTCTTCACAGGTGCCCCATCCTTGCGACCGGGGTCCCCGCGAACTTGTTCGTGGGGTGGAGGACCGGGGTCCCCACGAACTAGATGAAGACAACTCCAAAGTCCGCAGACAACTACCCTGTTAGCTAGGGCATCGAAGAGCGTTAGTTGAGGGAGAGAATCTTCTAGCGACTCGCACAGTGAGGCCTTTGATTTCCCCCTTACCCGAGTCCGTCTGCTCCGACCGTGGGATTCATGGGGTTACCTGAGCCGGAGATGGCACTGATGCACGACACAAGCCCGCTTTGGGGCGGACAAACAGAAATCATGCAGCCAGGCACGATGAGTGAGTTGATCAGTTCTTACGACTGGTCGATGACCCCGCTCGGCCATGTCTCCAGTTGGCCCGATAGCCTCAAAGCTGCGGTCCACATCCTCGTCACATCACGGTTCCCCATGTGGATGGCCTGGGGCCCGCAGCTCACCGTCCTCTACAACGACGCCTACGCTCGCGTCACTTTGGGGAAAAAGCACCCTTGGGCCCTCGGCAGACCCGCCTCCGAAGTCTGGCACGAGATCTGGCCCGACATCGGCCCCCGCATCGAGCGCGTCATGACCACCGGCGAGGCCTCCTGGGACGAAACCCTCGGCCTCATCCTCGAGCGTAGCGGATTCCCCGAGGAGACCTACCACACCTTCTCCTATAGTCCGCTCGCCGGCGCCAGCGATCAGATTGAAGGCATGCTGTGCGTCGTCATGGAAGACACCCTGCGAGTTCGTGGCGAACGTCAGCTCTCTTCCCTCAGCACCCTTGCTGGCGCCCTCGTCAATGCCAACACCCGCAGAGAAGTCCTCACCGCCATCGAACACGGTCTTGCCGGTCAGAAAGATATCCCTTTCGCTCTGGTCTATTACTTTGAGGACAGCGGTCCCAACCTGTGTCTTATCGCTCAAAGTGGCATTGAGCCCGGCCACCCAGCCGCGCCCCGCGAAATGGACAGTGAATCCATCGCCGCCCCTTGGCCGGTGCACATTCTCTTCGACACCAATCAGCCCATCACCCTCGACGATCTGGGCGACCGCTTTTCAGACCTTCCCTCCGGCGTCTGGAATAAGCAGCCCAGTCGAGCGCACCTCGTTCCCGTCTTCCGCCGCGGCCAGGAAAAGCCCGCCGGCGTCTTCATCGCGGCTCTCAATCCCTATCGCCAGCTTGACCCCAGCTACACCGGTTTCCTCGAACTCGCCGCCGGACAAATCTCCGCCAGCATCACCAACGCCGAAGCCTACGAAACCGAAAAACATCGCGCCGAAGAACTCGCCGACCTCGATCGCGCAAAAACTGCCTTCTTCAGCAATGTCAGCCACGAGTTACGCACTCCCCTCACCTTGATCATCGGCCCCGTCGAAGACGCACTGCTCAATGAGACCACTCCATCTGTTGAATCGCTGCAGATGCTCCATCGCAACGCTCTTCGCCTTCTGAAGCTGGTCAACGGCGTTCTTGATTTCGTCCGCATTGAAGTCGGCCGGATGCAGGCCACCTATCAACCAACCGACTTGTCTCTCCTCACCACCCAGCTCGCCAGCGTATTCCGCTCCGCCGTAGAACGCGCAGGGCTCAACCTCGTCATCGATTGCCAGCCGCTCCCCGAACCCGTCTTCGTTGACCGCGACATGTGGGAGAAGATCGTCCTCAATCTACTTTCCAACGCCCTCAAGGCCACCTTCGACGGAGAGATTCGCGTCTCCATCTCCACCGAGGAGCAAGGCGCGCTTCTCTCCATTCACGACACCGGCACTGGTATCCCTGAGAACGAGCTGGCACATCTTTTTGAGCGCTTCCGCCGCATCGAGGGCGCACGCCGCCGCAGTCATGAAGGAAGCGGAATCGGTCTGGCCCTGGTTCATGAGCTCGTCACCCTGCAAGGTGGAACCATTGAAGTGCAAAGCAAGGTCGGCAGTGGCACTGACTTCAAGGTGCACTTGCCCTACGGCCATGAGCATCTCAAGCACGGCGACATCGCTCGCGATACCGCCAGCCCCCTTATAGTGCAGGGCTCAGCCATCGCCTACGTCCAGGAAGCACTCGGCTGGCTTCCCGGCAACGATCAACTCCAGAACGAGATCACCGGCACCACCGCGGACGATACCTTTGCGGGAGCCGCGACCGTACAGCGACCAGTCGTTCTTCTCGTCGACGACAACGCTGATATGCGCGAGTACGTGCGTTCATTGCTCGCAACCCGGTTCATCGTTGTCAGTGCCGACAACGGCCGGACAGCCCTCGAAGAAATTCAGCGGCGTACGCCGGATCTCGTCCTCACCGACGTCATGATGCCCGAGATGGACGGCTTCGCTCTCCTCGATGCATTGCGTCAGGACCCCGCCACGGCTCTCATCCCCATCATCATGCTCTCCGCGCGAGCCGGCGAAGAAGCCCGCATCGAAGGCGTCGAGGCCGGAGCAGACGACTACCTTACCAAACCCTTTGCCGCTCGCGAACTCATCGCCCGCGTCGACGCCCAACTGAAAATGGCGCGCATGCGTCGCGAAGCCGCGGAGCAAAAAGCCGCCCTCACCGTAGAAATCAATCGCGCCCGTCAGTTCGCCGGAGAAGCGCTTGAGCATGTGCCCATCGCCTTCTGCACCATGGACACCGAATACCACATCACCTACATGAATCCCGCCGCTGCCCAACTCGGCATGCGCTCAGGCAAGTCCCTCATCGGCGCATCCCTGTGGGACCTCTATCCAGAAGTGTTGAGTACCGAGGTCGAAACCAACATTCGCCGCGCCATGGACGAGCGCGTTCCCGTTGAATTCGAGCAGTTCTTCACAGGCTCCGAAGGCGAAGCGTGGTTCCAATTCAGCGTCTTTCCACAGCCTGGTGAAGGCATCATTCTCTATTGCAGCAACACCACCGAGACCCGCAAAGCCGAGCAGGCCCTTCGCCGCTCCGAGCAACTCGCCGCTGCCGGACGCCTCGCCGCAAGCATCGCCCACGAAATCAACAATCCGCTTGAGGCCGTAACCAATCTCCTCTTCCTCGCGAAAAACGATTTGGGGCTCTCATCCAGTTCGAAAGAACTCCTCGAAATCGCCGACAAGGAACTCCAGCGTCTCTCCCACATCACCGCGCGCAGCCTCAAGTTCTATCGCCAGCGCACCGCGCCCACAAAGACTCCCCTCGAAGAAGTGCTGGACTCAGTCGTTTACTTCCATGACCCCGCCATCCGCGTCCGCGGCATTACCATCGAACGTCGCTTCCATCCCGCGCCTCTCGTCCTTTGCCAGCCCGGTGAGATTCAGCAGGTCTTCACCAACCTGATCTCCAATGCTCTTGACGCCGTACCAGACAAAGGCCGTCTGATTCTCGAAGTACGGCCATCCACCAGCCGCAGCGCAACAGGAGTCGCCGTCACCGTTGCCGACAACGGCTCAGGCATTGATGCACAGATGCTCCAGCGCCTCTTCCATCCCTTCGTAACCACAAAAGGTGAGGCCGGCACCGGCCTCGGCCTGTGGGTGTCGAAGGGCATTCTCGATAAGCATCATGCGACAATCGCCGTCCGCACCAAGCCCGGATGCGGAACCGCCTTCCGCATCTTTTTCCCCACCTCAGAAGAAGGAAGCAGCAGCCTTCAGGCTGCTGGATAGCCTCAATAAATGACCCGGCCTTGTGAACCGCCGGCGTTCGCCCGCGGGGGAGCCGATTCCCTCGGCTCCCCCACTGCCACAGTCTCGCCGAAACCGTAGCTCATTCAGAGATGCAAGGATGGGTCACCCTCTCGATTTACCAGCGGGTGATGGTGAGTTGATCGAGGTAGACGGTGGCGCTTCCATATCCACCCAAGCCATCGATCTGGAAGTTGGTGAGCAGAACTTGAGCCCAGCGAAGCGCGAAGGCTGATGGAACCGTCTCATTGATCTGCTGAAGTACCCCGTCGAGGCTGACGTTCTTGTAGGTGACGTTGCCGGCGCTGTCGCGAGAGTAGTTGATGACGAGGTGATGCCAGGTGTTGGTGGTCCACTTCTGCGGATTGCAGGGAGCGGTGGAGTGCAGCCACTGATCGACAGGGTAGTCAGGTGTGCCGGCATTGGTGGTGTAATCCCATGTGCTGCTGTAGCCGTCGCACTGCACTCCGAAGATGACAGTCTGGCCGTTGGCCATTACCTGGTTCATGTCGAATTCGAGATTTGCGATGTCGGTGGAGGGCGAGGCGATATAGACCTTGACGTCATAGGTGAAGTTTGCAGGCGCCGGGTCAGCGCCGAAGACAGACCAATAGCGCTCGCCTGCGGAGTTCTGGAAGCTGATGCCGAACTGGCGGGCAGCTCCGCTGGTGGAGGGTTTACTGACAAGCGCCATGGTTCCGGTAGAGACTCCGCCTGTCGCGCCATCCTGAACCATGGACCACGTGTAGGCGGACTGGATGTTTTTGACGGTTGTGGTTACAGGGCGGGTGTTCTTCGCGGAAACAGTTGTGCAGGCAAGGACGAGTGTCGCGGCGGCTGCGAGCTGCAGAGAGGGGACGCAAGTCAACTTCATAGAGGTGCCTTCTTCGGAGGTTTCCCGAGCGCTCGAAATACGGCTTACACGAGGCAGGCACACCTGCTTCCCGACGTACGGGCAGGTTGAAACTGGACTACTCGACTCGAAGATCGAACCCTGGAGTTGCTGCTAAGTTAGTCCGAGATTCGAGAGAGCGTCAATGGGTATTTGAAATTCCGGCGATTTAGTTCGCCGGCACAAGGCCCAGTGCGGCTCTAGCCTTCTCGCAGAGCACGCATCGGATCGAGGCGGCTGGCGGTGAAGGCGGGAAGGTAGCAGGCCAGTGCTGCGATGGCGATGAGGGCGAAGGAAGCTCCAGCGAGACTCACAGGGTCTGCAGGACTGAGGCCGAACAGCATTTTTGAGAACAGCCGACCGATGAGAAGCGAGAGTCCCAGGCCGATTCCGATGCCGATGATTACAAGCAACATTCCCTGTCGCAGAATGTGAATGAGGATGGAGGGTCGCGAGGCACCGAGAGCCATGCGCACGCCGATCTCACGCTGGCGGCCTTTTACGAAGTAGGCCAGGAGAGCATAAAGTCCCACGCTGGCAAGGCCGAGGGCAAGCAGTCCAAAAGTGCCGAGGAGGCTGAGCACGATGCGGGCGCTCCACAGGATCTGGTCCATCAGGGTTAAGCCGGTTCGGGTGTCGGAAATCTGCACTTTCGAATCGAGGGATTTGATCTCACGCTGAACCTCGCCGAGGACGGTTGCTGGATTGCCGATTGCGCGGACGTAGAGTGTGACGTTTCCTCCGGGATTCTGAAGCAGGGGAAGATAGATGCACGGCTGCGGTGTTTCGCCGAGAGTGGTGTAATCGCTGTTCTTGACCACGCCGATGACTTGGCGGGGTGTCGGATCTCCAGCAAGGCGAAGGCGTTTTCCGAGAGCATCTCCGGCGGGCCAATATCTTCGCGCTAGATCCTGGTTGATGACGACTACGGGGAGAGAGCCCTCGCGATCTGAGCCAGTGAATGCTCGTCCGTCGACGAGCCCAATACGCATGACCTTGAAGTAGTCCACATCGATGGTGTTGGTGACGGTGTTGAGGGTCTCGGACTTGCGGCTATGTTCCTGGCCTTCGATGGTGACTCCGCGCGACGGAGCGGACCAGAACGGGAGGTTGGAGGCCCAGGTAGCGCTTTCAATGCCGGGCATGGTGGAGACGCGCTCGACGGCCTGACGATGGAAGGCTTCGAGCCGCGGTGTGTCGTAGCCGATTTGCTCGGGGTTCATCATGAAGAGCGCGAGGTGCTTCGCGTCGAATCCGGGATCGATGGTGTAGGCGCGTTGCACGGCACGCAGGAAGAGCGAGGCTGCGATCAAGGACACGAGCGAGAGCGCTACCTGTCCGGCAAGGAGCGACTTCTGCACTCTGGCACTGCCGGTGGAGGGAGCTGCGAGTCGGGCTTCTTCCTTGAGGCTGTCGACAAGCTGGGTCTTTGTTGCGCGCAGCGACGGCATGATGCCGAAGATGAAAGCGGTGGCGAATGAGAGGAGGAAGGTGAACAGGAAAACCGTGCCATCGAGCTTGGGGTCGACGAGGTTACGCGCGACGTCAGGCGGACGGAAGGTCCAGAGCAGGCGGCAGCCTTCGTAGCCGATAGCAAAGCCAACGATTCCCCCCGAGACTCCGAGCAGGAGGCTCTCCGTGAGCAGGAGGCGGATGAGGCGCGCCCGGCTGGAGCCGATCGCAAGACGAATCGCGATCTCCTGACGCCGTTGAACCGCGCGGGCCATGAGAAGGTTGGCGACATTGGAACAGGCGATGAGCAGGACGAGAAGGACAATTGCCAGGAGAATCCCGCTTGCCAAAGTCGCACCGCGCTGCCCCTGGGCGCCTCCTAAGAGCGCTGCGGAGATTGACTGTACGGACACGGTGCGAGCTGCGTTGGCATCGGGATACTCCTGGCGAAGAGAAGCGCTGATGGTTTGGAGATTGGCTTCAGCCTGATGCTGGTCGATTCCTGGTTTGGGGCGGCCGACAATGTCGAAGAACGGCTTTTCGCGGTTGATCAACACATCCTGCATCGGAGGAGGCAGGACTTGTTTGGCCATGGTGGCAGGAAGCCACACATCCGGCCCAAAGATCGCGCTGACGCCAAGGAAGCTTTCCGGCGCGACTCCAATGATGGTGAATTGACTCTGGTTGAGCTTGAGGGATTTGCCGATGATGCCTGGGTCGCTGCTGAAGCGAATCTTCCACGCGTTATAGCTGAGAACGGCGACGGGAGCCTGGCCTGAGGAGGAAGTCTCCGCAGGCAGGAAGAATCTTCCTTTGACTGGAGTGAGACCAAGCGTCTCCCAGTATTCAGACGTGACCAGCTGGCCGAAGAAGCGTTCTGACTCGGTGTTTTGCGCGAGAGTGAGGACCAGAGGAGGTGAGTAGCCGGCGAATCCGCTGAAGGTGGTGTTTCTGAGCTGGTAGTCCTTCAAGTTTGGATAGGAGACGGGCAGAAGGCTGGCGGATTGTTTCTGGTCTTTCAGATCGGTGGCGCCGATGGAAAGAAGATGGGATGGATCCCGCGCCGGGAACGGATGAATGAGGATGGTGTTCACCAGGGTAAATACGGTCGTGGTAGCGCCGATGCCGAGTGCGAGAGTGAGGATAGCGAACGCCGAAAAGATTGGCGATCTGCCCAGGCTGCGAAAGCCAAATCTTATGTCGGCAAGGAGACCGTCTGACAGGCTGGAGTGTTTTTCCATCACACAAGCATTCGAGCATTTGCGAGATGCGCGTGCGTTCAAGAAGGGTTAAGGAAGGTAAAGATTTGTAAATGAAAAGCCCGGCCGAAGCCGGGCTTGGAATTTGAGGACTGCGAGAGAATCAGGCCATGGCGGCGACTTGCGTCGTTGCCGCAGCGGGAACCGGAACTTCTACGGAAGTGGGCTGCGCAGGAATGTGCGCTCCACGAGTGAGTCGATGAACGAAGTGATAGGGCGGCCAGGGACCGGAGAGCTGCATCTGGCAATCCTTCATCATCGCGCTGGTGGTTTGGAATTTGTTCTGGTAGCGCTCGACGCACTTTCGTTCGATGAGGTGTGAGATGTCGAGGACCATTTTGCCGGATTCGGTGAGGCGACAGCTGACCTCTTCGTCGAGAGGGATGAAGAGTCGATGCATCTGGAAGCTGACGGCACGAGCCCGGGTCTGGCGCTCGCGCTGGCGGGTAGCGGTCTCGCGAAGATTGGTGAGGTACTCGCGGCCCACCTTCTCTGGATTGAGGTAGGAGAGTTCGCGACCGCAACTGCAGTCGTCAACGAGGATCTTGAGGTGCATTTCGGTTTTGCCGCGGAGTTTATCGATGTTGCCGAGGAACTGACGCTGGTTTGACCGGATGGATTTGCGAAGGCTTTCGTCGTCGTTGAAGACTGTACCGAATCGGAAGGGAAGTACGGTGGAGTGTTTGAAACAATCTGCGATGACTCTTGCGTGGTCGACCCCGGATTTCTGATTAAGAGCATCTGCCGGGTTGTGTTCACTGACGATAACTGCTAGATCACTGGCTGGGTAAAGGAAAACCTGATTTCCGCTAACCCCGTGGACTGACTCAAGCGGAACTGGTTTTCGGTGACGGGCTAGTTCTGGAAAGGCTTGTTTCTCACCAATGCAGTAGGCATACCATGCCATATGGAGGCACTCCGTGTGCGGGCGAGCCGGTAAGCGCGCCGCTCGTTAGTGAAGCTCTGTGAACTCAGTAGGAACAGCGGTTCGACACAGGGCGAAATATCCCCAATTGAACTACCGGGAATAGTAGTCCTCCCACGAGACGGCTGGCAACGATCTGGATCACATCGGGCGTAAAAGGTGAGTAGAGCAGCCGAAGTTACTTTGGTGTAGATAAACTGTTTTGTAGCTACATGGAATCTTGTTAACGAATAAGTAGCCTTTTTGATGCTGCGAAGTATCTTTTGAGTAAATATGGCGAAAAATGGCTGTTTTGCAGCGGACTTTATCGGTTCCGGGATTGAGCTGCGGAGGAGCAACTGCGGGTTCCCTGGCTCCCGCTGGTCGTTCGGGATGACAGTCGTCGTGGTGGTGCGGTTAGTGGTTTCGGGATGGGTTGCTTGCACGGGAGAGCTGTTGAAGGGCAACTGCGGGCGGAATCTACGAGTGCATGAGGTAGGCGATTCGGACAACCAGGAGAGCGGAAAAAAGGATCGAGACGATCAGCAGTATTGTGACAAGGCGCATGAAGTTTGATGTGCGTTTTGCGAGCTTGACGAGCTGTTCGGCAAGTTCGGCCTGATCGGCGGCATGCTTCTGGACGGATTCCTGAAGGGCAGCGAACTCGTCTTCGATGAGGCGTACAGCTCGTTTCTGCTCGCCAGCATGGAAGGCCAGGGCTCGCTGATCGGCCTGGAGCTTTGTGATCGCCTCCTCGAGCGGCTTGAGATCCACATTCTGGCCGGGGCGATTGGCAATGATGTTTGCGGCAGCGCCAGCGAAGTTGCCCTCAAGAAGTGGAAGCAGATTGCCGACGAGCGGCAGCATGGTTTTGGCGATACCGACGGCGCGTTCGAGCTTGCCGGGCTTTGGCGGAACGGGGCGTGCGAGGGCATTTGTTGCGGCTTTGGGCGCAGGCATTGAGTCTGATTTCGGAAGGGCGGCATTTGACGCGGCTTTGGGCACAGGTATCGGCTCTGATTTCGGTAGGACAGTGGGTGGTGCGGCTGGTTTGGCCTGGGGTTCCGACTTCATCGTCGGGACAGGCGGAGCAGGAGTGTCTTTTGCGATTGGACCTTCGGGGCGAATCAGGGCCTCAGGACTGTCGTAGTTGGCGTGCCTCACCTTTGGCCCTCGAGGACCGGACGCGCCCGGCGAGTCGAACCCGGAGACGACCTCGGCAGGTTTGCCGGGTTTGGTCGCGGGGTCGTTCGGATCTGGGCCCAGGGGATCGATCATGCTGCCACCATTTAAGTAACAACTATAGGGGAAACAGAACCGAACCTAGTTCTGAAAAACCGGGATCAATTCCGTATTCTGAGTTGCGAGGAGCACAGCTTGAAATCAGCACTTGCACATCCGATACGGAGTTTGCAGCGCAACATTCTTGCTGGCCTGATTACGGTCGGACCGCTGTTCGTGACGTGGCTGGTGTTCAGTTTTCTGCTCGACAAACTGGAACGGGCCGGACAGCCGCTGGTTTACGGTTTGCAAAGCATGTTTCCGGAAGCATGGCTGAAGCAGCCATGGATAGAGTCTGTGCTGGCGGTTGTGTTGACGCTGCTGGTGCTGTTTGTGCTGGGGAAGCTGACCTCGCTGGTTATTGGAAAGCAGGCGTTCGGTCTGTTCGAGTCGCTATTGGAGCGGCTGCCTTTTGTGGCGAAGGTGTACACGTCGGTGCGGCAGTTGCTGGACACGATGATGGCCAAGAAGGATACGAACCAGAGGGTGGTTCTGGTTGATTTCCCGATTGCGGGGCAGAAGAGTATCGGGTTTCTGACACGAACGATTGTGGACTCGAATACGGGCGAGGAACTGGCCGCGGTGCTCCTGCCGAACGCGATCAATCCGACATCGGCGTTTCTACAGTTGTTGCCGATGAGCCGAGTGACGATGACCGACCTGAACATGGAGCAGGCCATGAGCATGCTGCTTACCGGAGGGGCTGTGGCTCCGGAGAAGATTGTGTTTTCGCGGGAGCGAGAGGATCAATCGCAGGAGATTCAGTCGCCCTTGCGGGGCTGAGACTGGCTCTTGTCCATTTTCCCAGGACTGCGCGCGTGGCGCTTGTCCTGGGCTATTCTCCATGGTCTCTACGGGCTTGGTGTTTCCGCTGCGATATTCTTGCAACACGATGCACGATACCGCGCCGATTGATCCGATCCGGTTTACCCAACAGCTTTGCGAGATTGAATCGACCACGTATTTCGAGGGTGAGGTCGGGGATTTTCTTGCGGAGTTTCTGGCGGGCCGGGGCTGGACGGTGGAGAAGACGCCGGTGCCTCAGCCGGAAGAGAGCGCAGGCAAGGGGCCCCGATGGAACGTGTATGCGGGATCGGCGGGACAGACGCCGGACCTGGTGTTCTCGACGCACTTGGACACCGTGCCTCCGTACATTGCTTTTCGCGAAGATGAGGAGTTTATATACGGCAGAGGTGTTTGCGATGCGAAGGGAATCATCGCAACACAGGTTGCGGCTGCTGAGGAGTTGCGGGCGGAGGGGCTTCGAATCGGGTTGTTGTTTGTGTCTGGGGAGGAGCGGGATTCTGCCGGGGCGAAAGTGGCGAATGAGTCGCCGAAGGGGAGCAGGTTTCTGATCAACGGAGAGCCGACGGACAATCGGCTGGCGCTGGCATCGAAGGGGGCGCTGCGGGCAGTCTTTCGGGCATCGGGGAAGATGGCGCATTCGGCATATCCGGAGCTTGGAGACAGTGCGGTACACAAGCTGGTTGAGGTGCTGGGGCGGTTGCTCAGACTGGATTTGCCGGTGACGGAAGATGTGGGGCCGAGCACGCTGAACATCGGACAGGTGCACGGCGGACATGCGCCGAATGTGATTGCCGATAAGGCTGAAGCGCAGGTTCTGGTGCGGCTGGTGGGCGATTCCGACGCGGTGCGCCGGGCACTGGTGGAAGCGGCAGGCGATCTTGCCGAGGTTGATTTCACGCTGGAGATTCCTTTTGTACGTCTGCGCGCGGTTGCGGGACTGCCTACAATGATTGCGAA